>Ga0187782_10000964_pt1 | contig 20493 bp, 23 predicted proteins | sample 0715_SJ02_MP15_2_FD_132454 | JGI IMG/M metagenome (GOLD analysis project Ga0187782, IMG submission 132454) | Tropical peat soil microbial communities from peatlands in Department of Meta, Colombia - 0715_SJ02_MP15_20_MG | ecosystem: Environmental > Terrestrial > Soil > Wetlands > Peat | place... | reverse complement strand
TGGGACCGGATTAGCAGGGCCCGTGCGCGAGCCGGAACGAACTGTTATTCACCTAATCAATCGCGCAAGAATCAAGACACTGTCGGTTGATGTGCCGAGTGGTTATGGCACAGAGACCGCGGTGGATTCCGATTACTTGGTAACCTTTCATGCCCTCAAAGCAGGCACACGGTTAAAGGGAACCACGGTCTGCGATATTGGGATTCCACTAGAGGCGGAACTGTACACTGGCCCAGGAGATTTGCTGCTACATCGGCGCGCGGAGAGTCACAAGGGTGAAAATGGACGCGTGCTGATTATTGGCGGGGGCCCCTATTCGGGGGCGCCCACGTTTGCTGCTATGGCGGCGATGAGAAGCGGGGTCGATATCGTGACTGTTGCGTCGCCAAACGCTAAAATCATAGCAGGATTCAGCCCGAACCTCATAGTTCGAAAGATAGGCACCGACCGATTCACCACACAAGACGTTGAGAGTCTCATCGAGCTCATTAGCAAGCACGATTCCGTGGTCCTAGGCCCTGGTCTCGGTGCTGAGGCAGAGACGATCCGAGCTGTTAGCGCGCTAATAACGGCGTCTAGCAACCTAACGCTCGACGCAGACGCGCTCCGAGGCCTTGCACACTCAGACTATCAGAGCGGCAGGATCGCTGTCACGCCACACCTGGGCGAGTTTGCAGCGCTCACGGGTTCCGCAGTTCCAAGCACGCTTCAAGAGAGAGTAGAGGCGGTGAAAGCTTTTTCGCGAGATTGGGGCATAGTAACGCTGCTAAAGGGTCGGATCGATATAATTTCGGATGGAACGAAATACAGGCTTAATAAGACAGGTAACGCCGGGATGACCGTCGGAGGCACTGGCGACGCCCTAGCGGGGCTTGTCGGCGCTCTGTCAACGCGCATGGACAAAATGGAAGCAGCGTCAGCAGCTGCGTACCTTAACGGCCGTGCCGGCGACTTGGCATATTCGCGCTTTGGATATGGCCTCTTGGCAACCGACGTTATTGACTGCATAGCAGACGTTTTATCAAGACGATCAAAATGATCAGCGCTCCGCTCAGTTGTGACAATAATATTCTCTTTGACGGCGAAGTACTGTAATCCGACAGCAATTAAGATAGAGAAAAACCCAGCAAAACAGCAACGAAGACTGGTGAAGTGGTACCCTCAGCAATGAACCGCAAGTGCTCGCTCTTCGGGATTTGAAGTTGCGCTTGCTCGCTTGAAGCCAACGTAGACCCACTGGTCGTAAATGCTGCTATCGTCTCGGTTGTCAATAAGTTCGCCTTCGATGCCAAAGTCTAGCATCGTTTTGTAAATGAAATCAGCCTCTTCTTTCTTGTGTACGGTAAACAACAAAAGCCCTTCACTGATGACCGTGGTAGCCGCTGACAATATCTTCCGCCAATCAGGTTTGTTGAACTCATAAATAGAACCAAGCATAAAACCAGCGACGCACCTGAACTCGTGGTACTTGGCGAGCTCGTATTCCTTTAGGTAGCGGGCGTCCATTACCAGCGTGTTTTCTTTGGCAAGAGCGCCGTAGAATAACCCCTCACAAACTGCGCATTTATCGTTATCTATTGCATACACGTTATATCCAAGCTCGCGGAGCGCAGCGGTGGCCATGCCGTTGCCACAGCACACCTCCAGCATCTCACCCGCGTTAAAGTCGTGTAATAGGTCAATTTTAGTCTTAAAAAGCAGCTGTAAGCGCTCCTGACGCTCAGGCGAGTATGCTAGTACCTGAGCTCGTCTGCCGCCGTAACATTCACATGACTCACCACTCACTAGCAGGTCGCACAAAAGCACGCACACCGCCGCGTGAAAATCGACTGCCTCGATCACAACTGATCGCTTATTGTCGCAGTTGCCCTCATGATACAGCGCTCTAGCATAGCCGTCGAACTCTGGATCAAATCGGACTATGTCGGTGACTAACGTCCAAAAATCGCGCTTGAAGACAATTCCGCGTGTTTGGCCTTCACAAATGAATGAAACGATCGCGTCGATCGGTGAATCGAGCATCTCTCGAAGAAGAAACTTCGAGAACGTAGTGTCTCTTAGGCCTGCGTACGTGTCGTCTACAAGCAGTACACTTGTCACGCCAAGCAGCTTCTTCAGATCCATTTTACTACCTCTCGTGCGCACTTCCGACCGCGTCTTCGAGTGATATGCATTTCCTGGCTAGGTGGCGGTCGATTCCGTCGGCCACGCGCTTAAAGATTGATAGATCTCCGGCCACGGCCGACCCGATCTGAATGGCATTCGCTCCTGCCATAATGAGCTCCAAGGCGTCCTCGTGACTGCCGACCCCGCCGACCCCGACAATAGGGATCTTAAGGGCCTCATAGAGATCGTAAACGCATTTAACCGCTACGGGCCGTATCGCACTGCCTGAAAGTCCGCCAAACACGTTACTCAAAACTGGCCTTCCGCTTTCCACATCGATCGCCATTCCCTTGACGGTGTTTATCGCGACCACAGCGTCAGCTCCACCTTTTTCTGCTGCGTGCCCTATTTCCGTGATATCAGTTACGTTAGGGGTGAGCTTGACCCATATAGGAATTTTGACCTGTTTTTTCACAGAGCGCGTAATAGACCGAACGAGCGCCGGCTCTGAGCCAACTTCGCATCCATACCCCCTGGCGTGGGGGCAGCTTAGGTTAAGCTCAAGGGCGTCAGCGAACCGGCAAAACTTTGTGGCAAGCTCAACGAATTCGTCTGCGCTGGCGCCAAATATGCTGACGATTAGTGGTGTTCGTTCGGCTTCGGCAATCAGCTGCTCAAGTTCGTCGGTAAATGCGAGTCCTGCGTTGGGTAACCCAAGCGCATTAAGAAATCCAAATGAGGTCTGAACGAGGACGGGCCCCGGATGACCTTCGCGAGGCGTAAGACCTACTGACTTCGTTACGACGCCTCCGGCACCGCACGTCATGATCCGCCTTAGCGAAGATGCGGCAGATCCCATAATCCCTGCAGCGAGCACCGTCGGGTTGCTAAACGTCAGTTTGCCGATGTGGACGTCCAATTCATCACTTCCAGCCGACAAACTATAAATTGCCCCAAGATATATAGAACCGCCTATCATTCTAGATAGGCGCTATCGCATCCATTGCGAGGACTGGCGCAACTGACGACAAAATGGGCTATGGCACACATCAAAACTTGGTTTGGAGATATCGAACTGCATAACGACGAGATCGTCCGCTCGCACGCCCTGAAGGCAGACATCGACACCATGGCACAGCGCTTGCAGCGAGAGGACTTTGCTGATTTCGACAAGGAATGTAGAGGCCGTCTCAGGGAGATTGCGATCAAACTTCAAGTTGTCAGCTCCGAGCGCGAATACGTTTCACTACTTCGCGATGTTATGATACAAAACGCGAAGGAACGGATAGTCACAGCTTTTGCGCAGCCCGACGCGCGTATCATCCAACTAATCGATGGGATCGACGACATTGACGAATCGATAAATTTGCTCTCTGAACGCCTCTCGGAGTGGTGTTTGCTCACGTCTGAGACGTCTATTCCAGAGGACCTACTGGAAGCTTTTGTGTCCTCACCTTCTGCGCAGTCACCGCTGGCGCAACAATTTGCCGGTTCCATACGCCAACTTTGCGAATTAAGGCAGGAAATAGCAAAAGCCATCGAGCTTGAAATGCGCACCACTGCCCCCAATCTCTCAACCCTCGCTGGTGAGCTGCTCGGCGCCCGATTAATCGCTCGAGCAGGGGGGTTAGAACCTCTCGCAAGAATGCCGGCTAGCAGAATTCAGGTAATCGGCGCTTCCAAGGCGCTATTTAAGCATATAAAGTATGGGACAAAAGCCCCCAAGCACGGTGTTATTTTTCAACATCCGCTCGTTCGCGGCAGTCACCCGAAAAACAGAGGGAGGATTGCAAGAATCTTAGCTGCAAAAATAGCCATTGCGGCTCGCTTAGACTTCTATTCAAAAAAGGTCTATCCTGAATTATGTAGCCAAGTGGAAAAACGAGTCAGCGAAATGCGGACCCAAGAGCGCAACCTTGAACAGCATGAAGATAAGACGCCATAAGGTCGCCGGAGTTTTTTTATTGGATAGGCAGTTAGCCACGAAAGGCGACGCCCTGTACGGAGAGAAGACATTCGACGGGTACAGGCTTTGGAATCCGCGAAGGAGTAAGCTAGCAGCGCTATTGACGAAGCAGGCGCAAGTGCCCCTGGAGCCTGACCAGATTGTGCTCTACTTAGGAGCCGCCTCTGGGACGACCGCCTCGCACCTAGCCAACATTGTTTCACTCGTGTACGCCGTAGAGTTTGCGCCACGTGTAGCGCGGGACTTGGTTCGTTTGTCAGAGCGCGTGACGAATATCGTTCCCATAATCTCAGATGCCGCGCAACCTAATTATGGACCTGTCGTCGAACTTGTTGATCTGCTATACCAAGATATCGCCCAGCCTAGACAAGCTGAAATCGCTGTTAAAAACGCCGAATTGTTCTTAAAACCACGCGGCTACGCCTGTATTATGATTAAAGCGCGAAGCATAGATGTCACTGAGAAGCCTAAAATAGTCTATAAAAGAGAAGTCAAGAAATTAGGAGAGCTATTCGACATTGAGTACGTCCACGAGCTCGAACCGTTTTATAAGGCGCACGCAGCAGTCATTGCACGCTTAGCTTGATTGCGTGAGAATTACAAGAGCAAGTAGGTCACGGCCTTCAGCTTTAACTTCTTGCCTCTTGTGAGCAAACCGGCAAAACTTTTTAACGAATCACGTGAATCCTAGTTACAGTTCAATAACGAGGACAAAATGGCACGCAAACCAGCTAAGATGTATAGAAAGATAACTGGACCCGCCTACACCAGGAAGTATTATATGGGGGGGATCCCTGGAAGTAAGATTTCACAGTTCGATACCGGCAACCTGAGTGCCGATTTCAAGGTGGCAGTTTCACTCAACGTTGATGAAGCGTGCCAAATTCGACACACTGCGTTGGAAGCCGCCAGGATCGCAGCGAACCGTTACCTGATGAAATCGACTGGCAGGCTGAATTTCAGGCTGAAGCTCCGCGTCTATCCACACCAGGTGCTGCGAGAGAACAAGATGGCCACCGGCGCTGGGGCTGATCGGGTTCAGGACGGAATGAGGCGGGCATTTGGAAAAGCAGTAGGAACCGCCGCCCGCGTAGCCTCTGACCAAAAAGTGTTTACTGTGTTTGTAAATCCTTCTAACTTTTTGAAAGCCAAGGAAGCGCTGCGCAGGGCTTCGATGAAAGTGCCACCACCGTGCAGAATTGTTGTCGACGAAGGATTTGAGCTCATCAAAGCGTGATGCCAAGCTACTGGGACCTCTGTAAATCTTGATAGTCAGAAGAAGGTGCATAGCACGGACAGTTATGAAAACTACTTGAATCGCGGCATCAAAAATTTGCCTCAGACCACGATAGCGGCGGAACGTTTTACGATACCGGTGCCCAGGGTGTTTATCGAAGGGAGGATGACCGTTTTTGAGAATTTCGGCGAAATCAGCGACGTTTTAAATAGAAATCCCGAGCACGTGCTCAAATTTCTGTTGCGAGAGCTCGGAACTGCAGGCAAGGCGGATGGGGCAAGGGTCATTTTTCAGGGCAGATTTTCGCAAGAGATGATAGCCACTCTCATCGACGATTACGTTGCTGAGTACGTAGTTTGCTCAGAATGCAATAGACCCGACACACATCTAACGAAAAGTGATAGGACGGTCATGCTAAAGTGTGACGCGTGCGGCGCTCACAGGCCAATACGGAAACGATACGTGAAGAAAGAAAATGCGGCCAATGCACTTGAAGAAGGGAGCGTCTACGAGGTGCGGATCGAAGCCGTCGGAAAGCGAGGGGATGGGATTGCAAAGGTCGGCAAATACTCGCTGTTCGTTCCGGGTGCGCACAAAGGAGACACCGTAAAGGTACGAGTCAAGAAGATCTCGGGTACTCTCGCATTCACCGAAAAGGTAACGGATTGAGGCGATCCAGAGACAGCCGCGAGGCTCGCAACCAGAAATTTTTCGATTCACCCATCGGCTCGGAGTGCAGGTAGCCCCACGCACTGCGGCAATGCGTGAACGCTGGAGGTGTCGCGCGATTTTGCGTCGTTGTAATGCGTAGCATGGACTGTGGGTTGTTACAACCCGGCTCAGACACGAGCGGGCGCCACATACGGCGTCACTTTCGTAACGGGGCGACCTTAGACTATTTGGAGACGAAGAGGGTCTGCTGAGTTAAGAAAGACCATAAACTGGCCGTCTAAGCTCAACACAACTGAGTAACAAAGAACGGAGCGGAGAGACGATGTTCGAAATCGTGACCGCAATATTGAGCGAAGGACCTATTTGCGACGATTGTCTCGGGCGTCAATTTGCAAAATGTTCTACGAAGCTGACTAACAAACAGCGAGGACAAGCGATCCGAATCGTCAAAGCAATGCTTGACAACACACCAGCGAACATCTCGAAATGGGAAGATGCTTATGACACGTGCTGGGTTTGCGGAGGCCTCTTCAATAATCTAGATTTTTGGGTTGATCGATGTCTCGAACAGCTCCATCACTACGAGTTCGCGAATTTTCTGATTGGCTCGAAACTTACTGGCAGACTCGCTGAAAATGAAGAGATACTGTGGGCTGAGTCTAAGACGACGACAGCCGAGCCGCTTAAGTCAGCTTTAAACAGAGAATTGGGCAAGCGTATCGAGCTTCTTACAGGGAAAGAGGCAGAATTCAGCAGGCCAGATATCTTGCTCATAGTCGATTTGGCCAGAGACAAAGTTGAGATTCACGCGAACCCGCTTTTCTTGTCCGGCCGATACCTAAAGTTCGTCAGGGGGTTGCCGCAGACGAAATGGCCATGTCGCGAATGCGGCGGAAAAGGCTGCGCAAGGTGTAACTTAACTGGGAAAATGTATCCTGAATCCGTTCAGGAACTAATAGGGGCTCACGTACTTGGCGCAAGCCGTGGCGAAGACGCAATATTCCACGGCGCTGGCAGAGAGGATATCGACGCTCGCATGCTTGGAAATGGCAGACCTTTTGTGCTGGAGATAAAATCTCCTCACCAAAGAGAAATCGACCTTCAGGAACTAGAGCATGTCATAAACTCCTCGCAAAAAAAAATTGCGGTAAGTCATTTAGCGTTCGCTGACCACGAAGCGGTCGTAAACGTCAAAAACACCCCGTTGGATAAAGTTTATAGGCTTAGAGTAATATACGAACATCCGATTTCTAAGGAAAAGGTAAAAGAAGCGCTCAAGCGACTTGAAGGCGACATAGAGCAAACAACCCCCCAACGAGTAGTGCATCGCCGTGCAGACTTGAAGCGACGCAAGAAAGTATATTCGGCCGAACTGGAGGGTGATGAGATAATAATCCGGTGTGAGGGTGGACTCTACGTGAAGGAGTTGATATCTGGGGACAGTAACAGAACCACCCCGAGCCTTACGGGTCTTCTGGGCGTAAATGCAAAAGTTGAAGAGCTTGATGTACTACAAGTTGGCGGAGGTCTCTAATGCCAAGATCACACGGTGAGCGGAGGAAGACGCGATACAAGCTGAAAAAAACTATCAGGGAACGAGGCATTGCTCCGGTAAGCCACGCAATCCGGAGGTTTGAAGCGGGCCAGAAAGTCCATATCGATCTAGACGCAAGCGTCCATAAAGGCATGCCTAATCCAAAGTTCCATGGTAGGACCGGAACAGTGCTCGGGCAACGCGGCCACGCATATGTGGTGGAAGTAACGGACGGAAACGCTGTAAAGACGGTAATAGCACGCCCGCAGCATCTGAAAGCACAGAAGCAGGCGCAATGATAGTAAAGACCGTATTGGCAGAGGAGAGGCTCACACTTTCTGAGGTAAAAGAGATCTTCGTTGAGCTGACAACGCCTCGTTCAGAAGAAGAGTTCACCTACGAGTTCCGACGGGCCCTCGACCACGTCAATACTTTTTCAAAACTCACTGGATCGCAAGCCAGGGAGCTCGTCAACGAGCTAAAGAACCTCGAAAAGATGAAAGATGAGATCGCGATCAGGATCGCTGACATACTACCGCTGTCCAAGGATGAAGTGCGATCCATCTACGCAAAAGAACGGTTTTCGCTGACAGAAGGGGAACTCGACGAAATACTTGACATCGTAACACGCTTTTGTTGAGGCCTGGGGCGATCCAAATGAGAGGCGAGAGAGAGCAATATGTCCGCGTACTAGATTATCTGCCACACGGCCACCCTGACGATCCTCACCCCGTTTACAAGAAGAAGCCCATCATCCACGTGGTGGGCGAAGATAATTTTACCCTGCTCGAACTCATACCACGGGAGAACTATGTTCCTCAGGCTTATGACCGCCTCTACATTGGGGATGAGGAACGAAGCGAAATCGATCACGTTAAAAGGCGTGTGAGCTACAAGGAACTTACGCACGGTGCAAAGGTAGAGTTGCCTTATGCTCTTGAAATAATAGTCAAAGAGCAGGAGCCCAGGTTTGTGAGCTTCTTCAATGAGGCACAGCCGATTACGACACGCCTTCATACCCTCGCGCTGCTCCCCGGTGTAGGCAAAAAGCTCATGTGGGAGATTCTTGCAGAGCGCAAGAAACGGCCTTTCGATAGTTTCGCTGATATTTCAAATAGAGTGAAGGGCTTGTACCACCCGGAAAAAGTAATCGCGAAAAGGATCGAAGAAGAGCTCAAAGATGAGCACACGAAGTACAAGTTTTTCGCGAAATAGCGACTGACGCGACACCCAAGGCGTTCAATGCGCCGTGAAATCGACCGCAGCTACCATAAAGCGAAGTGGGGCCAGCACTTCTTAATAGACGATCACATTATCGAGAGAATCGTTAGTTATGCGGACATAAAGCCAACTGAGACGATTTTAGAGATTGGCGGTGGCACCGGGAACCTCACAAAAAAACTCGCCCAGCTGTGTTATAGGTTGGTTGTAGTTGAGGCAGACCGACAGCTTGCGCTGAAACTCCGTTCGATACCAAGTATCGATGTGCTGCACGGAGACGCCCTAAGGGTTGAGTTTCCCCCGTTCGACAAGACGGTTTCTAACCTGCCGTATAAGATATCGTCAGAAGTCACGTTCAAGTTGCTAAACCATCCTTTCACGTGCGGCGTGCTGATGTATCAAAAAGAATTCGCAGAGCGGATGGTTGCAGCCCCGGGCACGAAGGACTATAGCCGTCTGACCGTCTGCCTCAGCTACAAATCAAAAGTCAAAGTGTTAGCGCGTGTCCCAAACACAGCATTTGATCCGCGCCCTGCAGTTGACTCTGTGGTTGTTAGACTGGTCCCAACTCAACCGCGCTTTTACGTACTTAACGAGATGTTCTTTCATCGCTTCGTTCGCGCGCTCTTCACGCAAAGACGAAAGACGCTTAAAGCTGCACTAATGGTCACCGCACGGCTGCTTAACGTTCAAGCGATGGACCACCTGATCGCCAAAATGCCTCAGCATTGCCTAGCCCGCCGACCCTATGAACTTTCCCCAGAAGAGATCGCAACTCTTTCGAACGATTCGTTTGAGCTGCGCGAAGTGCAAACGGGGAGAGTCCCGAAGCAATAGTTGAACAAACCAGACGAGAGCAATCATGACGCCCGATATCGCCAAGGGAGCCAAAAAAGTGCATTACCTCAGCGAGCAAGTGCTCGTGCTGCCAGACGTTTATCAGCCGTGTGACGACACGTACCTGCTCGTGGACGCCGCGTTAAACGAAGTGCGCGGCACTGACTCGGTCTTGGAGGTTGGCACAGGATGCGGCATTATCGCCAAAATGATCGCAGAACGCGCCAGCTGCGTGATTGCGACTGACAAAAACCCGCGCGCTGTCGCAAATGCGAAGCTCAACGGTGTAGAGGCGATCATGGGGGATCTTTTCGCCGATTTAGACAGCCGGTTTGACCTTGTTATCTTCAATCCGCCGTACCTACCTAGCGGAAGGACCATATCAAGTGACTGGCAGAGTCGGGCTTGGGACGGTGGCCCGTCGGGTAGGGAAGTGATCGTGCGGTTCCTCTCACAGGTTAGCAAATACCTGACTGAAACGGGCAGGGTGCTTTTGGTGATCTCTTCGATCACCGGCTACAAAGAAGTGACCCAGCTAATGCACGCACAGTTTAGGATCGTCAGAGCCATTGCTGAGCGCAAATTCTTTTTTGAAACACTTTATGTTGTGCTGGGTGCAGAAGCTAAGCAATCAGCAGCGCAATAAGCGTTATAGTCGCGATCAAAAAGGGCTTATAAACTTGTAAAACAGTAGTTCGTCGACGTAAGTGCCGTTGTCTAGCCGCCCTTTCCTCAGTCTTCTTCCCTCGCTAGCGTAGTTTAAGGAACGATACAAGGCTGCTGCCGCATTTCCATCGTAGCAGTTCACTTCTATCTTCTTAATGCCGCGATCCAGAGCGATCTGCTCAAGCCCGGAAATAAGCAGTTTTCCGAGTCCCTTCCGTTGAAAAGCGGGATGGACTGCGACGCCGAACGAAGCAACGTGGGCCGCTCTTGACTGCGGATCATTCATTATCAGCGTCGCAGAACCGATGATCTTACCCTGGTGCAGGCCTAGCAAAGTGATCTCATTCGCGTTGAGTCGGCTTAGCCACTGTTCCTTGTTCTTTGCCAGATCGGCAATGTGGTATCGCTTTGCTAGAAATTGATCGACCTTACTCAGCCACGAATAAAGGTACTCATAGCCGCCATTTTGGTAATCGTCAACGTGGGCGACTTTTAACGCAATGACCGTTCCATCATCGAGAGTGACGTCGTTCACTGATCTGATGATAGTCCCTCACGGTAGCGCTTCCGCTTTCAACCTGATGAGTCCCAAAAGCGCTTCAAACTCGTCTTTTAGCCTCATTGATGCATCCTGCAGCGCTTTTAACGGATCCTTGGATTCTGTTTTGATATAGAATATTGGATTGCTTATCATCGGATGCTTTACGTCATATGTGGCGCTTTCGACCTGCGGATCCTGAAGGAGCGAATATTTCAAGACATTCAAGAACGTGTGGCCTTCATCGAGAAATTCTATCTCAGCTTCGTCCTTTGTTACGCGAATGATCTTAATGTTCATTGTCTAGAAATCTTAGAAAACAGTCAGACAACAAAGCGTTGTTCTGCCTTAGATTACGCCCTTTCCGTAGTCCTCCGAGAGCTTTCGTGTTTCGATACGCTCGCAGCTTGGACATTCGAGCTTGTTCTGCTTGCGCACGAGTGGCGTGCGGCATCTCGAGCAGAGCGCCTTTATGACGCCTAAATCTTTTTCAACCGTGCTCAATCTTAAGCTCTTTTCGTCTATTACCCTCGCCTTTATGATGTCTTGCTGGCCAAACTCAGTTTCCAGCTTCGCGACGTACGAGTCTTTAACGTTTGAAATATGAATAGCGCCTTGATCTGCATTTGCGATTTCGCGGTTTTCGTGGCCTTTTATCCTGGCAATCTCAACGAGGACGACTGCATTCTTCAAATCGACTACCCGGCCGACCACGATGTCGCCCATCTTAAGCATCGGCGGGGTCTCCATCACGGGCAAGACTCGCACCATTCGGTCTTTCTTGTCGGTTTCGACTTTTCCCGTTATGGCGGCGAATATCTTACCCCTCTCTTCATACGTTCCGTAGCCTGGCAAATATTCTTCAGAAGCGCCTATAACGTCCCCTGGTACAACCAAATCCGTCATTTCTTATCCTTTCCTTCCTTCTTAGATCAAAACACAATGATTCAAAGAACGACTTCAATTCGATAAATTATAGCGTCGACGTATCGTACTTCATCTTTATGAAACTTAAAGGTATGTGCAATGGGCAGTTTGACCTTTATTGCGTCAGTAACGCGGTTCGGCTCGAGAAAGCGCCTTACAAAGCCGTCTACGACGGAATTGTGAAGTATGTAGATAACTTTGCCCACACGTACTGACTTGCTTAAGAACGGCCTATCACTGCTCCGCTTCTGGGCTCCGAACGGAGGATTCATAACGACCGTGTCGAACGAACCTTCAAAGTCTTCTATCTGGCTATTTAGCCAAGCAACGTGCACACTGAGTAGCTTCGCGTTCGTTCGAGCGAGGTCAAGTGCTCGCTCGTCCGAATCGACGCCTGTCGCAGTACCCCCTAGCAGCGCCGCGCCCAGGGCAAGGATGCCAGTCCCGCAGCCCAAGTCCACCACTTTCAGGCCGGCGATGTCGCCTCGCAAGTAGGCAAAATAAAGCAGCTGAGCGGCAATGGGCGCTGAAGTGGAGTATTGTTCACGCGCGGCAGAAGGAGATTCAAACGCGTGCAGCCGTTCGAGGATGATTTCAAGCTGACGCTGTTTCATTTTGACAGATCGTTGTAGCGAGAAACTGAACGCGCCGCGTCAAAATTACGGCGATTGCAAGGTGCTAATCCTTGGCGAGGCTTATCGCTTCCTGCTTAACAGAAATGCTACAAAAACCAATCCGGCCAAAGCAAACGGTATTTCGAACCCCGGAAGGGGATTGCCACTCGAACTGCTTGGTTGGGCAGTGGCGCTACTTGTCGCAGGTTGGTTGTTCGTTGACGTGGGCGCAATATCAACCGCCTTATTGACTCCAGCGTATGCTGTCGCCTGTGTCGTGAAGTTACCGGCCGGATTGGTGCCTGTTACGGTGACGTTAAGCGTCTGGCCACTCGCGAGCGTCTTGCTAGCGATTCCAGTCCAAGCCACGTACATGTGATGCACTATATTGGGCAGAACCGCGACGTCAGTAGGACTTCCCGTGATTTGGCTCAGATTAGCCGAAAACAAACTTTCTACAGCTGTATAGTTGACGCCGGGGTTTTGAGCGGTGGGAAAATCGGTCTGATGACAAAGGCGACAATTGCCCGACACCATAGCAATCACAGAGAAAGTGTTCCCTGTATTGACGAGGCCTTTAGCGGACGTTCCTTGTGCTCCATAAACTGCTGGAACTATGCTCAGCGGAGCGTTGATAACGGTCAACTCAGTTGTCCTCGTGGGTCCGTTGGGATCCACGACCTTGACGATGTACTGCCCAGCGGCGAGCTGCGGAGTCAACCACGAGAACAGTATGTAACCGTTGGAAACGTTTTTAGAGTCATTTGCCCCGCCGTCGGTCACGTCCGCTATTTTGATCCACGAAGCCCCCGGCGGAGCTACGCCGGTTCTGCTTTGGTCGTAGTAATAATACAGCGTGACCGTGCTTCCGTTTCGCGCCACGTTCGCCGACACGAGAACTCTGTCGCCTGAAGTAACGGTTGTGGGTTGAAGTTGTATGATAGTCGTTGCGGATGCAGGAGTTATAACAGCGCTTAGCATCAACAGGACTGCGATCGAAGATAGCAATAGTAGCGTCATTTTGTTTGGCGAGCGTGGCATCTTGATTCCCTCTAGTAGTTTCTCAACCATTATCGGCAAGTTCATATATAAAACATTCGAGTGTCCTAATGCGGCACAATCGTTATAATCAAGAACCAGAGCCGCACAATCGCTAAATCGATGAGATACGTTTATTACTTTCGAGAACTCAAAAAAGAATAAGATGAAGGACTTCTTTTATCCGCGATCGATAGCTGTCATTGGCGCCGCACGAGAAGAGGACAAAGTGGGACATTCCGTATTAAAGAACCTCCTCGATGCCAACTTTCAAGGACAACTTATTCCTATCAACCCGAGCGCCGACGAAATCTTAGGGTTAAAAACTTTTCACACGGCAAAGAAGGTCGATCTCGCAGTCATCGTCGTTCCAGCAAAAATTGTCCCAGCTGTTTTAGAAGAATCAGCGCGCGTCGGTGTAAAGGCATCAGTTATTATATCAGCAGGATTTAGAGAATCTGGCGCGCAAGGCGCAAAGCTCGAGGCTCAAATTCAGGAGATATCCAAAAAATATGGGATTCGAATCGTCGGTCCCAACTGTTTGGGCATCATGAGCACTGGTGCCCACTTGAACGCTTCCTTCGCTAGCGAGTATCCGATCAAAGGCGGTATTTCATTGATCTCGCAAAGCGGGGCAATTTGCACATCATTTCTCGACTGGGCGGCTACTGAAAGCCTTGGCTTTGACAAATTCGTGAGCGTCGGAAACAAGGTTGATGTAGCTGAGGCTGAGCTTTTGGACTATATCGCCCGCGATCCTTCGACGCGCGTCATCGCGCTCTACGTTGAAGGCATCGATAATGGGCGCGAGTTTATGCAGGTCTCGAAAGCGGTTTCGAAGCTCAAACCTGTTCTTGCCCTCAAAGCCGGCCGGACCGATATGGGGGCTAAGGCAGCCTCCTCTCACACTGGCGCGCTCGCCGGCTCAGATGCCGCGTATGACGCAGCATTCAAACAGTCAGGGATTCTACGCGTGAATTCGATTGACGAATTCTTCGACGCCGCGAAAGCTTTCTCGCTCTGCCCGATTCCGAAAAATCCCCACGTAGCGATCATAACCAATGGAGGGGGGCCGGGCGTACTTGCGAGCGACGCTAGCGCCGAGTGCGGCGTGCCGCTAGCGAACTTAACGCAGGAGACCATAGAAGCGCTGCGAAGCGCGCTCCCACAAGAAAGCAACATCTACAACCCGATTGATATTCTCGGGGATGCAAAGCCGCTCCGATATTTAGAGACCCTCAAGATCATATTGGGCGATCAAAATGTCGGTGCAGTGATTCTGCTTCTTACCCCACAAGCTATGACGGAACCTGAAGAGACCGCCGACCTGATCAACAACCTGTCGTTGCACGCAAGCAAACCTATTATAACCTCATTCATCGGAGGAAAGGAGCTGAGCGCAGCGCGCGAAAAGTTAAAACACGGCAGAACGGCGAACTTCGACAGTCCGGAAACCGCGATCAGGGCGGCCAGTAACCTCATCAAGTTCAGGGAGATTATGACGTCCTCAGAGTGCGCATCGGCGCAGCTCACACGTGCGCATAACCGTGCAGCATTTGTGCGCATTGAAGCAGTTCGGTCTGAAGGACGAACAGCTTTGACAGAAGAAGAAGGTAGAGACGTGCTGCGAGCTTACGGGATCAAGACCCCTAGAGACATAGTCGTTACTAGGCGGGACAAAGTCATCCAAGCGACACGAGAGATCGGATATCCAGTCGTAATGAAGGTAAGCTCGCCAGACATTGCCCACAAGACCGACGTAGGGGGAGTCATCACGGGCGTAAGCAATGACAGGACGGCAAAAAACGCTTTCGATCAAATATATGCAAACATCAACAAGCGCATGCCCCAGGCGCGAATCGGAGGGGTGATAATCCAAGAGATGGTGCAGGGCGAAGAGGTCATCGTGGGGGTGACTTGCGATCCCCAATTCGGACCCTTTATCACCTTCGGTTTAGGAGGCTTGTACGTGGAAGTACTAAAGGATGTGTCGCATAGGTTGGCACCAGTAACCACCGCTGAAGCAAAACGCATGATCGCGGAAGTCAAATCATACCCGATTCTGCTCGGCACGCGGGGCAGAAAGGCCCTCGATATCGACGCGGTGGCCGATACGATAGTAAGGGTCAGCCAAATCAGTCAGGACTTTGAAGAGATCCAAGAAATAGAGATTAACCCGCTGATAGTTCAAGAAAATGGCTGCATTGCGGTGGACGCCCTCGTCGTGATAAGCGGGAGACAGTAGTATTAAAAAAATTGAGAGGTGGATCACGTGGAATCTAAGTGCGATGTACCCACACTTGTTATAAGTTCAGTATCGGAACGCAGTGGAAAAACTATAATCGCTTTAGGCCTCGCTTTAAATTTTACAGGAGTAATGGGGTTCTATAAACCTATACGCGAGAATCTCATCGCAATTGACGGAAATTTGGTCGAGGAGGACGCGTATCTTATGAAGAACGTCCTCAACTTGGAGCGGGAGTCGTTGCTTTCGCCTTTTACCTACAACCTATTTAAAGGCATTAAAGCTAAGGATGTCATCTGCGGCTTAAACCGCATTTGCAGCGACAAACAGGCGGTCTTGATCGAGGGGACGAAAGACATTAGCACAGGGTTCATCCACGACGTTTCAAGCATCCAGCTTGCTCGAAAACTCGACACCGAGATCTTACTCGTGACTGACATCTACTCGCTCGATAAGGTAGCAATGACAAAGATTCTTCTCGAAAAGCTCAAGGTCAGGCTCAAAGGCGTTGTATTGAATCAATCACAAGATCCCGGATTCGAAAATTACATGATTAAACGAGGAATAAAAATTGTCGGGTCTATCCCGTTCCTAAAGGAGTTGAAAGCTCTCCACGCCTACGAAATAGCCGAAGAACTTGGAGGAGAAGTCATAGTCGAAGGAGAAGACCGCCTCATCGAGAAGGTCTTGATCGGGGCCATGACGCCTGAATCTGCACTCAAGTACTTTAGACGGGTTCCCGCAAAGGCGGTGATCACAGGAGGTGACAGAGCCGATTTGCAGCTTGCCGCGTTGTCGACGTCGACATCGTGCCTCGTGCTAACTGGAGGATTATACCCCGCCAATCACGTGATCGCCCGAGCACAAGAACTCGGCGTAAGCGTGATCCTGGTTCACTTAGATACGCTTACGGCAGCTGAACGGGTCGAAAGGCTTACTGCGCGCATTGATCCATCAGACAGCCGCAAAATCAGCTTGGTAAAAGAAACCGTTCGACAGAACCTTGATACGGATGCATTATGGGGGTAGCGATTTCGGAGCGGAAGGGGTAATCAGCTAGAAACAATTATGCTGACAGTGGCTAAGCGCCTCTCTTTCCTCGTATTTTGTTCCTGAGCGCCTTTTTCGAAGTCACATCGCCGATAACAAACCCATCGGCATCGAATTGCGGCACGTCCTCAGTTGAACGAGAAGAATTTTTCGCCGTGGTTCTTCGCGGATCTTCAGACGTCACTTCAGATTCGTGCACTTCTATCCTTCTTGATGGCTGTCGTCCAAAGACTGAGCCAGACGCTCTATCGTGTGGCCGACCTCCTGACGGTGACTTACTCAGGACAGGCGGATCAAACATGCCACTACCTCCCGCCGGGTAACCGTCTCTCCTAAAATGATCTTCCTCGTAGCGGTCTTCGCCTGACCTGTCTTGCGAGAAGACAAAAAAGAGCGCGATGGTTATGAGTACAGTAATTGCGATTACAAAATATATCCAGGGATTGAGCTGGGTTAAAAAATCGCCGGCGTTATTCGTTTGACTTCCGGCATCTCCTGCTTTTCCTGCTGCTGCGGTAGTAGGGGTGGGGCTTGCGATCGCGAGCGCGGCCGCGTTTTGCTCTACGTCATAGGGCGGTGTGGCCTGATTTGATGGATCGGTGCCGTTCTTGTAAACGACGACACCGATTACATAATTCCCGGCTGGCAAACCTGTTGGCGTGAACGTTACGGAACGCGTTTCGTCTACCTTTAACGCAACCACGGTGCTGTTTGAAGTGACGTTTTCGCCGGCCGTGTTTTTATAGATAACGTCGACTCGAACCCCATCGAGGGCGACTTTCCCGTTCTGTAGCGTAACGATAACTTGTGGCGTCACTGAAGACTTTCCACTCGTGACAGTTTTGACCGCGGCGATTTTGACAGACGGCGTCGCTGATTGTTGCGGCAGTAACGGATTGATGTCGTCTAATCGCTTTGTGAAGTTGTTGTATAAGCTGTCAATTTGGTCGAAAATGTTTCCGCCCGTGTTTAGCTGTGCGACAGTTGATTGGTGTGGGATGCTCACTGTCGCTGCTGCCAGCGGTGCAAACGCGACGAGCGCAATAAAAGCCCAACTCAGTGACAGTGTCAGCAATGCGAATCGGCGCATATCTTGAATCGGCCTTTTACTTTGTGCGTACGTTCTGTTCCAAGGACTTAACGATTGTGTATGCCACGCAGCGTCGCGTAGAATCACCCCGACCCAGGTGAAAGCCCCATTACTAGAAAAAGCCAGCCGGTGTCATTGCTGTTCAACGACCTAACTACGATAAGCTGCGATTCGCTGGACCACCCGCTTAAAGCAAGACTTTGACGAGGTCTGAATCCTTTATGATTCCTTCGAGTTTTTCGTCTGCGGTGACAACGGGTAAAAGCTCAATGTCGAAACGCCGCATTTGTCTCGCGCATTCGCTTATTCCTGTTTTGTGATAAATTGATTCGTATTCGGCCATCATTATATCCTTTACCGGCACGCTCGGAAGCTCCACTCTAGAAACGCCATAGTACAGGCTCATCGTATCCCTCACCGCTTCCCAAGTCCACGCGTCCTCATCTGAGCCGGCGGATAAATCCGCCTTTTCTGTTGTGTCTTCAATTTTGCTGGCTTTCAAAAGGGCATTTTCTGTAACGATGCCAACAACCCTGTTTGCTGAATCAAGCACTGGGCTTGCGTCCGCATTTGCGAGTTTCATAATTTCGCCAACAACATCCAACGGCGTCATTTCCCAAACTGCGACTATTTCACGAATGATATAGTCCTCTACAGGTATCTCAATATCCATACCCGCTATGGCGCTAACGATATCAGTTACCGTAATGAAGCCGACAAGTTCTGAGTTATCTACAACAGGCATCCGCCTGATGATATTTTCAACGAGAATACGAGCCGCATCGTTGATGGTTGCATTCGGAGAGACGAAAACAGGCTGTCTCGTCATGAGAAGTGCTATTTGATCCTCCTCAGGGTTTCGAAATATGTCTCCTCGCGTGACTATTCCTACGAGCTTATGATTCTTCACAACGGGGACGCTAGTTACGCCTCTGTCCTTCATTATTCTGAGCGCTGTATCTCGCGATCCTGGAACCTCAGCGAAGACGACGTCCCTCGTCATCACATCTTCGACTTTTATCATCGTCAAGCCTCATTGCCCGCGATGCAGTTCTGGCACCGGCGGGTCGCAGCCGCGGGGGCATAGCATTGAACTCGGTAGCATAAATACCCATTTGCAACGCCGACCAATCTAAGTGTGTGTGCAGTGCCTGCTGGCCGCGAAGCCTCTCCGCCCCAGTTGTGGAAGCTCATGCTCAAGCACCCCGCCCTGTGTGAGTGAGAAGAGCGATGTCATCGGGCCGAGCTCGTCTGACCACGCTACTTATGATGTTCTTAGTCCCAAAGAGGTTGTTTGATCGGTCGTTGATAACAAGCAGATCGGCTTTCTTGCCAAGATCGATAGAGCCGATCTCGTCAGCAATCCCCAGTATCCTAGCGTTGTTTAGCGTCGCCATTTCGAGCACTTTGCGGTCGTCGCGCAAAAAAGCTTTTGAGGTGAACTCCATTTCTGCAAACATGTTTAGTGAGTTGAACATCACGTTGTCCGTGCCAAGCCCGACGGTGGTCGTCTGTAACATTTGAGCTATTGGTGGGCGCACAAAAGACAATCCGACACCAGTTACCAGGTTCGACCGAGGACAAACCACAATGGGGATGCCACTTTCAATCTGGTGCTTTGACGCGTAGGTCATATGAATGAGATAGTCGGGATTCAAAGCGATTGCAGCATCAATATCAGAGTCATCTTTTTCGCCAGCGTGCATGGCAACAAACTTGCCGCGTGTTCGTGCCTTGTCCATCATCACCTTGAGTGATGAACTGCTGACATCGCGACTTCCGCTTATCCCAAGGCCGTGCACGATATCAAGAATGGTATCAATTTCATCTTCTACTATATAATCCCGTCTATTACTCGGCCGACCAAGAATCATAACTTGCACTTTTTTTACTGAATCGATTGCAATTCTCAGCGCGTTAGCGCCGACGACACCGCCCTCCCTAAAATCGGCAAGGATGGTCGTCCCACTCGCGACGGCATCAAGCAGTGACTTCCGCATCGCTTCGATCAAGATTTTCGGTGCAGCATCGCGGAGTGCGCGGTGCTTCAACCCATGAGGAGGTTTTACCAGCCTATCTAAGCTACTGAAAGGTACGTCTTTGATTATCGAATCTCCAAGATGGGTATGCGCATTGACCAAAGCGGGCATGACGATTCCACTTGCTTGGCAGTTGTCTGGCTTAACATTTGACCGCTCTTCTATTTCGGCGATTCTGCCTGATTCCACGTGGATATAGCCTTTTATTACATCAAAATCGCTGCCATTTAGAATCTTTCCACCGACGACGTAGTCCATAGCAACGTATAAATCATAGCAAACTGTATTTGAAACTATGGCGAAAGGGAAGCGCAAAACAGCAGGACCTATGTCGAGCGCCGGTTTGGTGAGATACTATGAATCGGAAGATAAGAATGCCATACACATTAACCCCCGCTCGATCCTCATCGCGTGCGTTCTCTCAGCAGCAATCATATTGGCGCTAAATTTCATGGTTTCTCGAGCGTTTATTTGAGCCTTTTTTGTCAAATGAGCGGCTTTAGAACAGGTCCGGCTTCGAGCGAGAGCATTTTGTTGGAAGATTTAACGCTGCTGCCGATAAAGCCATAGAAATGTTGAGTAACGATTTGCATTTTGACGTCGGTCAAAAACGCCCTAGCGCAGGTCAATTCTTCTATGCAGTTTTGGCATGCTGCGCAACCAAAAGCAGGTGTTGTGCGATACGCCCCCTCTTCTTAAAAATTCTCTGCTAC
>Ga0187782_10000963_pt1 | contig 20499 bp, 16 predicted proteins | sample 0715_SJ02_MP15_2_FD_132454 | JGI IMG/M metagenome (GOLD analysis project Ga0187782, IMG submission 132454) | Tropical peat soil microbial communities from peatlands in Department of Meta, Colombia - 0715_SJ02_MP15_20_MG | ecosystem: Environmental > Terrestrial > Soil > Wetlands > Peat | place... | reverse complement strand
GTCGGCGTCGAAAGCATAGACGTTATTTTCCGCGGTGGCGACATAGATAACATTGTGGGTGGTGCCGCCAATGGAGAGATTAGCCACGTAGAGCGGTTGGGCAAACGTGTTGCCCGTCACCGGGAGCGAGAACAATAGCCCAAAGTCAGTGACGTTTACATTCCCCGTATTAAGCGCGGTCTCCTGCAAATTTTGGCCAGTGCGGCTGGTGTCATTGTGCTGCGTAAGGACGCACGTCGTACCGGTTGGGCACACCTGCGCCATCAGGACTGGCACTGCTAAGCCAGCGAGCACCAGGTAGCACACAGACCGGCGAACTAGTTGAAGCAAATTCATACTGCTATCCCCCTTATATTTTTCCCGACCATTCGTTACGCAAAAATGCTGATTATTGGTTGGCAAAGTCCGAAGCGATGTATTGGGTCGGCGACGCTTCGCTCTCCCAATGGCTGATGACAACAAGCCACGCGTCGCCATTACTGGTTACGACCTGCCGATGACGCGATCGCGTCTTCCCGGTCGCTGCTATCGCCCAGCGGACTTTGTCCTCGAAGATCTTGATTGTTGCTGTCTTTTACCTCGTGGAAGGCGCACCCCAAACGGCGGGCTAACGTGGCCGCGAGTTGTTGCACAAGGTGGTCCCAGTCATAGCCAGCTGCGACGCGTTGGCGGACGGCGCAACGCTCGAACGTTTTTTCCGCAGGGGAGAGGGCTCGCGAAATCATGCTGGACCACTCGCGCGTGCCATTTGCCAGTAGCACCACTTCCTGGAAGGCCTGCAAACAAGCAATGGGCGAACCTACTACCGGATTCCCACTGGCCAGATATTCATGCAACTTCAGCGGGTAGATGTACTTGGTGTAGTCGTTGATCTTGTACGGCATGATGCAGACATCCAAATGCTGCACGTAATCGGGGATCAGCTCAGTCGACCGAGAGCCCAACAGGTGGATATTCTTCCGTCGCGAAAGCTCAGGGACGAGCCCTTGGACTTCGCCATGAGCCAGCATGTGTCCTACAAAAACGAAGGACCATTCGGGATGGGCGTCGCTAAGCTCGAGTAGCAGTGACCAGTCGAGGGCATCCTTGAGGTTCCCCGTGTAGCCGATCCTGGGTTTGCGAATGTTCTGAAATTCGGCTGGCTCCGGAGCGGGAGTGACATACCTCCGATAATCGACTCCGTTAGGAATCAACTGGCTGTTGGGGTTCAGCCCTCCTTTTTTCCCCATCATCGCCGGGGAATGGACAAAAACCTGATCAACTTTGCGGATGAGTTGTACCTCGGCGGGATCCAGTCCCCGCTCAACCGGAGAAAAAGAATATTCATCATCGATGTGATAACAACTCAGTTCGTGATCCACAAGGTCGAGACTGTTGGCGAAGTAAGGCCGCCAGAGGTAGAGCACAATCTTGGAACAGCCCCGGTCCCTCAGCAACTGCCGAGCACGTCTCAGCCGGCGCCGGGAGATCCAGCGGCGCAGCCAACCCGGGCGTCCCAGATTTGGAGACCAGGGGCCGGGCCGATAAAACTGCAAGCCCGCCGGCATCCCGTGGGATTCCTCAAACGATGGCCGATGCAGCAGCCAACGAAGCGACTCCTCCCAAGTCGGTGGACAGTCCACCCACACGACCTGAAAGTAGTGCGCCAAACGGCTCGCGATCTGATGACGCGCCTGCCAGCGAGGTCCCCACCGGTCTGGAACCAAGGCGATAATACCTACGTTACTGAGCAGGGGTGACTGAGGATGGGTACTCATTACGACTACCGATTAGCTTAAAGCGTGTCAACTTGGGGAAACGCTTGAGCAGTGCCGCCTGCAACTCCGCTTGGTAGACCACCGCGAGGGCCAAGGGGAAAAGCGGCAGCAACGCGGCGATCTGGAGGAAAAAGACAGCCAGGTTCTGAACTGGCCAATAGCGTTCTACGAAGTAGCACCCGAGGGCATAGGGCAGTGCCGCTAGAACCGTCCGTCCCCACGTCTGCCACAGATACGAGCCAACACGCATGTCCACCAGGTGGCAAATGTACGGCGGCCAATAGAAAACCTCGATGATCAGACTGGGAATGGTCGTGCCCCAAGCAACACCGGAGATGCCGATGCGACGAACCAGGAAGATGCTCAGGCCGAGATTGGCGACCGCTTCCGCGACTGCCCACTTCGCCAGCCGTTTGTGCTTCTCCATGCCGTAGACGATGCCGCCGGCGGCTGCACTGCCAGTGCATACAACCAAGGAAATTAACAGGATGCGCAGTACCGTACCTGAGGGGCGAGCATATTGAGCGCCCATCCAGAGAGAGATAAAAGTTTCTCCGCGTACAAACAGCGCCAACTCAATGGGCAGGGATACCAGCAAGGCGGCGCGTGTGCCCTGAATCAGCAGGCGGCGCAGATCATGTTCTTTGCCCTGGGCTTCAAAGGTGCTGGCCAGGGGCCCAAATGTAGTGGTCATAGCCCCGACGATCTGGCGGGCGTACATAATTAAGCTGCCGCCGATCGCATAGAAAGTCACCGCAGTGGCTGAGGTGAATGCGCCAACCACCAAGTTATCCGTGTAGTTGACCACCTGGATCGCTAGATTGATCAGCAGGGCGTAAAAGCTGTAACTCCAGATTTTCCTGATGACTGCTTTCCCGGGGCTGCGGAATGTAATGCGCAGTTGCGGGTAGCGGCGTAATGCCATGAAAACCAGCATCGCGTTGGCGATCGATGCTATGCAGAATTCCCAGACCGCCAAGGCGAGAAAACTGTGGCCTTGCCGCAACAGCCAGACGAATCCAGCCGCCCTGCAGGTGGTCTGGATCATGGTGACCAGGCTCAACAAGTCGTAGCGATGCAAGGCCGCCAGCACGCCGCCAAACACGCCGCACCACAAGTTCATGGCGACGGTAAGAGCGGTAACCAAAATGGCTATGCGTGCAGCATCCAGCATGGACGGCGGCACAACAAATACTCGCGGGAAGATTTGCGCCAGCACGACGCCGAACAGCAACACGGCGAGGCTTATCCAATTCCGGATCCACAAGGCCGCCGAGACTGCGCCTTGCGCTTCATCGTGATTTCCCTGCGCATTGCCTTTGGACACGTAGCGCATGACCGCACCGCGCATGCCGAAGTCAAGCAGACCCATGTAGGCGGTGAGCGAAACTACAAGTACCCACACGCCGTACGCCACGTTGCCGAGATGATGGACGATGTAAGGCGCAAGGAAAAAACCGACCAGCGTGGATACGCCGAGAGCGACCCAGTTGGAGAGGATGTTTTGTGTTATTCGTGTGCTACGCATGGCCTGACTTGCGTCGCGCTTTCTTATCGTGCGTGTGAGCCCTCTGGCACGGCTGCTGTGCCTGCAAAACGGTCACTATTCCAATACAGGTCAGCAGAGAGAAGGTGTTGCTCGATCAATTTTGAGATGTGTTTAATCCGCAGGAACTTGCCGCCCAAGAAATGTTCGCGGGTTAAACCATAGCATTGGAACGCGGCGTACAACTGTTCCATTCCGCGGCGGACCGTCCAGACAGGTTTGAACTCCGGCAACACGGAGGCAATTTTGCTGCAATCGACCTTGTAGCAGCGTGGATCGGGACCGCCACCCTCGGCATATTTCACCCTGCTGCCCGGGACAATCTGCTGCACCATGTCAGCTAGATCGCGTATCTGGTAGTTCTCTGTAGTCACGCCAACATTGAATGCTAGATTGTGGACCAACTCCCGCGGTGCTTGTAAAACGGCAAGAAATGCGCGTGAGATGTCCTCGATATGCACCAGCGGGCGCCATGGCGTGCCGTCGCTTTGAATCAGCACTTCACGAGTTGTGTAGGCGTAACCCACTAGATTGTTGACAACGACGTCAGCGCGTAATCTCGGGGAAACACCGTAAGCCGTGGCATTGCGCAGAAACGTGGGGCTGAAATCTTTGTCCGCGAGCGGCGCAATTTCCTGCTCACTTCGCACCTTGGATTCTCCGTAAGGCGTAATGGGGTTAAATGGTGCATCCTCCTTGAGCATGGCATCTCCACCCGAAACGCCGTAGAGGCTGCACGAGGAAGCGTATAGATACCGGGGGACACCGGCTTGCTTGCACATGCGGGCCAGACGGACCGAAGCGCGGTGATTGATGCCATAGGTGCATTCGGCGTTCAGGTTCCCCAACGGGTCATTCGACAATGCGGCAAGATGAATCACCGCATCGAATCCGGCCAGGTCTTTGGCTTCGACCTCTCTGATGTCCTTTCGTAAGGCAGGGACTTGGACCGAATCCTCGCCGAACGTGCAATCCTCGAACAAGTAATTGTCCATGCCCCGAACTTCGTGCCCGGCTGCGAGCAGCATGGGGACCATGACTGAACCGATATAGCCGTTGTGTCCTGTGACGAGTACTTTCATGAAAACCTCAGGTTGAATTTCTGATATAGGAGCGTGCTGTTACTTGCCAAGCACGAGCTTGCGCGAATAGAAGGCTTCCGCGTGATTAGTGGTTGACCGGCATTCCATTCCTCGCAGCCGAAGCACGGCCAGAAGCGTTTCCTCTGAAAACCAGTGCTTTCGCTGTTGTGAGCCAAAATGCTGGAAAATAGATCGGGTCTTTCGTTGGCACAAGGATTCGTCAAGTTCCACGAAAAAATTCGGCGTGCCGAAATCGCCGTCGTATTTGGGCACCTCATACTCCAGAATCAAATGGTCGCGCCACGTGTTCCAGGTAAGTTCGCAAACTAGGCGATGATCCTGGTGAAGATCGTGGCGGTAGTGAGTGAAGATCAGATCGGGGGAAATGCGTGCTTTCAGTTGCTCGAAAAAGGTTTTCACCTCTCCGCCGACGTATGGCAGAAAGCCGTCCTGAAAATCGCGGATCACGATTTCCTTTTGCGGGGCTTTGTCCAGAAACGCTATGGCACTGCGATGGGCTTCCTCTGCCCGCTCGGGGGTTGAACTGAACACGACCCAGTGAATGGCAATATCCGGATGCTGCTCCAGCAGACGCAATATGGTGCCGCCGCACCCGATCTCGATATCGTCGCAGTGCGAACCAAGGCAAAGGACCCGGTAGAGCCTGCCCGGCGGCTTCCCCAGATGCAGATTAAGCATGAATGCCTTCGACCTTGTAGTCCGGGCTGGACTTCCAAACTTCCCACGGAGCGTTGCCTCGGGTGTACAGGTCTTCCAGCTGCTGCTTCTCTTTGAAGGTGTCCATGCAAGCCCAAAAGCCTTCGTACCTATAGCCCATGAGCTGGTTGCTGGCAATCAGGCGCTGGAATGGCTCTACGACCAGTTCTTCTCCTTCGCGCAGGTACTGGAAAATCTCTTTGCGAAAAATGAAGTATCCACCGTTGATCCAAAGCCCGGCGTTGACGACATGCTGAATATCGCTGACCATGTCGTTACCGTCCACGGAGACGATATGAAAGGTCTGTGTTGGCTTCACGCAAAGGAAACTGGCAACCTTGTCGCGGGAAAGAAAATGATCAATGTAGGGAACGAGAGGTAAGTCACTGAGTCCATCAACGTAGTTGGCGAGAAAGATCTCCTCGCCATCGAGATGTTCTTCCACGGCTTTGAGACGCTGTCCGATATTGGACGTAATGCCTGTGTCCACGAAGGTGATACGCCAATCGTGAATATCGCTATTCAGCAGAGTTACTTTCTTGCCGCCGTCCGCCAACACGAAATCATTTGTGAGGCACTCGTTGTAGGTCAGGAAGTAGTTCTTGATCGCATCGGCTTTATAGCCCAGGCAGAGAACGAAATCTTTGTGGCCGTGGTGGGCATAGTACTTCATGACATGCCACAAGATCGGCCGATAGCCGATATTGACCAACGGCTTGGGAATCGTCTCAGAAAACTCCTTGATCCGCATTCCGAAGCCACCACAAAACAAGACGACCTTCATGACGAAACCCTCCGATCAAAATCCAAGCCTGGAAAACTCAACCGACACCGCTTATGCGTGGGAGGGCTGGGTGTCATATTTCAGGCAAATCTCTTCGCTCACGTGTGCCAAGTCAGTAGCCCGAAGATAGTCGCGCATCGTGGTTCCGGTGCATTCCGAATCGATATTCGGAGCGCCGCGATTTGCAACCACATCATCGAGGTGAACGGTCCGGAAATCGATGCTGACACGAGTACGCCCTGAGGTATTAGGCACGCTGGAATGCATCTGCGCGGCGGAGAACAGAAGAATACTTCCCGCAGGTGCGACAAAACGAATCTGCGGATCGGGTTCGATAGGTTCTTCCGCTTTAGGCTGTTTCCGGGTGTCGCTCTTGATGTGCTTGGCGGCTTCTTTGCGGCTCTCCCGATTCCAAATTTCGTAGTTGTACTCGCGGGAACCATTGCGGACGGGCTGAGTCCAGTACCGAGGGTGAAAAGCCACAGTGTTTTCCCGCGTGATATCGTAAACCGGAATCCACCAATTGATCTGAGAAAACGGAGCGGAGTACCAGGTATCGCGGTGCATGTGAAAGGCATACGCAATGCCCGAAGTGAGATAGTTGTCACTGGTGGAGGTTCGTAACCGGGGCACATCGAAGTAAGTCTTGTTCAAATCGCATCGCAATTCCTGCAGGATGGCGCGAATGCACTCCTTCGACCTGGGGTGGTGGATGAACTTGGGTTTCAGCTCGCCCAGGAGCGCTGCGTATTCCTCCACTGGCATGGAAAACTGCGCAGTCTCCGGGTGCAATGAGCCGAATGCCTGGCGCAGCATTTCCTTGGCGAACTCGCAAAAGGCAAGGGAACTCGCGGTGGGCAAATAGACGAACAACTCCCCTTGGTAGAGCTGCTGCCGGCGAACGTCATCATTAACATCTGCATTAAAGAACATCGAATCCATCTGGCCCCCTTCGAAAACTGAACTTACTCTCCTGAATCTGTCTGCAATCGCTCGTCCCACAACGCTATGTTGAACATTCGGCGATGAGATGATGACTTTGTAACAGTCGCGCGGCTTCTGCGATGAGAGCGAACTCTATCCCCGATCTCTCGGCAATGTCGAGCAGGCTGAAGTTTCCGTCGGACAGGTTGAGCACCCACAACATGGCGAACTCCAACTGTTTGGGATGACTGCCCCCGATGGCTCCATAAAGCCCGCGTTTGCCAAGCTGCGGCTCGCATTTCGGATTCTGGTTCACGTAAGTGCGATTATTTTCGAGTATGTTGAAAATCGCGAGACACCGGGAAAAGGTGTCGGCAAGAGCTGCGGGATCGATGAAGCTCAGGTTGTCGGCGGAGGTGTGGTATTCAGGAAAGCGGCCATGAGGTGTCCGCATCAGACAACCTACCGGCAGATTAAAGCCGGGCGAGCAGTACTGGCGCTCATCGTAACCATAAGGCGAAAATTCCACAATTTGGTGCTGCTGCCCGGAATGTTTGAGCACGTGGCCAGCGGCACGGTCAATCTCTGCATCACCGCGCCGGCTCTTCTTATAGCTCAAGCCACCTCGATCGCCCACGCAGGTAAGCACCAGGCCGTGCTTGATGAGCCGTGCACGGTCTTCGTTCAGGCTCAGCCAGGTAATGGATCCAATGGTCCCTGGAATGAACAGAAAACGGTAGGAATATCGAGGCGAAGCGTTACTCAAGTGCTTGGCCAGAAACGTCGCAACCGCAATTCCGGAAAGATTGTCGTTGCATAGCGAGGGATGGCAGGAATGACAGGAGATCAAAACCTCATCCGCGCATCGACCGCGGACGTAGTACTCGCCAAAGGTGAGATGCCCATCCTGCAAGGTTGAATCAATACACACCTCGTACTCGCCATCCTCCAACTTCAACAAATCGCGATGCGGCAAACAAAATCCCCAGTTTTCCGTGTAGTACGACGTGCGATAGGGAGTCAACTCCGGCTGATCAGGAAGAGAATGTAGATGTTTTTTCAACTCTTGCAGTGGCATCTTGCCCTGTACCGGCACGCTGTAGCTCACTACATGCAAATTATGTTTTTGAAAATCGATGACCCGCATGCCGCGGTCATTCTTTACGTACGCATCTCGGATGTTCCACTCTCGCGGAACAGTCCAGTCGAATACCGCGGTGCCGCTAGGCACTTCGTGGATGGCTAGTGCAATCTCCTGGCGCAAGCGGTTCATTGTCTGCCGAAGACCGTCGCCGGTAATGCTGCGGCAGATGGGATAAAGTTCTCCCGCCAGGGCAAACATCTGACACCCCAAATCTGCGGGATCGATGCGGGCCTGGAGCTCTAAAATATTGAGCAACTGCGGAGACGGCATGTAGGTAGTCGGATCTTTGGTAACTCAGTTATTAACCTGTTGCGGCGGCATGATCAAGACGTAGTAATCGGAAACGCCAACCTTTTGCCAGCCCTTGCTTCGGGCCTCCAATGGCGCCTTGTAAGCCACAATCGCTTTCACATCGTCGCCAGCGAATGCGGCCAGCACTTTGGCCTGAGTCGCCGGATCGGCCGCCCAGAAGGCAGGAACATCCTGAAAGGACATATCCGCCACAATAGTCATTTTGGCCAGCCGTGCCCAGTACTTATTCGTTCCGTCTTCCGGCGCCTGGAAGTATCCAAGGCTATCTCCCGGCTTGAGGCCAGCTTGTCGCAGGTGGTCGGCTACGTCCGCGTCATAGTGGTCAAAGAAAGTGCGCGCATGCACTTTTCGTGTAGTCTCCAGAGCGTTGTAGGACAGGTCTACGAACAAGTGAAGAGACAGGATGACGGCCATGGCTACCGATAGCGGCGCTAGCAAGTGGGCATTCGGTCTTAAGTGCAACAGGTAGAGCTCAGCGAACAATCCGCCCCAAAGCAGCGGCAGGAACGGACCGGTATACCGGTTCTGCACCATACCGTGCGAGAGGGCATACAAAGCAAGAGCAGTGATAGCCGGCAAGACCAGATACCAGGCATTCAGCACTGCCTTACGACTGCGACCCGCAGCCAGCAGCAGAAAGAGCATTCCCACCAGTAATGCTGCCTGCAGTTCAATCACATGAGGATAGCCATTGATGGCGTTGACTACGGTGCGCAGTTGCTGCTTCAGGTGAAACGGGACTTTGGCGCCTTCATACCAGTAGGAAGGGTCATCCCACAGGGGGTAACTGCCGCGAAAGGGCACTCGAAATTCAAAGACATGAGGAGAAGCAAACAGATCCCGCATGGGATGTACTGGAGTTCCCTCGCCGGGGGCTGGACGCCAGGGAAACGGGTAACCGTAATCGTTGAAGCCTTCGCTGGCAAACCACAAGTAGTTCAATCTTCCGACATCGCTGTAAGTGAGCCGGCCCTTTGCCCGTGAAAGCATCACGATCCAGGGAGCGCTAACCAAAATGAATACCACGACTGCTAATGTCAGCCGTTGAAGGATTCTCCGTTTGTTATTGGCCGCAAGGAATGCCACGCCAAGCACAACAAAGGTCATTGGGAACATGATGGCTTTCATCAGGTAGCCAATGGCGCATACAGCACCCAACCAGGCGAACAGGCCCCCGCGCAAGTCGCCATCTTTCATCCGAATCAGCAGTCCGGCCACGACCATCACAGAGGCGAACAAAGACAGGTCGGGTGACACCAGGCTTACGCCGATGAAGTGGACCCCAAAAAACAGGAACAACGTGAAGCCCAGCAGGTACCACGAACGAAGCGGCAGCTTGTTTTCAACCCCCATTGCCGCGCCCCGGCGCAGGATGGACTGAGTCAGTTCATGCCAAAAGAACCCAAAGGCAAACATCGCGGCTACGTACAGCACCAGATTCAATCCGCGAACCACAAGCGGCTCCCAAAAAGTGGATGGGCGAGTAAGACTGAGAGTAGCTGCGAGCAGAAGCGGATACCCGGGGCTCCAGCACCCATTAGCGGCTGTGAGCCAATCGTGGTTGCGCCAAGCATCGGATAGATCCAGATAGGAAACCCCGTCGTCGCCGATCGTGAAAACGCCACCACGCCACGCGGAGAGCACGCCAATGGCGAGAGCGACCAACGCCATTCCGATTAGAAATTGACTCAGCGAGGCATTGGCCGACGATCCGGAGGATGGCAGCTGCCTCGTGGGATATGCCGATTCCCGCAGGTCAGTGCTGGTCTCTCCGATTCTGGGCTCAGTGATTCCAGGCATAAATTGGAGCTACACTTGCCGCCATCGGCGGTACTTGAGCCGAAAAGGTTGCAGCATCCGCACAAGCACGTAGCGAAAATCCCAGGCCAGTCGCAGTGCGTTGTCGCGGAACCACCGAAGCATCTCGAAATAGCAGCGCATACGGTCTCTCCAACTCAACGGAGTTCGATGGATGGCCAGGATGTACTCCCAAAATTGACGAAAGTGAGGGAGAACGATGAGAAAGTGACGGTCCGGGTCGAGCCGCACCATCCTTTCCTGCCGGGTCGGAAACTTTTGTGTTATCTGCTCTGCGTGCCGACGGTGAAAAAAAAGATGATCACCAATTTCAAAGAACCTCCCATACAGCGCGACTTCGGCAAGCATACAGCGGTCGGAGTCGGGAAAGTCTGCGTGGACAGAAGTCCGCTTGAGCACGCCGGCGCGCATCACGCCGAACATGATCTGGCAATTGTGGTCCATGCGGATCAATTCTCGGAACCGGCGATGAGGATGTGGTGAATCCGCGGAGACGATTTGCTCATTGTGACGCAGTTGCTGACCATGTCCATCGATTTCGATCGACTTTGAGTAACACAGCACCACATCAGGGTTATGCTCGAGCACGGCAACACAACACTCCACATACTCCGGAGCGAACAGGTCATCGTGCGCAGCCCACAAAAAATAATCTCCTGACGACAACGTTACGACCCGCCTGAAATTGAAGGTCGCACCTTGGTTTCGTGGGTTCCGGTAGTAGCGCACGCGAGAATCCAGGGCAGCGTAACGGCGGCAGATCGCCTCGGTCGAATCGATCGAAGCATTGTCGGAAATGACCAATTCAAAATTCCGATAAGTTTGCGCCAGGATTGCCGCGATACTCTGCTCAAGGTATTGCTCGGCGTTGTAAACCGGCAGGCCTATACTGACTCGGGGTTGAGCAGTGCTGCTTGCGACCGGTTTGCAGTTCGTGAGATTAACCAATCAGTTTTCCTTACACCAACGCACTCAATTGCTCTGAAAGTCAGGATAGTCACGGTCGCGGTCAACCATAATCGGTTGCCGGATGGGCCATTCAATTCCAAATGCGGGATCGTTCCAACGCACGCCGCGGGCATGTTGCGGCGCATAGAAAGCAGACATCTGGTAGAAGACCTCGCTGTTGTCCTCCAGAGTCACAAAACCGTGAGCAAAGCCTTCGGGCACATAGAGCATTTTGTGATCCCGGGCAGTAAGAGTCTCGGCGACATATTGCTTGAAGGTCGATGAAGCAGGACGGAGATCAATGATCACATCGTAGATGGCGCCCTGGGTGCAACGAATGAGCTTCGTTTCTGCCGATGGCGCGATCTGATAGTGCATGCCGCGAAGCGTGCCTTTTCTCTTGTTAAACGAGATATTGCACTGAACGGTGCGTGCATTCAGATTGTGATTCGAAAATTCCTTTTCGCACCAGGAGCGCGCAAAAAACCCCCGTTCATCACATCGCTTCTCCGGCTCGATGATGTATGCCCCCTTTAGGTGGGTCTCCGCAAAGATCAAGGAAGAACCTCTACGACGGGAATGGGCACCACTAGACGCCCCCCCCACTCGCGCACATACGACAACTGCTGGCGAATCTCCCGCTTCAGGTTCCACGGGAGGATCAGGATGTAATCCGGCTTTGTCTCCTGAATTTTGTCAGGGTGCAGAATCGGAATGTGGGTTCCGGGAAGAAACTTGCCCTGTTTGTAGGGACTGCGATCGACCGTGTAATCCAGGAAGTCGCAGCGGATACCACAATAGTTCAATAGAGTATTGCCCTTTCCCGGAGCACCGTAGCCGGCGATGGACTTGCCTTCCCGCTTGGCCTTGATTACAAATTCCAGCAGTTTACGCTTCGTCTCTTTGACCTGTTCGTCGAATGTGGAATAGCGCTCCATATGCGTGAAGCCGGTCTCGATTTCGCGATTGCGCAATTCCGCCACCTTAGCTTGTACGGGCTTGGAAGTGTCTTCCCTTTGCCGCGCATAGATGCGCAACGATCCACCGTGGCTGGGCAACTCTTCAACGTCAAAGATGGTGAGCCTGTGGGCAGCAAAAATCTTCTCTGCCGTCAGAAACGAAAAATAAGAAAAATGCTCGTGGTAGATGGTGTCAAACTGGTTGTCTTCCATCAGGCGCATCAGGTGTGGAAATTCGATCGTCGCCACACCCTGCGGCTTCAGGAAAATCCTGATGCCCTCGACGAAATCGTTCACGTCGGGTACTTGCGCGAGCACATTATTGGCGGCGATCAGGTCCGCTCTCTTACCTTCCTGGACCAGTTCTTCAGCCGTTTTCGCACCGAAGAACTTAACCAGCGTTGGGATCCCTTTCTTAACCGCAACTTCGGCGACGTTGGCGGCAGGCTCGATACCGAGGACAGGGATTCCTTTTGCTGCAAAGTACTGCAGAAGGTAACCATCATTGCTGGCGAGTTCGGCCACGAAACTGTTGGCGTTCAACCCGAATCGTTCCACCATCTGATCCACATACTTACTGCAGTGGTGTAACCAACTGTCCGAGTAGGAGGAGAAGTAGGCATACTCACCGAAAATTTCCTGTGGCGAAACGTATTCCTGCAGTTGCACCAGATAACACTTCTCGCAAACAAAAACGTGCAGCGGATAGAACGCCTCCATCTGGTTGAGTTGGGCGGAGCTTACATAGCTTTCGCAAAGAGGGGACATTCCCAGATCCACCACGGTGTGCCGGAGAGATGTCGCGCAGAATCGACAACTCCCCTGGCCGGTTAGTTGCGCATTCGATTGCTTTGCGATGAGAGGTTCAGCCAATGATTTGGTTGACATTTGTTCAGGATTGCAATTGTTTAGAGTTCTCGGGTTGGGGCTGTTCCGAAGCCAATAACGCGCCCGGTTCTTGGCGGGTGACAGAGGTATGCATCTGAGTTGCTCGTATCCGGCACAACTTGTCCGACAGATGGGCAAAACGCCGCGCCATGTCGCGATGAGTGTACTGCTCGACTTCCGAGGGGATACCACTATAAGTCACGCTGCCGCTGGTGCGGTATTGCAGGTAAGCGTTCAGCAAGAAGGCGCGAATGTCTGCAGGCGAGAGAAGATGCGCCCCGGCCCCAGTCCTACTCAGCAGTTCGCTGGTCACGCCCTTCAGACCGCCGATCGCCATGATGGGACGTCGAGCCGCCAGATATTCAAAAAGTTTACCCGGGTAACAGCCGTCGTCAGTGGCCACGTTCATAGCCAAGAGCAGCAGGATTTGGGATTCTTTTTCCCGCTGCAGCACTTCATTTCGCGGAATGGTTCCATTGGCTTCGACAACCGTCCGTAGGCCGTAGCGCTCAATTGAGGCATGCAGCCACGGATCTTTGGAGCCGTAGAAACGTACGCACACCGACTCTGGCGTAATTAGCCCTTGCTGAAACAGTTCCTGTAATGCCTGAAAGAGGGGAGCGGGGTCGCGCCTGCCTCCGTACAAGTCACCGGCGTAGGTGATGGAGAATTGCGAGGTCGTCGGAGGCGCAGAAGTCTCTTCCTCCTCTGCATCGAAGCCAGTGACGATAGAGTAAACGGGTTTGTCCTTATAGCGGTCGCGTAAAAAGTCTGCCCAACGATCGGACACGGTGACGAGCGCGTCGGCCCGCCCAAGAGTTCTAAGCTCCAGCCGTTTCTGCAAGAATGAATTGCGTGTGAGCGGACTTGGTGGACCAGCCCACAGGTCTCTCAGATCTGCGATCCAAGGACAATTCAAAACCCGCTTGGCATATGCACCCAGGAGCTGAGTCGTAATCGGTGGGGAACTGGCTATGATCACATCGATGTTCTCTCGAGTTGCCAGTTCGTCGATAGCAGATTTGGCAAAAGGAAGCCAACCCTTTGTGTAATCCGGGAACGTGACGACGGACGCAATCCAGTCAATTACGCGCGTATGCCAATGAGGAGATCCTGGAACCTTTGAAAAACTTAGACGCCACTGTTCATGGAGGCCACGACTGCGGCTCATGCCAAACTTGCCCTTCAGCTCAGTCAAAACGTCGCGATATTGAGTTTCAATCAGTCGTACCACCGGCCGAACACCAGCCCCCGATTCCGGAGTAAGGACGATAGGTTCCCACCCGAACTGGGGCAAGTATTTGACCAGTCCACCGATGCGCAGAGCGGCAATCACAGGACGCGGCGGAAAGTCATAGGCGATAAAGAGTGCGCGAGGCATGCCGAACCTTAATTCCGATTTCTATTGCACACACATTTTCTGTGTTGCTGTCTGATACACATCAGTGTAAATCTGCAGCAAACGAGTGGCGCGGGATTCGGGGGAGTAGCTGCTCTCTACCAAGGCCCGTGCCTGCCGTGCCAGACTTGCGGCGAGGTTTGTATTGGAGAGCAGAAGGTCGATGGCAGACGCCATAAGCTCAGCTCTTCGGGGCGATACCAACAGAGCAGTCTCACTGTGTTTCACGATCTCTGGAATGCCACCTACGGTGGTGGCGGCGACCGGAATGCCCCAGGCCATCGCTTCCAACAAAACGTTCGGTGAGCCTTCACTGTGGGAAGGAATGGCAACAGCGTCAGCCGCCTGGTAATAGGGGGCAACGTCATGTTGGTGACCGGCGAACGTAACCGACTCTGCAATATGCAGTGACTCGGCAGCATTCAGAATCTTCGCCTTGTCTGGGCCCTCGCCGACCAAGACCAGGCGCACAGCCATCTCAGGTCTGAGGCGCCGGAGATGATGGAGGGCGAACACAAGGTCGATCTGTGCCTTCTCTCGTGAAAGCCGGCCGACCGCCAGCACGATTTTTTCCTCCGGAGAAGATCCGATCGTCTGCTTGTTTCGACACCGTGTCCCTGGGTCGATCGGCACCTCCCCGTTCTTCGTTTGCACCGCATTGTGCAGGACGGTGATCTGCTCCTCTGGTACGCCCCTGGTTATCAGCCGACGTTTGAACTCATCACTGACAGTTACCACCCTGGCGGCCGCAGGAAGCGAGTACCGGTCCAATTGGTTTTGAATGGGCGAGTGCCAAACCGTGTCGGTATATCCGTGATGAAATCCGATCCACGGGACTTTCTTGCACAGCCCGGTGAAACGAAGGAGGAAGTGAGATTTTGGTGCATGTGTCTGAATGATGTGGGGCTTCAGCCTGTCAGTCAGTTGACGCAGGTGACCAAGGATGCCTGTATCGAATCGAAAGCGCTCCGGCAAGCGATGCACCTGAACGCCGGATTGCCGGGCTGCTTCCACGAAGGGTTCAATGCTGTCCAACGAATCCGGAACTTGCTGGTGCGGGCGTTCGAAAGTGGCGACCGCCAGATCGATCTGCGGACCATTCTCAAAGGTTCTGGCGACCCGGCAAAACTGAAGCAAGTTCTTTGAGACGCCAGATACGACGGTGGTTCCTTCGACCACCGCCAGGATGCGCAGGCTCCGTGGCAAGGCCGACTCGGCTTTGCGATCAATGATCACGCCGTGATCCGCCGGATGATCTGGTATGTCGGAGATACCGCTCATTTCAACGTTCCTGTAGCGGCCGTGCCTGCCAGCCCGGAGAGGCCAAGGGCTTGGCGAAAATCGGTTGCTGCGCAGAGATGGAAGCGGAGTGCCCCCATATCCGGGAAGAAATCGCCAGGCTTAGAGTAACGGCCAACACTCTGGAAAAGTGTGATTCACCGCTCTGGAAGCGCTGCCAGATCTGCTTCATAGCCGTATGGTTGATGAGATCTGCGGTTTCCGGAGTCGCAAAAATCGCGCTCTGAGCCCAATCGCGCAAAGCGCCGCGCATCCATGGACGCAGGGGAATACTGAAGCCGCGCTTGTCAAGTTGCAGATGGCCGGCGGGCAGGTGCCGCTGCATGGTCTTGCGGAGGAGGTATTTGCTGGTGCGGCCGCGCAGCTTGTAACGGAGGGGAAGGGCGTACGCAAATTCGACAAGTTTATGGTCGAGCAGCGGGACACGGACTTCTAATGAATTTGCCATGCTTGCACGATCCACCTTGGTGAGAATGTCATCCACCAAGTAGGTCTTAATGTCGAGGTAAAACATCTTTGACAAAGGATCATTGCCGGGAGCCTGGTCATAGATGCTGCGGTAAACATCGAGTGGATCATATCCCGCGATCTGCTGCTGTAGCTCCGGGGAGAATATCTGTTGCCGCATGCGCTGGTCTGCGACTGTCATGAGTTGCAAGTAAGCGTCACGCGAGCTCAGGGCAAGCTCGCGGAGTGCGCGGGCAACCCGCGTGCCGAAGCCGTTGCGAGCTAGAGTGTCGAGTTGATTGCCAAGCCTGCCGAAAAGAGTCCCACGCAGCCGGCTTGGGAGAGACTGGCGAATCGGCTCCATCATGCGCTGGCGACGGTACTGGTTATAGCCAGCGAAGTTTTCATCACCGCCGTCGCCGGATAAGACCACCTTGACCCGTTCCCGGGCAAGCTTAGAAACGTAATAGGTCGGTATACAAGAATGGTCAGGGAACGGTTGACCGTAATGTTGAATGAGCTGCTCGAGCACCTTGGCGGGCTCGGGAGTTACCACTGCTTCGTGATGGTCGGTGGCACACAAGCGCGACACGGTGCGGGCCCGGGGCAGTTCGTTGTATTGCTCCACGTCGAACCCGATGGAACAAGTGGTGACCGGCGTTTCCGTGAGCTGGCTCATGATGCTCACGACAGCGCTGGAGTCAAGTCCGCCGCTTAGGAACGCTCCAACCGGAACATCGCTGACCAGATGACTGCGCACACAGTCTTTCAGAAGGTCGTAGAGCAGAGCTTCGTAAGCCGATTCGCTACCAAGTTCGACAGGCTCGCCTTCCAAGTCCCAATACTTATGCTTTCGAACCCCGTTCCGGTCGACAACCACGTAATGACCCGGTTCAAGCGAGAAAACGTCTCGATAAATGGTTTTCGGGCTGGGAATGTGGAAATAGGTGAAAACGTCGGCAATCGCGGTGTATTCGATGGCGAGTTCCGCGTCTGCGGTAGCGCGGATCGAATTCAGCTCCGAGGCGAAGACCACGCCATCATGGAAAAGGCCATAATGAAGGGGTTTGATGCCGATGCGGTCGCGCACCAGAACCAGCTGCTGCTTCCGCGAGTCCCAAATGGCCAACGCAAACATGCCGCGGAGCCTTTTGAAACATTCCGGGCCTAGTTCCTCGTAAAGATGTACGATGACTTCAGTGTCGCTGCGCGTCGTGAATACGTGGCCTTGTTTGAGCAACCCATCGCGCAGCTCCTGGAAGTTATAGATTTCTCCGTTGAAAGTGATCCAGACACTCTGGTCCTCATTGCACATGGGCTGTTGGCCGCCTTCGACGTCGATAATACTCAGCCGGCGATGTCCGAGGCCTAAAGACCCGTCGCAGTAGAAGCCGTCACCGTCCGGACCGCGGTGCGAGAGCAGATCGGTTATCAACTGCAAATGCTCGCGGTCGACTGGCCGGCCAGTTCTGTAGTTCCAGATTCCTGTAATTCCGCACATCGAAAAGGATCCTTCGTCCTGCGATTGTTCGGTAGATGAGTCTAGTGCGGGGGACCGTTTAATACATGCTTGTAGACTTCAATTGTTTTCTCAGCACTAACTCTCCAGCAAAAAGCAGAATTCGCCAACCGTTCGACAGCCTGCTCCATGGAGTGAAGTCGATCGGGGTTGGTCAGAAGATCCGCAAGCGCCTTAGCCATCGATTCGGGGCTCTCCGGATCGACCAATCGTCCGTGAACGCCGTCCTCGATAAGGTCTACGTTTCCGCCGATCCGATTCGCCACTACGGCTTTTCCCAGAGCAAGAGCGGTCATCAAGACACCGCTGACATCGATATAACGGTACGGGACGGCAACCAACGTCGCAGACCGAAATATTTGTGGTACTTCGGATTCACGGATAGCACCCAATTTCCAAACTACGCGCTGATTGATTCCTAAGGTTTCGGCAAGCGCCTGCAATGAGGGCGTATCGTGGGTGGGGCGGCCCGCGATTACCAGCTGCGCGCGGTTCAGAAGGCCGTTGGGTAACAATGCGAACGCACGCAGCAGCACATCCAGCCCCTTGTAACGTTCGGGAGCTCCAAAGAATAGAACCGAGCGAACCTTCGCTGGTGCCGGGACAACGTTATTCTCCAGAGATCGGTAGTAGTCGAAGACTCCGTGGGGCACTATGTGGATTTTGTCAGCCGTTGTCCAGCCATTCTCCAAAATCCGGCGCTTGCTGTATGGTGAATGCACGATAATGGCGTGAAGATGGCGAAATAGCGAGGCCCATCCCAGTTTCTGATACAAGCTTTGGAAAGCAGTTCCACGAGGCTGATTGGTATTGTGAACCGTGAAAACCAGAGGAGCGATTCTGCCCAGTTGCTCGAGGTATAAGCGGTCAAGAATCGGTACCGGCAGCCATTGAAAATGGATTACGTCAGGTCGGAGCTGGCGCATACGGCTCACAAATTTCCGCATGTTGAACAGATGCTCGGCGGCTTTGACGAACTTCAGCGAAGACTTGGCTCGCCCACTGTGTTGCACTCGATTGCTGAGCCGATAAAACTCGTTGCATATCTGAAAAGAGGAGGCCGGGCGCACCCACTCGAAGGCGCGGAATTCACTTCGTTCCAGAAACACGCGGCAGCCCCGCTGGCCGAGCGCTTCACAGAGCGAATAATCATACGGCAAGGTGAAACAAGAGGCGTCCACCATCACCGCAGTCAGTTGCTTGCCTGGTTGGCTGGAGACTGACACAGTCAGGGAAAGGTCTTCCGGCTGTAAAGCGACTTCACTCATCAGTTTAGAACTGCTGTTGGCTTGCTCTCGTACTGCGAACTGGAAGCACGCATGTCATCCTCGAGAAACTGAATGAAATTGCGCGCAATTTGCGCCCGATTATACCGGCTCACAATTGCGCGCCTTCCGTTTTGCCCGAGGCAGTGGCGAAGATCCGGATTGGAGCGCAGAATCTGCAACGCAGCAATCAGCGCCTGGCTGTCCCCGGGTTGAACCACGATGCCGCAATCGGACTCACGCACAATCTCAGCGGCTTCACCTGCGCCGAGCAAAAGGACAGGCTTGGCCATGGCCATTGCCTCATAGAGCTTGGAGGGCACGGCCCCGGGAATATCCGTCTTTAAGGCCACAAGCAGAACATCAACACTGGCCAGCAGCGCGGGAATCGTCTCGGCGGGCTGCACGTCGAGGAACTCGACGTTTTTCAACCCCTCCCGCTTTGCCTGCGCCTGAAGATCTGGTTTGCACGGGCCACCTCCGATGAACACGAAGCGGATATTGGCCGTTTCCGGCTTCGCCGCCGCCGCAAGCACCTGGTCTAAACCCTGAGCAAGTCCATGCAAACCGGCGTATGCCGTAAGCAATTCACCCTTCTTCTTGCGCAACAAAGAAGTGCTCTCAGCGGACCCAGTGCCCGGCTGGAACAAGGCAACATCAGCGCCGTTCGAGAGGTGGAAGCAGCGCACTTTCGGAAATCTCTGGTTGATGTCTCGCAGGATGGATTTGCTTTGCCCCGTTACCAGCCACGCCTTGCGATAACAGAAACGCTCGAGCGCCTCGGCAGCTCGAAACCCAAAACTCGAGCGCTCGATTACACCCAGCCGGACGGCAGATTCTGGCCACAGATCGGAGACATTAAAAATGAGCTTTGTGGATTTTAGACGGCTCAACCAATACCCCGAAATTCCAAGAAACAATGGTGGACTCTCAACCAACAGATAGTCGGGTGCAGTCAGTGCAAAACTGCCAAGCACAGCAGAGGAAAACACAAATGAGAAATAGTTGGCTAAACGTGAAACCATCTGTGGGCTGTTGCTGGGGTAGATGAATGTCCGAAGAACCTGGACGCCGTCTTCTACCTTCTTTCGGTACAAGCCTCCGTAACTGGCAAAGATGCGGCCTTCGGGATAGTTCGGCATCGCGGTTAACACAGTCACCGAATGACCGCTCTCCAGAAAGTGCCGTGCCAGATGCGAAAGCCGTCTCTGCGGAGCTCCAGTCTCCGGAGGATAGTATTGGCTTAAGAGTGCCAGACGCATGCCAGAAATGGTTACGAATGCAAAATTGGGACACGACAACTAGGGGAGTTGTAAAGGTTGGCCGGTTGAAGTGCTCCCGCGCAGGGGGAGGATGGCGGCGACGGTCTGCAATAGAATTCCGATATCGCTCTTGAGCGTTGCTCTGCGAGCGTAAGAGAGGTCAAGGTCAACTTTTCGTGGCAATAAGTCGTTGAGATAGAAGTCAAGCATCGCCTCAGGCGAAACTTTAACCAAGACCGACTCCTCATCCCGAAAATGAAGTGTGGCCCAGCCGGTGACGCCCGGCTTGAGCTGCAGGATCTGGCGCCGTACAGGGTCCAGGTGAGCGTAGAATTCGGGTAAATCGGGACGCGGGCCAATCAAGCTCATCTCGCCACGAAGTACATTGAGCAGCTGGGGTAGCTCGTCAATTTTCCATTTACGAAGCAG
>Ga0187782_10000962_pt1 | contig 20506 bp, 16 predicted proteins | sample 0715_SJ02_MP15_2_FD_132454 | JGI IMG/M metagenome (GOLD analysis project Ga0187782, IMG submission 132454) | Tropical peat soil microbial communities from peatlands in Department of Meta, Colombia - 0715_SJ02_MP15_20_MG | ecosystem: Environmental > Terrestrial > Soil > Wetlands > Peat | place... | reverse complement strand
CGCAACACAGGAAATCACAGGTAGAGAATTCCGCGGGACGAAAAATGGTAGGCCCGGGAGGACTCGAACCTCTGACCTCTTCCGTGTCAAGGAAGCGCTCTAACCAACTGAGCTACGGGCCTAAACCCTTATTAGGGTATCATGCCTCGGCATGGCTGAGAATTTCGTCAATCTCATGGAATTGCGCTTCATTTTGCGGCAGCCACGCGCTTCCCAATGCGCTCATCGCGGACTGAATCTCCCGGAGCGGCCGGCCACGCAGGGCGTTGCGGAAGGATTTCCATTCTTCCCTGACCTGTACAATCTCGTCGCCGCTGGCGTCGCTCACAAATCCTTTCACCGCTGCCGCCGCCGAACCGTACTCCTGGGCAAAATCCTGATGCAAGTAGGCCGGAAAAAAATCGCGCAGCGCCGGATAATCCGCCGCGTCGAAGCCATGCCTGTCGCGTTCACTTTCGGTCATTCGCGCGCCCCCGGGTACGCCGTCAATACATAAAAGCTGTCGGGTCCATCCGCGCGCAGCACTATCACAGCGTTGCTGCAATCCACGGGCTGAGTTTCTCCGCGTCGCAAACTGCGTCCAATGGTGCGTCCCGCGTCATAATGCAACGCCAAATTTGTGCGAGAATAGCCGCGCCTCATCCATCGTTCGATGCGGCCTCGGTCCGTGCGAAGGGCCTCGGCTATCGTGATTTCAGCGGTTTCGCGGTCGGTCCACGTGGACGCCGCGGAAATATTGGGTTCGCGTTGCAACCGCTCGCGCAACTCCTCGTCAGTTCTGCCAACATGCCGTTCCAAAACGTGACCGCCACGCGCTTCATCGCGCGCCAAATCGTATCGGTCTCGCGCTGTGGCTGAATCGGCGCCGTGCGTTGCTTCCTCGGCCCGGCTCGAAGGCCCCACGGGAGAACTCGCTCGCCCACACGCCGCGAGTTGAAAAACGATGGCGGTACAAAGCGCCAGCAAACCGCTGGAAATCGCGCCATAACGCGTTGTTGGCTGAGATTTCGCCATGTTTACGGGTTCCGCCCCGCGCAACGAGTATACGCAAACCCCTCCCCATCGCCCAGATGGACGCCTGTTGTGAGCGCGTCAAATCGAATGCTATTCTGCAATTCATGGACAACGCGGAGAACGTTTCAGCCGAGCCGGCTACTCCGGGTCTCGAGCATTTCAGCCGCCAATTCGAAATGCTTCTTGAAGTCAGCGAAGCGATTGCGCAGCAGCGCGACCTGAAAGCTCTGTTCCACGAACTTTCTGAACGTCTTCACGCCATTCTGCAATTCGACTTTCTCACCCTGGTGCTGCACAACCCGGCTACCAACACCATGCGCCTGCATATCCTGGAGACTCGCGAGCCCCACGAAACCGCCTCTTCGGGTGACCTCCCGGTCGAGAATTCGCCTTCCGGGTGGGTATGGCAGAATCAGCAACCTTTCGTGACCCTGGACACCTGCGCAGACACTCGCTTCCCGGAGTTCATGACCCGGCTGCAAAATGAAGGGGTGCGTTCGTTCGCCGCTGTTCCCCTTACCACCGCGCAGCATCGCCTGGGGGCAATCGGGTTCGGCCGTTACGTGCCACACGGAATGGGCGACACCGAAGTGCAGTTTATGAGGCGGGTTGCCGCGCAGGTCGCGGTGGCGGTGGACAACGCGCTGAATTTTGAAGCCGCGCAGAAATATCAGCAGCAGCTCGCTCTGCAACGTGACCGTCTGCAGGTGCTCTTGGAAATCAACAATCTTCTGGTTAGCACTCGCGACGTCACCGAACTCTTCAAAGGCATCGTCTCGTCGCTCAAACCCGTGGTGCAGCACGACTACACCAGCCTGGCGCTGGTCGATCAAAGCTCCGGGCTGATGAAAATTCACTCGCTGGATTCGCCGGCGCAAACGCCCGAAGTAAAAAAGGAATTCACTATTTCCTTGGAAGGCTCGCCCGCGGGGCAGGCCATTTCGCGCGGCGAGGTGCTGATCGCCCGCGGCGTCGAAATCGACCGGTTTCATCCCGAGGTTGTGCGCTTCTTGCGCGAGCAAGGGGTCCAGGTGCTGTGTTGCGTGCCGCTGACCACCCAGGGCCGCACCTTCGGCACCATTAACTTTGCCAGCCGCAATCCGCAGACTTTCTCTAAGCCCGACGTGGAATTGTTGCGCCAAGTGGCCTCGCAAGTCGCCATAGCGTTGGAAAACGCTCTGGCATTCAAGGAAATCGACGCGCTCAAGGACAAACTCGCGGTTGAAAAGCTCTATCTAGAAGAAGAGATTCGCACCGAATTCAGCTTCGACGAAATCATTGGCGAAAGTCCCTCGCTGCGCCGCGCCTTGGCCCAAGTGGAATTGGCGGCCCCCGCCAGTACCACCGTTTTGATTCTCGGCGAGACCGGCACAGGCAAAGAAATCATTGCCCGGGCCATTCATAATCTCAGTCCCCGGCGGGAACGCACCTTTGTCAAGGTGAATTGCGCTGCGATTCCCGCAGGTTTGCTCGAATCGGAGTTGTTCGGCCACGAACGCGGCGCTTTTACCGGCGCGCTAACGCAAAAAATCGGCCGATTCGAATTTGCGGACCGGGGCACGCTCTTCCTGGATGAAGTCGGCGATCTGCCTTTGGAACTGCAGCCCAAACTGCTGCGTGTTTTGCAGGAGCAGGAGTTCGAGCGCGTTGGCGGCAACCGCACCATCCGTGTGGATGTCCGTGTCGTCGCCGCCACCAACACGGATTTGACGCAACTGGTCGCCCAAAAAAAGTTCCGCAGCGACCTGTTTTACCGGCTAAACGTCTTCCCGATTCAAATTCCGCCGTTGCGCGAGCGTCCCGAGGATGTGCCGCTTCTGGTGCGCTACTTCGTTCAGCGCTTCAGCCGCCTGCAGAACAAAAAAGTCGAGTATATTCCGGCGGCGGTTATGGATGCCATGGTCAACTATTCCTGGCCCGGCAATGTGCGGGAACTGGAAAACCTCATTGAACGCGCGGTGTTGCTCTCGCCCGGAAAAGAGTTGCGCGTGCCCTTGGCGGAGTTCAAGGAGAATAATAATGCGCCTGCCAGTTTTGCGGCCGGGCCTGTCGATGTCCCCTTGCCGACTCAGCCAGCCGTCTTGCCTGAGCGGGCTGCCACCTCGCCGAGCACATTGGACGACGCCCAACGCCAGCACATCCTCCGCGTGCTGAAGCAGACCGAGTGGCGTATTTCTGGTCCGCGTGGAGCCGCGGCGATCTTAGGAGTCAAGCGCACCACCTTGCAAGCGCGCATGCGCAAACTTGGGATCAAGCGGCCCATCTGACCGGGTGCGTACCCTGCCATCTCAGCCCGGCATCCTTACTCTTGTGTAGTTGTGTGGCTCGCCTGGCTTTCCTTTCGCGTGGCGACCCGGTGGGCGCGGTCGCGAAGTGAGCGCACTTGTCCAACTGCTGACTTGGCACGCTGCGGCAATTGTGTTCTCCTGATAGAGATTCTATGGCTCGCGGTTTTTCTTTGCCGAGGAAGCTTTACTTGCTCCTGCCAATTTGCGTTTTGGCAGCGCTCGCTGTTTCTTTGCTTCCGCTGGGATCGGATGCGCAACTGCCGGTGATTCGTTTCGTTCACGATCCCGATCCCGCGCCCGATTTCCAGACGAAAGACCTGGATGGTAAAGATTTGAGTCTGGGAGCGAACAAGGGCAAGGTCATTCTGCTGAATTTCTGGGCTACCTGGTGCGGGCCGTGCCGGGCCGAGATTCCCGGCCTCGTCGAGTTGCAAAACAGATATAAGGACCAGTTGCAGATCATCGGCATGGTTGTCGATGAAGACGACGAAAACAATCTTCGCGACGTGGTGACAACGGAGAGGATCAACTACCCGGTAGCGCTCACCACACCGGAGGTTCGTTTGGCTTACGGCGGCATCACCGCGCTGCCCACGGTTTTCGTCATTAATCCGGAAGGCCGTGTAGTACAAAAACACGTTGGCTTATTCAATCCCGCGCTCTATGACGCCGAAATCCGCGCCCTGCTTGGCCTCCCGGTTGCCGTCAGAATCGAAACATTTAACGATACCGGCGAGATTTTCCTGAAGCACGCCGATCGCGCCACCATGCTGCCCGGCGTCAATACCGAAGGACTGACTCTGGAACAACGCGCCGCAGCCCTACACAAATTTAATGCCGAAACGTGTACTTGTGGATGTCAGTTTACCCTCGCGCAGTGCCGCATTTACGATCCGGCGTGCAAAATCAGTATGGATCGCACCGCGGCGATTGTGAAAGAAGTCTCGGGCGACAGCGGAAAAAACAAAGCCCCGAATAACGCCGCACCAGCCAGCCCCGCGACACCGGGCTAGCCGGATGCACCGCACAGCGCCGAACCTGCGCCCAGCGCGCCTGCGCCCGCCACCGCGCCACAAAGCTGAACTTCAAACGCGACTTCGGCGTGGGACGCAAGTCCGTTGTGTCTCACTATTTCTTCAACAAGTCCATCGCGACACTGGTCATCGCTTTCACGCCGGTGCGGATTGCGGGTTCCGGCAAAGGCGCAAATTCGCTGGAGTGCAGGCTGGGCAGTGGCGTCCCCTTTTCTTGTGCATCCTTTATCTTCGCTGGGTCCACCGCCCCGAGCCAGAACATGCAGATCGGCGGTTTCGGGTCGGCCAGCGCAAACAGGCTGAAGTCCTCGCTGCCCATCACGGGTTTCCCAGACACGACGTTGTCTTTACCCAAAGCTGTTTCCAGCGCCGCAGCCACCCGTCGTGTCAACGCCGGATCGTTCGCCGTTGCAGGCACTGCGTCCTTCGAAACGGTGACTATGGGCATGCGGTCCACAGGAACGCCGGCAGCTTCGGCAATTCCGTTGGCTACACGGGTGATCGCGGCCAGCGTCTTCTCTCTCTGTTCCGGTGACATTGTGCGTACGGTCAGCTGCAGATGCGCATCGTCGGGAATGATGTTGTGTTTTGTGCCAGCGTGAAAGGAACCCACCGTGATCACGGTGGGCTGCAAGGGATCCTCTTCGCGGCTGACGATTGTTTGCAGAAACACCACCAGCTCCGCGGCGATCACAATGGGATCCTTGGTCATGTGCGGCGCGGCGCCATGCCCGCCATACCCTCGAACCGTTATGTCCACCGAATCCGCTCCGGCAAGCATGGTCCCTTCCCGCCAAGCTACTTGGCCCGCGGGAATAGCGGCGTGGTCGTGCAGCGCCAATACGTAATCCGGCTTCGGAAATTTCTCGAATAAGCCGGCACGCAACATGGCCGCTGCCCCTTGTGCGGTTTCTTCTGCGGGTTGCGCGATCATCACCACGGTGCCGCTCCAGCGTTTCTTCTCTTCCACCAGCATCTTTGCAGTACCCAAAAACACGGTCATGTGCAGGTCGTGTCCGCATGCGTGCATGACCCCCACCTCGTCGTCGGCACGCTTGATCGTCACCTTGCTGGCATAGGGCAGGCCTGTGTTTTCCCGCACCGGGAGCGCATCCAGCTCGGTCCTTATATATACCGTGGGACCCGGCCCGTTTTTCAGCACCGCCACAACGCCATACCCCGCTAACTTCGGGTCTTCGTATTTGCCAAAATGGTCGGTCACTTCGTATCCCAGCTTCCGCAACGAGCCGGCGATCATCTCCGAGGTTTGCTTCTCCTGCGTCGAGAGTTCCGGGTTGGCGTGGAAGTGTTTGTAGGTGCCGACCCAATCCGCAATATTGCGGTCGATTCTGTCGTCCAAATCGCTTTGCGCCGCGAGTGGCCATGCGGCAGCGGCGATTACCGCCAAAACCAGCCACGGTTGCATCGTTTTTCGCATCCGACCTTCCTCCAGAACTCTTGTGCATGTTAGCAGAAGGCATTTGCGCTTGCCTGCGTCGCATGTTGCGGACTACACTCCGGCGCACCGCCTTCATTCTGTGCACGTAAAGGGAGAATTTATGAATGCTCGCGTACTCTTTCTCGTTTCGGTCTTGAGCGTTGCGGGATTCTTTACCGTCTGCACCGCCTTCTCGCAATCGCAATCCACCACGCAAGCCAAACGCCGCGCCGTTAATTTGCCCACCCGCTCGCCGCAGGCCGCCTTCAGCAACGCCATTCAGGTCGGCGACACTCTCTATATTTCTGGGAATATCGGCTTCGATCCAAAGACTGGGAAACCGCCGGAAAAGATCGAAGACGAAATCAGCAATTTGCTGGGCTCCTATAAGGACTTGCTGGCTCAGGCTGGTTTCACCATGGACGATCTGGTGTACGTACAGATTTCGTGCACGGATTTGTCCTACTACGACAAGTTCAATGCCATCTATAAAAGCTATTTCACCAAGGACCTTCCCGCGCGAGAGTTCATCGGCGTGGCTTCCATCTTGGGCGGCGGGCACTTTGAGATGCAGGCCATCGCCGTCCGCCACCCCACGGCCTAAAGGATTCACCCACTTTCTTACCACTGCGGAAGGGGCGTAGACTTTTCGGGAGAGGCTGCCATGCCTACGAACTATTCCTTAAAAGTGAATGGACGCACCTTCCCGGTGGAGGCTGATCCGGATTCCAAACTGCTGTGGATACTTCGCGAACAACTGGACCTGACCGGCACGAAATACGGCTGCGGCGAAGGCCAGTGCGGCGCCTGCACGGTGTTGATCGACGGGCGCGCGCAACGCTCGTGTATGACTCCCGTTTCTGCGGTCGCCGGAAAATCCATCATCACCATCGAAGGTCTGGCTCACAACGATCACCTACACCCGGTGCAGCAGGCTTTTCTGGATGAAGGCGCGATGCAGTGCGCCTATTGCACCTCGGGGATGATCATGTCCGCGGTTTCGCTGTTGAACAACCGCCCCAATCCCTCCGACGCGGAAATTCTGCAGTTCATGCAAGGCAACATCTGCCGCTGCGGCACCTACCCGCGCATCCTGGCGGCCACTCGAAAGGCCTGCGCCACCCCAACGGAGACCGTGCGATGACCCGCAAAGAGCAATTCGCGGCCGGTTTGGAACCAGAACGCTACGAACTGCGCTCTCCACTTTCCGTTTTGTTCGAAACCGACCGCCGCGATTTCTTCAAGTTTCTGGGTGCCGGCATCTTTGTGGCCTGCGCTGCCGCCAAAACCGCTGCTTTGCAAGAATCCGGGAGAGCACGCCGTCACGGCGAAGAGAATCTTCCCAGGGAAATCGACGCGTGGCTGCATATCGGCGAAAAAGGCGAAATCACCGTGTTCACCGGCAAAGTTGAGGTGGGACAGAACATCCGCACCTCCCTCTCCCAGGCTGTCGCCGAGGAGCTTTCCGTGCCGCTCAACTCCGTCTCTTTAATCATGGGCGATACCAAGCTGGTGCCGTTCGACATGGGCACGTTTGGCAGCCGGACCACTCCAGTGATGAATCTGCAACTCCGCCGTGTTTCCGCGGCGGCCCGCGACGTGTTGATTGCTCTTGCAGCCAAGCAGTGGAACGCTGAACCTTCGCAATTGAGCGCGGCGGACGGCAAAATTATCGACGTCAAGGCCAATCGCGCGGCGAGTTATTCCGAGCTCGTGAAAGGCCAGCAAATCACTCAAGTTCTTCCCCCGGAAGATCCGCTGATTCCGGCAACGCAATGGAAAGTTGCGGGCCAGCCGCTTCCAAAAGTCGATGGGCGCGACTTCGTTACCGGAAAGCATCGCTATCCCTCCGATTGCACCGCCCCCAATATGTTGTATGGAAAAGTGGTGCGCCCGCCTTCATTTGGCGCGACTCTCATTTCGGCGGACACCAGTGCGGCGCAGCAAATGCCCGGCGTGGTCGTAGCGCGCGACGGAGATTTCCTCGCCGTGGCCGCCCCGAGCAGCGCATTGGCCGAGAAGGCCGCCGCTTCCATCAGGCCCGAATGGAAAACTCAGCCTCAGCCTTCCAGCAAGGAATTGTTCGAATATCTGCGCAACCATCCGCTGAAAGACGAAGAGCGCGAACCTCCCTATGAAGTCGGAAACGTGGACAAAGTCTTCGCCGCATCATCTTCGCGCCGCCTGAATTCGACGTTCCACATTTCTTATATCGCTCACGCTCCTCTGGAGCCTCGCGCCGCGCTGGCGCAATGGGATGGCGATCAGCTCACTGTGTGGACCGGCACGCAGCGTCCCTTCGGCGTGCGCAGCGAGCTCGCCAGCGCGTTTCATTTGCCGGAAGACAAAGTGCGTGTCCTGATGCCTGATATGGGTTCCGGCTACGGCGGCAAACACACCGGTGAGACGGCGTTGCAAGCGGCGCGGCTGGCACGGGAGGCGAAACGTCCAGTAAAGGTTATTTGGACGCGCGAAGAGGAGTTCACCTGGGCTTATTTTCGTCCCGCTGGGGTCATCGATGTGAGCAGTGCGGTGGACTTCGATGGAAAAATCATCGCCTGGGAGTTTCACAATTACAATTCCGGCACCGCCGGCGCGCGCACCTATTACGACATTCCGAACCAGCGCATTCAGTTCCATCCCGTCGATTCTCCGCTGCGGGAAGGCTCCTACCGGGCTCTCGCCGCCACCGCGAATCACTTTGCGCGCGAAGTGCACATGGACGAAATCGCCGCCTCGTTGCACATGGATCCGCTCGAATTTCGCCTAAAAAATTTGAAAGAGGAACGCCTGCGCGCCGTTTTCGAACAAGGCGGCAAACAGTTCGGCTGGGACAAGCCGCGCGCCTCCGATCACGCCTTTGGAGTGGGCGGCGGCTACGAAAAGCTCGGCTACATCGCCACGTTCGTCGAAGTGTCGCTGAAGCCCGAAACCGGCGCACTCAAGATGGAACGGGTGCTCACCGCCTTTGACTGCGGTGCGATCGTCAATCCCGACGGTCTTCGCAATCAACTGATTGGCGCAAACATCATGGGAATTGGTGGCGCTATTTTCGAAGCTATCGAGTTCGAGAACGGCCGCATCGTAAACAATGCTTTTTCGAAATACCGTGTTCCGCGATTCCGTGATGTACCGCCCATGGACGCCCTGCTGATTGACCGTAAGGATCAGCCCGCCGTAGGCGCGGGGGAAGCACCGATTCTGGGCATCGCGCCCGCGCTCGCCAACGCCATCTTCGCCCTGACGCACGTCTCACTGCACGCGCTGCCCATGGCTCCCGAGCTGGTTCCCCATGGCTACCACTTAGGTTGACAGCAACCTTAAACCGAGAGCCGGCGCCTTTGGTCACTGCTCGGACCGGCTGAGCGCTCACGAAGTACACCTCTGGCGGAACCGGCTCTTCTGGAGTCTGCTGTCGGCCACCGTTCTCTTCGCCGTGTGCCGTACTTATTTTTGCCGGTGCGCCGATTTTTGATCCAAGGTGTGTAGCAGAAGCTTGGCGCTGGGGGGCGGCTTCACGGCTCCCTTGAGCACGATGGCCTCGGCGTTCTCTTGTTCGCCGTATAGCTTTTTGTTGGCGTCGTTATCCGGGCGCAGCGTCGAGCCTTCCAGCGAGACTCCAGCGAAGACGCCTCGTGCCCGCGAGTAACTCAATATCTCCGCTCGCATGGTTACGTCTGTATCGGCCGAAGCGGTCCGCCCTTTCGGGCCCGCCGCCGCGGAAGCATCTGCGCCGATCTTAACCTTGCTGCTCAGGATACTTTTGGCGCTTCGGTCGTTCATGAGCAACAGCACAAAGTCGGTCGCTTGGCCGCCAATCTGGAAGCCAACGCTTCCCCCTTCCAGCGCCATCATGGTCGGCGCGCCCCAGGGTCCCTCGAAATTCGCGCCACTCCGGCAAGTCATTACGCCGCGACCGTAGCTGCCGCCCACAACGAAAGCGGCCTTGACCACAGACGGCAGCACCACCACGCAATACGCCTTGTTGAGAACGTCCTGCGGAATGTCGTCCGGCACGTTCAGGATTTCAGTCATCACTTTACCGGCATTCTCGACGCGGTCTACTTCTTTGGTATCGTCAGCCGCGAACATATTAGAACCTGCAAATACGACGCCGAACGCACACAACACGGAAATCCCTCTTCGTTTCATGATTTAGCTCCTTGAGCCTATTAGTGCTGGGACCACGAAGGTCCGACCAGGGGCGGGTTAAAGCGGGGGGATTATAGGCCAGAGTCTGCCGCAAAGCATAGCGGAAAAAACCATTAGGCCGAGGTGGCAACAAGATGCAGGGCATTTCTCGAAAAACAACCAAAACGAGTCGGAAGTCGGACTGAAAAAGTCGCGTATTGATCGAATCGATGAATTCCTCAGCTCCTGACCATATATTTTATTGACACCTTCCCAGTTTATTGCCAACATTTAGCTATCCTTTCGATTGTCTTCACCTGACAACTTCTGCTGCTACGCCTTTCTTCCGATCTCGGCACGATCCTGTTGTCAGGCGCTTGGATAAGCCCGAAATTGTACGGCCCAACGGCAGCTTCGCGCAGTACTGCTCATCGAGGCCGCTCACAAAACATTGGTGCTTGGTCGCTAATGTGGATAGGCTATGGACTCGCAACCGCATCCGGCAGGCAAATCGATACGAATCTCGACCCCGCTGGATGAGGTGTCAGCTACAACGCAGCAACTGGCAAGAACTCGATCGATCAGTTCCTGCCTAACTCATTGGAGGCACAACATGGAAATGAGGGAAAAAATCGCTGGAGCAATAACAGTCGCGGTGCTGCTGGCCGGCGCAGGTCTGTTCGGTTCCCAGGCAAAGGCCGACGTGGCCGCCGCTGAGGCAACCTATAAGGCCAAGTGCGCGATGTGCCATGGCGCGGACGGCAAAGGAAAAGAATCTATGAAGACGCGCGACTTGGGTTCCGCGGACGTTCAGAAGCAGACCGATGCCGAACTCACCAACATTATTACTAATGGCAAGCCGCCGAAAATGCCCGCGTACAAAACCATGACACCCGATCAAGTGAAGGATATGGTCGCGTACATCCGTTCGCTGAAGAAGTAGCCGAGACTTTTCTGGAATCCGCGCGGACCGCGGACGCTCCTGCGTTTCGTCGAAGGAACACAATCCAAGGAGGAAGTGATGAAGAAGGTTTTGTCAGCGATTGCAGTTTGCGGAATGCTTTGCCTTGCCGGATCCGTCGCTTACGGGCAAGATGCCGCCAACGGAGAAAAAACGTACAAGGCAAAGTGCGCTGCTTGCCACGGCCCGGATGCGGCAGGCAAGCCGGCCATCAAGTCGCCCTCGATCAAGGGCAAGAGTGCCGATGAAATCCAAAAAGCCCTTTCGACTTCGCCCAAGCATGCGGCCCTGAAGACCCTGACGCCGGATCAGGTGAAGGAGTTGGCTGCTTATCTGGCAACCCTCAAGTAGCGCTTGGCGTCAGCCGGTTGCACGTGAGTGCAGGTATTCAGTTCACCGGTGGGCCTGGTACAGACCAGCACACAGTAAAGCTGTTCGTCTTGGGCCCCGGCGTATCCTTCGCTGGGGCTCGTCTATCTTGGCATAATTGGCCCGAGTGCGCAGGCGCGACAGCTAAGAAGGCGAGGCCATTGCAGCGATGAATGCGCAAAACACCATGAAAGATTGGTTCCGGCTGATCTACTACCTGGGTCAGAACACCCTCAGCTTGATCGGGGTGGTGCTGACCACCAGCAGTGCCATAACCCTGATCGGTTTCTGGATCTACGACTTCCTCTTGCCGGGCCCTCCGCATCCTTACGTCGGAATCCTTATCTTTCTGCTGCTCCCCGCCGTTTTCGTTCTGGCGCTGTTGCTGATACCCATCGGAATCTACTTTCGCCGAAGCAAATTGCGAGCGCAGGGCGAACTCCCGTCGATTTATCCGGCCGTTGATTTGCAGACGCCGTTGGTTCGGAATGGCTTGATCTTCATTGGCTTCGCTACGTTATTGAACATCATGATTTTCGGGTTCGCGTCGTATCGAGGCGTGTCGTACATGGACACCACCACCTTTTGCGGGCAGACCTGCCACACGGTAATGGCTCCGGAGTTCAGCGCCTATCAAAATTCTCCGCACTCGCGTGTGGCTTGCGTGGAATGTCACATCGGCCCCGGAGCGGATTGGTTTGTCAAGTCCAAGCTATCCGGATTGCGCCAGGTTTTTGCGGTGACCTTCAAAACGTACTCGCGTCCTATTCCGTCTCCCGTCAAGTACCTGCGCCCCGCCAGGGAAACCTGCGAGCAGTGCCATTGGCCGGCGCGCTTCAGCGGCGACAAGTTCCTGGTGAAGACAAACTATAAAGAGGATGAGAAGAATACGCCGCTGACCACCGTTCTCCTGCTGAATATCGGCGGAAAAACCTGGCAGGGTTCGGTAGGCATACATGGCCGCCATCTCGATGCTGGCTCCCGCATCCATTACATCTCGATTGATCAGCAACGCCAAGTTATTCCCGTGGTTTACTACACCGATGACAAGGGCAAAACGGTCGAATATGTTTCGACCGACATCAAGGCCGGCAAAGAGCAACTCGACAGAGGTGAGCATCGCGCTATGGATTGCATCGACTGCCACAACCGCCCCACCCACGCTTTTGAGTTGCCGGAAAACGCGGTCGATTTGCGCCTGTCCAAAGGACTGATCAGCCCGGAGTTGCCCTACGTGCGCAAGAAAGCCGTGGAATTGTTGAAGGCGGACTATCCCGACCGCGACACCGCCAAAGCAAAAATCGTTGAAGGCATCACCAGCTATTACCGCGCCAGCTACCCGGAGATTTACAACACCAAACGCGCCCTGGTGGAACAAGCCGCCGCCACCTCCGCGGACATTTACCTTCGCAATATTTTTCCCGATATGAAGGTGGCCTGGGGCACTCATCCCAACAACCTGGGACATAACGATTTTCCGGGTTGCTTCCGTTGCCACGATGGTTCGCACACCAGTGCGGATGGCCAGACCATCACCAACGATTGCAGCGCTTGCCACAACGTGCTGGCGATGCAGGAGGAAAAACCGAAAGTCCTCGCGGATCTCGGCATGCAGTAACCAGTTCACGGATTGTTGGACCCGGAGGTAGTGCTCAATGAGCGGTAGACAACCGCAGCGCAGGCGCGGGAAGCAGGTTTCCTGCTGGCTACTGTTTGCGCTGGCTCTTCTGCTCGTCCCCGCTCACGCTCCCGCAAAACCCAAACCACATCCGCTGAAGCAGGACGAACCCTGTCTGGCCTGCCATGGCACCCCGGGGATGAAGTCCGATAAAGGCCAAGACATCTCCATCGATCCTGGCAAGCACGCAGCTAGCCCACATGGCCTTCTGGCTTGCCAGGATTGCCACACCTCCATCAAGGATTTTCCTCATCCCGGCAAGGCCGGCAAACCACAGTGCGCCACTTGCCACCAGGAGGAGGCTAAGAACTTCGCCACCAGCGTGCACTCCGCCCTCGGCGCGCAAGCCTGCGAGAGTTGTCACGGAAATGTGCATGAACTGACGGCTGCGACGACTGTCGTGCCTGCCAAATGCGCCGAATGCCACGCCGACGAGGTCAAAGCCTTTGCGCAAAGCATCCATGGCCAAGCGGCCAAACGTGCTGATCGCGACGCTCCAAGCTGTATGTCCTGCCACGGTTCCATTCATCAAGTGAAAGCGGCTTCCGAACCGGATTCCGCCGTCGCTCGTAAGAACCTGGCCGAGACTTGCGCCAAGTGCCACAGCAACCCCGGCTTTCTGTCCCGTCACATGATTCCTATCGCCAACGCTGTCGAGACCTACAAGCGCAGCGTTCACGGCCAGGCACTGGCCGCTGGCAACCAAAACGCTGCGGACTGCGCCAACTGCCATGGCAGCCACGACATCTACCCCGCTCGCGATCCCGGTTCCAGTGTCAATCACTGGAAAGTGCCGGAGACCTGTGGGAAATGCCATGCGGAGATTGCTCGAGAGTTCAACGAAAGCGTCCACGGAGTAGCCGTCAAGGCCGGTAACCGGGACGCACCGGTCTGCACCGACTGCCACGGCGAACATTTGATCATGAACCCGGCCAACCCCGCGTCTCCGTTGAATGCGGCCAACGTCTCTGGGGAAACCTGCGGGCGTTGCCACAATGATCCGCGGTTGGCTTTGCGCAATAATTTGCCGCTCAATCGCGTGCCGTCCTATGCCGAAAGCTACCACGGATTGGCCATCGAGGGCGGAAGGCTCACCGCGGCGAATTGCGCTTCCTGCCACGGCGTTCACGATATTCTTCCTCCCGGCGATCCGCGTTCCACGATAAACGCGGCGAACCTGCCAAAAACCTGCGGGCAATGCCACAAAGGAGTGGCCGAAGCCAAATTCACGATTGGACCGATACACGTGCAGACGGACACCGGCCCGAATCATCCGGTGGTGCAGTGGATACGTTGGACCTACCTGGCGTTGATCCCGTTCACGCTCGGCTTCATGCTGCTGCACAATTTGCTGGACCTGCTGAGCAAGCTAATCCGGCGCGAACCCCGGATGGAAAGCAAGGAAGTGGCCTTGCGCATGAATCTGTGGTTCCGCATCGCGCATTGGGGCGTCATGGTCAGTTTTCCCACGCTGGTGTTCACTGGTTTTGCGCTGAAGTTTCCGGAAAGCTGGTGGGCCAAGCCGTTTTTGCTGTGGGAATCCAGCGCCGGGGTGCGCGGGGGCTTGCATCGCACCGCAGCCGTGGTGATGATCTCGGCTACGCTGTTCCACTTCATCCACTTGGCCGTGAAGAAACGTGACCGCTCGTTTCTATCGGCGATGATCCCAACCATCAAAGATGCCACCGACATACTCACCGTGTTTCGGTACAACTTGGGTCTGACAAAACAGGAACCAAAATTCTTGAAATTCAATTACGCAGAAAAGATGGAGTATTGGGCCTTCCTATGGGGCACCACGGTCATGGCTCTTTCGGGATTCCTGCTATGGTTCAATAACTTCACTCTTCGTCATTTCCCGAAGTGGGTTACCGATGCGGCCACCGCGGTCCATTGGTATGAAGCCCTCTTGGCCACCTTCGCCATCCTGATCTGGCACTTCTACTTGGTGATCTTCGATCCCGCCGTCTACCCCATGGACACCGCCTGGATCGACGGCAAAATTCCCGCCGACCATTATCGGCACACCCGGCCGGCTTATTATCGCGAACTGGTGCGCAGAGGCTTGGTGCAAACTCCTGAAGATGTGAAAGAGCCGGAAGAAACCGAGAACACTCCCGAACCGGCCGGCGACGACTAACTTCGTGCTCCGTCCACTTCCGCAGCAGCCACGCACACCTGGCTGCACCACGCAGATGTGGTAGTGTTTCTTGGGAGCCCGCCTGTTATGCCGATTCGCACCATCATTGAACCCTTTCGCATCAAGAGCGTCGAGCCGATTCGCGCCACCACGCGCGTTGAGCGCCAGAGATTGATCGAGGATGCCGGCTACAATCTTTTCCTGGTCCCCTCCGAGGCGATTCTGATCGATCTGCTCACCGATTCCGGCACCTCTGCGATGTCCACGGAACAGTGGGCCGCCATGATGCGCGGGGACGAATCTTATGCCGGGTCGCCCAGCTTCACGCGCTTCCGCGACTCGGTGCAAGACATCTTTGGTTTTCGCCACGTCATTCCCACGCATCAAGGGCGCGCCGCCGAACGCATCTTGTTCAACGTGATGTGCAAGAAAGGTGACATTGTTCCCAACAACACCCATTTTGATACCACCCGCGCCAACTGCGAATTCGTGGGCGCTGAAGCACTCGACATTCCTATTCCCGAAGCCAAAGAGCCGGCGCATCTTCATCCATTCAAAGGCAATATGGATACCCGCTGTTTGACGGAACTGATCGTACGCGAAAGCGCAAAGAAAATTCCGCTGGTGATGGTCACCGTCACCAACAATTCCGGCGGCGGCCAGCCGGTTTCCCTCGCCAACATTCGCGAAGTGAAACAAATCTGTAAGCAACACCGCATTCCGCTGTACATCGACGCCTGCCGCTTCGCCGAAAACGCCTACTTCATCAAATTGCGCGAACCGGGCTATGCGGACAAAACACCTCGCGACATTGCCCGTGAAATGTTTTCGCACGCCGACGGTTGCACCATGTCCGCCAAAAAAGATGGATTGGCGAACATTGGCGGTTTCCTGTGCACCAATGACGACCTGCTCGCGCAGCAAGAAAAAGATCTGTTGATCCTCACCGAAGGCTTTCCCACGTACGGCGGCTTGGCTGGCCGCGATCTGGACGCGATCGCGGTTGGTCTGAATGAAGCGCTCGAAGAAGAATATTTGCACTACCGTATTGCCTCCACCGCGTTCCTGGGCAATCACATTTCCAAGGAAGGCGTGCCCATTGTTCAGCCGCCCGGCGGCCATGCCATCTATATCGATGCCCGCGCGTTTCTGCCGCACATTCCGGTTTCGCAATTTCCGGGAGTGGCGCTGGCGGTCGAGCTGTACCTGGAAGGCGGAATTCGTTCCGTGGAAATTGGCACGCTGATGTTTGGCGAGCACGCCACCATGGACCTGGTGCGCCTGGCCATTCCCCGCCGCGTGTACACCCAGAGTCACATTGAATATGTGGTGGAGGTGATTCTGGATGTGTGGCGCCGTCGCGAAAGCATCTGCGGTTACGAACTGGTGCATGCTGCACCATTCTTGCGGCACTTTACCGCCCGGCTAAAACCGTTGCAGCGTTAAAGCCCGGGCTGACCGCCGTTGGCCTCCCTCTTGCATTATTTATCCATCAGTTGTTCGTCGATTCCGGTCCTGCCGGGGCGTTGGCCCCGGGGTTTTGCCACTCGCCCCGCTAAGTAATTCGGATTGCGGGAGTTACGAATTGGCAACAGACGGGCACTGTCCCGCTCCCACGGCTCGTCTGAGGATTCGCCGCCTGGACCGAGGGAATCTCCGCAACCACTGAGTCTTCTGGCTCAGTGTCTGCTAAAGGAGCTTTCGCCATGAAAGCCAATCCGGAAGCTCGGGGTCCACGATTGGACGTGGAGCATTTGAAAGCCGCGGCCGCGGAAATGCGCGCTATGGACATTGTCAGCATTTTTGCTGCGGGTTCCGGCCATCCGGGCGGCACTTTGTCTGTGATGGACATTGCCGCTGCGCTGTACCTGAACGTCTTGAATCACGATCCTGCGGACCCCCACTGGCCGCATCGTGATCGCGTGTTTTGGTCCGCCGGGCATAAAGCGCCCGCGTTGTACGTCGCCCTCGGTCGCGCCGGATATTTTCCGCTCGACGATGTCGTGCTGTTGCGCCAATTGGGCGCGAAGTTCGAAGGCCATCCCAATTGGCTGAAAGTTCCAGGCGTGGAAATTTCCAGCGGTTCGCTCGGACAAGGTTTGGGCGCAGCCGTTGGCAATGCCCTCGCCGGAAAATTGCGCGGCGAGCCGTACCGCGTCTACGTGATCATGGGTGATGGCGAGCAACAGGAAGGCAGCGTCTGGGAAGCGGCCATGTCCGCCGGTCACTACAAACTCGACAACCTGTGCGCCATCGTCGATGTAAATGGCTTGCAGATCGACGGGCTGGTGAAAGAAGTGATGAACGTCGAGCCCCTCGCCGACAAATATGCCGCCTTCGGATGGCATGTGATTCAGATCGATGGCCATGACATGGCGCAAATCCTGGATGCCTTCGCCCGTGCCCACCAGGAAGCGGCCCGGCCCACGGTCATTCTGGCGCGAACCGTTAAAGGTAAAGGCGTGTCCTACATGGAGAACGAGCCGGGCTGGCACGGCACCGCGCCGAAAAAAGATCAGTTTGAAAAAGCTTTGGCCGAGCTGCTCACCCCGGATTTCCCTCGCTCTCGCGTGGACGCTTTGCTGAAACGCGCTGTGGCGAACGCCGCCGAAGTCGCCAAAAAAACGAAAGCCGCCATTCCCCGCTTCGCACACGACTATTGGTGGAACTCGCGCGATTCCATGAAGGTCGCCATGGACCCCACGCGCATGGGCTTCGGCCGTGGCTTGGACAAAGCTGGAGAAGATCCCCGTGTGGTCACTCTGCACGCGGACATTTCCGGCTCGATTCGCATCACCGATTTCGAGTCCCAGCATCCGGAACGCAAGAATCGCGTGTTCTCCATCGGCATCGCCGAGCAAAACATGATGAGCGTCGCTGCCGGCCTGGCTCGCGAAGGATTGATTCCGGTCACCGGCACCTATGGCGTGTTCGCCTCCGGCCGCGCCTGGGACCAGATTCGCACCACCGTCTGCTACTCCAACCTCAACGTCAAAATCGCCGGCGCCCACGGTGGAATTTCAGTGGGGCCCGACGGCGCAACCCACCAGGCCCTGGAAGAAATTGCGTTGACCAACATTCTCCCGAATATGAACGTGGTGGTGCCTTGCGACTCCGTGGAAACCGAGAAAGCCACGCAGCATTGCCTGCTCTCCCTGGTCGGGCCATGCTATTTGCGCTTTGCGCGTGAAGCCACGCCGATTGTCACCAGCGAGGAGACCCCCTATGAATTCGGCATCGCCAACGTGATTCGCTATCGCGGGCTGCAACCCAAATTCGGCGATGCGTTCGACGCGATTCTGGGCTCCCGGTATTGCAACGAACGCGAGCAGCTCAGCATCATCGCTTGTGGTCCCATGGTGCCGGAGGCGATGCGCGCCGCGTGGATTCTGAAAGAGGAGTACGGCATCGAAATACGCATCCTCAACGTTCACACCGTAAAGCCGCTCGATGTTCCCACCCTCGTCCGGGCCGCTGATGAAACCGGCGTGATCATCACCGCCGAAGAGCACCAGGTCGGCGGATTCGGCAACATCATTGCCGGCGCGATTCTGCAGCATCGCAAGAACTTCCGCCAGCCGTTGCAGTGCAGCATGATCGGTGTCGAGGACCGCTTCGGTGTTTCCGGCAATCCTTGGGAGTTGGTGCAACATTTTGGATTGACGGGCGAGCACCTTGCCAGGCGCGCACTGGAGATGCTGGATAAGAAAGTTGCCAGCGCGCCGGCGATTGGCGGCGAACTAGCTTCGGTACGTTGCTCGCGTTGCGGCGCCAAGGTGCCCGCTAACGAATATGCCAAGGAATTTCCGCCCCGCTCCGACGAACTCTGCGCCGATTGCGAGTATCAATCGCTGGAGCTTTGCGCTGTTTGCCGCATTGAATGGGGCAAGGTCACCGGCAATACCAGCTACGTGTGCCTGGCTTGCCGCGCCAAGCCCGTTTTGCGTTAGCAACACACTCTGGCCGCCGATTTTGGCCGGCGCCACACAAGTTCCAATCGCAACTCGCCTTGCCGTGTGCCAACTTGCATCCGCTCGGGTATTCTTAGGCGCATGGCTAACCTCACGATCGATCCGGGATTGAAGCAGAAGTGTCCCCGAGTGGCGCTGGGATTCTTGACTGCGCAGGTAGTCACACGCGATACGCCCGCAGGATTGCTGGACGAGATGAAATTGCGCGAGACCGAACTTCTGCACTTGCCCGATCCTCGCTCGGTGCTTGAGTCCCCGAAAATTCTCGCCACTCGTGCGGGCTACAAGGCGCTTGGCAAGGATCCGGCGCGTTATCGAGGCTCGGCCGAAGCGCTGCTGCGCAGGATTATCAGCGGCAAGGGCTTCCCGCAGATTAATTCGGTCGTGGACATCATCAATTTGATTTCTGTCGAAAGCCGCCTGCCCATTGGACTATATGATTTGGCAAACGTAATGGGCGATATCGTGTTTCGTCCGGGCCGCGCAGGGGAATCCTACAAAGGCATCGGCAAGTATGATCTGAACTTGGAGGGCTTGCCGGTTTTTTCCGATGCGCAAGGCCCGCATGGCAGTCCCACCAGCGATTCGGAACGCACCATGGTCACCGCAGCGACCCGAAACATTGCCGCGATTCTGGTTTCGTTCGGCGGCGCCGAAGGACTGGAAGCCTCCGGCCAGCGTATGAGCAATTTGCTGCAAAGATACGCGGAAGCGCGGGACATGCAATTTCAAGTGCGCTGGTGAGATCCTTCACCCTGCGAACCTTGTCTTCCGCTACGCTGCAAGCGATACCGCTGCGCCTCAGAGCGATACTTCCTCGACCGCGGGCGCATCCGCTGCTTGCCGCGACTTCAGGAACCCACGCGCTGCCAGCAATTCCGCGTTGAGCACCGCGGCCCCCGCCGCGCCCCGCAGCAAATTGTGCGAGAGCAGCGTCAGCTTCACGTCTAGCAGCGGACATTCGCGCACCCGGCCCACTACCGCGGCCATGCCGTGACCGGTGTTCGCGTCTTTCCTCGGCTGCGGCCGGTCCTCGTCGTCATGCACCACCACCGGATGCTTCAGCGCCGTCGGCAATTCTGCCAGTTCCTCGGAAATCTCGAAACCGCGCAGCGCCTCCCGCACTTCCGCGATGGTCGCCGTTTTCTTCAATCTCACCGATACACATTCGGTGTGCCCATCAACCACAGCGACGCGGTTGCAATGCGCGCTGATTCCCAATCCCGCATCTATGAAACGATTGCCGTCCCATTTGCCCAATATCTTCTGCGGCTCCGTTTCCATCTTCTCTTCCTCGCCGCCAATGAATGGGATGACATTCCCCAGCACGTCCAGAGCGGGAACTCCGGGATAACCCGCGCCAGAGACTGCCTGCATGGTGACCACGAACAGTTTCTCCAATCCGAACGCGTCCGCCAGCGGTTTCAACGCCAGCACCAATCCCGCCGTCGAACAATTCGGATTCGTAACGATGAAGCCGGT
>Ga0187782_10000961_pt1 | contig 20537 bp, 19 predicted proteins | sample 0715_SJ02_MP15_2_FD_132454 | JGI IMG/M metagenome (GOLD analysis project Ga0187782, IMG submission 132454) | Tropical peat soil microbial communities from peatlands in Department of Meta, Colombia - 0715_SJ02_MP15_20_MG | ecosystem: Environmental > Terrestrial > Soil > Wetlands > Peat | place... | reverse complement strand
GGAGCCGAGGCCGGCGACAGTGAGTTCTTCGCGGGCGATGACGGAGGCGGCAGCGCGGAGGTTGGGGTCGATGGTGAGATTGGTGGTTGCGTCGCGGGCGGCCTGGTCTTCGACGAGGGCTTGCTCGAGGAGCGCGTCGATGCGGTGGGATTTCCAGTCCATAAGAGCAGGGTTCAGGGATCAGTAGACAGCAATCAGCAGACAGTTGTCAGTGATCAGTTGTCAGTTCACAGTTCGTGGTCCTCAGCTGCCTCCGAGTTTGTCGAGGTCGTCGTGGAGCTTGTCGAGCAGGCGCTGATTCTCGGCTCTTTGCTTCCTGAGCCCATCGATGACATCATTCGGCGCTTTGGCCAGAAAGCCAGGATTGTTCAACTGGCGATCAGCGGACGCAATATTCTTTTCGAGCTTCGCGATTTCCTTTGTCAAGCGGTCGCGTTCAGCGGAGGGGTCAATTTGCCAATCGGCAATGGCGATGTCGAAGTTGGGGGTGCGGCGCGCGTTGGCGCCTTCCAGCGGCGAGGTAACGAATTCAATTTCGCTGATTTTCGCGAGACCCTTGTAGAGGAATGGCCGATTTGCCAGCTCTCCCCATGTTCCGCTGCCGGTCTCTGGGTTCGAGTAAAACTGAATTCGGACCAACTCGTTCTCCGGCACAGCAAGCGCTTTTCGGAGGGCTCTAACTTCCGTCACGAAACCTTGCAAAACGACAATCGTCCAAACTGCGTTGTAGAAAAGTAGCTCTCCGTTGTGTCGTGGGAAGCGAGACCGTGCAATCGACTTCGAAGGAGGATTGCCCTCGTATAGCGCGTGCCAAAGCTCTTCGGTAAGAAAGGGCATGAAAGGTGAGAGCAGTCGCAACGCTGCCTCAAAAACGCTAATCAGTATAGCGAGTATGGATTCGGTCGCAGATTTCTCCGAAGGATCGTTGAAATTGACGCGTAGCTTGACGATTTCGAGGAACCAGTCGCAGAAATCTCCCCAAAAGAACTGATAAACGGCGCTTGCGGCTAAATCGAATCGGTATTCCTCTAGGTTGTTGTTCGCTATGGAAATCGTTGCACTCAGGCGCGAGACGATCCATCGCTCGTCCGGTGCCGAGACATCGCTGACTCGGGTTAGTGGCTCAGCAATCTGTTTAGGATCGATGGCGATTCCCGCTTCCCTCGCGCGGTCGATGTTCATGAAGATGAAGCGGGCGGCGTTCCAGATTTTGTTGGCGAAGGCGCGGTAGCCCTCGGTGCGGGCGACGTTGAAGGCGATGTCGGCGCCGGGCGAGGCCATGGAGGCGAGGGTGAAGCGGACGGCGTCGGTGCCGTATTGCTTGACGATCTCGATGGGGTCGACGACGTTGCCCTTGGTCTTGGACATTTTTTCGCGGTTGGCGTCGCGGATGAGGCCGTGGATGTAGACCTCGCGGAAAGGGACGGATTCGGCGAGGGGGCGGGGCGAGCCGTCGGGGAGGGGGATGTCGCGCGAGAACCAGCAGCCGAACATGATCATGCGCGCGACCCAGAAAAAGAGGATGTCGAAGCCGGTGACGAGGAGGGAGGTGGGATAGAAGGCGTCGAAATCCGCTCGGCATCCCTCCCCGGTCCCCAAAGGCGAGGGACCGGGGGCACCCGGGCTCTTCCTAAGAGCAACTGCAGATCCTTCGACTCGGTCGTCCGCCGAGACGGACGACCTTCGCTCAGGATGACATGCGGCAGTGTGGGAAGAAGTGTTGGCAGACGAACTTCCCTCTGGATGAAAAGCTGTGGTGGGTACAATGTTGGGCCAGCCGAAGACGGAGACCGGCAAGAGGCCGGAGGAGAACCAGGTGTCGAGGACGTCGGTCTCCTGGGTGAGCTCTTTTGCGCCGCAGTGGGCGCAGGCGGCGGGGTCGGCGGTGGAGTTGGGAAGCGGGACGGTGATTTTGTGGCAGGCGGCGCAGTGCCAAGCGGGGATGCGATGGCCCCACCAGAGCTGGCGCGAGATGCACCAGTCGTGCAGGTTGGTCATCCATTCGAGGTAGATTTTTTCGTAATTCTCGGGCGTGATGCGGATGGGCTTTGCACCGCCGGAGCCAGGCTTCACGGCAGCGACGGCGAGCTCGGCGATGGTTGGGCCGCCGCCGTTGGGCTGCTTGTTGACGGCGATGAACCATTGGTTGGAGAGGCGCGGCTCGACGACGGTTTTGCAGCGGGCGCAGTGGCCGACGTTGTTGACGTGATCTTTGACTGCGGCCAGGAGGCCTTGGGCTTCGAGGTCTTCGACGATTTTTTTGCGAGCGGCGAAGCGATCGAGGCCGGCGTAGGGGCCACCTTCCGAGTTGATGTGGGCGCGCTCGTCCATCACATTGATGGAGGGCAAGTGATGGCGCTCGCCGAGGGCGAAGTCGTTGGGATCGTGCGCGGGCGTGACTTTTACGGCGCCGGTGCCGAATTCGCGGCTGACCCACTCGTCGAGGACGATGGGAATTTCGCGATTCATGAGCGGCAGGCGGAGTTTTTTGCCGTGGAGGTGGGTGTAGCGGGCGTCATCGGGATGGATGGCGACGGCGGTGTCGCCGAGCATGGTTTCAGGGCGCGTCGTCGCTACTGTAATGAACTCGTCCGAAAGGCTGTCGCCCGCAGGGCCGAGGACGGGGTAGCGAATTTCCCAGAGATGGCCTTTTTGCTCGGCGTGTGTGACTTCGAGATCGCTGATGGCGGTTTGGCAGCGCGGGCACCAGTTGACGATGTAGGCTCCGCGATAGATGAGGCCCTGATGGTAGAGGCGGACGAAGGCTTCGCGGACCGCGACGGAAAGGTGATCGCTCATGGTGAAGTATTCGCGATGCCAATCGACGGTGTCGCCGATGCGCTTCATCTGTTCGAGGATGGTGCCGCCGTAGTGCTCTTTCCATTGCCACACGCGAGCGAGAAAAGCTTCGCGGCCCATCTTTTGGCGGGTGGTGCCCTCGCTTGCGACCTGGCGCTCGACGAGCATTTGCGTGGCGATGCCGGCGTGATCGGTGCCGGGCACCCAGAGGACGCGGTCGCCGCACATGCGGCGCCAGCGGACGAGAATGTCCGACTCAGTGTGCTCGAACATGTGGCCCATGTGAAGATTGCCGGTGACGTTGGGCGGAGGGAGCAGGATGGTGAAGGACTTGCCGTCCGGGCCTTGGTTTTGGACGAGTGTCGTTGTGGGATCAGGAGTGGGAACGGTGAAGAGATTTTCGCGGACCCAGTAGGCGGCCCAACGGTCTTCAATGGCGGTGGGGTCGTAGGCTTTGGGCAGGTCGTGAGGCATTTTGGATTTGGAGGTCCCCGGAGATGCGCGCGAAACCCCGATGAAAGAAGGGTTGTTGAGCGAGGGAGACTACAGTTCAGGGTAGCAGATGAAGGTTTATCGAATTATTGCTCGACGCTACAAACCACGGCGTTGCCACGGGTCAAAATCCATGGCACGGAATCCCAACTGCGGCCTCCGCGCAGATATCCAAAGCGCGAGATTTGGATATTGAGCGATTGCATGCCATCGCGGGACGTCCAGTGGCACCAATCGAACTGGTCGTTGTCGACAACCATGGGCTTGTCGCATTCCGGAGTTTGAAGGTCGTTGGAGAGTGCGATGCCCCAGGCGCCAGCTGCTTCTTTGAGTGCTTCGAGTGAAGCGGCCCCAGCAGGACTCATTCGCCATTCTTCTTTTCCCTGCGCGACTGCTTGAGATGCTTTCTCGACTTCCGACTTTTGCATCGGAAACTCCGACCAGAGGTTCCGGCAGCTTACGACGGCTGACATGGGCAGCGGCGGGACTGTTGGCTTGCAAACTTCCCGTGTGATGACACCACCGGTAGCCGTGCTGTCGGCCTTGTTCGGGTCGTCAAGTTGGATAGACACGGTGTATGTTTTGAGCTTGTCAACGGACACCCATGATTGCTTCGAGGTGTTCCCGGCAAGTTCGCCGACGCCGAGGGTTCCGTCTTCCGGATGGAGAGGATCGTTCCAGTATGTTGCCGCCGCGGCGATTTCCTGAAAGCGCGAATCCTGGCACTGTCTGAACGAGAGCGCTCCGCAAGGTTTATCCAATGAGTTGAGGCGCTGCGCCTCAATGGGATCCAAGGTCTTGGCATCGGAATCGCATTGGAAGCTTCCGCCCATGGGGATCGGCGTTCTCTTGGCCTCCACGTCTGCTATTTTCTCGATTGCGAGGAGATGGCAACAACCGAGGTGGCCGTAGCCGATGTGCTGTTGCACATTGTCCGTAGCCGCCAAGAACAAGCCAGTCAGCGTCGCCGTCACCCGATAGAGGTATCAATCGTTGCAGGGGTGGTCTCCGATTGGGCTGATCCGAATCGTATCGAGTCGCCGCCGGAACAGATCGAGCGCAGCGTCATGAACGAGCGGGATCGGTTGGCCGTTGACTTTCAGCACTGAACCGGGTTTGCGAGCCTGATCGTTGACAGTGGACATCGTCGGTGTGGGCTCGTCCCCGCCATATATCAGCCAGACGCCTGGATACTTGTCTTCGCATCCGGGCTGCGCGAGCGAGAAATCTTCGAATGCGAGGTTCACGCGCGCACGGACCTCGACAACCTTCCCTGCGTATTTGTCCGCGGAGGTGACCAGGTCGCAAGGCGTCACCTGAATTGGTGCTTGTGCGATGCAGGGAAATGCGCAGGTAAGAAGCGAAAGGAAGAATTAAGAATCCGGGACGCATGGGGTGGCATCCTTTCTTTCACGCTATGGGGCGATGAGGGGGACGGTGGGGAAGTAAGTCGAGTACTTGCTCGGGTCTCTGGTCAGGATGGAGCATCCAAGCACAGCCGCGTGAGCTCCGACGAAGAAATCGGGCAATACGCCGGTCTTTCCTCCACCCCGGCGCCGATAAAGAATAAAAGCCTTTCCGGCAAGAAATGCGGCAGAACGGGGGATTTCCTCAAAAGCGAGGTTCATAGTTGTTATCTTTTGGTCAAGAAGCGCTGCAGAGGTGTGGGTGGCGGCGAGTTCGGCATAGATGACGGCGTTGATGGCGAGTCGATGTGCCGCCGACAAGGTTTGCATCTGGCCAAGCGACCACTTCCACCATTGCGGGTCGCGTTCGAGCACATCGACCAGCACGTTGGTGTCGACCAGAATCATCAGCCGTCCCCGCGAAGCAGGGCCATTAACTCATCGGTACGCCACTTGATGTCGGCGGTTCCAAGAACGGCCTCAAAGCGATCCCGCCTGCGTTTTCGAGCTGGTCCGCATTTGCGCAGAACCCGGTCCCCGTCCTTGTTTAGCTCAAAAACCACCTTTGTGCCCGGCCGAATGTCCATGGCGTCGCGCACGTGCTTGGGAATGGTGACCTGGCCCTTGCTGGTTACGGTCGTCGCGGGGGATGCCATGACGGTATTACCTCAACCAATATTGTAATACCGATTCGGTGCTGGCGGTCGATTCCGGGAACTCCAAGGCCGCACGAGGGCGGCCCTGATTGCGGATGCGAATCGATTTGGCAGGTTTAGAACGGGTTGAGCTTGGCGAGGCCCTTCTTTTTCTTTTTCTTGCTGGAGGATTCGTCGCTCAAGTCGGCTTTGGGCTTTTTTTGCTTGGAGTTCGCGGCGACATCTGTGGCGGGAGCGGGGTTCTGGCCGGGCTTGATGTCGTTGACCTGGATAGGGGCTTCGGCGGGTTTTTCGGCGGCGGGCAGAACGCTGTTGCTGGGTCCGACGGGCTTGACGAGGGCGTTGGGATCGGATTGCGCAGGGTTGGCTGTTGCGGCTTGACCGGCGCCAGGTGCGGCTTGGCCGGCGGCGGCAGAGCTGTTCGGAGCGTTGACGATCTCAACGCCGACGCTGGTTCCGGCGCCGGGGGCTTGCATTTGAAGCGGCGCAGTAGAGGGCTGATCGCTGCGCGGCGGCTCATTGGGCCCGGTGGGCTGAACGGGTGCGGCCTGCGTCTGCAGTTTGCCGCCGTTGACGGATTCGGCAAACAGGGCGCGGTTCTCGTTTGTGACCTCGGGAGCCGCGGTACGCTTGGGGTCGTCGAGGGAGGGCTCGCCGACGTGGACGGCCTCGACCACGGTGGGACCGCGCTTGATGATGTCGAGGGTCTTGTCGGTAAAGTGGAGCGGCTGGCGGCTGCGTTCCTCGGCGTCGCTTTCGGCGATGGCTGCGTCAGTAGGTTCGGGAACTGGCCGATTCATGGCGACGAGGCGATCGCGGGCGTCTTCGACGTGCGGAGCCATGGGGTAGCGGGTGATGACCTTGGCGTAAGCCGCGGCGGCCTTGTCCTGATACATGGAGCGGAGACGCTCTCGAATTGCGCCGGGAAGGTTGGGCGCGATTTGGATGTTGTGAGCCTCGCCGGCATAAGCATCGCCTATGCCGATAAAGACCTGGTCGCTCTTGGAGTAAAGGGGATAGGTATCGGCGACGGTTTGAAGGCGCGCGATGGCGGCGACATAGTCTTCGCGGCTGCCGTAGTAGCTGCCGATCTGGAATTCGCGCTCCGCCAGGACTTCCTGCACATCGCGCAGGCGTTGTTTGGCTCGGGGAACCAAACTCGAGTCCGGGTACATGTTGACCATTTTGCGGTACTGCTGTTCGGCCTGCTGCGCGTTGGTGTAGTCGCGGTCGGGCTTCTCCATCTGCTGATAATAGATGTCGGCGACTTTCATCTGGGCCTCGGCGGCCTCGGGCGCGTTGGGGAAGAAGGTCTGGAAGTCTTCGTACTCGGCTTCGGCCTGGGTGAGGGCCGCGGAACCGCCTTCCTTGAACCAAGTGTCGCCGACGGAAAGCTTGGCGCGCATGCGGTATTCGGATTCGGGATAGGTGTTGAGGAGGGTTTGCAGGTCGAGGCGGGCGACGTCGTAGCGGCCCTTTTTCATGGCGACCATGGCCTTGTCGTAGAGTTCCTTGTCGGGCTGCTTGGACTGGACACCGGCGAGGGGGTTGGCGCCGAGGTCGTAAGCCTTTTTTTGCTTTTTTGACTTTTTGTATCGCGGGCTCTTGGAGTCGTTTTGGTTCTGGGTATCGCCCTGGTTCTGGGCGTTGGCCTGGTTCTGGGCGTTGGCCGCAGACCCGCCCAGGAACGACGCGACAAGTAAGATAAGGACGAATTTAGGAGAAAACTGCTTCATACCACCTCATGGAGTGACGACCGGAGGATCGATGGGCGATCTGGCGCCCGAATTGGGCATTTTCAGTGAATTCTACTCTTTCCGTCTGTCGCCTTGCTGGCGAGGAGTTGATTTTCGGCCTCGCGGGCTGTGGCCAGCAGAGAGCGCGCATCCTGTTCCGGCTGGCCGGCGCCAAAGACGGCGTTGCCGGCCACGAGCAGTTCCGCCCCTGCTTGGACGATTGCGGCGACGGTGTCGTGAGCCACGCCGCCGTCGATCTCGATTCTAAACGGCAGTCCGAGTTCGCGGCGGATTTCGGCGAGATGGCGGACTTTGTCGAGGGAAAAGGGAATAAATTCCTGGCCGCCAAAACCTGGATTCACGCTCATGATGAGCACGTGATGAACCATGGGCAGGATATCGACGATGAGGTCGACACGAGTGGCCGGGTTAATGACGACACCGGGCTTCATGCCGTGGTGAACGATCAACTCAAGCGAGCGGTGCAGGTGAGTGCAGGTTTCGTAGTGGACACTGAGCCAGTTAGCGCCGGCCTCGGCGAAGGCGGCGATGTAGATGTTGGGGTCGGTGATCATGAGGTGGCAATCGAGGGGCAGGCGGGTGAACTTGCGCAGGCTGGCGACGACAGGAGGGCCGATGGTGATGTTGGGGACGAAATGGCCGTCCATGATGTCGACGTGAATGGCTGTGCCGCCTCCGCGCTCGGCTGCGGCGACTTGATCGGCGAGATGAGCGAAATCCGCAGAGAGAATGGACGGCAGCAGCTCAACCATAGCGAAGACGGAACTCCTTGCGGGGACAGTGTATCAGCGGGAGCAGAGACGGGAGAAACCAGGAGACGGCGATTGCGGAGGGCACATCGCCGGAGGAGGAACCGTGTGGTTGGGGGAGTTGTTGCCGAAGACCTATTGCCGATTCGGATTCAACGCGCGAATTCGGAGGAAAGAACCGGTCCCGGGGGCGAGAGGGTGGAGCAAACCCGTTAGGGTGAGTTGCCCGATTGCTGAAGCCGATAGGCGGCTCCACTGGGAGAATTCCGGTCTTGACTGCCGTCTTCGGTGTTCGAATAATCTGTATTGTTCCCGGCGTGAGAAACGCCGGGATTGCGCACGCTGCGGAAACGGACAGCGAGATGGCAGCGACAATTCTTCATTTTGGGCCAGAGCTTGGCGACCGCTTTTCCCTTCTGAGGAACGCCGGCTATTCTCTGCATCGCTTCGAGAAGATTGCGGGATTCCGTCTGGCTCTTCAATCCGAGGCCGCGCACGATGCCGTTTCTGTTGCCGAGACGGAGGACGATGCTGTGCGGTTTGCGGTCTTGTCGGCCCGGGCCTATTCGCGCCGTCCATTGATCCTTTTCCGGACATGCAATGTGATTTCGTTTCCGGGCGCCGAGGAAGGGCAGGCCGCGAAGCCGACAATTGCCGATGCGGACTTCGATTTAGTGGTTCCGGCCCGCACTTCATCGCCAACGTGGGTCGCGGATATTAACGCGTTGATAGGGCGCAGCGTTGGGCTTCGGGAATGGGGGCTCAAAGTTCAGCAGAAGGCACGGACTCTTCGGGGGGAGACGGCCGAGCTTATCGAAAAGACCCGCTTTGAAATGAAACGGGCACAACTAGAATGCGGGCGGAATGCCGCAGGCGGCGGTCTATCATCCCTGCCGGCCGACAAGGTGTTGACTTGCCTGCGGTGCGGCGTAGAATTCGTTTTCTCCGCAGGCGAGCAGTTGTCGTTTCAGAAGCGCCAATTCGCCAACGATCCGAAGCTTTGCAAGCATTGCCGGTTCAAGCGGGGGACAGGATCGCCGCCTCCGACGCGCGAGACCCGGTTGAGCTGCGCAGTGTGCGGAGTTTCGACCACAGTTCCCTTCAAGCCCACCCAGGGCCGGCCTGTGCTGTGCCGGGTTTGTTTCGAAAAGCATGGGCCGAGCGTTTGAAGCGAGTGTGCCTATGGCAAAGAGCTGCGAGAGCGCCGGCATGGCCGGGCGATCTTAGGTTCGCTTCGGCGCTCAGGAGGGCCGTGGATCGGGCGGAGAGGGATGCGCGGGCTCTACGACTGCAGAATGTCATAGAGCTCATCTTCCTGGGGCTTGATTTCCCTGGCCTGTTTGACGATTTCCTTCTCCTCGATGTTTTTATGAAACTGGGCCAGGCCGAGCTTGATGGCGTTTACCAAATCGTCCTTCGCGCAAGGTTTGGCGAGATAGCGGAAGATGCGCCCATCGTTGACGGCAGCAATCGCTTCGTCGATATCTTTGAAGCCCGTTAAGAGCATGCGAACGGTATAGGGTCCCAACTGACGCATTTGGGCAAGAAACTGGGCGCCATTGACACCCGGCATGCGCATGTCCGAGATGACGACGGCATAGGGACCGAATAGGTGAATTGCGGCCGCGGCTTCTCCGGCGCCTTGGGCGGTATCAACGGTAAATTCGTCGCGGAATTCATCGCGCAACAGGCGCTTGTAACCTTCAAGAACGTTTTCGTCATCGTCAACAAAGAGAATTCGGTCGGACACTGGAGATCCTCCTCTGCGCTGGGCCTGATGGGATACGCGGGTCCGGGACCGAACGAGAGCGAGGTCAGCGGACGGACGTAACCGGATATTTCCCGTTTCAGTACGACGCCGCCAAAACGGGAAAAGGAATCCTATTATTCATCGGCGGCTCGGCGGATCGCATCAGGGCCGATGGGAAGTTTTTAAGTTTGCGATGAAAGACTGCTAGGCGAGGCACAAACAGGGGCCGAGGAGGATCGAAGCATGAGTCCACTCTCAACTTTGCCCGAGACATAGTGGCGAAGGGGGCCGATTTTGACGGCGGCCCATGCGGGATTGTCGCCGAGGCGGTAGACGCACCGGTCGAGGGGGACGCGAACCGGCTGAGCGCCGAGAACGCCGGATGTACCGAGAAGGAGCGCAATCAGCCAATTGCGCAATTGCGATTTCCACATGGATTTACAGTAACCCTTGCGGCAGGGGCTGTACGGGACGATAGAGCATTTTTCCGAACACATGGAGCCGTTTGTGGCGCAGTGAAAGGCAGGGAGTTCCTGAGGAAAACGGCACTTGCGATTGCGGGTTTCGGAAATAGTAATTCCGAAAATGCCGTGGACCGCAGGGGCAGATCGAAGCGGAAGTTTGCGGTTCGATGGTAACCGGCAATCAGCCGGCGGGAGTGTGGTGCGGATGGGCGACATGGCGCGCCACAGCGGCAGCCCGTAGCCAATGACGGCGGCGGTAGGAGATGACGAGGACCCGCGTGCAGAGAGCAATGGCGCCACCCAGCGCCGTCGAGAAAGTGCGGTGAACGGCAATGGTGGGGCCGGGGACCTGATTGAGCGAGAGAAGAAAGACTATGTAGCCGGTGATGGCGACGGAAAAAAGCGCGTAGTTGACATTGAGCAGGCCATAAGAGAGCCACGCGAAAAGCGCGGTGAACGCGGCAAGCGCCAGTGGCGTGGGATGGGCGTGGACGAGGCAGAAGCTGACAACGATGGCTCCGCACATGGTTCCGAGCACGCGGGCGATGGCGCGGCTCACGGTGTCGGAAAGGCCGGGCTTGAGCACGAGCAACGCGGTCATGGGGATCCAGTAGCCGCTGGGGTAATGGAGCCGGCGATAGATTTCGGTGGAGAGGCCAACCGTGGCCGCGAGACGCAGCGAATAGGGCATGGCGGAGTTGAGGAAACGGCGTTGGCGAACGGATTGCGCCGTTTGAGCGAGAGCAGCGAGAAAGGCGGCGCGTTCATCGCGAATGTAACAGGCAAGCTGGAAGAGGTGGTTGCGGAGCCTGTGAAACACGCGGAGCAGGAGCGATGAAAGGATGAGCTGCACCGCTCCACCGGCAAGCAACAACAAGCCGCGCGCAGCGGCATCGGCAAGCGACGCGGGAAATGCCGAAGCAACGAGAAACGTGATGACGCACTGCTGGCCTACCCAGGCGTAGCCCTCTGGGCGCGGGGTGAGCATGCCATAGCCGAATGCCCACACCGAGGACAAAAGAACCAGCAGAAGGTTTTCATGGCCGACGAGAACGCCGACGAAGCCCGAGAAGGCCATGCCCAGGGTGACGAAGATCATGGGAACGAGCTCGGAGTCGTCGATCCTATGTTTCTGCCCGAATCCCGTGTTCATGGCGCCGCCGGCGGCGAGCAGGCCGACGCCGGGATGGCCCAGCCCCAAGCCGATGGCGAGGCAGACCACGATGGGCAGGGTGAGGATGAGATCGGCGCGAAGGGTCTGATTGCGCCATTGAAAGACGGTGCTATCGGCAAAGAACCGTTGCATTGCCGCAGGCTGGGGAAGGGGCGCGGACATGGAATTAAGGATGACATATGGGTGGAGAGCGGGGCTTGGCTGGAGGATTTTGTGGGCGGGGTCAGTGAGGGGAGATGGAAGTTATGAGCTTGTCTGCCGCAACGCGGCCGATGCCGCGGAGGATGGATTTTGTGGGCCAGCGGCCGTCTGCGCCGGGGAAGAAGATTTCGCCGAGGCGGCGAGTTTCAGGGCGGTAATACCAGCGCTTGAGGAGGGCGAGATGGCCCTGGCGGATGGTGCCGGATGGGGCAGCTACGGGTACCCAGAGTGAGGCGAGAGCGGCTTCGAGGCGGGATTCGAGGAGGCCGCGGGGGAGTTTGGCGGACACGGCTTTTCCTTCCGGGGCTAAAGCCCCGGAATTCTCTATCAGATCGGGTTCGGCACGACTCAAGCCACCCCAGCGACGAGGACCTGTCGCTGGGGACCCCGGGAAGTCGTGCCCTTTCAAAACTTCATCGGATAAGGGGTCGATTTCTGTTCGCTGTTCTGTGTTCTCCGATCTCTCTGTTTCGGTTTCCTGCGCTTCGGGGATGGGCTCGATGGCGAGGGGCTGCGCGAAGAGCGAAGTCGATCCGGATTGCTCATTTTGGATTCTCATGCCGAGAGTGGAGAACGCGGCAGGGCCGCGAAGGCGCCCGTTTTCATAAAGAAACACGGCGACTTGCTCGGGATTGGCTGAGGCTTGAAGAATGACGGCGCGAAGACGGCTAAGCGGGCGGACGAGATCGGCGGCGAGGGCGCGGACAGACTCGACGCGCTGGACTTGTGCGTGAAGGGCGGCGGCGGATTCGAATTCGAGATTGGCGGAGGCCTGGTCGCGTTCAGTGCGCAGAGTGACGAGGCGGCTTTCGCCACGCGTCGCGAGAAAGCCTTCGACTGCGGTGGATTCCTCCCGGTAGCGCTCGTCGGTGCAGCCTTTATAGCAGGGGGCGAGGCACATCTTCATTTCGGAGTAGACGCAGCCAGGATAGGTGGGATCAGGGCTGAGCTCGAAGGTGCAGCGGCGCAGCAAGAAGAGCTTGAGCATCTCTTCTGAATAGCGCTCGGCTGCGGCGCGCGAGGGGAAGGGCCCATAAGCCCAATCGGCTTCGCGCAAGCTTGGCCGATGCGTGACGGTGACGCGCGGATAGGGATTGCCGCCGAGAAAGCGGACGAAGGCAGGATGGCGCAGATGCATGCGCTCCAGCGCTTTTGCGCCGTAAACGTTTTGGAGCAATTCAAACTGGAGAAGGAGCGATTCGAATTCGGAGCCGGTGAGACGCCAGGCGATGCGGCGAATGAGGCCTGCCAGTTGCAGGCGGCGCGGATGGCGAGGCGAAGGCTGGAGCAGCCGCTGAAGACGCGCGCGCAGATTGGGAGTGCGGCCGATGTAGGGCTCGGCGTGGGGATCGGAGCCGTGCAGCGCGAAGACGGCCTGCGATTGCGGCAACTCGGCGAGGGCGGTTTGGGGATCGGCCGGATCGAAGGCGAGAGATTGGAGATCGCCGTTTGAAAGATCGCAAGCCACTGAGCGTAATCTCTCCTCGGGAGCGCGGGTAGTGCTGAGAGCGATTTTAAGACCGCTATGCACGATTGGCAGGATTTCCGCAGCGTAGTCATGCCAAGATTGCCGGCGGATTCGCGAGTTCCATGCCCGCACTGGCGTCGTTGCTTTAGCGGATACGCCAATTGGGGACCGTCACCGGCTTCAATCGAGGGATTTTAGAAGGTATTATGCAGCGCCGTTTTGCGAGGCGCGGCGAAGCTGGTATGCTTCGTGCATCTTAAAAAACCGATTTACGACGCACAGGAGAGAACGCGATGTGGTTCTTGGGGATGGATGTGGGCACGGGCGGAACGCGGGCGGTGATTGTTGATGGGAAGGGAAAACTAAAGGGCGCGGCATCGAGTGAGCACGCGCCGTTTCGCGCCGAGCACCCTGGATGGGCGGAGCAGGACCCTGAGGATTGGTGGCGTGCGGCGCAGGAGGCGATTCGCGGCGCGCTGGCTGCGACGCCTGAGCCGAGGGAGCCGGTTGCGGCCATTGCGCTGACCGGGCAGATGCACGGAGCGGTGATGCTGGACGAGAACGGAGGGGTGCTGCGGCCGTCGCTGATCTGGTGCGACACGCGGACGCAGCCCGAGTGCGACTGGCTGACGGAGAAGATCGGCTACGAGAAGCTGATCGAGTTGACGTGCAACCCGGCGCTGCCGAACTTTACCTTGACGAAGCTGCTGTGGGTGAAGAAGCACGAGCCGGAGACATTCAAGAAGATCAAACACGCGATGTGCCCGAAGGATTATGTGCGCTATCGGCTGACGGGCGAGTTCGCCATCGACGTGCAGGAGGCGAGCGGAACGCTGCTCTTGGATGTGACGCACAGGCGCTGGTCGCGCGAGGTGGCTGAGGCAGCGGGAATCGAGTTGAGTTGGCTGCCGAAGGTGTACGAATCGCCGGAGGTGTGCGCGCGGATCGGCGAGAAGGCGGCAGCGCTGACGGGATTGCAGGCGGGAACGCCGGTTGCGGCGGGCGCGGGCGACCAGGGCGCGGGCGCGGTGGGAATGGGGATTCTGCAGCCGGGCAGTGTGTCGGCGACAATCGGGACTTCAGGCGTGGTGTTTGCGGCGACGGCGGAGCCGACGAAGGATCCGAAGGGAAGGCTGCACACGTTTTGCCACGCGGTTCCGGGAGTTTGGCACGTAATGGGCGTGACGCAAGGCGCGGGACTGAGCCTGAACTGGCTGCGCGGGACGTTTTTCGCGGGCCAGAGTTACGACGCGATGAGCGACGCGGCGGCGAAGGTTCCGGCGGGAAGCGAGGGATTGGAATGGGCTCCTTATTTGCTGGGCGAACGGACGCCGCATTTGGATCCGGAGGTGAGAGCGGCGTTTGCGCAGATCGGAGTGCAGCATAAGGCTGCGCACTTTGTGAGGGCGGTGCTGGAAGGAGTTGCTTATTCGCTTGAGGATACCTTTTCGCTGTTTCGCGAGCTGAAGATACCGGTGACGGGGATTCGGCTGGGCGGCGGCGGGGCGCGCGGTGGGCTTTGGCGGCGGATTCAGGCGGGAGTTTATGGGCACGCGGTGGAGGTGTTGGCGGCCGAAGAGGGCGGAGCGTTTGGCTGTGCGCTGATGGCCGGGGTGGGCGTGGGCCACTGGAAGAATCTGGACGAGGCGTGCGGAGAGGCCATCGAGGTGGCGCAGAGGATCGAGCCGGACGCCGGGGATTTGGCGGCGTACAAGGCCGGATACGCGCGGTGGCGGAAGCTGTATCCGGCGCTGAGGGGGCTGAGGGGGTAGGGGACAGCAAGTTAGCGGGCTTAAGAACCAGGAGATCACTCAGGCGCCGGGAGACCGCGGTGCGGGTCTCCACGCCGCCTCCGAACTCGCTATCGGCTATTTTCCTTGGACTTCGGCGTTTACGTGTTGGATGCGAATCGTTGTCCGCAACAACTCCTTTTGATCGACGTAACCGTTGTGGTCGGTGTCGAGACGGTCGAACTCCTTCGACATGAAGTCGATCCATTCCTTCTTGGAGATCCGGCCGTCCTTGTCAGCGTCCATCAGGGTCAGGATCTCCTTCACGTTCTGCTCCGCAATAAATGGTTTATTCGGGCTTTTGGGGCTAGCCGTCGTGGTTTGAGCGAACGCTTTTCCGGCCACCGCGGCGGTCAAAGTCATGAATGCAGCCAATAGATTCCTTCGGTTCACGATGAGCTCCTTTCCAAATTCACATCTGCTCGGAAGAGATTGTAGCTTCCTTTGTGAAGCGAAGGCATAAAAGCCATGTGACGGCAGGCACAGATGATTTAGCGACCGCCGGCGCGCAAACGCGGAAAAAGACATCCAACCGCAGGTATGGCGATTTTGGGAAGGACGGCGGCAGGAGTGGCGGCGGAACTCGCGACTCCGGCGCCGGCCGCAGCGGGACGGCGAGTAGCGCATTCGCGATTCCTGGGTTTGCTGGCGCATCTGGGACCGGCGGGAGTTCTGGCGGTGTCGGTACTGGACTCGTCGGTGATTCCTCTCCCCGTTCCGGGGGCGACGGATTTGCTGCTGCTGTTGCTGGCTTCGCGGCGCGGAAATGTGTGGGAGCTGCTGGGGTGCGCGTTGGCGGGAAGCCTGGTGGGCGGATACACGACGTGGCACATCGGGAGCAAAGGCGGGCAGGCGGCACTGAAGCGGTACGTGCCAGGGAAAGTGCTCGAAAGGGCGTTCCGCTGGGCGGAGCGGCACCCGATGCTGAGCGTGTTTTTGTTTCCGATGCTGCCGCCGCCGATTCCGCTGGCGCCGTTCATGCTGGCGGCAGGCGCGCTGGGAGTGAGGCGAGGGCGGTTTATGGCGGCGTTTGGCGCAGCGAGATGCGTGCGCTACTCGGCGATGGTGTGGATTGGGGCCACGTATGGCCGGCACGTGGTGCGGATGTGGAGGCGAGAACTGAACCAGTGGTCGGGACCGGTGATGTGGACGTTTGCCGCGGTGATGGCGGCAGCGGTGGGAATGGCGTTGTGGAAGGGGTGGGCGGCGCGGAGGAGAAATAAGAGCGGAGAGGCAGAGAGCGAGGCGGCGTAGAGCGGCGACGCTGGTCGAGGCGAGCTAGGCGATGAGAAAGTCCGCAAATGCGAAGCTGTCGCGAGTAACGATCTCGCCGGTGGAGATGGGGATGGGGGCGGAGAACATGGGGCCGGCGTAAACGCAGGTATGGAACTCGCCGCGCTCGCCGCAGGGGTCGGCGGCATGCGGAAGATCGCGCAACGAGTCAAGATCGAATTCGCGCCCGGCAAAGGCCGCGGGCAACTGCTTGAGGTCAACGCAGGAAAGGCGCGCACGCAGGCCGGCGGCGATCATTTCGCGGGCGAGGGCATCGGTGGGAATTTGCCACAGGGGGAAGATGGGTTTGAGGCCGGTTGGCGCGAGCTGCCTGATGCGGTAGGCGCGAACGTCTTCAAGGAATAGATCGCCGAAGGCAATGGCGTCGATCTTCTCGTGGATGGCGCGCTTACAAGTGTCGGCCATGAGGTGTTCGTAAACTTCATTCGGGCAGGGCCAGGGTAGGGGGACAGCCCAAAGGGGCAAACCGGCGGCTGCAGCCTGCGCTTCAAGCACTGCGCGGCGCACTCCGTGCATGGCCACGCGATCGAATTCGGCATTGAGCGTGGTGAGCAGGCCACATATCTCGATGGTGGGATCGCGGCGCAGAACGTGGAGGGCCCAGGCACTGTCTTTGCCGCTGCTCCAGGAAAGGAGGACGCGGATCATGAGTCGATGATAGCGGCAGCGACGATGGAAACAGAATTTCGCGGTTGAAGCACCACCTTATCGGACGGGCTCATAGCGGGCTAAGTTATTGGATGTTTATGTCGGCGGAGAGCGGTGTGTTTTCGCTGGAGTCGCCGACGTGGATGACGAATTTGCCGGGATCGATGGTCCATTTGTGGGCGGACTCGCTCCAGTAGCTGAAGGCGCGCGCGTCGAGCGAGATGGTGACGTGCTGGGTTTGGCCGGCGGCGAGGCGGACTTTTTCAAAGCCTTTCAATTCGCGCTCGGGGCGGTCGGCTTTGGCCGAGGGGTCGGAGACATAGAGCTGGGCGACTTCGGCGCCGTCGACGCTGCCTGTGTTGGTAACGTCGAAGGTGACGGGGACGGTGGAACCGGATTCGGCGGTCGCGGGGACCTGCAGATTTGCGAAGCTGAAGGAGGTGTAGCTCAGGCCGTAGCCGAAGGGGAAGAGCGGATGTTGGCCGGTGGTGGTCCAGTAGCGGTAGCCGACCATAAGCTTGTCGCCGTAGTGGATGTGCTCGATGGTGTAGTCCTTGGGATTGCCGTCTGCGCCGGTGGTGTGGAGGATGGTGTTGTCTTTGGGGTCGCCGTAGTACCACTTGGCGGAGGGGTTCGATTCCCAACTGCGGTCAAAGGAGATGGGGAGCTTGCCTTCGGGGTTGTGGAGGCCGAAGAGGACGTCGGCGACGGCGGTGCCGCCTTCCTGACCGGGATACCAGGTGTCGAGGAGTGCGGGGACTTTATCGAGCCAGCGGCTGGTGTCGACGCCGCCACCGGCGGTGAGTAGCACGATGGTGTGGGGATTGACGGCGGCGACCGATTCGATGAGCGCGTCCTGGCCGGGAGGCAGAGTGAAGGTGCGGTCGTGGTCCTCGCCTTCGGTTTTGGCGTCGAAGCCGACGGAGACAATGGCAACGTCAGCGTCGGAGACGGCCTTCTTTTCGTCGGACGAGTCGGGCAGGGACGGGCTATAGAAGACGTGCACGTCCGGACCGAGGAGGTTGCCGATGCCCACGAGGATGGAGACGGGTGCGAAGGCGTGAGCCTCAGAGGAGCCGCCGCCTCCGGTGACGGCTGGATAAGCGTCGGGACCAATGATGGCAATGGATTTGATTTTGTCGCGATTGAGTGGGAGAAGGTGACCGTCATTTTTGATCAGGGTGATGCTTTCGAGAGCGCCATCGAGAGCGACGGCGCGATCGGCGACCGAGTAAGTGGAGTCGGCGGGATCGAATTGCGGGCGACTAGTGAAGCCGTAGCGCAACTCGGTGCGGAATAGGCGGAGGAGATGGCCATCGATGGTGGATTCCTTCACGTGGCCGTTTTGAACGGCGGGAAGGAGGAATTTGGCGTTCATGAATTTCGCGATGGGCATCTCGAGATCGAGGCCATTGTTGACTGCGGCAACGCCGTCGTAGGTGGAATCCCAATCGGACATGAGGATGCCCTGGAAATTCCATTCGCCTTTGAGAACTTGGAGGTTGAGGAAGGGGTTTTGCGTGGAGTGGACGCCGTTGACGAGGTTGTAGGAATTCATGACGGCATCGACGTGGGCACGGGTGACGGCGGCTTCGAAAGCCGGAAAGTAGATTTCGCGGATGGTGCGCTCGTCAACGTCGGAGCTGGAGTTGTGGCGGTTGAACTCCTGGTTGTTGAGGGCGAAGTGCTTGACGGTGGCGATGACGCCCTGGGATTGGACCCCCTCGATGTAGGGCACGACGAGAGCGGAATTGAGGAAGGGATCTTCGGAAAGGTACTCGAAGTTGCGGCCGCAGAGCGGCGAGCGGGCGATGTTGACTCCGGGACCGAGAAGGAAATAGACGCTGCGCGCGCGGGCGTCGCGGGCAAGGCTTTCGCCGATTTTGCGAGCGAGCGAAGGATCCCAACTGGCGGCGAGGGCCACGCCGCCGGCGTAGGCGCTGGTGGGGCCCCAGGTGCGGATGCCGACCGAGGCGTCGGACATTTTGAATGGAGGCAGGCCGATCGAGGGCATGGCACGGGTGGACATTTTGCCGATGCCGCCGAGGAGCTCGATTTTTTGCTCGAGGGTGAGCTTCGAAATCATGGCGCGGGCCTGGGCTTCGATGGCGGGCGAATCGGGCACGGGGGCTTGGGCCGGCGCGGCGATGCATCCGAAGGAGCATAGCGATAGCACCGAAAAAAAGGCGGAAAGAGGCGTTGAAAGAGAGCGGCGCAGGAGGTTTTTCATAACCGCCCACGGTAGCGCATTTGGCCATGGACTGTATAGGGACCGCCGTGCTGCGGAGTCACCATGGACGCTCTTATGCGATGGACGGAGCGGCGAACATGCCGATTACCTTCGGCCTTTGGCTTTGTTCCACGCTATTGCGGCGCGAACCAGGGCCTTCAACGCCTTTTCGTTTATCTTTTCGCCCTCGTGGAAGTCGATCGCACGGCGCACATTGCCTTCCAGACTGGAGTTGAACAGACGCGTAGGATCGTTCAGGGAGGCCCCTTTGGCGAAGGTCATCTTGACGTGATCTTTGTAGGTTTCTCCGGTGCAGACAATGCCGTCGTGAGACCAAACGGGCGTGCCCGGCGACGTCGGCTTGACCCACTTCCACTCTTCTTGGATCTCGGGGTCTGCCGCGTGGATGATGGCGCGCAGCTTTGCGAGCATCTTGCCGCGCCAGTCGCCGAGGGAGTCGATTTTGGCGTCGATGAAAGCGGAGGCGGAGTCCGCCTGGACGGGTTTTTTCATGTCGAGTCTCCATTTCTCGCAACGCATTCACGGCTTAGGGGCAGAGTACGATAATTCAACGAAGCCATTTTTGTAGGCGACCACGCCGACTAAGTCCCACCGCTCTTCGGTCAAGGTGCTTCCGAAGAGCCGAAGCCCGTTGCCCAAAGCATCTACGCGAGCGAACCGGAGCCCTGGGGCCTTTCGCGAAAATTGCGCTTTCATCTCAATTGAGCCCGCCGAGCACCCGCTCCAGACTGTTGAAGAAACTCTGCCAGCCGTACTTGGCGCCCTTGTAGTTGGCTTCCCTGGCGGCCGGGAAGCCGGACTGCTGCATGCGAAGATGGGTACCGCCTTCCGCCGGAGTCAATGTCCACTCGACCACGGTTTCAAGGCCCAGCGATTCCCAGCTATAGGATAGGCGCTTCAAAGGTTCCAGAATGAGCACCCGGCAGTCGATGACGCCATTCCAGTTGGCCACAGGTTCGCGCTGGAAGTGAAATTTTCGGCCGACCTGGGGCTCGAAATCGTTGTTCAACAGCCATTGCGCGATGAGGGGGCTCTCGGTGAGCGCCCGCCAGATTTTTTCCGCCGGGTGCGGGAACACCCTCTCGACTACAAGAGTGCGGGCGCTTTCTGCCGCATCGGCCGTTAGGTTGCTCATGGCTCCATCCTCTGCAAAAGGGCTTCGAGACGGTCGAGGCGCTCGCGCCAGAAGGCGCCGTATTCGTCGAGCCAGTCGACCATCGGCTTGAGCGCCTCGGGCTGGGCGCGATAGTGTGTTTCGCGGCCCTGGCGCCGGTGCCGCACCAGATGCGCCCGCCTCAACACGGTGAGGTGCTTGGAGACGGCGGGCTGCGATATGCGCGCATGGCGAGTCAATGCGTGGACGGTGTGCTCGCCCTGCCGGGTCAAGACCTCGAAGATGGCCCGGCGGGTGGGATCGGCGAGGGCGCGGAAGAGGCGATTGGCATTGGACGCCGCCATGCACAAACCATAACCAAATAGTTATGGATTGTCAAGAGCACAATGAGGCATGCTCTTTGCCGATAGAAGCGGTTCACAGCGCCGGTTGGTTGTTTCCGAGGCCGAGAGCGGCGAGGAGCAGGTCGGTCCGCCGGCGAACGATCGCGAAGGTGCGGGCAGCTCGATTCGGGATTTCCACTGG
>Ga0187782_10000960_pt1 | contig 20538 bp, 21 predicted proteins | sample 0715_SJ02_MP15_2_FD_132454 | JGI IMG/M metagenome (GOLD analysis project Ga0187782, IMG submission 132454) | Tropical peat soil microbial communities from peatlands in Department of Meta, Colombia - 0715_SJ02_MP15_20_MG | ecosystem: Environmental > Terrestrial > Soil > Wetlands > Peat | place... | reverse complement strand
TACCGTTCGTAGCCTTTGCCTCGTGACGGGGCCCGGGGGATGTGACCAGGACCCGACCGCCCCGGCCGCGGTGTTTTGCTGCCTGCAGTTCTCCGACGCGAGCTTGTATCCGTCGGAACCGAATGCCGAACCCGAAGCCGGCGAGTAGTCCCGCTCATTTCGCGGCGCCCCGCGCAAGCACCGAAAGCCTGAGCACGGTGTTCCAGTTTCGCCCGCTGCCTCGCGTGCGTAATCGCGACTCAACCAGCACGTTGGTCATCTTCGAACGACCGATCCCGTCGGGGTAAACGAGGTACACGTGGCGCCCGCGGGCGGCGACGCGCTCGCGACCACCAATTGCCGCGCTCAGCGCTCGGACGTCGGCCGCCGTCGGCGCCGTCTTGAGGGCCATCAAGAGCAGGTGGCTCGGATCCTCGCGCGCCTCGGGAGCAAATGGATTGGCGGCGATGGCCGCATCCCATTCCGGGGCGGTCCGGACGAAGAACTCGGTGGCGAACCCGAAACGCTCCAGGGTGGCCTTCTCGAGCAACGCCTCGAGCGCGATGGGCGACCGATCGCTCTCGAATACCGCATTCCCGCTCTGCAGGACCGTGCGAACGTCCTTGAGGCCCAGCTCGGCGAGTAGCTCCCGCAAATCGGCCATCGCCAGCGATCGGCCCCCGACGTTGACCGCGCGCAGAAGGGCGATGTGGACGGCCATTTGCCCACTTTAGCCGTCGCTGCCGACGGCGCGACTGCGCCCTCCCCTCGCGGGCGCTCGCTCGACTCGGCCGCGACCGGCCTGTCGAGTCCGCCATGCAAGGACCGAGGCGGGACGCTTTTCCCCGAGAGCTGGAGCTTATAGCCTTTTCGGCCCCTCGCGAATTCCGCGAGTCTCCGGGGAGGCACTCTCATGGCGCACGCAACCAATGGAAGCTTCGTCTGGTTCGATCTACTGACCTCCGAACCCGCCAAGGCGGTCGAGTTTTACTGCCGCCTCATCGGCTGGAAGGCACAACCCTTCAACGCCGAATACACGATGTTCGTGGGCAGCCAGGGGCCCGTCGGCGGGGCGATGAAGTTGCCGGATCAGGCGTCCAAGATGGGCTCTCCCCCACTCTGGACGTCGAACGTACAGGTCGGCGACGTCGACGCGAGCGTCGCCGAGGCAAAGAAGCTGGGGGCCCGCGTGTACCTCGCGCCGACCGACATCCCGAACGTCGGTCGCTACGCGGTAATCGCGGACCCGCAGGGCGCGTCGATCAACGTCTTCAAATCCAAGCAGGCCGTGGAGGTGCAAGACGTGACCAAGCCGGGCGAGATCACGTGGAGCGAGCTCGCGACGACCGATCACGAGTCCGCGTTCATCTTCTACAGCAAGCTTTTTGCCTGGAAGCGATCCCGCGATTTCGACATGGGCCCCATGGGCAAGTACGTCATCTTCAACGGCGGCGGCAGGGACCTCGGCGGCATGTTCACGAAGCCGAAGGACAGGCCGGCCCCTGCTGCATGGCTCTACTACATCGAGGTTCCGAATCTTGCCGCCGCCATCGAGAGCGCGAAGGCACACGGAGGCAAGCTCCTCAACGGCCCGGTCGAGGTGCCAGGGGGTGCGCACATCGCGCAGCTGCTGGATCCCCAGGGCGCGGCCTTTGCCCTGCACGAGCTCAAGAAAGCCTGACGTCGACCGAGCGGCGGGCCGAGCGGGGACGTATGGCAGTCACGATCCACACCGCACCCCGCAAGGCGACGCGGCAGTCGCCCGCGTAGGCCCGCAGTCGTTCGGCAAGTGCGGCGCCCACCCGAGCCCTCGTATCGTCGTCGGCGTCGCGCAATCGCCGGGCCGCGGGCCCGGTCGCCATGACAAAGCGCACGGCTTCGGGGAGTCCTTCGATGGAGAGAACGACGTCCGCGTCGAACGGCTCGATCGCGACGTTCGTGTACCCGGCGCCGCCAAGGATGCTCGCGACCCGGGAAGCGTCGGCGAACGCGAACGGTCCGGGCTCGTCCGCAGCGAGAACGGGATCGGCGGGGACGAAGGGGTCGAGGACCCCTGCGGGAATGCGGACCCACTCGTTTTCGTCCGCCGCACGCCAGCAGACGAACCCCAGCGCGGCCCCCGGGCGGAGCGCCTCGCCCAAGCGCGCGAACCCGAGCAAGGGCCGGCGGAAAAACATCACGCCGAAGCGCGAGATCGCCGCGTCGAACGACGGCGGGAACACGTGTACGGCGGCGTCGGCCCGGATGTAAGCCACGTTGGCTCGACCCGCCGAGCGTTCACGCGCCCGCGCGACCATCGGCACCGACACGTCGACCCCCACCACTGAACCGGCCGCCCCCACGGCGTCCGCTGCGGCGAGCGTGGTCGCGCCGCAGCCGCAGCCCACGTCGAGCACATGCGCACCCTGGCGGAGATCCACCCGTTCGAGAAGCCGCGCGGTAAAAGGCTCGAACGCTCGATCGATGGCGTCTTGCTCACGAGCCCAGCGGCCGCCTGCGGGGCCGTTCCAGTACTCGATCTGTTCGGCATTCTCGTTCACGATCTTCGTGCATCATACCGCCGGACGCGGATTGACGTAGCGCCAGGCGCCGCAAATCGGTAATGAGTCTGCGCCGTATCGTCGACCGCCAATGCCGAGAGTGATTGCGTGGCTGTGCTGAAGGTCCTTCCGGGGCAGACGCTCGAACATCGCTTTCTCATCCTCGACCAGATTGGGCGAGGTGGCATGTCGACGATCTTCAAGGCGCGCGACCTCGAACGCCCCGGGGAGCTCGTCGCCGTAAAGGTGCCGCTCCCTCAGTACTCCAGCGGGGTCGGCTCGTGGTCGATCTTCCAGCGCGAAGCCGAGATCGGCATCACCCTCGACCATCCCTACATCCTGAAGTTCGTCGCCCTGCCGAACCCCAACCATCGCGGGTACGTCGTGACCGAATACCTGCAGGGAACCCCGCTCTCCACGCGGATCGGTAAAGGAAGGCGGCTCGCGGAGAGCGAGGCGCTGAGCCTCATGAGTCGCCTGTGCGAGGCCGTCGACTATCTGCATGGGCATGGAATCGTCCACTACGACCTGAAGCCGGGCAACGTCATCCTGTGCGACGATGGCTCCATTCGTTTGATCGACTTTGGACTGGCGCACGCGGTCGTGAAGAGCCGCTTTGCGCTCTTGGGATCGGCACCCGCCATAGGCACGTCGGACTACGTCGCCCCCGAACAGATCGCTCGGCAGCGTGGTCGTCCGAGTGTCGACATCTACGCCCTCGGCTCGATGCTCTACGAGATGCTCACGGGTCATCCGCCTTTCGAGGGCGACGAACCCTTCGTGGTGGCGAGCGCGCGTCAGATCGGCGATCCGAAGCCACCCCGGGCGCTCAATCCGGAAATCTCGAGGGAAATGGAGGAGATTGTCCTTCGCGCGCTGCGGCGCAACCCCGCCGAACGGTACCCCACGGTTGCAGCGCTGAAGGCCGACCTCGATCACCCGGCGCAGGTCCGGATCTCCGGTCTCGCCGATCGTCTGGTCATGGTGACGCGCTGGCGCAAGAGCCTGCGAATCATGAGGTACATTGCGCTCGTCGGGATCGCACCGATCGCGTTCCTGCTCGCCTCATTCGGCCTTCTGTGGTGGCACCTGGCGCACCAACGGTAGCGAGGCCCGGCGCCATCGACCGACTGCCGAGCAGAGCACCCGGGTCGCCCGCTCCACCGGAACGAAGAGCGGCATCAGATAGCAACGCAGGAGCGAGTGACGGAAGAGGTCCTTCGCAGGATCGAGACCGAAGGTGAGCTCGCCGAGTCCCACCTCCCGATCGAGGTAGGTTCCACACAGTCGATCCCAGTAGGGAAAAATGGCTCCGAAGTTGCGGTCTTGATGGGCCGAAAGCCGGCTGTGGTGCAGATGGTGGATGTGCGGACTGAGGACGAAACGCCGTAGCCACCTCGGATACCGAACGGGAACGGGGGAGTGAAGCAGGTTGTTGGTGAAGCTGAAGGCCAGAAACCCCACGCCCATCCCCCAGACGGTGAGCATCGGGGCCACCCGACCGAACACACACGAGAAAGCCACCATCACGAGCGCGGTCAGCACCCCCTGAATCGCCCCCCGCAGAAGGGCCTCCAGCGGATGCACGCGATGCGCCGTGAAAAACGTGAGCCGGTCAGCGGAATGGTGGACTGCGTGCATTTCCCACAGAACGGGAACAGCGTGATGGAGTCGATGGGCAACGAACGTGCCCAGATCCACGGCCAGCGTCACGGCGGCGGTCATCAGGATCGACTGAATCAGGATCGGAGGTGCCCATCCGACGCCAGCCGCGACCGCGGGTGCGAGTTGCCCGCGAACCGCGCCGAACAGATTGTTCGATACGCAAGTGCTCAGGGCGAACGTCGGTCCAGCGACGAACATCTCGTGCACGAGCGTCATGACGACATCGGTCCGCGTCGATCGCGCGAGCCACGTGCGGGGAGACCCGACGACGCGCAACCCTTCGCGGAAGGTCATTCCGAGCGACTTCCTCAGAAAGAGCAACGTCAACACGGCGGCGCTCACGACGTACGGCCAGTAGAGGAGTGTCGCGGGCCGCTGAAGGTCCCGTACGTGCTCCTCAACGAACGCCGTCCACGTCCCCATCGCCATCCGTTCTCCCGGACCAACCCGGGCGCCAACCTACCCGCGTGCGAAGATCCGCCAAAGGCGGGCCTGCACACCGGGTAGCCATTCTTTGGCACGCCTTTCCACCGACGTCGAACGGACGCTACAACTGGAAGCCCATTCGGGGCCTGGTTCGACGGCGAGGTTCGACGGAGGTGAAATCGTTCACGAACAGGCTCTGGGCGTTTGGCGTGGAGTGGGCGAAACGCGTCTTCGTCATCCATCCCCGAAGCCTGCACACCTTCCGAGTCGGCCTCGGGGCGCTCGTGCTGCTGGACCTGGGGGTCCGGGCCGGCGCGCTCTCCGACCATTATTCGGATTGGGGTCTACTCCCGCGACGCGCGCTTTCGGACGAGCCGTCCGCCGCCTTTCATTTCTGTGTGCACGCGTGGGGAGGCTCGACATGGTTCGAGGCGTCCCTCTTTGCGACCGCGGCGATCCTCGCCGTCCTCCTCGTCCTCGGGCGAGGGGGACCCGCCGTCACGGCCGCGCTCTGGGCACTGACCGTATCGCTCCAGAACCGCAACTTCATGGTTCTCAACAAGGGTGACCAGATCCTGCGGCTGCTTCTCTTCTGGTCCGTGCTGCTGCCGCTGCGGCAGAGAGAACCGGTTCGGTCGATCGGCAGCGCGGGCCTGCTGATCCAGGTCGCGATCGTATGGCTCGTCTCCGCCTCGCTCAAGACGAGCCGTGACTGGTTCCCGGACGGAACGGCAACGTACTACGCCCTGCAGGTCGATCAGGGAACGACGGCGCTCGGCCGACGGATCGGGAGTATGTTCCTTCTCACCAAGGCGCTGACGTACGGCGTTTACTTCGCCGAGTGGACCGCGCCGCTGCTTCTTTTCAGCCCGTTCTGGACCGGTCCGCTTCGAATGCTCGGCATCGGAGCGCTCTTCGTGATGCATGTCGGTTTCGCCCTCAGCATGCGCCTCGGCATCTTCCCCGCCATCAGCATCTGTTCACTCGTCCCGTTCCTTCCGGCGGCACTCTGGGAGCGACTCGGGCCGAGGGAGGCGACCGCGTCTCCTCGGCGCGCGGGCCGAGCGGCCGATGCCGCCGCACTCGCCGCACTGGTGCTCGTTCTCTGGATCAACGCGGCATCCGTGCACATCGCGCCCCTGGCCATGCCGAGCAGCGTCAAGCACCTGGTCCAGGTCCTCCGACTCGACCAGTCCTGGGCAATGTTCGCTCCCCGACCGTGGCGGGAGACGAACTGGCTCGTCGCGACGGGACGTCTCCCCGACGGGCGCATCGTCGATGCGTACCATCCATCGCTCAGCCCTCCGTCGCGTACGGAACCGGAACACCTGTCGAGCACGTTTTCCAGCCCGCGTTGGCTTTATTACGTGACCAACCTGGCGATGCCGGAGAACGCTCGCGAGCGACCCTGGTTCGCCCGGTACCTGTGCCGCCGCTTCGACCGCGCCCACCTGGCGCCGCTGCGTTTGCAGGAGATCGACCTGGTCGCCTTCCGCCAGTGGGCGCTGCCGGACTACCAGCGAACGACTCCGCGCGAGGAGACCCTGTGGCGCGGAGCCTGCGAGGGAGACGGTCGTTGAGGGACGTGTGACCTACGCCCTCGGACCCACGCCCCTCCGGGCCGGATCACCAGCCGCCGCCACCGCCGCCACCTCCCCCACTGGGCGGAGGCGTCTGGCTGGTCGAGCCACCGTCACTCGTAACCAGGGCCGACTGGGTCGGTGAGGTTGGCGGATTGGTGGAGTCCGAACAGGCAGCCAGCAATGAAGCCAGAAGCAGCGCGGGCAGGACGAAGGCCAGGCCGGAGACAAAGAATCGCTTCATGCAGCACCTCACCGGCCACGACCCTAGCTCGCGCCAGAGAGCCGCGCGAGAAGAAATCACTCGAGAAATCCATGACTGGCGAGCCCAGGTTTTGCCTGTCGGCTGCCTTTGAAAATTTTCGACGAATGTATTCGCTGCCTCGTTCCTCGAGGGGTCCGAAACCCACCGCCCCACTGCTCCCTCGTCCCATCCCTCGGAACACCGCTTTAGGGTTCGTCGGTCGAGACCGTACCGCGGATGGAAGGTTCGGGGCCGCCGGGATAGGTCACCCTGCCGGACCAGATGGATCCGCCCGCCCACTGGGATTCGCGGAGCGAGCCGTAGGTGTGGTCGACGCAGACCGACCCCGTTGTCGAGGTGAACTTCATCTCGTCGCCGGCCTTCACGCGACCATTGAAGAGCACACGGTTGCCCGCCGCATCGCAGGGACGCGACGCGCCGTCGGCGACCAGCAAGCGGATCACCCCTTTTCCGACGATGCCGACCGTGACGGGCACCGCGGGATTGGAGTCGGCCCAAGAGGCGGCCGCTCCACTTGCGGCGGCCGCGACGACGAGCGCACGGAGGAGCATTCGCATGTCGGAAGCGTAGCTTCGGGCAGAAGGCCGGCCATGCCCCCGGGCGGCGGTCTCAGATGCCTCGCCTGAGCTGGTCGGACCGGCTCGCCGTCCGCGCGACCCCGAGCATCAGCAGGCCTGCGCCCGCGACGACGAGCGCATCTGCCACGTTGAATACCGGCCAGAGCCGCACGTGAATGAAATCGATCACATGGCCCAGCAGAAGGCGGTCCGTCGCGTTGCCGATCGCTCCGGCGCTCACCAGCGCCAGACCGATCTGCTCGGACCAGGCACCTGCGCGACGACGAAGCCAGGCGACGACGACGAGCGCCGTGGCGATGACCGCGAGCCCAGTCACTGCCCACGCAGGCAGCCGCAGCGAAAGCCGCGAAAGCATGTCGAACGCGACGTCTCGATTCTCCGTGTAATGCAGGTCGAGCAGTCCCGGCACCACGACGACGGGAGCCGCGTTGCGAAGGGCGGCTGCCGCCACGATCTTGCTCGCGTGGTCACAGCCCACCAGGCACACGACGCACATAAGGAGCGCTGCCCGCAACGACGACGACCTCACCAGGAGACGACCTCACCAGGAGACAGCAACCGGGGGCCCGGACGTATTCCCGAGGCTCCGAGCGACTCCTTCCAGCACGGTGCCCGTGCTCTCTTCGATCTTGAGCGCCGCGCACTCTTCCCCACGCACCGGACCGCGGTTCACGATTCCGATCCACGTCCCCCGCTCCGCTGCACGTCGGAGGAATCGGTAGCCCGAGAGCACCGCGAGCGAGGTGCCGGCGACGAGCAGCCCCTTTGCGCCGTCCACACACGCGTACGCCTGCTCGACCAGCGAACGAGGAACGTTCTCGCCGAAAAAGACCACCCTCGGCTTGAGCATTCCGCCGCAAGCCTCGCACGCGGGAACCTCGAAGGTGGCGACGGCTTCGTCCGTCAACTCCGCGTCCCCGTCGGGGGCGAGGGCCCCGCCGTGACCGTGGGTTCCGGCCCAAGCCGGGTTGGCTGCGCGCATGCGGGCCTGCAAAGCGTCGCGGCTCTCGAGCGCACCGCATGCGAGGCACGCGACCTCCGCGAGCGCGCCGTGCAGCTCGAGGACGGCGCGGCTCCCCGCCTGCTGATGCAACCTATCCACGTTTTGTGTGATCACCGCCGAGACGACGCCTTGCGCTTCGAGCGCTGCAATCGCACGATGCGCCGGTCCGGGGCGGGCTCTGCGGAAGCTTTCCCACCCGACCAGAGCACGAGCCCAGTAGCGCCGACGCAGCACGGCGGATCGAACGAACTCGGAGCCGGAGATCGGCCGCCGCGCGCGGGCGTTCGACTGCGGACTCCGGTAATCGGGAATGCCCGATTCGGTGCTCACTCCGGCGCCGGTCAGCACCACGACGTGACCGCCGCGCAAGCGCTCCACGAGAGCGGCTATGGCACCGGCGCCACGCGGCGAGGGCGAATTCGGTTGCCCGGCGCTCACGGGACGGCTCGGCGCGACGCGTCGGCGAGACGGGCGGCTTCCGCAAGCACTTCGTCGACGTGCGTGCCCGGATCGACGTTCGGCCACACCTTCGCGATGGTCCCGCCCGGCGCGACCAGAAAGCTCACGCGGGCGTAGCCGAAGAGCCCGCTCGAGACACCATAGGCGCGCTGAACCTCTCCGCTCTCATCGGCCACCAGCGGAAAGGGCAGTCGCTGCTCTTTCTGAAACTCGAGGTGGCTCGAGCGCGACTGCGACGAAACTCCGATGATCGCGATCTGCGCGCTCCGGAGCTTTTGCCACGCATCACGAAACGAACATGCCTCGGTCGTACAACCCGGAGTACCGTCCCGCGGATAGAAGTACACGAGGGCGGCTTGGCCGCGCAGCGACGACAGCCGCGTGGAGACGCCGTTCACGTCGAATGCCTCGAGGTCCGGCGCGCGGGCGCCGGGCGCGAGGAGGCCCTCGCCGCCGTCGGGCCGCCGGGGCGCGGAATAACAACAGGCGACCGCGGACAGCAAAAGCCCCACGCCGCCGCGTGCGCCGGCGCCAAGGGCAAGGCTCGCGACGATCGACCCTCGAACACGGAGGGCGTTTCGCCAGCGGTAGGGGCTCGGCATCGCCAGTCGAGTTCTCCTCCGTCCGCGTAGCACGTCCAGCGGAACCCACTCGACCCGCACTTCGTGCGCTAGGACGCAAGCAATGCGTCAGCCCCGATCACTGGAGGCAAGATCGACGGGCCCGCCGCTCGTCAAGTGCCCCGTTTCGCGGCGTCGTGGTACTTGCGCCGGATGGCGTCGATGTCCACCGACGGCGGCGGCCGCTTGATCTGGAGCGCCTCCAGGGTCTCGACGACGATCGTGGAAACCGCCAAGTTGCGAAACCACTTGTGGTTGGCGGGGATGACGTACCAGGGCGCGTACTCGGTGCTCGTCCGCGAGAGCGCTTCCTCGTAGGCGGCGACGTACTCGGGCCAAAATTCCCGCTCCGCATAATCGGACTCGCTGATCTTCCACCATCGCCCCGGATCATCGAGGCGCTGCTTGAACCGCGCGAGCTGCTCGTCCGGACTGATGTGCAGGTAAAATTTGAGAATGTGCGTACCGCTCTCGGCAAGGTTCCGCTCGAAATCGTTGATGAGGTCGTAGCGCTTCGACCACACGCTTTTGGGCACGAGGTTGTGCACGCGGACGACGGTCACGTCCTCGTAGTGCGATCGGTTGAACACGACCACCTCTCCTCTTGCCGGCACGTTCTGATGGGCTCTCCAGAGGAAGTCGTGAGCCGCCTCCTCTTTCGAGGGCACCTTGAAGGAATGAACCCGTGTCCCCTGCGGATTCATGGCGCTCAGCACATGGTTGATCGTCCCGTCCTTGCCCCCTGCGTCGAGCGCCTGCAGACAGATGAGGACCGAGCGCCGGTTCTCGGCATAGACGAGCGACTGCAAGCCGCGCAGCCGCTCGGTCAGGGCATCGATCTGCGCCCGCGCCGTCTGCTCGTTCTCGTGCTTGTCCTTGAAGCTCGGATCGATCTTCGCGAGATCGAGGCGCCGACCCGGCTCCACTCGAAATCGTTCGTCATAGCGCATCGGCAGCCCTCCAAAGGCCGGACCCGCCGCCGGACGCTAGCCGTGGAGCGGCTTCGGCGTCGACCGGACTGCAGGGCGCCCGCTCCCCGCTCGTGGCTCGATCCGTGCTCAGGGGGCTCCGGGATATGGGAGAATTGGCCAAGTACCCGAAGACGCTCGATTCGGCGCGCTCGCGAAACTTGCGCTCGCGCGCAAATTTTGCGTAGGAGGTTCGTCGTGCCCACGGAAGGAGCGAGAAACAAGGCGACGGTGCGAGTGGTCGTCGCCGACGACGAGGCGAGCGCTCGCAACGGTCTTTCCAGCCTGCTGCGCGGCGAGGGCTTCGACGTCGTCGTGGCGGAGGACGGCACCAGCGCGCTCGCGCGGGTGCAGGAGACGGCGCCCCAGGTGCTCGTGACCGACTTGCACATGCCGGGCATAGACGGGATCGAGCTTCTGCGGCGCGCCAAGGAAGTCGACCCCGATCTCATCGTGGTCCTCGTGACGGCGTTCGCCGACGTCGAGACCGCCGTGCGCGCGATGCAGCTCGGCGCGGAGCATTATCTGACCAAGCCCGTTCAGATCGACGAGCTCATTCTCGTCATTCGACGAGAAATCGACCGCCGCAGCCTCCAGCACGAGGCCACCGAGCTGCGCGCGCGACTCCAGGACCGCCTACGCTTCGACTCCATCGTCGGCAGCAGCCCGGCGATGCAGCAGATCTTCGACGTCATCGAGCAGGTCGCGCCCAGCAAGGCGAGCGTGCTCATCACGGGAGAGAGCGGCACCGGCAAGGAGCTCGTCGCACAAGCCATCCACGAGCACAGTCCGCGCGCGCGCGCGCCCTTCGTCAAGCTGCATTGCGCGGCGCTCGCGGAAACGATCCTCGAGAGCGAGCTGTTCGGCCACGAAAAAGGGTCATTCACGGGCGCGGCCGCGCGCCGGGAGGGTCGTTTCAAGCAGGCCGACGGGGGCACCCTCTTTCTCGACGAGATCGGGGAGATCACCCCCGCCATCCAGGTCAAGCTCCTGCGCTTCTTGCAAGAGCGTACGTTCGAGCGGGTGGGCGGCAACGAAACGCTCAAGGTCGACGTGCGGATCATCGCGGCGACGAATCGTGACCTGACTGCCGAGATCAGCGCGGGCAAGTTCCGCGAAGATCTCTTCTACCGGCTCAACGTCGTCAACATCGAGATGCCTCCGCTCCGCGCGCGCCCGAGCGATCTATTGCCGCTCGCCACGCATTTTTTGCAACGATTTGCCAAGGAGAACAGCAAGCGCATCGAAGGCTTCTCCGACGACGCAGTCGAACGCCTCGGCGCCTATCGATGGCCCGGCAACGTCCGCGAGCTGGAGAACGTGATCGAGCGGGCGGTCGTCCTGTGCGACGGTTCGCTGCTGACTGCGAAACACTTGCCCGCCGGAGTCGGCGCCGTGCAGAAGGGCGCAGTTCGCATCCCCGGCTCCACGCTCGAAGAGATCGAGCGTCATGCCATCCTCTCGACGCTGGAGGCTTGCGCCGGGCGCACCGCCGCCGCCGCCCAGATGCTCGACATCAGCGTGCGCAAGATTCAGTACAAGCTCAACGAATACGGTGTCACCCTCCAGCGGACGATCGGCGTCGCCAAGGAACCAAGGGACTGAAGGAGACAAGCGAAATGAAGCGGATTCTCGTTGGCCTCGACGGCTCCCCGCGGGCGCCGGGCGTATTGAGCGCGGCGACTCTCGTCGCACGAGCAAACGGAGGCAAGCTGGTCCTCCTGCGGTCGGTCGGCCTCCCGCCGGACATCCCGCAGGATTTCTGGAAGACGACCGACGAATCGCTGCTCGATCTCTTGCAGCATCAGGCCCGTTCGTACCTCGACGAGCAAGCATCCCGCGTTCCCAAGGAGCTGTTCGAAAGAACAGAGGTCATCGTGGGCGTACCGTGGCAGACGATCTGCGACGCCGCTCGACGCGACAACGCGGACCTCATCGTCGTTGGCTCGCACGGGTACTCCGGTCTGGATCACATCATCGGGACGACCGCCGCGAAGGTCGTCAACCACGCGGGCTGCTCGGTGCTCGTCGTGCGTGATCCGGCTCGGCTTCAAGGCACGCCCCGCGCCTGAGTCTTCGATGTCCGCAGGTGGCCAGGCGAACGTCTCCAGCGCTCTCAACCTGCCTTTCGCCGTCGCCCTGCGCAGGAGCATCCAGCAGGGGTACACCCTCTCGCGGCTGCGAAGGGACGCCCTTGCCGGCGTCGTCGTGGCGATCGTGGCGCTGCCGCTCTCGATGGCGCTCGCGATCTCCGTAGGGGTGCCCCCGCAGCAGGGGCTTTACACGGCAATCATCGCCGGCTTCATCGTGGCCCTCGCGGGCGGCTCGAAGCATCAGGTCACGGGTCCCACGGCGGCCTTCATCGTGATCCTGGCGCCCATCATGACGAAGTACGGCTTTTCCGGCTTGCTGACTGCCGGGCTCATGGCCGGCGTGCTCCTGATCGCCATGGGAACGGCCCGCCTCGGGCGTTTCATCGAGTTCATTCCGCATCCGGTGACGACGGGCTTCACCGCGGGGATCGCCACGGTGATTGCGACGCTGCAGCTCAAAGACGCCCTCGGCTTGGCGGTCGGCCGGATGCCCGACGGTTACTTCGAGAAGATCGCAACGTTGTGGAACGCGCGCGCCAGCGCGTCGCTGTCCGAGGTCGGCGTGGCCACCGGGACCCTCGCACTTCTCGTGCTCTTTCCGCGCATCACCCGATCGGTCCCGGCGCCGCTCGTGGCCATCGGCTTGGTCACGATCGGCGCCACTGCGTTGCACCATTTCTTTCCCGGGTTTCACGTTGCAACGATCGGATCGCGCTTTCACACGATCGTCTACGGACACGAAGTCGCCGGCATCCCGCGCTTGCCACCCACTCCGATGCTGCCCTGGGGGCCCCACGGCATGACGCTCGGCATGGTGCGCGAGCTCGTGTCCCCCGCGTTCGCGATCGCCATGCTGGGCGCGATCGAGTCGCTTCTTTCGGCGGTCATCGCAGACGCGATGACCGGGAAGAAACACGACCCGAACGCCGAGCTCGTTGGGCTTGGGCTCGGCAACATCGTGGTGCCTTTCTTCGGCGGAATCGCCGCCACCGGCGCGCTGGCGCGGACCGCCACGAACATCCGCGCCGGCGCGACCTCGCCCGTCGCATCGGCAATCCACTCGCTCTGCGTCCTGGCCTCGATCCTCGTCGCCGCGCCGCTCGTGGCTTACGTGCCGATGGCGTCGCTCGCCGGGCTGCTTCTCGTCGTGGCCTGGAACATGAGCGACGCACGTCATTTCGCGCACACGGTCCGCGTCGCTCCGCGCAGCGACGTCGTCGTGCTCGTGCTCTGCTACGTGCTGACCGTCGTCGTCGACATGGTGGCCGCCATCGGAGTCGGAGTGGTCCTCGCCGCGCTGCTCTTCATGAAGCGGATGTCGGAGCTGACGAGCGCCCGGATGCTGGCGCCTACGTCGATGAAAGACGCGGATCCGCGCTCGCTTCCGCCGGGCGTCGCGGTCTACGAGATCGCTGGACCGCTCTTCTTCGGTGCGGCGCAACGGGCGATGGGGGCCCTGGACACGGTGAACCCCGGTGTCCGGGCCGTGGTCCTCGCCCTCGGAGCGGTGCCGGTCATCGACGCGACGGGCCTCGTCGCGCTCGAGAGTGCCCTCTCACGGCTGAGGCACGGCAAGAAGATCGTCGTGATCGCAGGGCCGCTGCCGCAGCCTCGCACCGTCTTCGAAAAGGCGAGCCTCGAGGACGCTCACGACCACGTGTTTCTGGCCGAGTCGCTGGACAAGGGCATCGAGCTCGCGCGGGACCTCATGCTTCTGACGCCTTCGAGCGCGCGACCGCCGCCAGTCGCCGCAAGCTCGTAGATGAGTCTTCGAATGCACAAGCTGCCGTGCGGACGCACGCACGATTTGCGTCGCGAAGGCGTCGTCCTACGGCGCTCTCGACGTGCGCGCCCGCGCTTCGCGCCGCACGGGCCTGGACCGAGATTTGCTCCAACAGGCGCCATGTCCCCCGCGAGGGAGGCGAGGATGAACGACGAGAGCGATCGGTTGCGAGCCACCATCCGGACTCAGGAGGCCATCGTCAGGGCCATTGCCGACGAGCTGCAACGGAACGCACCGGAGGCCGAACGGCTGCGCGATCAGGCGAACGCCGAATCGGCCCGGCTGGTCACCGCAATGAAGGACCTCTCCCGGGCACGGTCACATCCGCCAACGGGAGTCCAGAGCCCGCCCCCCAGTGACCCTTCCGAGGACCGAACGTTGCGGCGCGTCCGGGTGCTGCTGGTCGACGACGACGACGCGGCACGACGTCCGATCGCGGACTGGCTCGCGGAGAAGTACGACGTGGTCACGGCTTGCGACGGAGTGGAGGGGCTGCGGCGGGCGCAAGAGACGTTGCCCGATGCGGTCATCGCGGACGTGCAGATGCCGCGCATGGACGGAATCACGATGGTCCAGCGGATTCGCGAGCTGAGCGCCCCCGCGTTCGTGCCCGTCCTTTTTCTGACCGGGCATTCCACGCCCGAGAACGTGATGGCGGGGTTCTCCGCCGGCGGGGTCGGCTACCTGGTGAAGCCGGTGGACTTCGAGCTGCTGGACGAAGAGCTGCGCTGGGCGCTGGCTACGGGAACCTCGTCGGAACGCCCCGAGTAGCCTGCTCGCCTCAGCGGCTTTCGGTCGAGTCCGAACGATTCGAGATGCTGTCGCAGACCCCGGCCAGCTCGCTGCCGAGCAGGACGAGCAGATCGTCGGCCGTGACGATGCCAACGACTTCGCCGCGCTCGTCGACGATCGGCAGCCGACGGATGCCGTGCAGCCGCATGCGCTCGGTCGCCGTCTCGATGGTCTCCTCGACGGACACCGTGATGGGATCGTACGTCACGAAGTCTCCCATCCGGGCAGAGGTCGGATCGATCCCCTGGGCAAGCACGCGAACGACGAGATCGCGATCAGTCACCACCCCCGAGGGACGTCCCTTGCGAACGACCAGGAGACAGCCCACGCCCAGATCGCGCATCCGGCGGGCGCCTTGCTCCACGGTCTCGTCTTCGGTCGCGGTGGCCAGGGGTCGTTTGAATCGAGCGAGCGACATGGTTGTGGCCCTCCTCATCCGTGCGTCGCCGCGGGCGTGTTCCACCATCCACCGCCCAGGGCGACGAAGAGGGCGACGGTGTCTTGCAGCCGCTGCGCGACCGCTTGAACGTATCCGATCTTCGCCTGAAGGTACTGATCGTCGGCGACGAGCACCTGCAGGTACGTGGCGATCCCCGAAAGGTAATTGGCTTGTATGAGGCGCAGCGCCCGACTCGCGGCATCGACGGCCTCGGTCTGCGCGGCGAGCGCGTCGGCGTCGTGTCCGAGCGCCAGCAGGGTATCGGCAACCTGCTGGAACGCGGTCAGCACCGTCTGCCGGTAGGACGCCGCCGCCGCATCCCGGGCGTCGATCGCGGCCCGGTGTTGGTAATAAAGAGTACCCCCGTGGAAGATCGGCTGCGTCAAGCCGGCCCCGATGCTCCAGAAAGCGCTCGCCGGCCCCAGAAGGTTGCCGAGCTGGGTGCTGTTGGTGCCGAGGTCGCCGCTCAGCGTCAGGTTCGGGAGCATCGCCGCCGTCGTGACGCCGATGTTCGCATTGGCCGCGTGAAGCTCGGCCTCGGCCACGAGGATGTCGGGGCGCTGCCGGACAAGCCGCGACGGAAGGGTGACCGGGACGTCCTGCGGCAGATGAATTTCCGCGATGGTCAGCGACGGCTCGGAGAACGCCGCCGGGGTCGTTCCGCTCAGGGCCGCGAGAAGGTCGTCGGTCTGATCGAATTTCTGCTCCAGCGGCGGGAGGGTCGCCTCGGTGCTCGCCACCTGGCTCTGCAGGCTCAGCACGGTCGAATAGGCGGCCGTGCCCGCCGTCGCCTGCGCGTTTGCAATGCGCACCTGCTGGCGCAAAAGGACGAGAGTCGCCCTCGTGGCATCCATCTCTGCGCGGTAAGCGACCTGGGCAATCAAAGCGTCCACGACGTTTCCCGCGAGCATCTCGTAGGCGCCGGCGAGCGAGTAACGCTGCGCGTCCACCGCCGCGCGGAGCTCTTCGACTTGACGGCGCTGGCCGCCCCAGACATCGAACGTGTAGCTGACGGTTCCCGAGAGGGTGAAAAGATTGTACGTCCCGTGCGGAAAAACGCCCGGAAGAGGGTTGAAGTCCTCCCGCAGGGCGCCGGCGGATGCGTTGACCTGGGGGAAGAAGACGCCGTAACCCGCTCGAAGGCTGTCCTGGTTCTGGCGGAGCGTGGCGCGCGCTTGCTCGAGACCAGGATTGGCAGCGAGAGCCCGCGCCACGATCGCGTCGAGGACCGGACTGTGCAAAGACCGCCACCATTCGGACGCAACCGGCTGCCCATAACGGAACTCCTGGCTGACTCCATCGGCCACGCCGGTCTGCGCGACGGGCTCGCGCCTGTAGTCGCGATCGCCCGGAGCGACGGGGGGGTCGAAATTCGGCCCCACCATGCATCCGGCCGCCAGAAGCAGCGGGAGAGCAAACGCGGAGCGCGCCGTTCTCACGTCACTTCTCCCCGACGTAGACGTCGACGAGCTGCCCCGGAAAGAGCTGAGCGCCGGGAGGCGGCTGGAACCGGAAGATGACCGGCAGGACCCGCAGATCCACCTTCTCCTGACGCTGATTGGAAAGTTGAATCTTGGGCGATACGTACGGCTGGACGCGGACGAACTCGAGAGGAATTCTCGTGTTCGTCCCTCGGATGAACATCTGCGCCGAGAGCCTTTCGGCGGGGGGCAGCCGGGGAATGAGAATCTCGTCGATGTAAACGCGCACGGCGAGAGTCCCCTTCGAGGTTCCCATGACGACGATGGGATCGAAGCCCTGCGTGTACGCGTCGTACGCGCCCTGCGGAGAGATGTAGCTGCCCACGGTCGCATTGATGGACATCACGACGCCGTCCGTCGGTGCCTTGATCGTGTATTTCGCGAGAAGGGCGCTGGAGGAAGCGGCTTGCTTGACGAGCGCCTCGACCTGTTTTTCCTGGTTGCGGATGTCGAAGACCCACGCACCGGCCTTGGTCAGCTCGTACTGTCGATTGCTCACCTCCACGTTCGCGCTTGCCACTTTCTCCGCGTTGCGCGCGTTGTCGAGCACGTCCTTGCTCACCGATTCGGGGTCGAGATCGTAGGATCGCTGCTGCTTGTCGAGCTGATCTTGCGAGCTCTTGAGGTTTGCCTGCGCCAGGAGGACCTGCGCCCGAGCGACTTCGAGGTTCTCCTTGCGGGGTTGGGCCCGGAGCTCTTCGAGCAATGCCCGTGCGGCCTCGGCCTGTGATTGCTGCTGCTCGACGATCGCGCGCTGTACCGTGTCGTCGATCGCGACCAGAGGCGACCCCTGGCTCACTGGCTGCCCTTCAGCCACCAGGACGCGGACGATGGATCCGGCCACCTCGGGATAAATGTTGATGTTCTCGCCGTGCGATTGATAGCTCTCGACGATCCCATTGGCGTAGATGCCCTGCGCATACGGATCGGGAGCCGGATTGAAGACCGGCGGCTGCGGCCTGCTGGGGACCGCGTAGACGTACGCGCTGAAGACCGCGCCGAGCACGCCCACGACGACCAGTGCGAAGATGATCTTGTTACGCATCCGCCTTGCCCTTGCCGTCGAGCAATCGCCCGTCCTCCATGTGCAGGATCCGATCCGCAAACTCGTAAATGCGATCGTCGTGGGTGACGACGACGATGCAGCGGTGCTCGGAGAGCACCTCGCGCTTGACGAATTCGACGATCTTCCTGCCCGTGTCGCCGTCGAGGGAGGCGGTGGGCTCGTCGAAGATCATGAGATCGGGGCCGCTGGCCAGCGCGCGGGCGATCGCCACCCGCTGCTGTTCACCCCCGCTCAGGCGGTTTGGGTTGAGGTTGGCGCGGGCACCGAGCCCGACGACCTCGAGATACTTGAGCGCTTCTCGAGTCGCGTCGTGCCACGCTTGTCGCTTGAGCACGAGTGGAATGGCCACGTTCTCCACGGTCGTGAGGTTGGGAAAGAGGTGGTAGTCCTGGAACACGAATCCGATCTTGTGGAGCCGAAACTCCGCCAGGGCATTCTCCTTGAGCGACCAGACGTCCGTGTCCTCGACGAGGACCCTGCCCGTGTCCGGTCTCAGTATTCCCGAGATGATACTGAGAAGTGTAGTCTTGCCGCTGCCGGAAGGACCCACGATGTAGAGGATCTCCCGGAAGTGAGCCTCGAAGCTGACGTCGCGCACTGCGTACGTCTTGACGTCGCCGTGGCCGAAGCACTTCGTGAGCCCCTGGGCTCGGATTGCGATTGGAGCCATGCTCATCCCCGAAAGATGTCGTACGGGTCGATCCGCAGAACTTTGCGGACGGCGATGTATCCGGAGAATGCGGAGATCACGAGCACCATGGCAAAGGCGAAAATGAGGTTTCCGTACGTGATGATCGATGCGTAGTCGGGCAGACGCAGCCTTGCGAGAGCGATGAGCAACGCGCAGAGCCCGACCCCGAGCCCGTAACCGATGATCCCCGTGAGGGTCGCCTGGAAGAAGATCATGGCCACGAGCTCTCGGCCTTTTGCGCCGATGGCTTTCAGGGCCCCGAACTTATCGATGTTCTCGAGCACGAACGTGTAGAAGGTCTGCCCCGAGATCGACAGGCCCACGAGAAAAGCGATGGCCGTCATGAGGAGCAAGTTGGTCCCCAGTCCGGTGTGATAGATGTACCAGTCTGTGATCCGGTCGATGAGGCCCCGCTCGGTCAAGGCGTCGTAGCCGAGGCGGGCGACCGCCTGCTGGATGCGACCAACGTCGGCCATGCTCTGCGGCTCCACGAGAATGAACGAGATCGTGTACCGCATCGACGGGATGTACTGCACGGCGCGGTTGAACGTCGTGTACAGGGTCGGGATGCCGAACAAGCCGCTGGCAGGCACCTTGGCGGTCCCGACAATGACGCCCCGGTTGTCGTTCAGCTCGAACTCGGTTCCCATCCGCGGGTTTTCGAGCTTCGAGTACTCCTCGTCCTTGACGACGACGAAGCCGTTCTCGGCATAGATGTCCTCGATCTTGCCCTCGAGCAGCTGCGGGCGGCCGTAGAGGCTCGTGTCGTCGAGTCCGAGCACGGTCACCGGCTGATACGTCCCGTCTTTGAGGCGCACGAGCGCGCCCCCCGAGTAGAGAGGCACCGCGTACTTGACGCCCTCGATGCTGCGGACCGCGTCCAGCAGGTAGTCGGGCAGCGGGATGGCGCTCTGGACATTGGTCACCGCAGGGTCCAGGACCCACATCTTGGCCCCCGTGTTCGTGACCGTCGCCGAAGCCTTCTTCATCAAGCCGGCGAACATCGAAGTCATCTGGATCATGAGGAAGACCGAGAACGTCAGCCCCATGAGCAGCGCCGCGAACTTGCCCTTGTCGTTGACCAGCAGCTTGTAGGCGATGCGCAGAATTCCGATCACGATCGGGCCCGATGCACCCGACGTACCGGGCGATCCCGGCCGGATGGCAACTGCGCGCCAACTTGGGGGGCGAGCGAAGACCGCCTCGACAAGCGTCGGTCCGCGGGGCGAGCTTCGGCGCCCGCGAAAGGAGTGCGCTTAGCCGCAAATTCTGCACGACGTCTTCGGAAGCGCCCGGAAAAAGAGCCCATCCGCTGGCGCGTCCCTTGCCACGCCGCAGCGCGTGCAAGTCAGCGGCACCTTCGAAACTGGCCGCGTCGTGCGCGTGCGCGGCTCCGTCGTCGACGTGGCCTACCCGCCCGGGGACCTGCCCAGCGTCCGAGAGGCCCTCGAAATCGCCGCTCCGGGCGACGCTGCGCCCCTGGTGCTCGAGGTCCAGCAGCACCTCGATCCTCGAACCGTTCGCACGGTGGCGATGAAGGTCACGTCCGGCCTGCGACGCGGTGAGCCCGTAAGGCGGACGCGGGCGCCCCTGCGCGTTCCGGTGGGCGACGCGGTGCTAGGACGATTGATCAACGTGCTCGGGGAGCCGGGCGACGGTCGGTCGCCGTTGGGGGCCGACGTCGCGTGGAGACCTCTTCACCGGACGGCGCCCCCCTTCCAGGAACAGGCGGCCAAGCGCGAGCCGTTCCAGACGGGAATCAAAGTGATCGACCTCCTGGCGCCCCTGGTACGGGGCGGCAAAGCGGGGATGTTCGGAGGCGCGGGTGTAGGAAAGACGGTGCTCATCATGGAGCTGATCCGGACGACGGTCGCGAAGTACTCGGGAGTATCGGTCTTCGCAGGCGTCGGCGAGCGATCGCGCGAGGGACACGAGCTGCTCCTCGACTTGACGGCATCGCAGGTGCTGGACCGGACCGCTCTGGTTTTCGGGCAGATGAACGAGCCTCCGGGAGCGCGATGGCGAGTCGCGCTCGCAGCGTTGACCGTTGCAGAGCACTTCCGCGACGAGCAAAAACGCGACGTGCTCCTGCTCATGGATAACGTGTTCC
>Ga0187782_10000959_pt1 | contig 20539 bp, 21 predicted proteins | sample 0715_SJ02_MP15_2_FD_132454 | JGI IMG/M metagenome (GOLD analysis project Ga0187782, IMG submission 132454) | Tropical peat soil microbial communities from peatlands in Department of Meta, Colombia - 0715_SJ02_MP15_20_MG | ecosystem: Environmental > Terrestrial > Soil > Wetlands > Peat | place... | reverse complement strand
GCCTTGCCTATCCTCCAGGTGCTGGGAAAGAAGCACATCTACTGTGGCCAAAATGGTTTGGGGCTCTCCGCCAAATTGGCCCAGAACACCATCCAGGCCACCATCCTCGAGGTCTTTTGCGAGGGCTTGGTTTTGGCTGCCAAAGCGGGCGTGGCGCCGGAGACTATGCAGGAAATCCTTCAGTCCAGCTTGGCCCGTGCAGGACTCACCGACTTCAAGGCACCGTTCATCTTCAAGGGCGATTTTACTCCCTACTTTCCGCTCAAGCTGATGCACAAGGACCTCGAACTCGCCATGGAAGCCGGGTTCGCGCTAACTGTGCCTATGCCCACCTTGGCGGCGGTGAAAGAAGTCTACGGCGCCTGTAAGGCCCAGGGAAAAGGCGACCTTGATTATGCCGCCGTCGTCACTTTCCTGGAAGAATTGGCCGGCGTGAAAGTGCGCTCGCGTTAGGAGCTAACATGTAGGGGGACGGCCTGCCGTCCCCTTCATGTTGCGCCGCTCATCACCCATGGTACGGCAAGCCCTACATCCAAATCACTAATTCACGCCGGTGCTCAGGGCGGCTCTGCCGCCCCGACTTGCGGAAAGCCTCCGGCTTTCCGGCCAATGTCGAACTCCGTTTACTCTCCCTCGCAGGCTGGAAGGCTGAGCCTTCCAGCCTGCGAGGGGTGGTGCGCAGTTCGGGCTTCTTGCGGAAAGGCAAAGCCTCTCCGCAAGTCAGGCGGCAGAGCCGCAGATCGTCGACGACGGGAACCAGCGTAGCTTGCGAAGCCTTGGGAAGACCCAGTCCCGTACGAGGGACCAGGGTTAGACCGAAACGACAATGCCCGCATAGCCAACCACGGCATCGCGGTCACCGGTGGCGTCGGCAGAAGTGGCGTACTTGATGAGTTGCACGCGCTGGGCGCCAAGATCTTTCGCCGCCGTCAGCATGGCGATGGTAGGGCCGTAGCCGCACATCGAGATGTCGTCACGGCGCAGGACGTCGTAAAGGCCCTGGGGGTCGAGGGCCAGGATCTTGTCAATCGCCTTCTGGTCCTTCCGGCGGGTTAAGCCGTCCGGTTCATAGTGGTTCATATCGCTGGAAGCGACGACCAAGACGGTGCTGACGGTGGGCCTTACGGCCTGGGCAATACTGTGGCCGAGGGTTTCCAGTCCGGAATACCCCCCTACCCCAATGGCAATAGGAACGAGATTGAACTCTCCCACGCTGCGCTGAAGGAAGGGGAGTTGGACCTCGAGGGAGTGCTCATCTTCGTGCGCCTCGGTGTCTTCCATGAGTAAGTGACAGGCGTCACGCAACAGGCGTGCCAGAGCGGAATTGACCGGGACCCTTCCCAACGGAGTCAACCACTCGCCGCTGGACATGATGGCCAGAGGCGCGCCGCGGCCGGTATGGTTAGGGCAGAGGATGATGTAGGTCGAACGCTTGGGCAGCTTGCCGAAGACCGCCCCAGCCACTGGCCCCGAATACATATAGCCTGCGTGAGGCACCACACATCCCAAGGCGCCTTGGATCTTCTCCGCTTCGTTACCAAGGTATTGATCGACTTGACGCCCCAGCGACTCCGGCCGACCAGGGTAAAATCGCCCTGCAACCGCAGGCGGTCGTATGGCAGGGGAAGGCATGAGTGAATGCTATTCCCCGGATTCTATGGATGTCAAGCGTATTGGGTGCGTTTACGTCTTGGTGGTGTCGGTGTGGCGGTCCTACATCAAGGCTCAGGAATCCTCTTTTTCGACACTAATTCTGAGAGCCCTTAGAAATTGAGCATCTTGCGTCGTCAGCCGGAAAACGGGTTCCTGCCGAAGGTCGGCGTTGAGCTTTTGCCGGTGGATGAGATTGGCCTCGCCCCTCTTGTTGAATCCGATGGTCACTTCCAGGACGAGGAAGAGATCGTATCCGGAAGCACGAATGCGACCGAGGACATCTGCTATGGTATCTGATTCAGACAAGGACTCGTTGATCGCGTCGCCCAATTCTTTGATCAAACGTTTGAAGTTATCGTCCAGGTCCAAGAGTCACCATGCCTTCCAACGCCCCCATTGTATGATTCACTTCAGGATTCTGTCAAGGTGGCGTAACGGGTTCGTCAAGGGTGGCGGTGCGCTAGATGTTTCCGCCTTGGCGAGCGGCGAAATGGACGACATCGGGAAGGTGACACCATTTGACTACGCTCTTTATTCACTTTAGGATAGCCTATGTAGGACTTGTGCCGCCGTGGGAGGTTGCAGGATAACGGATTGAGTAAACTGGGATACCTATTCACGCAGGTTTTTCGCAATGCTCAGCGCCTCTTTCACATGCTCGTAGGACTGGCGTTTCTGGTGCTCGCAGCCGCCGGGGCGACCGTTTCCTTTTCGGAGTGGCAAACATACCTCAAATCACCCTCGGTGGGTTTGGTCGGCTTCATTCTCTACGCAAGCTTCACGGTCTTTTTGTTTATTCTCTGCCTTTACTCCTTTGCTAAGGCCCGAAACATCCGCTAGCGGGGTTCGGAAGTCGAGAATCGAAATTCGAAACTCGAAATTCGAGAACCGAGACTCGAAAATCGATCCCGAACTTCGATGATCGAATCTCGGGGTTGGGCCATGGCTGGCGAGTTTCCAGTTTCGAACTTCGAGCTTCGATTCTCGAATCTCGAGGCGGAGCCATAATGAGTTCCAACGGAGATAAAGAACTTAAAGGGAAGTGGAAGACCGCTTCCGGCTTGGTCCTAAAGAGCACTTACACGCCTGAAGACCTCGCCAATTGGGACTATGAGCGTGAGGCCGGCTACCCGGGCCAGTACCCTTACACGCGCGGAATCCATCCGACCCTCTACCGCAGCCGGTTCTGGACCATGCGCCAGTACGCGGGCTTTGGGACAGCGGCGGAGTCTAACGCGCGCTTCCGTTACCTTTTGGCGCGGGGGCAGACGGGGCTCTCTGTGGCTTTCGACCTGCCCACCCAAATTGGTTTGGACTCGGACCATCCGCTTTCGCGCGGCGAAGTGGGCCGTGTGGGCGTGGCCATTGATTCACTCGAGGACATGGAAGCTCTTTTCCAGGGCATCCCGCTCGAACGTGTCTCTACCTCCATGACGATTAACGCCACCGCAGCCATCTTGCTGGCTCTTTACCTCGCGGTGGCAGAAAAACAGGGCGCGGACTTGCGCAAGCTTTCGGGAACTGTCCAGAACGACATCCTGAAGGAGTATATCGCCCGTGGGACGTACATCTTTCCCCTCGGGCCCGCCATGCGGATTGTGACGGATATCTTCGCTTTTTGCCACGATTGTGCTCCGGAATGGAATACCATCTCCATCAGTGGTTATCACATGCGGGAGGCAGGCTCGACGGCGGTCCAGGAAGTGGCTTTCACACTGGCTAATGCCGCCACCTACGTTGAGGCAGCCGTCGGGCGCGGGGTGGCCGTGGATGACTTTGCTCCCCGCCTTTCTTTTTTCCTGAATGCGCACAACGATTTGCTCGAAGAGGTCGCAAAGTTTCGCGCCGCGCGCCGCCTCTGGGCGCGGCTGATGCGTAAGCGCTTCAAGGCCCAAAATCCTCGCTCGTGGATGTTCCGCTTCCACACCCAAACCGCGGGCTCCACGCTGACCGCGCAGCAGCCGGACGTGAACATCGTGCGCGTGACCCTTCAGGCGCTGGCGGCTGTACTAGGTGGGACGCAATCGCTTCACACCAACGCCCGCGATGAGGCTCTGGCCTTGCCCACGGAGGCCTCGGCGCTGATCGCTCTGCGTACCCAGCAGATCATCGCCGCAGAGAGTGGAGTCACGAACACCATTGACCCGCTGGCTGGTTCGTACGCCGTCGAGAAGCTCACCTCACAGGTCGAAGAAGGCGCCAAGGAATATCTGCGAAAGATTGACGCAATGGGGGGCACGCTCCGCGCCATCGCGAATGGATACGTGCAGCGGGAAATCCAGCAGGCGGCCTACGAATATCAAAAGTCCATCGAGCGTGGGGAACGCGTGGTGGTGGGTGTGAACCGCTACCAGGACGAGCACTCCACGCCATTGCCCATCCTTCGCATTGACCCGGAAGTGGAACGCGCTCAGGTGGAGCGGCTGCGGAATCTTCGCGCTCGCCGCGACGCCTCACGCGTTCACGCGGCGCTGCGCCAAGTGGAAGACACGGCACGCTCCGAGCAGAACCTGATGCCCGCCATTTTCGAGGCTGTTAAAGCTTATGCCACGGTTGGCGAAATCTCCGACTCCATGCGCAAGGTGTTTGGGGAATACCAGGAGTCGGTGGTGATTTAGGAAGCAAGAGGGCCGTGATATGATTTGATCGGATTGAGGGGCGGTGGCCCGTGGATGTAGGCTTTCACTTCAACGCCAGCGCGGAAAAATACGGTGGATGGTACGGCGAACCGATCCAAGAAATGTTCTTTCGTGTGCTGCTCAGTGCCAGTCAGGGGGACGTTCATCTCAAGATTTACTGCGGTGATTTGCTGGTCTGGCAATATCTGGGAAACCCAGAGGCACGGGAGAAGCTGCTTGAGGATCTCATAGGACATGGCCTTCGATGGAAGGACATCGACCCTGATGTGTTTCGTGATGCTTTGTTTTCAAAGACCATATACGTCCTGGCAGTAGAGGGGCTGACACCAAGTCTGCGGGACCAAATCCACCTTCAATTGAAGAAGGATGGTGCCTACTTGGGAGCGCTCGAAATTCACGCGGCGAGCCCAGTCCACTGGGCCCTTTACCGGGGATCACTGGTCCCAAAATACAGGTTTTTTAACCGGGAATTGCGGGTGTTCTACCGAGCATTTGAGGAAGTCGAGGGGGCATATGCAGTCCAGATTCCCGACTACGTGCAAAAGCTCCCGTTCCGCTCAGTAACGCGCGAAGATCTGGGAGTTCGACATACCATATTCGATGCATACGTTTCACCTGAGCACGCGAAAAGAGCTGCCGATGTGGCGGATTCAGTATCGGAGCACCTGGCGTCCGTCGCAAATGACGTCTTGTTGCGGGTTAGTGACGCGAACCCGCAACTCATCGACGCTTTGTATGCTATGCTGAATGCGTTCAGATCGGTAGAGACGAAAGAAGAGGTAGCGCACGTTGCGTTGTCGTGCCGACGGTTTCTTGAGGGGCTGGCCGATGTTCTCTGCCCAGCCCGCACCGAACCCTTGCAAGGCAGACAGCTCGGCAAGGAACAATACATAAACCGGCTGTGGGCTTACGCTGAGGAGAAACTACGGAAGGAAGAAAGAGGGCTGATACAGGCGCAGTTGGAGGACATGGGTCACCGGATAGACAGGGTTCACGACCTGGCGAACAAGGGCCTTCACGCTAGGGTTTCACGCTCGGACGCCGGTCGCTTGGTTGTTGCTCTGCTTGTGGCGGCCTACGACTTCCTCTCCTTGGCAGAGCCGCCGCTTCAGCTTCCGCTCGAGCCCCACGCGGAAGAGATTGACAGTTTCGTGAGACGGCTGACCGAGGGGCGCGCGAAGCGGGCAAACAAGGGCGATGCTAAAGCCGACTCCTGAGCGGTGAGTAGTCGCCATGAATCAAGACCAACGGCACGACTTCTTTGCTGGGAAGTCCCTTTCCGAATTAGCGTGCGAGCAAGGTGTGGGCCCAATTGAGGACGTCGGCGTCCTTGCGGGCGGCATCCCCGACGATGAAAACGTTGATGAAATGTTGGGGGAAATCTACCGACTGCGTGAGCCTTAGCCGAGCCGTATATGGATGAAATCCTTTTGAAGCCAGCCACACGGAAGGCTCGCCGCCGCCGTTTGTTGGATGTTCTCAGCCGGGAAACCCCTGCCTGGGATCCTGCCGATCACCCCGATATTGAGGAGGCAGGCGGCGCTGCCGCTTGGGTTAGGAAGGTGCGACGTGAGTCCGACAGAGCATCGATGCGGCGCATCCGGTCGAAGCGTGGTCGAAAAACCAAGGAGGTGAGGAGGTGAGAAGCTTGACAGTCACATTATTCCGTCCTTCGGCTCTCAACTTTCGACTCTCGACTTCTCGACTCCTTGACTCCTCGACTAACCCAGGAGCCTGACCTTCATGTCAACTCTAACCTTTCTCGGCGCCACCGGCACGGTAACCGGCTCCAAATACTCGCTCGAAGCCGGCGGCGAGCGCCTGCTGATCGATTGTGGGCTGTTCCAAGGGCTAAAAGAGCTTCGCCTGCGCAACTGGAACCCGTTGCCCATTCCTTCTTCCAGCATTCAATGGCTGGTCCTCACGCACGCGCATCTCGATCACACGGGCTACATTCCGCGTTTAGTCAAAGACGGATTCAAAGGCCAGGTTTACGCTTCGCCTGCCACCGTAGATTTGTCGAAGCTCATGCTTCCCGATTCCGGCCACCTCCAGGAAGAAGACGCGGCATACGCCAACAAGAAGGGATTCAGCAAACACGATCCCGCGCTGCCTCTTTACACCTATGAAGAAGCTGTGAAATCGCTGGAGTCATTCCGCGCCATCGACGAATCCAAGCCGCTCGAGCTCTCTTCGCATTTCACGCTCCGTTACCTCTCCGCCGGGCACATCCTGGGAGCACGGATGATCGAGGTCACCGCGCGTGAAAACGGGACGGTGAAGAGAATCCTCTTTTCCGGCGACCTGGGGCGTTTTCCGCAGCTCATTGTCCGCGGGCCCGTGGTGCCGGAAGATGGCTTCGATTGCATGCTGCTCGAGTCCACTTACGGCGATCGCCTGCACCCGCGGGATGATGTCGGCGCGCGCCTTGCGTCCATAGTGGAAGGGACAGCTCAGCGCGGCGGCACAGTGGTGATTCCTTCTTTTACGGTGGGGCGGACGCAGGAATTGCTCTACCTTTTTCGCGAGCTCATCGAGCAGGGGAAGATGCATTCTCTTCCCATCCACGTGGACAGCCCCATGGCCATCGATGTCACCGATCTTTACCGGCGACACGAGGAGGACCATGACCTTCAGACAGAAGCTCTCGAAGCGCAGGGCATCAAACCTTTCTCTCCCCCCGACCTGCACTTTGACAGAAGCGTGGAAGAGTCCAAAGCCTTAAATGATGCGCGTTATCCGATGGTCATCATCTCGGCGAGCGGGATGGCCACCGGCGGGCGCGTCGTGCATCACCTGGAGCGGTGCCTCCCCGACCATCGCAACACCGTCCTCTTTGTGGGATTTCAAGCGGCAGGTACGCGCGGAAGACTTATCCAGGCTGGCCAGCCTGTGAAGATGCACGGCCAGTACGTTCAAATCCGGGCGCAAATCGTAACTCTTGAAAACCTGAGCGGTCACGCGGATTACGGCGAGATTCTGGGCTGGCTGCATAAATTCCACAAACCTCCCGGAAAGACTTTTCTAGTCCACGGAGAACCTAAGGCTGCCGAATCGCTTCAGCAGAAGGTGGCTCAGGAGCTTAAGTGGGACGTGGAAGTCGCTTCGTATCTTCAGAAGGTTCAGTTGTGATCGGAGTGGGACAAACAACCCTCTCCCTAAGAGTCTCTGTGATAGCTCGGCTGGCGGGCCTGAAGGCGCCGCAGGCGCTTTGGAGTGCGGCGGCTCGCCGCGGCGAGTCCGCGTCCTTTCCATGGCAAGGGTTATCCCGTCCTATCGAATAGAAGAGCCGCAGACGAACGCAAACAACGCGTACGTCTGGGCTACCCTGCTTCTGCCGCATTCAGTCAACTGGGGAATCCGGGGCAAGGTGAACGCGATTCCGGGATGATTCCGAACGGCATTCCGGGAATGTCTCGAACAGGATTCCGGGATGAGGGCGAACACCAGTTCCGCGATGAAGCCGAACAGTTCCAGGCCGATCCAGGAAAGGTGTTCGGCTTCGCCGGAATGATTTCCACGGGCGGATAGCGGCGCTGGACGACACAATGGCAGGCAGCCTCCCCCTGGAAAGGGAGGGTCAGCTTGCCCGCCAGGAGATTGTCCCTGCGCAAGATCAAAGAAGTTCTTCGATTGAGGTTTGTGGGAGGAAATGGTGTCAGGGAGGAAATGGTGTCAGGGAGGAAATGGTGTCAAGGGAGGAAATGGTGTCAGGAACGTGTGAAGAAATGAGTTTTGAGAAGTTGAAGTGAAGATGCTCGGAGAATATTTCACATTCGTGGTGTGGTAACTTCCGGCGGAGGGCGTTGCCTTTCAGCGCCGTTCATTCTCTTCACCCCTATTCTGCACTCCTCCTTCCTTCTTCTTCCCTTCGTTTCACTCAGGCCGCTGCCAGTGCGGCACTGCTAAGGATTGCTCTTCGCCTTAAGGCGAACCAGCGGGTTAGGTTATAGCTCAGCGCTGCCCACGTAGCCTCCAGAGTGGCTTTCAGGCGGCCGCGGCAGCGGAACTGCCGCAAGCCGCATCGTTCTTTAATCCAGGCGTGGGGGAATTCGGCGACGCGCGAGCGTTGAGCGTAAATTTGTTGGGCTTCTTCGGTGGCCATCTTGGCCTTGAAGGCCAGGGTCGCTGCGGGTTCCTCGCTTCGTGTCACCGACCGCACCCAGGCGGGGCGCGCCTTCTGCGGGGCGCACTGGCTGCGCAACGCGCAACTCCGGCAAGCCGCCTTCGGTGCGCGATAGACGTGGATGCGTAGTCCCGCCTCGCGGTTCTGTGTCGCCTGGTGAGTCAGCGTTTCTCCCGCCGGGCAAGTGAAGCAATCCCGCTCGGCATGGTAGGGGAAGGCGCTGCCCAGAAACGCCGCGCTACGACCTTGGGCGTCGCGCTCGCCGGGCTTCCAACTCTCCTGCCACGATCCATAAAAGTCCACGCCGCACTTTGCTGCGGCCTCCACCGAAGCGTGATTGGTGTAATCGCCATCGCCCACCACCTGTTGGGGCAGACGTCCCAGGGTTTGTTCGCAGCGCTCCAGGGCCGGCGCCAGTTGGTGGTGATCGACGGCGTCGGTGGTCGCCTCCACATTCACGATCAGCCCCTGCGCGGTGTCGGTCATCAGTTGCACGTTGTAGCTGGGGACCGTGCCGCCCTCGCCATTTCTCATCTCGTGGGCTTCCGGGTCCGTGCCAGAGGCACGCGCCACAAAACGCTCGCGGTCCTCCTTCTTCTCGCGCTGCAACCGCTCCACCTCGCGCACCGCCGCCTCTAAACGGCTCGCCCGTCGCCGTGCGGCTCTCCGCCGCGCCGCCGCCTGCCGCCTGGCCCTCTGCTCCTCTTGGGCCGCTTCTTCCTCCATCTGCCGAACTTGCTCGCGCGCCATTTGCAGGTGCGCCTCCAGCTTCTCCTGGCGGCGGAACGTGTTGCCGCCGGCATTCGCCTTAATCTTCGTGCCGTCCAGCGTCACACGTTCCAGCGTGATCAGACCCTCGGCACTCAGCATCCCCAGCACCTGCACGAATAAGTCGTCCAACGCTGCCTTTTGATCGGAACGGAAATCCGACAGCGTGTGATAACTGATCGGCTCCAGCCCGCACAGCCACTGAAAGGCCGGTTCATATTCGCACCGCCGTGCCACCTCGCGTGCCGAACTAATCCCCCGGCTATAGGCATACAGCCAGAGACTGATCAAAACCTGAGGATCGGTATGATCTCTCCCCGCCCGGCCCTCCACCGAGCCGATCTCGGCATAATACCGACTCAGATCCAGTCGCCCCACCAACTCCCAAATCGAGCGCGCCCTGTGATCCTCCTCAATCAGTGACTCCACATCCAGGGTCCGCATCACCAGTTGACGCCGATTTACCGCCGCCAATCGTGGTCGAGTAACCAGAGTGTTTTCGCTCATGCTTTCACTCTGCTTCACACCAGTTGCCACAGCTACGCATTGTTGCTAATTTTTTCACACGTTCCAGACACCTTTTTCCTCTCATACAAAACCTACCGAGTGGTAGACACCAATTCGCGGTGACCACGGCGAAGGCTCGCGGTCGGCCTGGCGTTGCTCCAAAAGCGTCACCTAGTTCCCAACTTAGCCTGAAGGTCCTGAAAGAGGTTTTGGAGAACAACCTGGTCATAACCTCGGAAGGATTGTTTTATCGCCCCTTTTTTCGTCTCGGCGATTACGCCCGCGGCCTGGATCCGAACTTTATCGACGGACGGAGGGGTTCCCGAAGGTGTGTTCAGTTCGGGGGGGAGAAACACAAACTTGAGGCTCACCTGGACTCCGTAGCTCCAATTCCCTCCCAGCACGACGATACCCACATTCGAGGTTGTACGTATGTAACCGGAGTCCTTGTCCATCGTCGCTATGTCGAAGTTGTTTTCCAAAATCGTCGAGGTCGCTGTCTGCCAGCACTTATTGTATTGATTCCGAAGGTCCTCGCGGACCGGAATTTCCCGCCAAACGGGATCACCTATCACAAACCGCGACTTAAGAGGTTTCGGGACATCGGCCGAAGGCGCGCCAGTTGCCACCAGCAGCAAAAGAGGGCACGCGATGGCGTGGAGTCGATGCATTCGAGTTTTTCGCATGATTGCTACTCCTCAGCTTTATTGGGGGTCCGTCTCCGATATCGGAGTTGACAAAGTCTAGCACTTCGTCCGGGGGAAATCAATTTAGCAAAGGTTTTGGCACTGGTTCATTTTCGGGGGTGGCGCAGACATCGCCCTTTATGTCTGCGACCCCATTGTACTGTTGCGCCTTGCGCACATACAGGCGTAGACATCCGCTTGATTCGGTTTTCGTGAACACCCGGCGGGCGAGACGGCGAGGCGGCGGGTGGCGCATACGTCCGGACGTATGTGCCCCAAATAAGGGTATAATCTGCGCGTGTCCAAGCTAAAGCACTATTACGGCCTCAATCACCTGCATTATTTGACCACGAGCACCTATCGCCGCGCGCGCTTATTTGATTCCGAGCGCTTCAGGAACCAATGGGTCACGACTTTAGGAGAGCTGCGGCGGGAGTTGGGATTCAGGATCGTAGGATACGTGCTCATGCCAGAACATTTCCACGGGCTGATTTGGCCGAGCCACCAGGCTAACCCCTCCCAGATGATGCAAAAGCTGGAAGACCGCACCGCACTGTTTATCCTAAAGAGCCTCCGGGAAAATCTTGGCTTTCCCTGGTGCCGGAAGATGCTGGCGCGGGTCGCCTTGCCTGCCACGGTCCACCATCACGCACACTTTCGGGTGTGGCAGCGAAAGTTCTACGACATGAACATCTGGACCGCAAAGAAGCGGGAAGAAAAATTGAATTACATGCACAATAATCCGGTGAAGCGAGGCCTGGTGAGGCAGCCGGGCGATTGGCCATGGTCGAGTTGGAGGTTTTATTTTCTGAATGACATTTCTCTATTGCCGATGGACAAAGTGCCGTGAAGGGTTGGAGGGGGGAGCTACCCACACGAGGGGCGCATACATCCCGACATAAAACGTCGGGACGTATGCGCCACCCGCCATTCGCTCATTATTACAGCGGAGATGATACAAGGCTGACGAGGATTTCCGAACAGGATGCGAGGAATTCAATCACGCTAAGCGGCTTCCGCAGGATCCGCCCTTCCGGCGACAGGGGGGTAAATGCTAAAGTCAGCAGCCTCGGATTCCAGGACTGGCGTTGGAGTGGGCGATGGTGCGAGCGCCGCTTCGGCTTCCTTGACGACTCGCGGATGGCGCCGCTGGTACCAGATGGTCTCGCTCGCCCGTTGCCAGAGCCGGGTTGCCAGCCAGCTCAGCAGGATCAATTGAGTGAGAAGGAACGAAATGCCGATCCATTCCGGCCGCACCAGCCTTGCCCAGATCCACAAGAGCGCCGCCATCGCCAGCCAAGCCACAATGCTGATGCGTAGGTACATCCAGTAGAGCGACCCGAAATTCATGAATGTGATCTTGAAGGCGCGACCCAGCGCCCGGCGTATCGCCCGTTCGTCCTCCGCCACGGCCCGTACCTGCGCCATGTCGAACCAGAGGCGAACCGCCTGCGTCAAGAGAAGCACCACGAGCAGCCCGATCAACCGGACCCAGATGCCGGGCACCGGGCTGGGCGATCTTTCATCCACGTAGTGCGAAGCGCGCGTCGTCAGGTTGTTGACGATTACGACAGGAATCAGAACGATCAGCAACATGATGAGCAGGCGCACGAATCGCCAGAAGAACCGACCGCTAGCTTCGAAAAACTCGCCTTTGGTAAGCCTGCGGTCGAGCTGGTAAAGTTCGAGAAGACCCCCTTCGACAAACAGCATGAATATAAAGAAGACCAGGACGAGACTGGCGGAGGCCATCTCCGCAGCAGGAGCGCCGTGCGTTTCCATGAGCAGGGCGGAGAAAACGGCGGGATTGAAACCGTGCACCACGCCTTGACCCTGCAGGCTGTGATCGAGTCAGGGCAGCCCTCAACAGCGGCGTGACGAAGAGCGCGACGAGTGAAAGGGAGCTTTAACGATCACCCGATCTCGTAATCTCCCGATCACCCGATCATCTGTTGTACTTGGGGGTAATACCTCGCAGCCGTTTCCAGACTTCATCGCAGCGGGCCAAGGCAGCTTCATCGAGTGCCACTGTCTGGCAGGCCTTCAGGTTTTCTTCGAGCTGTTCGAGGCGCGAGGCTCCCAGGATGATTGAGTCCACCTGCGTCTGGTTGAGCAGCCATTGAAATGCGAGTTCGACCAGAGTCTTCCCGGCCTCGCGCGCGATGTCTGCCAGCTCTCCTACGGCGGCAAAGTAGTCGTCATGCCAATAGCGATCCAGATATAGCTTGTTTCCGTCGAAGCGTGTTCCCGGAATGGGCCCGCGCTGCTTGGACTGCTTGCCGGTCAACAGCCCGCCGGCCAGCGGATTGTACGCCACCACGGCGACGTTGAACCGCTTGCAGAATGCCAGGTACTCTTCCTCGATACCGCGGGTCAAGACGTTGTACATCGGCTGCGAGACGCAAGGTGGCTTGAAGCGGTTCTTTTCCGCCATCCAGAGAATTTCGCAAACCTGCCAGGCGGCGTAGTTCGACACCGCGGGATAGCGCACCTTTCCCGCGCGCGCTGCCTCATCCATGGCGGCAAGCGTTTCTTCAATCGGCACGGAGTAATCCGGCAGATGGAGATAGTAAAGGTCCACATAATCGGTTTGCAGCCGCCGGAGGCTCGCCTCCAACGAATTGTGAAGAGCGGCTCGTGAGAGCCCACTCTCATCGTGGCCCACGCCCGTTTTGAAACCTACTTTCGTGGCCACAATCACCTTCTGGCGTCTGCCGGAGAGCGCCTTGCCAAGCATAGTTTCGGCTGCGCCCTTGTTGTAAACGTTCGCCGTGTCAAAGAAGTTTATTCCGGCGTCGATGCACCGATCGACACTCTTCGTTGCCGCAGCCTCGTCCATTGAGGAACCGAAGGTCAGGGTGCCGAAGCAGAGCCTCGAAACCGTCAAATCTGTTGTAGAAAGGACTCGGTATTCCATGTTGGTCTCAAACCGTACTTTTGTTTGTTAGTTGTATGTTGTCCGTGGTCCGTTGTCAGTTGTCCGTTGCTGGTCGTCCGGTGTCACTCGTTCGCGAGAATTGGGTGGGGAACAATCTGGATTCAGTCCCCCTTCCGTCTGGCAATCTCGAACTCCTAGCCCATTCGCCCAGTTGCCAACGGACAACTGACGATTGCGAACTGACGACCGACAACTGAGGACTTACTACTGATGACTTCCCTCCGCGGTCCCTGACTGTACTAGAATGAGGTACTATGGCTGAGCCGAGACTTCTCCAAATTGCACAGGACCTCGAGTGGTTGGGATGCGAACTCGAATACGTCGGCCAGAAGCACGCTCTGGAGGGCTTCCCGCAATCCGGGCCGGCCTGGGATCTGTTTCGCGAGAAACAACGTGGCGTCCTGGCCACCGCTAACAAAGTCGAGCGCGAGTTGAAGAACTTCGTGCACTTCAATCCCACCCGCCTGGTGGGAGTCGAATATCCGATTACCCAAGCGCTTGATTCTATCACCGACCTCCTGGGGAGGGCAGAGGCCATCAAACACGCGGCGGTGTATGCGGTACACGAACTTCCGCCCCTTGTCCGTAGCTTCACCAAGATGGTGGACGGTTACCTCCAGGCCGACGAGCGCACCAGAGGCTAAGCCTGTAACCGGAAGAAGAAGTCAAAAGGCAAAAATCATTTCTTAGGCACCTGGATTGTCCCGGCGACGCTGGGAGCGCCGGCAGGCATTTGGTCGTAATCGAGGATGGCCCCGCTGAGCAATTCATTGCTGGCGAAAAACAGGGCGGCGTTGGCAATGTCCGCGGGCAACAGAAGTCGGCCGAAAGGCCGCGTCTTGACAGCCTCCGCCAGCCAATCCTCGCCCAGCCCTTCCACCACCGCTCGCATGTGATGCTCGCCTTCGGTCAGGACCCAGCCTGGATTTATCTGATTCACCCGAATCCGGTACGGCTTGAGGGAGTCGGCGAGGTTCTTGGTGAAGGTCATCATGCCGCCCTTGGCAACGGAATAAGCCATGATGTTCGGGAAACCCATATAGGCTACAATGGACCCGATGTTGATAATGCAACCGCGCGAGCGCGGCTTCATGTAAGTGACGGCTTCTTGGCAAAGGATGAAGGGCGCGCGAAGGTCGGTGGCAAAGATTTCATCCCAGAGCGCTACAGTGGTGCTCTCGAGGCTGGCGCGCGTGTAGATTCCGGCATTGTTTACCAGGATATCGAGTTGGCCGAAGCCCTGCACAGCCCGCCGGATCAGGTCGCGGCAGTGGGCCTCTTGTTTCAGGTCCCCGGTCACCAGCAGCGCTTCGACCCCCGAACTCTCAATTTCCTTGACCAGTTTCTCGACCTGGGATTGGTGGCTTTCCAAGCCGTGGATGATGATTCGAGCCCCGGCTTCGGCAAACCGCCGCGCGATTCCCGCCCCGATCCCCTGAGTCGAGCCGGTCACCACGGCCACTTGGCCCGACAATGGCAGATTCTTCGAGCCCATTTCGTGCATAAATCTCCTTTGTTCCGGTGTAGCGGCGATCTTCCCTCGCGCAGGCTAATGTTTAACCGTACACTAATTGAGCTTGCGCCGCTAGGTCAAGTCACTGGGTTTCACATTTTTGGTCAATAGACTGCCCTCTCCCTTGGGGAGAGGGCTGTCTGTTCACTTTGGTGGAACCTGGCCTGCGGATGCGGTGTCCAAGGAGATGAAAGGGAAAGCAAGCAGCCAACGGAGCGCTCCGTGGCCGTCACCTGAATTTCGGATGCTGCTAGATTCCTGAGGAGGTGCAGCCATGTTTGACGAATCGTTGCTGGAATCTTCACCCGCTCGGACCTCCGTTCTGAAGAAAAGTCATTATCTTCACGCTACCTCCGGCGGCGCACTGACTTCGCTGGCATGGTTCTTCGCGCTAACCCGAATGGCGCGGACCTCCGCTTTTGAGGTCCGCGGCTTTTATCCAGTCAGAGCAATAGCCGTTCAATCGCTGCTCATCGGAATCCTGGTTGCCGCCTTGGCGCTGACGGTCTGCTACGTGTACGGCGAGTCGCGACAGTTGGCACTGAATACCACATTTTGGCTGGCCCTTACCAGCTTTCTGAGCCTCCCAGGCTTCCTTTGCTTCCTCGTTTATTCAGCAGCGAAGACGGGAGATTGGAAGCGAGCTGCCATTCCGTGCGTGTATGGCGCTGAAGTCCTCTTGGTCGGAGCCCTGGCGCTGGTTCCACTCATCTATACGGAGGCGTTGCCCAAGGCAGTTTGGACAGAGGTGCTTCACACTCCCATAGCCCCGCCGCCTCCCTCGTCTCTCGGGACACGAACCTCGCGGAGAGCAACACGAACTGTCAACGCCGACGAGATTCTCAAAGCCCCCCCGTCGATCCCCCACACCATTGCCCAAGTTCACGATGAACCTCTCCCACCCGCCCAATTCCCATCCACCTCCATTGGGGTTCCCGGAGGAATCGCTGACGGGCAGCCCGGCGCCATGCTCGATCCTGTAATGCGAGACATCCTCCGTAACGCCATGCCGCAACCACCCGCTCCACAAGTGTTCAAGCCTGCACAACCGCAACAGGTTCGCCAAGGCGGACAAGTGAGCGCCGCCAGGCTTATCTACCAACTCAAACCCGAGTACCCCACACTTGCCCGAATGGCTCGTATTGAGGGAGATGTGGAGTTTGAAGCGGTCATTAGTACGGCGGGAACGATAGAAGAGCTGAAGGTGCTCAAAGGCCATCCCCTGTTAGTTAAAGCGGCGTTCGAAGCGGTCCGGCAATGGCGCTATCAGCCCACCCTGCTCAACGGCGAGCCCGTCGAGGTCATGACGGAAATCACAGTTAATTTCAGACTGTCTGAATAAAGAAGATCGGGGGAACGGGAAATCGAGGGGGATCGGGTGAACGAAGATCCGAACAAAGTCTGCGAGCCCGGAGGGCCGGCAGGGAGTTGCCCATGGCGTGAGCAGGTGTGAAAAAGAACAAAACAGCCCACGCAAAGTCCCTAAGACGCAAAGAAACGCAAAGCGAAGCTCCTTTCTTTGCTTCGCGCTCTTTGCGTACTTTGCGCCTTTGCGTGAGACCTCTTTTTTCTCCCCGTACTATCTCACCCACGCCTTGGGCTGCCTTCCGCGGTAAATCCGATGTTGTTCAGGAGGGGTTTGGGGTGATTGACTCTCTCGCCGCAAACTCCACCAACGGCGCCGTGCCTCGTTCTAACGGCGCGGAGTGGCCGAAAACGAGCGTCTTAATGCTGCTGTTGCCGGCCAGGCGGTGCGCAAGCTCCACTAGGGATTGCCGGTTTTGCGCCGCACTCCCGCTGAACATCCCGGGCGACGCTTTAAGTCGACCCCGTCTGTCTTGATTGGCGCTGTCGCCCAGAAAAAGGTTCTCCCCGATGGCGTACGCCGCGCTCCCCGGCGTGTGACCCGGCACGGCGAAAACGCGGACCCGAAAGGGACCCAACTGCACGACCTCGCCATCGTGCAAGGCCCGGGAGAGGCGAATGCCGGTCGGCTTGCGAGGCTTGAGACGCAAGATCAAACCCCCACCCGTCGAGCGGCCTTCCACGACGTCCACCTCTGCGGCGAGCGCCATCACCTGCGCCTGGGGGAATTTTGCAATCCCCCCCATGTGATCGGAATGACCATGGGTCAGCAGAATCGCCTTCACGTCGTCAGGGCCCAGACCGCGACGGGACAATTCCTTCAAAATGACCTTCGCCTCGACATCGTTGCCGGCATCCACCAGCGCCACCTCGCGCTCGTTGAAGGGCACGAGACCTGCCGTTACGAAACCATCTTTGATAAGGACCATGCCGTTTATTTCCAACCGCTCCGGCACGCGCTTCAAGGTAAGGAACGGGCCGATCGCCCTGCCCACAGCGGCAACCAAGATCACAATAACAACAAGCGGCACGATCCACCACATGCGGTAGCTCCTTATGTCAGGGTTTACGACCTCGTCGTGTAGGCAGGACGATTATGCACCCATGTCTTAGCTTTCCCAGAGACTGGCGACCGCGAGTTTCAGCCCCGGGAATAAAGGTGAGGTCAGCGTGTCTCCAAAGCCTGCACGCTCTGCCATTTCATAGCCTTTCTCTTTGAGGCGGAAGATCTCTACACTCTTGCCCTCGGGATCCACAAGCCAGTATTCGCTCACCCCATAGAGGGCATATTGTTTCAATTTGACCTCACGGTCTAAACGCCTGGTGCTTTCCGAGATCACTTCGACCGCGAGGTCTGGTGGACCGGAAAGATTGTCTTCTCCGATGTAGCGCAGACGGGAGCTTGAGACAAAAAGCACGTCCGGCTCAAGAACTGTACTCGAAGCAAAGACGACGTCATAGGGGGCTACAAAAACTTCGCCCAGGCGCTGCTGGCGAACATGGTGGTGAAGTGCGGCAAAAATGTTGCCGACGATTCTTTGATGTAGGGTCCTCGGTGCAGGGGTCACGAAAAGTTCTCCATCCACAATTTCGTAGCGGTTCCGGTCGGGCGGGATAAGCTTCAGGTCCTCGTAAGTGAACTTCGTGGAGATACTCATGACAGGATTATAGCATTGGATTGCGCCGATAGAAGGGGAGCTCCACCACTTCGGCGACGCTGCCAGATGGGAAATCTAATTTCGTTCCGGGCCCCGCAACTTCGCGTCGGAGGTAAGCCAAAGCAATCGTTTTGCCGAGCGTTGGCGAGACACATGAGCTGGTGACTTCGCCGATCTCTCGGCCATCGCGAGCCAACTTCTCGCCCGCAGGGGGTGGAGTTTCTGATTCCACGACGAGTCCCACTAGTTTCCAGTTCACGTGCCCGCGGCTTCGGGCGCGCTCCACGATTTCCTGGCCGACGTAGCAACCTTTGTTGAAGCTGAGAGCATTCCACAAACCCGCTTCGTTGGGGATGGTATCCTCGCCCAGCTCCTGACCGTAACGGGGGATTCCCGCTTCAATCCGCAGAGTCTCGAGCGCCCGCGTCCCGCAGGGAAGCATGCCGTAGGTGGGAGCTTGGCCGCAGGCGGCGCCCCATACCGCCATCAGCCCATTCGCCCCTGCCCAGACCTCGAAGCCTTCCTCGCCCGTGCTGCTTGCACACACGACACGCACCGAGAAGCCTGCATAGTTCGTGGCGAAATGATCAAACTCCTGCATCGCGGGAAGGTCAATGTGCAGGGTTTTTTCAAGCAAAGGGTGCGAGCGCGGTCCCTGAAAGGCGAGCGCGTAAAGGTCCAGAGGCTCGAACTCGACTTGGTCGGCGATAACGTAACGCTTGAGGCCCACGAGCGCTTTGTCGCGCAGGTCGGCGTCAGTGTCAACGAAAAACCGATCCTCGCCGCAATAAAGGCGCATATCCGCCAGAATATGTCCCTGGGGGTTCAGCAACATGGCGTATGTTCCCTGCCCCGGAGCAAGCCGCTTGATGTCGTTCGAGACCACGCGGTGAAGGAACTTGGCATGGTCGCGGCCCTTCATGGCAAATTTGCCCCGAAAGGAGAAGTCAAATAGGCCGGAAGCCTCGCGCACCGCCCGGTGCTCTGCGACAGGGTCGGTGAAAAGAGAAGGAACGAGAGCGCCATGATACTCGCCCGGCGTGGCGCCTTGCGAGAGGTGGTAGTCAGCCAACGGCGATGCGGTTAGAGACGTTTCCATTGGTCAATCACATGAGAATAGCTGTGCCGAAGGCACCTTGAAGTGCGGTAGCGCCAGCTACCGCCTTTTCTTAGGAATTCAAGGCGGCAGCTTCGCTGCCGCACTCCAGGGCGCTTCGCGCATTTTCATGTAACGCGGTGTGCCGCTGGCTCATGAGATCTGCGCTCGGAATGATAACTTCCAGCTTCTATTTTCCAATTTCGAGTTTCGATGTTGAGCCAAGTTGCACAAGTGTGCTGACGTGAGAATTCATCTCCAACTCGCTATTATCGACGAGGTCGGCCAGGGTTACCTTGCTCAGGACTTGATCGACGAGGACTTGGAGGGTGCGCCAAAGCGTGCGGATCGAGCACTCCCTCAATTTCTTGCACGATGCCTCTAAGCCGGAATGTTCGGAGCAGAAGCGCGGGTCAAACAATCTTCCACCGAGCGCGGCGAGGACCTCGCCAACTACTATCTTTTCGGCGGGCTGGGCCAGTGCGTATCCGCCCACTTGTCCTCGGACGCTCCTCACATATCCCCTTTGGCGAAGAATCCGCATCAGCTTGGCTACGTAAGAAGCCGAAAGCCCCTCATCTTCACTGATTTCGTTGATGGTTAAATATCCAGGGTCGCTCAAAGTGGCCACGCGAAGGAGGCAACGCAGTCCGTATTCTTCCTGGGAGGAGAGCTTCATAAAGTTCAGAGCTTAGAGGGTGAAGGATAAGGCTAAAGGGTGAAGGGTAAGGGCTAAAGGTTAAAGGATAATGGGCAAAGCATCACAGCTCGCCCTTAACCTTCACCCTTTAGCCGTTAGGCTTTCACCCTCACCCCTCAGCCTTTACCCTTTAGCCTTTACACTTTAGAAGAAGCCAAGCTGGAGCTTGGCAGCTTCTGACATCATCTCTTTGCTCCACGGCGGCTCCCACACCACATCGACTTTGACGCTTTGGATGCCGGGAAGGACGGTGATTTTGTCTTCGACTTCTCCCGGGAGCGAGCCCGCTGCGGGGCACCCCGGCGCGGTCAGCGTCATTTTCACCACGGCATGCCCGTAGGTGTCCACCTTGGCCTCGTAAATCAGCCCCAGGTCGTAAATATTCACCGGAATCTCCGGGTCATAGCAGGTGCGCAAGGCCTCAATCATTTTGTCCTGAAGGGCGATGGCCTGAGAGATTGTCAGGGGAGGTTGCCCATCCATAGTGTATATCACTCCGTCGTCGCCATTCTCTTGTCGCCGTTCAGCGCGCTGCGCAGCGTGTGCCAAACCAGAGTGGCGCACTTGACGCGCACAGGAAACTCACAAACTCCGGAGAAAGCAGCCAGCTTTCCCAGGGCCGGAGTCTCTCCCTCCGCGTGGGTTTTTCCAGTGACCAGGTTGTGAAAGGTTTCGAAGAGTGCCTCCGCCTGAGCGCGCGTTTTGCCCTTCAAGATCTCCGTCAAGATGGAAGCGGAGGCTGTAGAAATGGCGCATCCGGTACCCTGGAAGCTGATGTCGGTGATCCGGTCGTCCTGGAGTTTCAGATAAACTGTGAACCTGTCACCGCAAAGGGGATTATAACCGTCCGCGTGGCGGTCGGCATCCTTCATGGGATGACAGTTTCGTGG
>Ga0187782_10000958_pt1 | contig 20551 bp, 14 predicted proteins | sample 0715_SJ02_MP15_2_FD_132454 | JGI IMG/M metagenome (GOLD analysis project Ga0187782, IMG submission 132454) | Tropical peat soil microbial communities from peatlands in Department of Meta, Colombia - 0715_SJ02_MP15_20_MG | ecosystem: Environmental > Terrestrial > Soil > Wetlands > Peat | place... | reverse complement strand
TTTGGCCAAGGAAGACACTGCAGACCTGCATGCCGAGCTTGCGGAGATTGAAGAACGCGAAGGGCGACCCCTTGAGGCGGTAAAGGAGTATCAGCGCGCCGCAGAATTGCAACCTACGGAAGCGCATCTGTTCTCATGGGGAGCGGAGTTGCTTCTACATCATGCACCTGAGCCCGCCATTGAAGTCTTCACAAAAGGCCGCCGGCTCTACCCGCAATCCGGCCGCATGTTGCTCGGCCTCGGAGCGGCGTGGTACGCGCAACGCTCCAATGAGCAGGCTGCACAGATTTTTCTCGAGGCCTGTGACCTGCACCCCAATGATCCTACCCCTTACTTGTTTCTTGGCAGGCTGCAAGTCACGGAGCAAATCGTGCCTCCTGCATGGACAGAAAGAATGAAACGGTTCACGAGCCTCCTTCCGGAAGACGCCATGGCGCATTATTTGTATGCCGTCGCGCTCAGCAAACAAGGAGGGCACGCGGTCCATTCGGACGTTGCGCAATCCGAGTTGAAAAAGGCAATTGAGCTGGATCCCCACCTCGGCGATGCCTACCTGTGGCTGGGAATTTTGCTTATGGAGAAAAATGATTATTTAGATGCGGTCACGGCTCTCCAGAAAGCTGTGGAGAATACGGTTTTGCCTGACGAAGCCCACTACCGCCTCGCGCAAGTGTACCGGCACCTTGGAGAAACTGATAAAGCTCGAAACGAAATCGAGTTGTACAAAAAGCTGACAGAGCAAAAGAGCGAGCAGGCAGAGCGCGACCGGCATGAGATCCCGCAGTTCGTTTATACTTTGCGAGGACAAACGGTGAGTTCCCCGCCGACAGATGTCCGGCCTCAGTGAATGCTTGTGCCTGACCCTGCAAGAGCACTAGCTGAGCTAGTTGTTTGCGGGCTTTGCCAATTCCTTCACCTTGCGCTCTTCCTCGTTCGCTTGTTGCAGCCGGCCAGCGCGCTTGTAAATGACGGCCATACGCTGATGCGGTTCGATGGCAGTTGAGCGTAGGGAGACGGCTTCCTGTAAGTAGCGGATCGCTTCGGAATCGGCTGCGGCTTTCTCTGCCCGCGTGGCCATTTGAAGGGTGGCCTGATAGAGAAGAGTAGCTGTGGCCGCGTCTTGGGGATTAAGTTGGTAAGCATGGCGAAGGGCTTGATAAGCGGGAAGCACTTCACCGAGGTCCCACAAAACCGCCCCATAAAGTGCGTTCAACGGAAACAGATCGGGCCATCGCTGAACGGCGGCCTCTAGCGGCCCGCGAGCTTCTTCGAAGCGGTTCAGTTGAAAGTAGGTGAATGCCAGGTTGTACTGCATTTGTGGGGACCTTGGAGCCAATTCCGCGGCCCTCTGGAATAGACTCAGCGCCTTCTCCAGTTCCCCATGTTGCCCATAGAGAATGCCCAAAGCGGTCAGTTTTTCGGCGTCGTTTGGATCGTAGAGTTGGTCACAAAGAGCAGTCGCCTTTTCGCTGGGGCCATGGTCCAATTCCTGACCACACTCGAATCTCAATTGGCTTTGCTTACCGCTGCGTGCCATTGTTTCCTTCGCTTGCAGAAAGGCCTTCTCCGCCTCTTCTTGACGGCCCTCTTTTCGAAACAAGGTCGCCAGTTGGTATTCGGCGCGTGAGTCGTTCGGGTTCAAGTCGAACGCTTTTTTCAGCCATTTTTCGGCATCCGCGTTCGAGCCCAGTCGTAGGTAGGCAAGGCCCAGATAGAAGGCTGTATCTGGAAAAGGCGGATGGGCGCTCGCCTTGCTCAGGTTTGCCACTGCACCTTGATATTTGCGTTCTTCGAGATCGAGTCTTCCCAGGTAATAGAAGATCCCCGGCTGTTCGCCAGCGGTTCTACTTACAGTTTCAAATTCGCGGCGCGAATCGGGGTATTTGTGCTGCTCGAACAGCGCGACCGCCAAGGGAAAGCGTGCCCGCATATCTAGTGCTGGGTCAATCGCCAGCGCCGCGCGAAGCTCTTTTTCGGCTACCTCGTATCTCTCCTGTCTTAGCGCTTCGTACCCATTCCCAATGTGCATCTCCAAAGAATCCGATGTGGATGTACTCTGAGAATCGAAACTTTGCCCTGCAGCTCGCCCATCCAGGCAATTTTCAGGGAATAGAAACAGCAGAAGAAGGAGGTTGAATCGCCAAGTCCGCAGGATTGTCATGTGCGTTCAAGTCCGCTGCAGAACCAATGGCAAGATTATCATAACCATGTTCCGCGTTTCAGAAATGGGCAGGTGAGGCGATGCCGCAATGCCGACTGCGCAAGAGATGGGGCAGCTGTCGATGAGGTTCCTCAAAGAAACGTAATTACGCAGGGATGGCCTTGGCTCTTTCTCTGTCTCGTTTCATTACAGGAGCCTGCAGGATCAGACGAAATGCCCCTCCATCCAGAGAGGGAGGGGCGGTTTGACCAGGTGTATGTGAGCTCAGAACGTAAGTTTCAAGCCGAACTGAACGAGACGCGGATTATTGACCGTATTGCTGATCTTTCCGAATGTAGAGGGTGAGTTAAAATCGTTTTGAAAGTAAATGCTCGGGGAGCCTGGCAAAGCAAACTGGGCATGGTTAAAGAGGTTGAATATCTCCGCACGGAAGTCCAAGCCCAAGTTTTCCCAAGGCAACGCGAATCGCTTGATGACGGAGAAATCGGTGTTGACAAAGTCTGGGCCGTTGACGGGGGCTCGGTTTGCGCTGCCAAGCTCTCCTTCCGCAGGCTGAACGAAGCAACTTGTGTTGAACCACTCTCCCAAGCTTTGGTGAAACCCACTGGTGGGGTTGCAAACCTGGTTCGGACGGATCCACGAATTCCCGTTGTTGTAGAAATTCACCCCGGACCCGTTGTTGCTATCAACAATAAAGATGGGGAACCCGGAAGTTATTTTTTCGATGAGGGTCACCTGCCATCCTCCGAGAACTGAGTTCGTTATGTTGTTCCAGTCGTTACCGAATTTCTTGCCCTTGCCGAATGGCAGATCGTAAATCACGCTGGCAGTAAAATTGTTGTTCAGGTTGATCTGAGAGAGACCCCAGTCGAGGTGCTGATATCCGGGAAGAGGGAAGTACGGTGCACCGATTTCGGTACCGAGTCCATCGGTATAACCGGAGTCGTAAGTGCGGGAGTAAGTGTAACCGATTAGTGCGTAAATACCGTGCCGCGAACTCTTGGTTTCTGCCTTTATCTGCAGTGAGTTGTAGCTGGCTTTGCCGAAGTCGTTAATTGCTAAGATGGCGTTATAGGGCTGGAGATAGGGCGGTGCGAACGGCGCTCCTCCCGGACCACAACCGAGTGTGTACCCCGAAACAACCCCGCACGCACTCGGCGAACCCAAGTTGATGTTGTTTCCGTAGTTTAGGATGTCGTTGCTACGTGCGCCTGCATAGCCAACTGTCAACACTATCTGACCGGGAATTTGCCGTTCAAGGTTCACATTGAACTGCTGTACTTGTCCCTGTTTGAGATTCGTGTTTTCAGCCACGAAATTCCCTTCAAAACCTGCTACGTTGGGTGGCGAAGTGACCAAGGGGAAGCCGTCCGAAAGGGCAAAACCTCCCGAGAATCCTGCATTGGGCGTCTTTCCATATGTTAAGGCACAGGCAGCCGTTGCATAGGTGCAGCCGCCAAATTGCGCGCCGAAGGTCTCTGCGGCGAACGGCGGATTCTGCCACAAGCCTTGGGCGCCCATGCTCCAGGCTGAGTCATGATAAATCGCATAGCCCCCACGGAGGACTGTCTTATCGCTGCCCAGAATTTTCCAGGCAGCGCCCACGCGCGGCTCAAAGGCGGTCCAATCCATGGCGACCCCTCCGGATCCCCCCGTCACTAATTGACCTGTTGACGGAATCAGGTTTGAGGTACGACCAGCGGCTTCAGTTATAGGAGTAACAATGGCCCAAGCCAGACCAAGGTTCAAGGTCAGATCCTTGGTTACTCGCCAATCATCTTGAATATAGGGGCGGAAAATCAGCCAACGGCGGCCCGTAATGTCTCCATTAAAATTCTGGTCGTGAATGCGGAGGCTGGCGAGACCCATCAGCAAATCTGCTGTCGCATCTCCTGTCCATGCGCCGCTTTCGATCCAGTAACCATCCTGAAAGCCGACGGCCCGAACGTTCATCTGATTGAAGCGGAGGGCTCCACCGGCGTGGATGTCATGCTTTCCACGGATCATGTCGAAGGAATCTGCGATGGTATATACGTTTGTGCCCCCCTGGAAGGGTGTATAACCACGATCGCCAATCGACCAGTAACCGCCATTGACCTGAGTGGAGGTCAAACCGCAACTGCTACCACCGAGGCATGTGGGATTAGCGCCCGAGCTGCAGTTGAGATTGGCCCCGGGAATCCCTAGTTTCGCCGACTCGCAGGTGTCCGTACCTTGCGAAGTGATGTAGTCGAAGATGCGGTTGTAACCAATGCTAGCCTGGTTCACATCGGTCGGAGAAAACACATGAGTCTCGCCGATGGACACGTTGCGGGCATGATTGATGATTCCTTGGTTGCTGGCAAAGGGCGCTTGCTCAGCAAACCCTGGCGCGCCACCGGGCACATAGGAGTTAGCTTGGTCGTAACTGAAGCGCGCGAACAAAGAGTCAGCACTTGAGAAGTTCTGGTCAACGCGAATGTCGAACTTCGTCTCATAGAGGGAGCGCACCGGCTCGGTTATAAGGTTATAACCGGAACTGGGATTGTTGGCGTTCGGTAGCGGATAGAAATTCATCATCGCCTGACCGATAGGACTGATGAGGCCCGAAGGGATGACGTTGCAATCGGAGCCTTTTACCTGACTTCCATCCGGATTCACCGGCATTGGAATTTTCGTTCCTGGAGAGCACTGAAAGTTGGCATCGGTGGCCCCATATACGTTGGGGTTGGAAATGGTACCGACAGGGTTCGTCTGTCCGAAAGCATTCAGGGTGTAATCGCCGTTGCGCATGGCCTGGGTTGGCACCAGTCCTGTGAAGGGAATGCCATGCAGTTGATCCTTTTGCTCGCCATCAATGAAAAAGAAAGTTTTATTCTTACGGATAGGCCCGCCGAGCGAGCCGCCGAATTGGTTCAGATTGAACTTTTCGGTGGAGGTCGCAAAGAAGCTCTTGGCGTCCAGGGACGTGTTGCGAAGGAACTCATAGAGGGAGCCATGAAAATCATTTGAGCCCGATTTGGTGGTCAGCAGCACGGTCGGTCCCGCCCGGGTTCCATACTCTGCAGAATAGTTGTAAGTCAAAACCTTAAATTCTTGTACTGAATCGATGGAGGAGTAGATTGCGACACCACCTGCAGTCAGTTCGTTGTCATCGTTGCCGTCCAGCAACCAGTCCGTACTGTTGGCGCGAGAACCGCCAACGGACAGGGAGTATGATCCGCGAGCGGAGACTTCGCTGCTTGGACCGCCATTGAAGAAGCTGGCGGGGCTGGTTTCCTGCGTCGTGCCCGGTGTGAGTGTTGCAAGCTGAACGAAATTGCGACCATTCAAGGGGAGTTGCGCCACCTGTTGTGACGTAATGACTTGGCCAAGAGAGGGGCTCGCGGTTTCGACGGCCACCGCATTGGCTTCCACTTCGACAGAGGTGCTTACCGTGGCCGGTGCCAGTGTGAAATCCAATTCGCGCTGCTCATCCACCTGAAGCTTGACGTCTTTGGTTTCTGCGGTTTGAAAACCTTTGTACTCCACCCGAATTGTGTAGATGGAGATCGGCAGCAAATTGACGACGTAATGGCCCGTATCGTCGGTATTGGCCTCACGAACCACGCCGGTGGATTGAGAAGTGACCGTTACCTTAGCCCCGGCAATTGCGGAGCCTGACTTATCCGTTACTGTTCCGAGGAAACCGCCTACTGCCTGGCCGTATGTCCTTTGCCCCCAGCAAAGAATCGCAAGGCAGCCCACAACTGAAAGCAGGATTCTCTTAGTCATTCTCCTCACCCCTCTCGGCGTCCCCCGACAAACAGATGATTTCTGAACTTCATAGTCCCCAAAAAAATGAAACGCTACCCCTCTTTCCGGCAAGAACCAGCTACCGGAATTTGAAGAAGCGCACTAGCTCTCGGTTCCTTGGTTTCCCGTCCCCGCAAACACCCCAGTATATGGAATCAGGTTCTGACCCCACAAAAAAACATTGTGGGAAAATTACTTCTCCTTCCACGCCCTGTCAAGCAGATGTTTGAGGAAACCTTGTGCAAGACTTTGAATGGCAATGATTTGGTTTCTGCTTGGCTCTCGGATTCGGAGCGAGTTCTTTGCTCTGTGAAACATGATCATTACGTTACTGGCAGCGCCGCGCACAGCCAAGAATTCTTCCACCTTCCCATGGCTTCCGGCAGCAGAAACGCATCAAATTTGGGTACACTCTTGGGGGCTATTTCCGGTCCATCAAACGCAGATTAGCTTCCCAAAGAGAGGCGAGCTGATGAAGGTACTTGCAATTGATGTTGGAGGTACGCACGTCAAGGTGCTTTTGAGCGGCGAAGGAACGCCGCGCAAATTTGAGTCGGGTCCAAAGCTCACCGCAAGCGAGATGATCAAGGGCGTCAAACAAATCACGAAGGACTGGAAGTACGAGGCCGTGTCAATGGGCTATCCCGGGCCGGTTGTGCGCAATCGGCCGGTTCTCGAGCCGCACAATCTGGGCACCGGATGGGTTGGATTTCCCTACGAACGGGCTTTTGGATGCCCCACAAAAGTGGTGAACGATGCAGCGATGCAGGCCCTCGGCAGTTACAAGAAGGGCCGGATGCTCTTTCTTGGCCTTGGAACCGGATTGGGGACGGCATTCGTTGCGGACGGCATCGTTGAGCCCATGGAGCTTGGGCATCTTGCCTATAAGAAAGGGACCTACGAGGATTATGTGGGTCTGCGGGGACTCAAGAAGTACGGGAAAAAGAAATGGCGCAAGCTCGTGACAGACGTCGTGGAGAAGCTCTCTCTGGCTTTGGAGCCGGATGAGATCGTTCTTGGCGGCGGTAATGTGAAGAAGCTGAAGGTGCTCCCGCCGCATTGCCGCGCGGGAGACAACTTCAACGCCTTTGTCGGTGGGTTCCGGCTATGGAACATCGAGGCGGGACAAAACCATCAGCCGGCAAAGAAACCCATCCCACAAAAATCCGGAATCCAAAAAGGAGCCTGACTATGGCCTCACGCAGCAAGAGTAAAACAAAAGCGGCAGCGACCAAGCCTTTAGCCAAACGTAAGGCCTGGGCGGCGCTGAAGGCGCACCACAAGAAGATTCAGGGCACAAACCTGAAAAAGCTCTTTGCCGAAGACGCCAAGCGCGGGGACCGGTTCGTGGTCGAGGCGGCGGGTATGTACCTGAACTATTCAAAGAATCTGATCACGGAAAAGACGGTGAAGCTCCTTTTGGATCTGGCGCGCGAATCAGGTGTGGAAGAGCGCCGGGATGCGATGTTTCGCGGAGAGAAGATCAACATTACAGAAAATCGTGCCGTACTGCACGTGGCCCTGCGCGCGCCAAAAGACGCCTCCATCGTCGTGGATGGCAAGAATGTGGTGCCGGAAGTTCAGGCGGTGCTGGACAAGATGGCCGACTTTTCCAAGCGGGTTCGCACCGGGATATGGAAGGGTCACACGGGAAAGCGCATTCAGAATGTGATCAACGTCGGTATCGGGGGATCGGACCTTGGCCCGGTGATGGCGTATGAAGCGCTGAAGTTCTATAGCGAACGAAGCATGACGTTCCGTTTTGTTTCGAATGTGGACGGGACGGATTTTGCCGAAGCGGTGGTGGACCTGGATCCAGCAGAGACGCTCTTCATTATTTCTTCGAAAACGTTCACCACGCTTGAGACCATGACCAATGCGCACACGGCGCGCGAGTGGGCGCTCAAGGGATTGGGCGGAGACGAAAAGGCGGTTGCCAAGCACTTTGTGGCCGTCTCGACCAACGCCGCCGAAGTCGCCAAGTTCGGCATTGATACTGGCAATATGTTCGGATTCTGGGACTGGGTGGGAGGGCGCTACTCCATGGATTCGGCGATCGGCCTTTCCACTATGCTTGCAATTGGGCCGGATAATTTCCGTGCCATGCTGAGAGGCTTTCATGAGATGGACGAGCACTTCCGCGCGGCTCCGTTGGAGAGCAATCTTCCCGTGCTGATGGGACTGCTCGCGCTGTGGTATACCGACTTCTTTGGCGCGCAGACCATCGCGGTTTTGCCGTATGAGCAATATCTCAAACGCTTCCCCGCTTATCTTCAGCAATTAACCATGGAGAGCAACGGGAAGCATGTCACGCTGGATGGGACGCGAGTCAATTACGATACAGGACAAATCTTCTGGGGTGAACCGGGTACGAATGGCCAGCACTCGTTTTATCAATTGATCCATCAGGGCACGCGGCTGATTCCGTGCGACTTTATAGCGTTCGGGAAAACCTTGAACCCGCTCGGCCGGCATCACGACATGCTGGTAGCAAACGTCTGCGCGCAGAGCGAAGCGCTGGCGTTCGGGAAAACCCCGGCGCAGGTGAAGGCCGAGGGCACGCCCGATTGGCTTGTGCCCCATCGGGTGTTCGAGGGGAATCGCCCGTCAAATACACTTCTGCTGGAGCGGTTGACGCCCGAAGCGCTAGGCAAGCTGGTGGCGTTGTACGAGCATGCCGTGTTCACGCAAGGGGCAATCTGGCATATCGATTCGTTCGACCAGTGGGGCGTTGAATTGGGCAAGGTGCTGGCGCAACGGATTATTCCGGAGCTGGAAAGTGCGACGGAACCGGCATTGAAGCACGACAGTGCGACGAACGCGGTCATCCGCCGCTACAGGCAGCTTAAGGCTTAGCAGGGTTTTCCAATTGCAGCCGGACGAGAGCAAAAGTCCGGAGGTTGTTGCCTGCTGGATCGAAGGGAGTGTTGTCCTCTGCGCCGGCAGGTTTTCCTTCGTTTGCGAGGTAATCGCGCAGCAGAACCCGGTTGGCGCCGGTATGACGAATGGCTAGGGAAAGCACGTGCACAGCTTCGTAGGTTTCGAATGCCGCAAGTCCCGGGTTCGTGCCTGTTTTCGCGAGAAAGATTTGCTCAAACTTCTCGCGTTCCTTGATTTGCTTGCGATCCGAGGAGCCCACCGCGAACGGCCCCTCAAATGACTCAGCCTGATTTGCTGTAGGGCTGACTCGGGCTTCGTTATCCAGTTGCGCCGCCTTACTGCAGAGGAATGTCGTCGCCGTTGGCTGTGTAGCGCGGGCGATTTCGAGAAGTTTCTCAGCAGCAGGGGTATCTGCCCAAACGACGATGGCCTCGGGTTTTTTTGCCTGCAATGTTTCCCGGAGAGACCCAGAACTGCCAGCCGAGTCTGTCCATTCGAAGCGAAATGGTGGTTGGGCGTGGAACTCCTTCGTTGCCCTTTCGAACTCTTCTCCGCCTATCTTGCCGTCATGATCCGCCTCAGCAACAAGGAGCACGTTCTTGAGCCCCAGATCGGCATAGATGCGGCGACAGAAGGTGCGCGCCTGGTCGGCATCACTTGGGCCAAGGCGAAACAGCCAGGGAACATTGGCTTGCGTTGTTGTGGGGTCGCTTGCAAGCGTGAGGATAGGGATACTGATTTTATTTGCGATTTGTTCCGCAAGATGCGCGGAAGTCCCGTTGGCGGATGTAATGACGGCAAGGGCATGATCATCTTCGAAGAGTCTCAGAATCTCGGCGCTGGCTTGGCCCCATGGGCCGGATTCATCACGCACGGCAAGCTGTAGCTCGCGGCCGCCGGGAAGCGGGCCCGCGGCGCGCTCTTCTTCGATCGCCAGTTGCGCGGCAGCCAGCAACGCTTTCCCTTCCGGTTGTTGTGATCCCTTCAATGGAAGAATCATCCCGATCACCGCGGTGTCCGCGGGCAAATCACTTTCCGCACTGCGGATTGGGCCGCGGTACGTGACACCCTGGCGATCGAGGGTTGCGTAGGGTTTTGCCGTTGCTGAATCAGACTGCGATTGTGCGCACGCAGGTGCGACGGCAAAGAAGCACAGCAAGAGGAAATGGAAGGGGAATTTCAATCGAGGAACCTGTGAGGCGCAAATCCTCGACCTGACTCTGCAACGCTGAACTGGGGTCTGCATGCGCATCACTGCGCTCCAAGTGCTCTGGCCGCTATTGCGGGCACCTGAGCCTTGGGAGGTGAATAGACGAACTTTCCGCCTTCCACATGGGCCATCGTTATGGGTGCGATGTTATTGAGCGTGTAATCGAACTCGGAGCGGCCAGCGACCCCATCGAACTCCTTCCCCTGATGATCCCGCAGCGCGTCCATGACTTTTCCCCGATTCAGTCCGGCTTTTTCGATCGCCGCGATCAAAAGGCTCATTCCGTCAAAGGCACGCGCCGCATAGGGATCTGGCATCTCGTGGAACCTGGCTTGGTAGTCCTTTTCAAATTGCAGCCAGCGTGGGTCGCCCCGCGTGGGATCCATCGCTGTTGTGGTCACCAAACCCTCCGCCGCGGGACCGGCAGCTTCGATGAGCTGGGAATAACAGAGCCGGCTGGGACCAAAGACAGGCTGCTTCATGCCCATGGCACGCATCTGCTTCAGGATTTTTGCAGCATCCGGAGCCTCAGCCCACATGACCACGCCATCGACATGCGCATTTTGCAGCATCCGCAATTGTGTGGAGAAATCCTGGTCACCGCGCTCGAATTTTACTTCGAGCACCGGGACGTGGCCCATGCGCTTCGCTTCGTCCGAGAACTTTTCCACGCCAACGCGTGCGTAGCGAGCCTGAGTTCGGATAATGCCGATGCGTTTGAGCTTCCGTTCTTTGAAGACCGCATTGGCGACGGCATAGCTTTGTTGGCGGTCATCGGGGAAATTGTGAATAAGCCACGGGATGCGAGTTTCCGTGACTGTGGGATCGGTTGTAGCCGTATCGACAATTGGGAATTCGAGCTTCAGGGCAACGCGCAGCATGATGTGCGTCGAGGCTCCATCGACAGCTCCAAGAACGCTCACGACATGCTCGTCGAAAACCATTTTTACCGCTTCGGTAGAGGAGGCGCCCCATTGCGCGGAATCATTATGGATTTTGAGTTCGTAGGGCTTGGACTGAGCCGCTCCTGCGGGACGATATCCCCCTCGGGCGTTGACTTGTTCTATGGCGAGTTGCGCGCCATGAAGCATCGCAAGGCCGTAGGCCGATTCTGGGTTGTTTTCCAGAGGTCCCAGGAATCCGATGTTCACGGAACTCTCTTTTTCCAGTTCGCTGTAGTCCCGGGCACGCGCGGCACCGTTGTAATCCAAAGTGTCGTCCGTGACGTACCACTCCTTGTAGGGCTTGGCGAATCTCGCGTAAGGGACAGCATCCTCCGGCATATTTGCATAGCGAGGCGCGGGCTTCGTGGCTTGCGCTTCTGTTTTGGAGGGCTCGGGGGTTTGCGGCCGCAGCGGTGGGCAAAGGAGAGGGGGAATCACAGACAGAAGAGCCAACCGCAGGAGCATACGGACAGATTTCGTGTTAGACCGCATAGGCTCTCCTCATCGTTCCGATGTCTGCGCGGGAATCAATGAACTGGACGATTGTCCGGAGTGTTTCGGGATTGATGGCTTGCGCGGCGTCGCATCTGGGTTTGGCCGCGCCTGGATGGTCGCAAGCCACTTCAATGATGAGCCCATGGCTGCCAGCCGCGATGGACGCGCAACTTGCGGACTCCACCATGCTCGAAACGCCCGTGGCATGGCTGGGGTCGACAATGACGGGAAGAAATGTCTCCGCCTTTACGGCAGGGATAACGCTCAGGTCCAGCACGTTGCGCGAGTATTCTCCTGAGGGATAAGCCTTGATCCCGCGCTCGCAGAGCACGATGTTCAAATTGCCTTCCTTGGCGAGGTATTCCGCAGCGCCAAGCCACTCGCACACACTGGCCGCCATGCCGCGCTTTAACAGGACCGGCTTGCCCGATTTTCCCGCTTCGATAAGCAGCGGATAGTTCTGCATATTGCGCGAGCCTATCTGCAGCATGTCCGCATATTCGGCTACGGTCTCTACGAGCCTAGGGTCCATCACTTCCGTGACAACCGGCAGGCCCGTTTCGCGACGCGCCTCGCAGAGGATCCGAAGGCCTTCCACGCCGAGACCCTGAAAATCGTGCGGTGAAGTGCGCGGTTTGAAGGCGCCGCCACGCAGCATTTCCGCTCCCGCGGCCTTGACGGCCCGAGCCACCTGCAGGGTTTGCTCCTCACTCTCGACGGCGCAGGGACCGGCGATGACAACAGGACGTTCAGCGCCGAATTTCACCTTTCCCACAGCGACGACTCTCGTTTCATCCTCCTCAAAGGAGGTTTGCACTCTGCGACTGATCAGCGGACAGATTCGCGGCAGATCCGACAAACCAACAATTCCCGCAATGCTCATGGAATCCTTCCTTTTCCTGATTCCTCGGGGAAGGGAAGAATCAGGATTGGCAGCAACACAGCCCAAAAAATCCCCTCCAGGCTTTCTACCTGCGGTCTGTGGGGAAAATAGCCATCGCTTCCATTTCGATCAGCAATTCCGGACGACAAAGGATTGCCTGAATGCCGGTGGAAGCCGGCAACGGATTCAAATCTTGTTCCTTGAAGAATTGCGTGCGAATTCGGTTGAATTCAACGTAATCGCGCTCAATGTCGCGCAGGTAGCACGTGGTACGGACCACATCTTTCCAGGTGGCGCCTTCCGCGGCCAGCAAACCCGTGATGTTGTGGTACGTGCGCAGAGTTTGCGCGCGAAAATCACCGATGTGAACCGATTCCCCGTTCTCATTAATGCTTGCCGTGCCGGAGATGAGGAGAATGGTCATGCCGTTGATGTCCAGGCGCATCCCGCGCGAGAACGAAGACGGCTTCGGATATTTATAGGCCTCATTCAGGACCGACGGCGCTTCGATTGCCTTTTTGCGGATGGAAATTGCGGCATTTTCGGCCGGGACGACGTTTTCAACGACTAGCTCTTGCTTGCTCATTGCTTTTACCTTCCTTGTGGGATTCATGGATGCCATGGCTCAGGCCCGCGGCCGTGGCCACCCAAATGTCGTCGCCTTGAAATGCAAGATTCAGAATGTAGTTGTGGGCGAGGGAAGTGGGCGTCTCGACTGTGCTCACCTTTTTGTCTGGAGCTGTAACTACAATTTCGCCTTTCGCATTTTGCTTGTTGGGACGATACGTGACCCAGGTATTTGTCTTGAAGTTCAGGTAGCTCAGCCCCTTGTCCGTGCAGGCCCACACGTCGTCGCCGCGAGTCTGCGTGGCGTTGATGAAGTCCGACGCCAGGCCACTGTCAGTGGAAAGGTAGTTGTACCAGTTGTGGCCGTCATAACCACTCATACCGAAATAGGTGGACGCCCAGAACATCTTTGTATCGCTGTTATAGGAGATGTTGCTGACGATCATGTGAATCAGTCCCTGATTCTTGAAGAGAACGATCTCCATTTCTCCATCGGGATCCGTGTAAGGTTTCCAGTAGCCGCCGGCGATGTCGTATTCCATTACGCCGCCACCCCAAACCGCCACGTAAACTTTCTGGTCGGTTACCGCGATGCCATAGGACCAGGGTTCGTGCATTGGGGAGTTCTTCTCACTGAAAATCGACCACTCCCCGGTGCGGGTATTCAGCCGGCTGGTGCCGGCGGTGGTCGCGGCCCACACAAATTCATCCTGAATCGCGACCGCGTAGACGATGTCGTTCGCGAGCCCGGTGGTCATGCTGCTATAGTTTTGAAACTTTCCACCGGAAAGTTGGCTTAGGCCGCCGAAGGTCGACAGCCAGAGGTCCCCGGTTTTCTTGTCAACCGCGATTCCCGTGACGACGCGGTTCGGCAAGCCATCGGCAGTCGTGTAGACTCTGGAGACTTTCGAATGCTCGATCAGCACCAGCCCATTTTCCGTGCCGGCCCATACGCGATCTCCGTCAACGGCTACACAGAAGACCTTGGCGTCCGGCATCCCGTTAGCGGTCGTGAAGTTTTCCCATTTGGTGTACAGATCTGGCGTTTGCGCGGATGCGACCGGCAGCAAGAACAAGAGTCCGGCCATGCAAAGCGACCATTGATTTAATTTGGCCCTTCTCATCGTTTCGACTCCAGCTACAGCGTTTTTAGAAACTCCACGAGATCGTTTAACTGCTCTTTCGTCATGTCCGACGTGATACCGTGTTTATCCGTTGGGTTGTAGAGAGTCCAAATCTCTTCCAGGGAACGGGCTTCGCCGTTGTGCAGGTACGGCGGCTTTTCGTAAATGCGATCCAGCTGGGGAACATCGAAGAGGCCGGAAGTGTCGTACTTTGCGGCCGTGCCTACGTCAAAGCTGGTTTTGGCGGTGTAGTGCGTTGCGGGTGGATGGCAGTTGTCGCAGGCCTTTTTGAAGAAAATGTCCCGGCCACGCTCCTGCGCCGCTGTCAGCTGACCATCCGCGGCCAGATGGCGATTAGGGGAGAGCGGGATGGATTTGATGAACGAGACAAGATTTGCCAATTGCGTCTGGTTGAATCCTTCGGAATGAAACAGGAATTTTGCGATGCGCGGACCGCATTGGGTTTCCAGGTCCGGATTGTGGCCATTCCATTTGAACGGTGCGGTTTCCGCGATGCCCCGCAGGGTGCGATTTGCTACGCGGTCCCAGCCTAGTTGTGGCGTTTCCAGGTTCCACGCTACGCCGTCAATGTGATTGTCCGGATGACAGGTGGAACAGGCGAATTGGCCTTGAAAGCAGAATTTCGCGTCATGGAAAAGCCGCTCGCCTTCCCGCAGCGACGAGATTTCCTTCGGACCGCCGAGGTCGATCCGGCCGCGGATCTGAAGGCGCGGGATGTCCACCACGGTGAGGCTGTCGTCCAGGCGATTGACGGCATAAGCCAGATTTCCATTTGGAGCGACGGCTATATCGGTTGGATTGGATTGCGTTGGCAGGCGGCGGACGACAATCTCCTGTGCAGTGTCCAACCGATTCGGCAAGTCAGCTACGGGGACGCTGTGGAGACGCTGCTGCAGTAGTTTTGTGTCGATGACGGAGACAGTTGCTGTTTCGGCCTGCGTGATCAAGGCAAAGCGTCCGTCCGGAGTAAACGCAGCCCCGTCGGCTCCCGCGTAATAGCGATCAATGTCGTCCAGGAGAATTTCCGTGACTTCCGAGTGGGCCGTTCGAGCGCTTGATCTGGTTGGGCGGACGATGGCCACGCCGTGCGTCAGAATCCAGCCGTTGGCCACCTGAATCAGTGGATTTAGATTCTTTGGCCGCAGAAAGGGAACCAGCAAGTATCCGCCTTGAGGTCCTGGCGCCTCCGCGATGTGTCGGAGTTCAAGCACGCCAGGAATCAAGATGCGTTCGGACACCGATTGCGTTTGCGTATCGATGACCATTAATTCGGAAACAGGTGAGACGTCGGCGGACTCAAGGTGCGCGAGAATGTTGGAGACATAGACGCGGTGGCCATCGTGGGAAAGCTGAACGTAGTGAGGTGAGCGCAGGGCCGTAAGCCGTTTTAGTTCCGTGCCGGTGGAGAGATCGAGCACGGATACGTCGTTGCTGATGCTGTCGGCAACATACAGAATCTTGCCGGTTCGGTCTGTCGTCAGTCCTCTTGGCCCCCAGCCTGCAGACAGGTTTTTTTTCACCTGGAACGTGGCCGTATCTACGACGCTGACCGTGTCGCTCCACTCGTTCGAAACATAGATAGTTTTGCCGTCCGGCGAAACCGTCAAGTCTTTCGGCTTGTGTCCGACCTTGGCCTTTTTTACAACGCGCTCTTTTCCCACATCGACGGCGAGCACGGAATCATCATCCTCGCAAACGACATAAAGCCGAGTGCCATCCGGCGAGAATTTTTCGGCGATGGGCGTCAGATAATTGGGTTGCGCGGCAGGTTGCTGGGAACCAGTCTGGGCATTTCCGGCACGCGCCAAAAGAATAAAGGTCGCCCCCAGGAGGACAAACGGCACAAAAAGAGATTCCTCGCTTCGCAGATTCCACTCGGAATGACGGTGGCTTGTTTGGGTCGAAGGCTTGGAAGATGTTTTCATCGCCCCTTGCCTCCATTGTTCGCTGCTTGACGCTGACCGGGTTCGGTAACCGTGAGGATTTGATCCCCTTTGACGTGCTCCAGCTTTTGCACTGTGCCGCTCGGCCAGCGGATGGTGAGCGTATCCACCTCCGAGTGCGAACCCAATCCAAAGTGTGGACGAGGGTCATTCTGCGAGAGGTAGCCGGATTGCGGAACGTTTTCGACCACTTGATGAAGGTCGCCGGCCTCCGCTTCGATACGTGCTCCGAAGCCGTCGCGATTGCTGACGGTTCCAATCAGCTTCAGCGTCAGCCAATGATTTCGCGGGCCAGTGGGAGGCTTGGCGTGCAGCAAGATTCCGTTTCCGCCAAGAACCACCATGAACGCATCGACGTAGCCGTCGTTGTCATAGTCGGCAAAGCACGCACCGCGGCCAACACTCTTTGTCTTGAAAGAGGGGCCCAAATCTCCGGAAACATCCGTGAATGTGCCGTTGCCATTGTTTCGGAGCAACAGCGGCTCCATCGGCACCAGCCAGTGAAGGCCGCCATTGACGATGAACGCGTCTTTCCAGCCATCGTTGTCGAAATCCACAAAGGCATCGCCCCAGCCTACGTATTGGCCGCTCATCTGTGCGATGCCGGATTCCATTGTGGTGTCGAAGAAGAAGCCTTCTTTTGGAGAGTTGCGGAACAGCCGGTGGTAGCGCATGTCAGAAACAAAGAGATCGAGCGCGCCATCATTGTTGTAATCAACAAAGACGGGGCCCATTGCGGAAGGCGTATCGCCATTGGTTCCGTAGGCCACTCCCAGCTCGACGGCGACATTAGTGAAAGTTCCGTCATGATTGTTGTGGTAGAGATAGCTCTCCATCGCGTCGTTCGCGACGTAGATGTCCGGCCAGCCGTCGTTATCGTAGTCTCCGACAGTTACGCCCATGGCGCGTCCGGCGGGATTGGCAATGCCCGCCTTTTCCGAAACCTCGGTGAAAGTGCCGTCGCCGTTGTTGTGGAATAGCCGGTTGGCGTCCCCCTCATAATCCAGCGGGCCGGCAAACGCATCCGCGGTGTAATAAGGTTTCTTGGAGTTGGGGTCGAACTTTAGATAGTTACCAACAAACAGGTCCAGGCGGCCATCGCGGTCGTAGTCCACAAAGGCAGCGCCGACGCCGAAATGATCGTTTTGTACGCCTGCGGTTTCGGTGACATCGGTGAAAGTGCCGTCGCCGTTGTTGTGGTAGAGAATTGCGGAGTTCCAGTTTGTGACGTAGATGTCTTCGTATCCGTCATTGTCGTAGTCTCCGACGGTCACGCCCATTGCAAAGCCTTTGCCTGCGACACCGGCCTGCGCGGTCACATCGGTGAACGTCCCATCCCCATTGTTGCGATAAAGATGGTTCGTCGCATCCGGCCCGTCAGCTTTAGAGTGATTTGTCACGCCATCGATGTGGCGGCCGCTGAGGACGTAGAGGTCGAGCAGGCCGTCGTTGTTATAGTCAAACCACACGCAGCCTGAACCGGTTGCTTCCAGGATCGAACTGAGCTTCTGCTCGCCAAACGAGTGGCGAAAATGGATGTTGGCCTTTTCTGTGGCGTCCTCGTAGGTTGGCCATTTCCCTGCGGATTGCGTATTGGAGGAATGACTCAGCCCGCCGTACAGCAGTGGCACCAGTGCCACGGAAACTAGCGCCAGGCGTTTAAAGCGGCGCGTGCTATTTCGCCTGAGAGGTTTCTGACCCATGGTTCTTTTCTCCCAGCAGCGTGGGCGTGTCGAATCGCCGTAGCGTTAGCGGCCAATGATTCTCCGGAGCAACGGCCTTGTCTCCGTGACAGCCTGTGCAACCGCGCTCTTCGCCCGGACGCGTCCATACCCAGCCGTGCTCCTCGCGGATCACGCCACCCTTCGCATCCAGAAGAGCGAAGCGAATTGGCAAATTGGCGGGAACCTGCACAAAGAATGAACCATCAGATTCCACAGGAGCTTCGCCCAGATTGCGTTCCTGGCCGTCCGTTGTGTCGAGAGCAAATACGCGAACGCGCGAAATGGGTATTGCGATGCGGCCGTGTGGGTCGTCGGCCGAAAGGTAGGCGTCAAGCGAGATGAAGTTGCCGGTCTTCGATTCCGGATTCAGCGTGTTCCAATAACGTTTCGGAGCCGCCCGCGGCAGTACTGGCACCGGCTGGATGCTGGAAAGCTGCGCGTCGGCATAGAGGCGTTCACTCACCCTGGTTTCCAAATCGAAAAGGTAAAGATCAAACCGTCCAGAAGAATTAGCCGCATTCACGGTTTGCTTCGCGACGATCGCTTTTTCTTCAGATATTTGGCGAAGTGATTCGAATCCCGATTGGTGCGCCACCAAGGGCGTGCTGCTAAGCGATCCCTGACGAATCTGCCTCAACTCTCCACCTGCAGAAGTACCGTCGAGTGGTTTTCGCACAAAGACCAGCGAGCCGTTCGCTAATTCTTCTGCGTCCAGCTGAATGTTTTTTTCGTGATGCTCGCAGCGGAACGATTCTAGTGCTGTCCCGTCTGGCCGCAACGTGTAGAGCATTCGGGAGCTGTTGGGGGTATCTCGACCTACCAGCGGCCATGGCGCAGACGCAACGATACGTCCGTCGGCGAGAACGGTTTCCAGGTGAAAGGGCGCGCTGCCGAAAGTGATGGGGTGGAAGTTCGAACCATCCATTTTCTGCACGGCTAGATACGAGCGGAGCCGCTTTTCTTTAGCTTCTTCCACCGTGAGGGCAATTTCGTCCGCGGGCAGATAGGCGGCACGTAGACAATCTTCCGGACACTGCGTGACTTGACGCTTATGCCCCCCGTCCAGATCCATCTCCCAGATTTGCCAGTGGTCACTTTGTGCCTTTCGTCCGGAGAAAAGCATCCTGGCGCCATCGAAACTCATTTGTGGGTCTGCGGCGGCAAAGAAATCATTTGTCAGGCGAATCAAACCGTGTTCTTTTGCCGCGGGATGAAAACGGACGATCGCGCTTCCTTGCGGGAATCGTTGTGCCAAGGGGCCGGAAACGAGCTTAGGCGTTTGAACGAAGACGATGTCGGGAAGGTTCAGCACAAGGGAAACTCGGTGTCTTGCGGGGACGGTCTGCGATGATGCCGAAAATTGCCCAAACAGGCAGAGACTAATGAAGAAAGCCAGGCTGACCCAAACCCAAGCCACTCTCCGCGATTGACACAGACCCTGGCCCACCGCCAGCTCACCCCTGCAAGATGTTGAGTTCGATAGCAACCAGACGATCACACTTCGCGGGTTCGGGGAGGACCTGATTCTCTCGCCTGACTCAGCGTTGTGGGATGAGCGAGCGTCTATAACAACCACTTAGCCTCAGGAGGGAGTTTGCGACAATACTACGAAACCACTATTCGGGGCGAAATTGTGACACGCATCACCGAGAGATGTGCACGGCGTCACATTTTGCACGCGATGTAGGTGCTGATGCCATACGAATTGCGCGGGATCTGCACGGTCTCCACAAGGGGAAAGAAAATGCGCTCCACGACCGACACGGGAGAATACGCGAGATATTTCAGGCTGGCGCCGACACCCTTCGACAATCCACGGACCCGGCGAAATTCGCGGCTGGAGAGTGGAGCATCCTGATAGGTGAATGATTTTCCCTGCAGGCGCGTTCGAACGAGATCAGTCAGCCAGTGCGCAGGCGCCAGCTTATAAATCTCACGGCCGTTGTTTTCGAATTCCAGAGTCAGCTCGTTTTTCTCCAGATATTCCCGGACCGTTTCCCGGGTGAAGAAATACAAATGCCGGGGAACATCCTCTGCGAATAGATAGCAAGAGGCCATGCTGAAAGAAGCGTACGTCCGGGATTTCGTACACCGGCGCATAGTTTGTTGAGCCACAGAGATTGCAAGCGACGTTTTCCAAGCATTCCTCGGATCAGGCGCTGCAGTTACTGCTTCAGCGAGGCCTGCACTTTGTTGGCGTATTCTTTGGCTTTTGCCATGGCCTGGACTTCGTCTACCGTCAGCAGCTTGCCATCCTCGAGCAGTGTCTTGCCGCCCACGATTACCGTTTCCACTTCGCTGGCCTTCAGGGCGTAGACAATCTGCGAATAGACATCGTAGATGGGCACAGCGTTGGGGACATTGAGATTGAGAATCACAAAGTCAGCTTTCTTACCAGGTTCGAGCGAGCCGATTTCGTTTTCCATATGAAGCGCGCGTGCGCCTTCGATGGTGGCCATTTCCAAGGCGCCTTTGGCTCCGAGCGCGCGCGGGTCGGCGCGATAGGTCTTTTGCAGCTTCGCGGCCAGGTCCATCTCCTCCATCATGTCCAAATCGTTGTTGCTTCCCGCCGGACCGTCCGTACCCAGGCCCACGCGCATGCCTGCGGCTCGCTCATCGACAACCGGAGCTACGCCGCTCGCAAGCATCATGTTGCTCGAGGGATTGTGCACGCAGCCGACCTGGCGATCGGCCAGGATCTTCATGTCCGTGTAATCCACCCAGATGCAGTGAGCGGCCAGCACATCAGGGCCGAGCAGTTCGATCCGTTCGAGGTACTGCACCGGGGTGGCGCCGTGTTGCGCCAAGCTGTCCGTCAGCTCTTT
>Ga0187782_10000957_pt1 | contig 20555 bp, 16 predicted proteins | sample 0715_SJ02_MP15_2_FD_132454 | JGI IMG/M metagenome (GOLD analysis project Ga0187782, IMG submission 132454) | Tropical peat soil microbial communities from peatlands in Department of Meta, Colombia - 0715_SJ02_MP15_20_MG | ecosystem: Environmental > Terrestrial > Soil > Wetlands > Peat | place... | reverse complement strand
CACGAATCGAGCGCCCGTCCTGGCTTCTTCCCCCGGCGCCTCGTCTGGCGCGACAGCCAACCCGGGGGGAGTTGCTTCTCAGGCGGTCTTGGCCCCGAGCGTGAGCCCGGCGAAGCAGGCGCCGGCGACTGCGGCGGTCGGCGGCGCGCCGCCGGAACTCGCCACGAAATCGCCGGAAGCGACCCTGCGGCCCGAAGCCGCCACGGCGACCGTTCCTGTTTCTCCGGCGATGGCGGTCGCGGGGGCCCTCCCGGCGGGCGCCCCAGGCGCCGACGCCGCCTCCGCTGCGCGTGACGCAAGCGCTGGGGCGTCCGCAAAAGATCCCGGGCCCGTCGTCAAGGCGCCAGACCAGCAGCCAAAGCCTGCCGACGTTGCGGCGCCCGCGGCGGCGAAACCGCCTGCGACTGCGGCGGCGAGTGTCGCCGCGACCCCGCCCGCCGCACGCGCGACAGAGCAACCTGTCGACCCGGACGCCGACAAAGCCTACGCGTCGGTGCTGGCGCGCGGCGTCAGAGGCCCGGCTGAGGTGCGGCTCGCGGATCGGGCGACCTTCTGGCTGCCGGCGGGGCGCGCCTTCGTCGCCGCCATCAACGCCAAGGAGCTTTACGGGGATGGTCCCGTGGACCCCGGCAAGCTCGGCGTCGTCCTGCCGGCGCAACGGGCTTCGAATTGGATCGCCTTCGTCGGCGCCGTCGACGATGGTTACGTCAAGGACCAGGGCGGCGTCGGACTTGACGCCGCGCAAACGCTGGCCGGTTTGAGGCGACTGGCGGCGCAGGAGAATGGCGCGCGGCGACGCGCCGGCGAGGAGCCGCTGACGCTGACTGGCTGGGTCGATCCGCCGCGCTATGACGAAAAGCATCGCTTGAGCGCCTGCGTGGGCGTCACGACGCAGGACTCGACCGATCCCGACGACCGTCTCGTCGACTGCATGGCCTACGCGCTCGGGCGTCAAGGCGCGTTGGAAATTCAGATTGTGGGCATGGAGGAGGATCTTCCCCGCTTCCGAAACGAGGCTGCGACGCTCGTCTCGGCTATGACCTATGATCACGGAAAGGCGTACGAGGACTTTGATCCGAGCGCGGACAAGACGGCGCCCTACGATCTCTCAGGACTGCTGACGGGCGGCTTGACGCGTCAGCAGCCCGTCGCGACTCAGCCGGCGAGCAATGCGCAGAAGGTCGGGATCCGCGCGCTGATAGCATGGAACCTGTTCAAGTTTTGGAAGATCCTGCTGATCGGCGCCGCGGCCGCGTTTTCCGCTTACCGCTGGCTGCGCGGCAAGCGGGGCGCATCTTCCGCGCCGGCGTCGCGCGACATCGGGTCGTCGCCGGTCGTCGCAATGCCCGGGCTGCTCTCGGGCTTCATCACTTCCCTGAAAGATCGTATCGGCGGCGCGAAGCGCGCAAGTCCCATCCGCAGGAGCGAGAGGGCCGTCGCGACCGGGGGCGCGCCTCCGGCATCGTCGGCAATCTCATATGCGGCGGAAGAGCCGTCCTCTCCGCTGGCAAAGATCACCGCCTTCATTAAGGCGAGAGCGCCGCGTGGCGACGGCGCGTCGCAGGCCCTGCAGCAGCGCCGCCAGGCGCAGGCCGAGGCGCAAGCCTCCTCGGCCACGCTGTCGCGGCTCGCCGGCATGATGCGCAAGCAGGAGCAGGGAGACGGCGACGGGAGCGGAGTCGCCGCCGCCAGCCTACGATCGCTTGCGGGCGCTGAGTTCGAGACGAGCGCGGAGGATCCGCCGAAACGCGTCCTCCCCGGTGCGGCGCCGGTCGATCTGGTCGAGCCGGGCGATCGCAGCGCCGCCTCCGCCGCGCTCTCGGCGCAGCAGGCGCTGCGGCAAGCGGCGGGCTGAGCTCCGCGTCTCAGGCTTCGGCTTCCACCGGCTCGTCGCCGCTCGCATCCAGAATGCGGTCGGCGATGATGCCGGCGTTTTCGCGGATCGCCTTCTCGACCCGCGCGGCGATCTGCGGATTGGCTTTGAGATAGGTCTTGGCGTTCTCGCGGCCCTGACCAAGACGCTGGCTGTCGAAGGAGAACCAGGCGCCGGACTTCTCGACGACGCCGGCTTTGACGCCAAGGTCAATGAGCTCGCCGACCTTGGAGATGCCCTCGCCATACATGATGTCGAACTCAACCTGCTTGAACGGCGGGGCCACCTTGTTCTTGACGATCTTGACGCGCGTCTGGTTGCCGGTCACCTCGTCGCGGTCCTTGATCGCCCCGACGCGACGAATGTCGAGCCGCACCGAGGCATAGAATTTCAGCGCATTGCCGCCGGTCGTCGTCTCGGGCGAGCCATACATGACTCCGATCTTCATGCGGATCTGGTTGATGAAGATGACGAGCGTGTTCGAGCGGGAGATCGACGCGGTGAGCTTGCGCAGCGCCTGGCTCATGAGCCGCGCCTGAAGGCCGGGCTGCACGTCGCCCATCTCGCCTTCTATTTCCGCGCGCGGCGTCAGGGCCGCAACCGAATCGACGACGAGAACGTCGACGGCGCCGGAGCGCACGAGCGTGTCGGTGATCTCGAGCGCCTGCTCGCCGGTGTCGGGCTGCGAAATCAGCAGGTCGTCGAGCTGCACGCCGAGCTTCTTGGCGTAGACGGGATCAAGCGCATGTTCGGCGTCGACGAAGGCGCAGACGCCGCCGGCTTTCTGCGCCTCGGCGATGACATGCAGGGTGAGCGTGGTCTTGCCGGAGGACTCGGGACCGTAAATCTCGATCACGCGCCCGCGCGGCAGACCGCCGACGCCGAGCGCGATGTCGAGGCCGAGCGAGCCGGTGGAGATGGTCTCGATCTCGACCGCCTTCTGGTTTTTGCCCAGGCGCATGATCGAGCCTTTGCCGAAGGCTCGCTCGATCTGCGACAGCGCGGCGTCGAGGGCTTTGCTTTTGTCCACGGAAGCGCCTTCCACGAGGCGGAGATTGGCTTGGCTCACGATTTTCATCCTTCTGGCATAGGTTGACCGGCAGGCGCAACGCCCACCCGTGGACGACTCCAAACGCTGCGCAGCGCCAAATGTGCATGATTTGTTCTTTGATGCAAGTTCTTTTTTTGTTCTTCTTGCGCGGGGTTGGCCTGCGGGACGACAGGCGCGGCGGAAATCCCGCATCAGTGCACGAATTTGGCGATCGTCCAGATCACGCCGGTGAGCGCGATCGCCGTTCCGACGGTCCAGCGCGTGAATGTCACCTGGCTTTCGGCAATCTCCTTCTCGAGACGAGCCACCGACGCGTCGAGTTTGTGGTCGAGCGCATCGATCTTTGCGTCGAGCTTGCGGTCGAGCGCATCGATCTTCGCGTCGAGCTTGTGGTCGAGCGCATCGATCTTCGCCTCGAACTTGTGGTCGAGCGCATCGATCTTCGCCTCGAGCTTGTGGTCGAGCGCATCGATCTTCGCCTCGAACTTGTGGTCGAGCGCCTCGATCTTCGTCTCGAGCTTAAGGTCGACCGAATCGATCTTCGCCTCGAGCTTAAGGTCGACCGAATCGATCTTCGCCTCGAGTCTTTCGATTTTGCGGTCGAGCGCATCGACCTTGACGTCAATAGCCTCGACTTTGGCGTCGAGCCGCTGCTCGAGAGTATTGATCTCTGCTCTGATGCTCCGCTCCGACGCCTCAATCTTCCCGTTAAGCCTCCCCTCGACGGAATTCACTTCCTTGCTGAGGTTGCGCTCGACGACCTCGACGTCCGCTTTCGTCGCCACCGATTCTCGCAGCGCCTGATCGAGGCCGTCCGCATGGGCGCGCGCCACGTCCTCGGCGACCCCGGCGCTCTTCAGCCGGTCGAGATAGACGAGCTTGTCGAACATGAGCGCGTGCTGGTTCATGGCCTCACTTTAGAACAACTCGGCTGCTGCCGGAAGCGCGCGCGCCGCCTCACCTGTTCGCGAACGCCGGCTTGCGCTTCTCGACGAAGGCCGCCATGCCCTCCTTCTGATCCTGCGTCGCGAATAGCGAATAGAACGCCCTGCGCTCGAAGCGCACGCCCTCGGCGAGCGTCGTCTCATAGGCGCGGTTCACGCACTCCTTGGCCGACAGCACGGCGGGCAGCGACAGGCTCGCGATCGTCTGAGCGGTCTTGAGCGCCTCGGCGAGCAGCTCCGCCGCGGGAGCCACGCGCGCGACGAGACCTGCGCGCTCGGCCTCCTCTGCGCCCATCATGCGTCCCGTCAGGCACAGGTCCATGGCCTTGGCTTTGCCGATCGCGCGCGTCAGCCGTTGCGTGCCGCCTGCGCCGGGTATCACGCCGAGCCTGATCTCGGGTTGCCCGAACTGCGCCGTGTCGGCGGCGAGGATGATGTCGCACATCATCGCGAGCTCGCAGCCGCCGCCGAGCGCGAAGCCGGCCACTGCCGCGACGATGGGCTTGCGCGCGCGCGCCACCGCGTCCCAGCGCCCGAGGAAGTCGTCGAGCAGGGCGCTGGCGAAATCCCTGTCGCGCATCTCCTTGATGTCGGCGCCGGCCGCGAAGGCCTTCTCGCCGCCCGTCAGCACCACGCAGCCTATGTTCTCATCGGCTTCGAAGCCCGCGAGCGCCGCATCGAGCTCGCCGATGAGCCTGGCGTTGAGCGCATTGAGCGCCTCTGGCCGATGGAGGCGCACGAGCGCGACTCTTCCCTGCGTCTCGACGCGGATCGTCTCGAAGCTCATGCCGCCTCATCCTTTATCCACTCACGCGCCGTCTCGTCCGGCGCGAGGGCTTCACGAGTGAACCCAGCTCCCCGGATGCCATTTCCAGGCGCCGACTTCCCACGCCCAATAGCCCTGCACCCAGATATCCTCGGGAGCGGGCTTCGGCGGCTTCTGCTCCGCGACAACGGGCGGCATGGGCGGAACGGAGCCCGCGTAATAGTGGCCCTTCACCCAGACCCAGTCGCCCTTGCGCCACACGTAATGTCCGGGCACCCAGGACACGGTGGGCGAAAACATCTCCGGAACGGTCTCGGGGACCGGCTTTGGCATCGGCTTTTCGACCGCGGCCGTCGACGCCGGCTTGTCGCCGCCGGGCTTCGCCGCAGCATCGGCGGCGCCGGGCTTCGCGGGCGTATCGGGGGCTCCGGCCTGCGAGGGCTGCTGGTTTGCTCCCGGCTTCACAGGCGTGTCGGCGACGCCGCCCGGCGTGGGCTTGTCGGCGCCCGGCTTTGCTGGTTTTGCAACGACTCCGCCCGGAATGGCGGGCTTGTCGGCGCCGGGCTTCCCGGGTTTTCCGGTGACGGTCCCCTGCGCAGGCTTGTCCACGACGGCCTGCGCGCTCGCCGGATTCGGGCCTAAAGCGGCGAAAGCCGCCGCAGCGAATAAAGGCGCGAGCGACTTTTTCGATTGCGTCATCTGGCTAGACTCCCACGCGCGAGCGGTCACTGCCCGCCCCGCTTGCACTGCTTGACGAAGGCCTTGAGATCCGGGCCCCCGAGCCCCTGATCCTTGCCCTGCTTGCGGCATGCCCGTGCGGCGGCGAGGTCGGGCCGCGCCTTCGCAAAGCACGCTTCTATAGACGCCTTGAGCTCCTGGCCTTTCAGACCCTGCGCGCGGCCTTCCTCGCGACAGTGGGCGCGAAGCTCCTTGGCTTTCATTTGGGAGGGATCCGGCGCCAGGCTCTGGGCGTCCGGAGGCGCGGGGCTCGTCGCTTGCGCGAGCGCGACCGACCCGCCAATGCCGGCCACGAACGCCAATGCAGTCAACAGCCTCATCCCATCCTCCCGACCTCGCAACCGAACCGAAGACAAAGCGTCCGCGATGCGGTCTGAAGGCCTTCTCCCGAGCATTCTTTCGAAATTCTGTCAACAACGGGGCGGCGGCTTTTGCTGTGCGAAAGGCCGGGCGGGGTTCCGCTCGCGCCTGTGATCCCCCATAATGCCAAGACCAATGCAGGGGCCCGAATGCGCTTCGCCTTTCTTCACGCCGCCGATCTCCATATCGACAGCCCGCTCGCCGGTCTCTGCGGCAAAAACGACGCTGTCGCGGCGCGCTTCGCCGAAGCCGGCCGTCGCGCAGTCGCCGCGCTGATCGACGAGGCCATCGCCGCGCAAGCGGCGTTTCTCGCCATCAGCGGCGACATTTTCGACGGCGATTGGCGCGACGTGTCGACCGGCCTCTTCTTCGTGCGCGAGCTCGCGCGACTCGATCGCGAAAACATTCCCGTTTATCTCGTCAGAGGAAATCACGACTTCGACAGCCCGTTGGCGAAGTCGCTGCCCTATCCGGCGAATGTGCGCGTGTTTGCGTCCCGCCAGGCGCAGAGCTTCGAGATCGATCGGCTTCGCGTCGCTCTGCACGGGCGCAGCTTCAACGCGCGGCTGGTCGACGGCGGCTTCGTGGCCTCCTATCCGCCGCGGCGCGAGGGGTGGTTCAACGTCGGCCTGTTGCACACGGCGCTCGACGGCTCGCGCGGCCATGCGTCCTACGCCCCTTGCAGCGTCGAAGATCTCAAGCGCTTCGGCTATGATTATTGGGCGCTGGGCCATGTTCACGCGGCGGAGCGCGTCTGCGCCGATCCTCACATCGTCTATCCCGGCAACCTGCAAGGCCGCAGCGTGCGCGAGGACGGGCCCAAAGGCGCGATGCGCGTCGTCGTTTCCGACGGTCGCGTCGAGTCGATCCAGCATGTCGCGCTCGACGTCGCGCGCTGGGTCGACGCGCGCCTCGACATCTCGCGTTGCGAGGACGAAGCGGACGCCTTGACGGCGATCGAGTCGCGGCTTCGACAGGAGCACGCCAAGGCGGAAGGGCGCGCGCTGGCGCTGCGTCTCACGCTCGAGGGCGCGACGCCGGCGCACGAGCGGCTCGTGGCGCGCCGCGAGTCGCTGGAAGCCGACGCGCGCGCGATTGCTTGCAGGTTCGGCGAGGACTTCTGGGTCGAGCGCCTCAAGATCGAGACCCGCGCGCCGCAAGCGCGCGAGGCCGCTCTGGCGACCGCGGACGCGCTCGACGTCGAGGCGCTGATCGGCGAGGCCGCCGACGCGGACTTCGCGTTTGCGACTGCTGCGCTCATCGACGAGGTCGCAGCGGAACTGCCGCCGGCGCTGCGCGACGAATTTCGGCGCGAAGCGAATGCCGCCGCGCTGGCGGTCGAGGCCCGCGATTTGTTGCTGGGCGAGATCGCGCTGAGGACGGGCGGCGCATGAGGCTGCTGTCGCTGCGGCTCGAACGCTATGGCGCATTCACGGATCGCACGCTCGCGTTTCGCGAGGGCGCTTTGCTTCACGTTGTGCTCGGGCCGAACGAGGCCGGCAAAACCTCTGCGCTCTGCGCCATCGGCGACCTTCTGTTCGGTTTTTCGCACGAGACGAGATCCGCCTTTCGTCACAAGCAGTCGCAGCTGCGCATCGGCGCCAGCCTGCGGCTGGACGATGGCTCGATCCTCGAGGTTCGGCGGCGCAAAGGCCGGGCGAACACGCTGCTCGACCAGAACGACGGCCCCCTGGCGCATGATCCGCTCACGCCGCTGCTCGGCGGCGTCGCGCGAAAAACTTTCGACCTCGAATTCGGATTGACGGGAGAGAAGCTGCGCGAGGGCGGCGAGGAGCTATTGAGGTCGGGCGGACGCCTCGCCGAGACTTTGGCCGCGGCCTCGACGAGGCTCCAGGCGCTGTCGCAGCTTCGTGCCGCGCTCGCCGCCGAGGCGGACGAGATCTTCAGCGCCCGCCGCGTGCGGAGCAAGCCGTTTTACGTCGCCTACGACCGTTATCAGGACGCCGAAAAGGAGCTGCGCGACAGAGTCGTCACCCTCGACGCGCTTCGTTCGGCCGAGACGGCCGTCAAGGACGCGCAGGATCGCCGCGACGCCTTGACGTCCGCGCAAGACCAGAACGGCCTGGAGCTCGCGCGCCGCGAGCGCGCGCTACGCACGCGGGCGAAATTGCAGCGCATTGCGCTGTTGCGGTCGGATCTCGCCGACCACGCCGCTCTGCCGCATGTCGAGGCGAACGCTTCGACGCGCTGGCGGACGGCGCTGCAGGAACTCGGGCGCGTCGAAGAAGCGCTCAAGGAGCAGCAAACGGAGCAGGCGGCCGAGCAGGAGGCGATCGCCGGTCTCGAAGTCGATGAACGGCTGCTGGAGCTTGGCGAAAAGATCGGCGCGCTGCGTGAGGCCGTGGGCGCTGTGCGAGAGGCGGAGAAGGATTTGCCGAGCCGTCGCGCCGAGGCGCGCGAGGCGCAGGACAATCTCGACTCGAGCGCGCGCCGTTTGGGCGTCGACGATCACGAGGCGCTCGCCGCGCGTCAACCGACCGACGCGGCGCTCGCCCGCGTCGAAGAACTCATCGACAAGCTCGGCAAGGCCGACCTCAAGCGCGCCGAGGCCGCCGACGCGCTCGAGGCGGCCCGGAACGATGCGCTTGCGGCGAGCGAAGCGGTCCGGGCCGGCGGAGAGGCGGTCGATCCCGCCCGCTTGCGCCAGTCTTTCGAGCTGTTCGAGGAGGTGGCGTCCAAGGCGGATCGGCTGCGGCGCGACTCGCTCGCCCATGCGGCGGGGACACGGCGGCTGGAGGAGAGGCTGTCGCAGCTCGAGCCGATCCCCCCAGCGCTCGCCGAGCTCGCGCGCGCGCCGCTGCCGGACGCGGCGAAGATCGAAGCGGCGCGTCAAAAATTCGAGGCGCTGGACGCAGAGGACAAGCGCGCCGCGGTCGAGAGCGACGGCCTGCAAAACGCCTTGGCGGAGGCGGAGCGCGAGATCGTCGCGCTGCAGCGCGAAGGCGACGTGGCGACGCGCGAGGATCTCGCAACCGCGCGTCAGGCTCGCGACGAGGCCTTTGATCGCCTCAGCGAGGCCTTGGACGACGGGCCGCCGCGAGAGCGCCGCCGCGCCTTCGACGCACTGGGCGCGGAGGGCCGAAAAATAGACGCGACGACCGACCTTCTGCTGACTGGAGCGGAGCGCGCCGCACGCTACGCCGCCGCCTGCGAAAAGCGCGCCAGGGTTCAGCGCGACTATGAGCGCATGCGCGCCGCGCAGGATGAGCGCCTCGCCCGATGGCGCGCGTTGAGCGCAGACTGGCGCGCAGTTTGGACGGGAGTCGGCGTCGAGCCTTCGGCGCCGAGGGAAATGGCCGCCTGGCGCGAGAGAGTGAGCGAGATGCTGCAGGAGCGGGAGCGCCTCGACGGTGGCAGGCTCGAAATCGACGCGCTGGCGCAGGAGCTCGAGGCGATGAAGCCGAGCCTTCTGCGACTCGTCGCGGAGATGGGCGAGGAGGCCGACCCCGCCCTTCCCATCGAAGCGGCTCACAAATTGGCGCGCGCGACTCTCGAACGCCTGCAAAGGCGCTGGACGGATGCGCGCACGGCCGTGACGCTGCGAGAAAAGGCTTTGGCGACGCTCGCGCGCGCCGAGCAAAACCAGTCCAAGGCGCAGGAAGCGTTCGAGCGCACCGCCGCCGATTGGCCGTCCGCAGCCGGCGCCATCGGGCTTGACGGCGCGGCGACGCCCGCGCAAGCCAAGGCGGCGCTCGCTGTCTGGCGAGGAATTCCCCTCTATCAGGAGAGGCTCAGGACCGCGAAACATCGGATCGAGGGCATGGAGCAGAACATTGCGGCCTTCGACGCGTCCGTCGCCGCCCTGGTCAAAACGGCGGCGCCCGAGCTTGATGATCTCAACTCTCGCGCCGCGCTCAATGTGCTGAGCGAGCGCCTCGGGCGCGCTCAAGCCGAAAACAAGCGGCGCGAAACCTTGCTCGAGGCGACGCGAAAGCGAGAAGCGTTCTGCGCGCGTTTCGCTCGGAGGCGCGACGAGCTCGAAGCGATGCTCGCCGCCGCGCGCGCGGTCTTCGGTCTCGCCTCGGAGGCTCCGCTCGACGCAGCCCTCGAACGCGCGGAGCGGCGCAATGCGCAGGCCGCAGAGCTTGACGCTTGCCTCCGCGATCTCGCCGATGTGGCTGACGAGCGCGACGAAGCGACGCTGCGCGCCGAGCAGGCCGATCTCGACTTCGACCTGGTTCCTGGCGCCATCGAACGCCTCAAGATTGATCGCAAGGAGATCCTCGGGGATATCGAAGTGGCGGCGACGGCGCTGCATGACGCCCGTCGCAGGCGTGACGAGCTCATGCAAGGGCGCAACGCCGCGAGCGCGGCCGCCCAGAGGGCTGAGGCGGGCGCCGAGCTGGTTTCCGTGGCGATGCGCTGGTCCTTGCGCGCGAGCGCGGCGCGGCTTGCAGCGCGGGCGATCGAGCGTCACCGCGCTGTGGTCGAAGATCCTCTCATCAGCCGCGCCTCGGCGCTCTTCGCCGCAGCGACGGACGGCGCCTTTGCAGGTCTCGGCGCCGACTATGACGAGGACGACCGACCTGCGCTGAAAGGCGTGCGCGCGAGCGGCGAGAAGGTCGCCGTCCCCGAGATGAGCGAGGGCACGCGCGACCAGCTCTATCTGTCGCTGCGTCTTGCCCTGCTGGAGCTGCGCGGCGGCGAGGCGCTGCCCTTCATCGGCGACGATCTGCTCGCGAGCTTCGACGACCTGCGCACGGCCCGGGCGCTGGAGCTCATCGCTGAATTCGGCAGAGCGCGGCAGGCGATCGTATTCACGCATCATCGCCGCGTCGCCGAGATCGCCGCGGGCTCGGCGGGACTGCGGGCGGATGTCGTCGAGCTGTAAGAAGGCGAAGCCCACGTTGTCCCGGGGTTGCCGGGACTTAACGCAATTGTGACTTGGCTGTGAAGGAATTGGCGACTCCCGCGCGGCATCATCGGGCATCCGGCGCCGAGCGTCGCCGCATCGCCCTGATCCGGAGGCCTCGGGCATGACATCGACCGACGCCGCGCCCGGCGAAGCCCTCGTCCGCGCGATCGGCCTGTGCAAGGAGTTCGGCGACAAGACGGCGCTGAAGGACGTCTCGCTCGCCGTGCCTAAGGGGCAGATCTGCGGCCTGCTCGGGCCGAACGGGGCCGGCAAGACCACCTTCTTTCGCCTGCTCATGGGCATCATGAAGGCCTCGCGCGGCTCCCTCGTCGTCGACGGCCTCGACGCGTTCGAGGATCGCGTCGAGCTCAAGCGCCGCATCGGCTTCCTGCCCGACGAGCCCGTCTTTTATTCCTATCTCTCCGGCCGCGAGACGCTGGAGCTCTCCGCCGCGATGCATGGCCTGGACCCCGCTGCCGCGATGAGCCGCCTCGAGCCGCTCGTCGCAGAGCTGCGCCTCGCCGATGACCTCGACAACTTCGCCGAGGACTATTCGCGCGGCATGAAGAAGAAGCTCGGCTTGCTGCTCGCCATGGCCCATGCGCCGCGCCTGCTCGTGCTCGACGAGCCGACAAACGGCCTCGACGTCGAGTCGACGCACCTCTTCTACGACATCATGCGCAACGCCGCCGCGCGGGGCGCGACGATCCTGTTCTCGACGCATCTGATGGACCATGTAGCGAGGCTCTGCTCGCACGCGATCATCATCGATGCGGGCGAAGTCGTCGCCGCAGGGGCGCTCGACGTTCTCCGCGCCGCGCATGGAGAGGCGCACCTCGAGGACGTGTTCCTGCGGCTCGTCGGCAGAGCGTCGTCCTCATGATGAGCGACTCGCCCGATCCGCCGGGCTTCTGGAAGACGCTGCGCCTGCTGCTCGGCGCGGCGCGCCGCCGCCGCGCCGGCCGCGTGCGAAGGCAGCGTCAGCTCCTCGGCCGCAGCGTCGGCAAGAACGCCGGCGACTGGAATGACTTCGCCTTCTATCTCGCTGTCCTGTTCATGCTTCTCGTGCATGGCCTCGCCGCCGGCGCCGTGCATCTCGGGACGCTGGAAGCCGAGCGCATCGAGATCGCGCAGCACTCGAAGCTCTCTCCAGACAAGTGTGGGAAGGCGAGCCAGCCGCCGTTCTCGCCGTTAGGCAAGCGCAGCATCTCGGCGGAGACCAGAGATTGCGCGAAGACGCCCGCCAGCATGGCGACCGGCGTCGCAGCGGCGGCGGATTTCGGCGCCTTTCCAGCGATGTTCGGGTCGCTCCTGCTGATGCTGTGGAGCCTGATGCTCGTGTTCCAGTCCGAAGGCATGGATTTCGACGCGCAGCGCCGCCGTCATCCGATGTGGGAGTGGCTGTTCAGCCATCCCGCGCCGCCAGGCGCAATCTTCCTGGGTGAGATGCTCACGCCGATCGCGGCAAACCCCATCTATCTTTCGGCGCCCGCCTTTCCGATGATCCTCTATGGATTGGTCTACGGGCCGGGGCTCGGCGTAGCGGCCGCCGTGCTCGTCGGCGCCCCGATCGCCGTCGCCGCCGCTTGCCTCGGCAAGGCGCTGGAGATCGGCGTCATGCTGCGCTTCGCCCTGCGCTCGCGCAGCGCCGTGCTGGCGCTGATGAGCTGGTTCGGCTTTGTCTCGCTGATGTTCTTCATGCTGGGGGCGTCGCAAATCAAGCTGCTCGCCGCTTTGGCGCGCGACGTTCTTCATCCGCTCGAATTCCTGCCCTGGCCATGGCTCGGCGTCTTCTTGGGGCGGCTCCCCGACGGGCGCTTCTCCTTCGCGAGCGGCGTCCTGGTCTCGCTGCTTGGTTCCTCCGTCGTCATCGCCGCCTCGATCGGCTTTGCGGTCTTTGCGGCGCGGCGCGGACTCTCGACCCCCGCCTCCAGCGCCGATGCCGGCCCCCGCCGCGCGCGCGCGACCTTCGCCGGCGATCCCGTGCTGAAGAAGGAGCTGCTCTGGTTTCGTCGCGACCGCGGCGCGATCGTCACCGCGCTCGTGATCCCGATCACGATGGCGGCCCTTCAGCTCTTCAATCTGCGCAGCTTCTTCGCGCAGGCGCAGACGGTCTGGAACTATTACTGCGGCGCGGCAGTCATGTTCGGCACTTATTTTCTCGTCGTGCTCGGCCCGAGGTCGCTCGCCTCCGAAGGCTCTGCGCTTTGGATCGCCCTGACCTGGCCGCAGGGGATGGAGGCCCTGCTCAAGGCGAAGGCAAGGCTGTGGTCTTCGATCATCTGCGTGATCGTCTGGATCGCCCTCGCTCTCGGCGCCTGGCGCTTTCCCGCGGCGGCCGGCGAAATTCTCGTGATCGCCATAGGCTGGGGTTTCTTCGCGCGCAGCCTCGGCGACAAGATGGTGACGCTCGCGAGCATCGTTCCAGAGTCGGGCGAGACGCGGCGCGCGCCCTGGAGTCAACAGATGGCCGCCTGGCTCGGCACGCTGACCTTCGCGGTCGGCGTCACGACGCTGCAATGGTCGCTCGTCGCCGCCGGCGTCGTCTACTCGGTGATGACGGCGGCGGCGATGTGGCAGAATTTCCGAGCCAGGCTCCCCTATCTTTACGATCCCTGGTCGGAGAGGGCGCCGCCCGCGCCGAGCCTCATGCATGCGATGGTGGCGATCAGCGCGGTCGTCGAAGGCGGCGCAGCCTTCGGCGCCTTCGCGATCATCTTCGTCGGCCAAAAGAATGTCGCGGTGGCGCAGGCGATCGGATTCACGATCGCGGCGGTCGTCGCCGCGATCGTGCTCGCGCAATTCCTCAAGAACCGCGGCGTGTCGATTGCGGCGCTGTGGCGCTGGCGAAGCGAGGCGTCGCCTGAGGCCTTCGAGGGCGCCCGAGGCCTCGCCTTGTCGCTCGCTCTCGGGCTTTGCGCCGGGCTCGCGCTCGGCGCGCTTGCGCTGGGCTATCTCTGGCTGCTGCGTCAATTTCCGGCGAGCGCGGCGATCCTCGACGATCTCGCCAAGCGACAGGCGGCCTTCCCACAGCTGCGCCAGGCGACCGTGCTGCTGGCCGTGCTGGTCGCGCCGGTCGCGGAGGAATTCCTGTTTCGCGGCCTGCTCTATCGCGCGCTCGACCGCGAATGGGGCGGCTGGCGCGCCGTTCTCGGGACGGCAGCGTTTTTCGCGGTCTACCACCCGGCGCTTTCCTGGGCGCCGGTCGGCCTGCTTGGCGCGATGAACGCGCTGCTGTTCAAGCGCGCGGGTCGTCTCGCGCCGGCGGTGCTGGCGCATGCCGCCTATAACGCCGTAGTAGTCTCGTTCAGCTGAGGCCCAAAGACTGGACTGGGGAATGGAGAGGCGGCAATGCAACCGAAGGCTCCTTTGGGGGGCGGCAGCCGCGCTCGCGATCGTGGGCGCGGCGGCTCTTCGCGACATCGGCGGCGCGCAAAAGATTTCCCTGAGCGAGGCGCAAATACAGGAGCGGTTGAACAGCCGGCTGGATCACGAGCTGCCCATCTCCGGCGCCGCGGCGCGCTTCGTGAAGTCCGCGCGCGCCGAGTCCGCGCAGGTCCGCATTCTGAACAAGGAAGTCGGGCTGACGGCCAGAGTCGCGGGCAAGCTTCGCAATGACGGCGACTTCTCCTTCACGGTCGCCGCGATCGGCGCGCCCCGTTACGACGACGGCGCATTCTATTTCGATCCCCAGAAGATCGAGATGAAGGATTTGGCGCTGGCTGGCGTCGCCGGGTCCGGAAGTGCGCCCGGGCGGCGGCGGATTCTGGGCGAGCTCGCGCAACGTCTCGTCGAAGAGAATGCGACTCTCGTTGAGGAATGGGCGGCGCCCCTCGCAGATGGGATTGCGAGGCGGATGCTTGCGCGCCGACCAGTCTATCGCGTCGCCGACGACTTCAAAGGGCGGCTGATCAAGACGTCGCTCGACTCTGTGGAGGTGGTCGACGGCCGCATCGACCTGACTTTCACGATTCTGGGTCTGGGGTTTTGGGCCATCGTTGGCGCGGCATGCGTCGTCCTGGCGCTTGTGCTTGCGCTCTGGCTGCTCCTGTCGGCGCCCTCGCAACGGCGTTGACGCGTCTCGCCGAGCGGCTATAGCCGCGCCGGCAGCCGGTCCTCCTCCGCGAGATTGGAGAAGCGCGTGATCTCGGCCTCGAAGGCGAGCTGCACCGTGCCGGTCGGCCCGTGTCGCTGCTTGCCGATGATCGCCTCGGCGCGCCCATGCGCGCGCTCCATCTCCGCCATCCAGTTGATGTGCTCCTCCGTTCCCTCGCGCGGCTCCCGGTTCTTGAGGTAATACTCCTCGCGATAGACGAAGAGCACAACGTCGGCGTCCTGCTCGATCGAGCCCGATTCGCGCAGGTCCGAAAGCTGCGGGCGCTTGTCGTCGCGGGCTTCGACCTGGCGCGAGAGCTGCGACAGGGCGACGATCGGCAGGTTGAGCTCCTTCGCCAGCGCCTTCAGTCCCGTCGTGATCTCGGTGAGCTCCTGCACGCGGTTGTCGGAACGCGATCGCGAGCCGGCGAGCAGCTGCAGATAGTCGACGACGAGCAGGTCGAGCCCCTTCTGCCGCTTCAGCCGCCGCGCGCGCGCCGCAAGCTGCGCGATCGAGATGCCGCCGCTCTGGTCGATGTAGAAGGGGACGTTCTGCATCTCCCGCGCCGCGTCGGTGATGCGGCGAAAGTCGTCCTCATTGATGTCGCCGCGCCTGATCTTGTAGCTTGGAACGCCCGCCTGCTCGGCGATGACGCGCGTCGCGATCTGCTCGGCGGACATCTCGAGCGAAAAGAAGCCGACGATTCCGCCGTTGACGGTCTTGTGCGAGCCGTCCGGCTCGACCTCGAACTGATAGGCCTTGGCGATGTTGAAGCCGATGTTCGTCGCGAGCGCCGACTTGCCCATGCCGGGGCGCCCGGCGACGATGATGAGGTCTGACTTCTGCAAACCGCCCATTTTCTCGTCAAGGTCGATGAGGCCGGTCGCCATGCCGGAGAGCCGTCCGTCGCGCTGATAGGCGTGGACCGCCATGTCGATCGCGACGGTCAGCGCCTCGGAGAAGCGCTGGAAGCCGCCATCGTAGCGCCCGGTTTCCGCGATCGCATAGAGGCGGCGCTCTGCTTCCTCGATCTGCTGGCGCGGCGATGAGTCGATTGGCGAATCATAGGCGAGATTGACCACTTCCTCGCCGATTGTGATCAAATCGCGGCGCACCGCGAGATCATGGATCATGCGCGCATAGTCTTCGGCGTTGATGATCGTCGTGGCGTTGGCGGCGAGCCGCGCGAGATAGGGCTGCAGCGCGACGCCGTCCGGCAGCTGCATTGCGGAGAGAAGACTCTTTAGCGTGATCACGGAGGCGACGCGGCCGGCGCGGATCTGCTGGCCGCAGGCCTCGAAGATGCGCCGGTGCAGCTCCTCGCTGAAGTGCTCGGGCCTCAAGAAGTCGGAGACGCGGTCGAACGCGTCGTTGTTCATGATCAGCGCCCCGAGCAGCGCTTGCTCAGCTTCGATGTTGTGGGGCGGAATGCGGGCGGAAACGGCGTGCGGGTCGGCGACGTCGAAACGTCTCGCCGACGCGGATTCATGCGCGGGCATTTTCTCTCACGGTTGGGTTGGAGCCGACGGCTTTAGAACGCCACGCGCGGACCAGAAGCAGACGCAATATTTTTGCCCGAACGGCTCGCCTCTCGCAAGCGCGTCGTCGCTGAACGAGCTTCCCAGGGGCGCCGTCGACGGCCTTTTGAGCGCAATCCACAAAGCAAAAAAAATTGCGCCGCCAAAATCTCCCAAACGCTTGCGGCGCTCCGAATCGTCAGTGGAACCTGAAGGTCTGGGTGATGTCCGGGTCTCCCTGCGCCGGCGGCGGAGGCGCCTGCACCGCCGCCAGGATCTTCTTGACCGCTGCCGCGAGCGCGGGGCTCGAGGTTTTCTCGATGACGACCTTCTCGATCTTTCCCTGCGGATTGACGTGGAAGCTCGCTTTGACCTCGCCTGCGCCGGCCGGGCTCTTCGCCGGCGTGTGCCGCGCGATCTCGGCGTACAGCTGGCTCAGGAACTTGCTCTCCGAAAGCGCGCCTGCGGGCTCAGGCGCGGCCGGAGCCGCGCTCTCGGCGGGCGGCGCGGCAAGGGTCGACGTCGCTGCGGGGGATGAAGCGGGCGCCTGCGGCGAAGGCGCCGCCGTCTGCGCGAATGCGCCCGTCGAGATGACTGCAACGGCAAATAAGGGGGCGACTTTGCACAACATGCGCGATTCCTCCGCCTTCGAGCGATCCTCAGGGCTCATAATCGCAACTCACGCGCGCCTGCAACGAAAAAAATTTGCGCCGCCGCGGCCCCAAGGCTTTTGCGCGGCGATCGGTTTCCATCCGCTGTTTCGCCGCTAGCTAGGAAGGCATGTGGATTCACGGCTCGATGCGGACGGTGAAAGGAGAGATGAAAATGACTGCGCACGCATTTCCCCACGGGGCGGGGCGTTCGCACAGCTTCAGCGAGCGGCTGATCGATTCGCTCTGGTACGCGTGTCTGATCCTGGTTTTCGGCTTTGTGCTGGCCGTTGGGATCTTATTCACGTTCGCGCTCGCGCTGGACGTGAACCTCGTGAAGCTTCCGCCGCAGATATGCCATTACATGACGGGCGAACCGCATCTGGACCGTTTCTGTCGGGCCGCAGTTCCCGGCTTCGAATAGCAAGGGGCAATCGAGAGGGTCGGGTTGCGGTCGGTCCCGCAGAACGGCAAACTCGGCCTGCGCTCAATGACGCAGATGTCTCCGGATGAACGCGCCGGCGCTTTCGAGTGCGCGGCGTCCATCCGTCAGATGGGCGTTCCAAAGATGCCATGCGTGGATCATCCGCGGCCAAATTTCCAAGGTCACCGAGACATCGGCTGAACCGGCCTTGGCCGCAAAGCGCGTCGCGTCGGCGAGAAGAGTCTCGTCTGAGCCGACTTGAACGAGCGTCGGCGGAAAGCCTGCGAGCGCGGCGAAAAGCGGCGAGACGCGCGGATCGTCGTGGGCCACCACGCCCGCGAGATAAGCGGCTGCGAGCTCTTCGAGATAAGGCCTGTGAAGGAGGGGATCGTCCGCATCCTTCGTGACGAGCGTGTCGCCGGAGAGCGTAAGGTCCGTCCAGGGAGAGATGAGCCAGGCGCAGCCGGGCGGCGCTTCGTTCAGGTCGCGCAGGCGGTTGATGAGCGCCGCGCTCAGGCCGCCGCCCGCGCTGTCGCCCGCCACCACGATGTTTTGCGGCGGAACACCCTGCGCCGCCACGAAGCGCCAAGCCTTCAGCGCATCGTCATAGGCCGCCGGGAAAGGATGCTCCGGCGCAAGCCGATAGCCGACCGCCAGTGTGCGCAGGCCCGCGGCCCGGCCCGCCGCGGTGACGAGGCGGCGGTGGCTGAGGGTCGAGCCGGAGCAATAGCCGCCGCCGTGAAAATAGATCAGCACGCGCGAAGCGTCGCCGCCGGGCGCAAGCGACCATTCGCCGGCGAGGCCGTCGATCTCGACGGGCTTGAGCTCGATGTCTTCGGCGGCGGGCCAGACGGCGCCGACCTCCTCGATGCGCGCGCGGCGTTCGGCCCAACCGACGGGCCGCGGCTTGGCGCCAAGCAGCGCGCGGATCTCGTCAATCTCGCTTGCATCCATTTTTGAATATCCGTTTGGAGCCTGCTTCGCGGCAATGGCGGCAACACTATCGTAACGCGCCCGCGACGGCTCGCCCACTCGATTGTTCAATCTGAGCGCTCGCGCGGGCGCCGGCCCCTCAAAACTCCGCTTCCAGCTCCTCGATCTCGTTTTTCTCCTCAAGCGCGAGAGCAGTCCATTCCTGCAGCGCCGGCCAGGCAAACAGCTGCTCGCAATAGGCTTGGCAGGCCTCGTCTTGCGGCACGTCATAGGTGCGATAACGCGTTGCGACCGGCGCATACATGGCGTCAGCGATCGAGATCTCGCCGAAAAGATGGGGCCCGCCGTGCGCGTGCAGGCACTCGCGCCAGATCCCGGCGATGCGGTCGATGTCGGCCTGCGCCTTGGACCAGACCTTGAATTTCGGGTGACGGCCCTTGAGGTTCATCGGCAGAGCCGAACGCAGCGCCGTGAAGCCCGAGTGAATCTCGCCGCAGATCGAGCGGCAGCGCGCGCGCTTGAACCTGTCCTTCGGAAGCAGCCCGGCGTCAGGGGCGATCTCGTTCAGAAACTCGCCGATCGCAAGCGTGTCCCAAATCCTTACGCCGTCGTAGGTCAGGCAGGGCACGCGGATCGACGGCGAAAGCAGCAGGATCTCGGCCCGCGCTTCCGCGTCGTCCGGATCGACGAAGACTTCCTCAAAATCGATTCCCGAGAGCTTGGCCATGAGCCATCCGCGCAGCGACCAAGAGGAATAGTTTCGGCTGCTGATCGTGAGCGTCGGGCGAGACATTGATCTTTCCTGAGTTTCAATGTTCGATGAAGCAAGCTCGGCGCCATCAGCGCCGCGGGCATGGCACGAGGCTTGCGTGCCGAAGCGAAGCGCGACCACGGGGCCGTTTCAAGGCATGCTCTACGACGCTTATCAGACCTACGCCGACCTTCACCACCCGATCCGCACGCTGGCGGCGAGCGCCGATCGCATGTTGAGCCTGTGGAGCGCCATGCGCCACGCCACTCCCGCGCGGCGCATGGCGGCGTACTGCGAGCTCGTCGCTCTCGCCGGCTTCACGCACAGCCGGCCTGATTTTGGATTGAGGTCGATCGCTGCGAGTGACGGCGTCGCTCGCGTCTTCGAGACGCAAGTGCTCGCGACGCGCTTTTGCACGCTCGTGCGCTTCATGCGCGAAGGCGGCGAAAGCGATCCGCAGGTCCTGCTCGTCGCGCCGATGTCCGGGCACTTCGCCACGTTGCTGCGCAGCACGATCCGCACGCTGCTTCGCGATCACATCGTCTACGTCACGGACTGGCGGAACGCCCGCGACATCCCGCTCGCGCAGGGGATCTTCGGGCTCGATGACTTCGTGCAGCACATCATCGACTTCCTCAAGTTCCTCGGGCCCGAGCGGCATGTCGTGGCCGTCTGCCAACCGGTGGCGCCGGCGCTCGCTGCGGCGGCCGTGATGGCGCAGGAGGACGACCCCGATCAGCCGGCGAGCCTCACGCTCATCGCCGGCCCGATCGACGCGCGCATCTCGCCGACCAAGGTCAACGAGCTCGCGACTTCGAGGCCCCTCGACTGGTTCAGGGAGCAGCTGATCGGCGTCGTGCCGCGCTCGCTGCCGGGCGCCGGCCGGCGGGTCTACCCGGGATTTCTGCAGCTCGCGGCCTTCATGAACATGAATATCGAACGCCATTCCAAGGCCTTCGTCGACCTGTTCAAGAGCCGCGTCGAGGGCGACATGGGGAAAGCCGACCAGATCCGGGAGTTCTACAAGGAATATTTCGCGATCATGGATCTCGACGCGAGGTTCTATCTCGAGACCGTGGAGATCGTGTTCCAGAAATACGCTCTCCCGCGGGGCGAGCTGCGCTTCAAGGGGCGGCTCGTCGAGCCCCGCGCGATCCGGAAGACCTTCCTGCTGACGGTCGAAGCCGGCAAGGACGACATCTGCTCGATCGGCCAGACGCTCGCCGCGCAGGATCTCTGCACCGGGCTGCGACCGTATATGAAATCGCATCATTTGCAGATCGACGTCGGCCACTATGGCTCATTCAGCGGGCGGCGGTGGGATACGCAGATCTACCCCGTCGTCCGCGATCACATTCACGCGAGCCGGTGACGCGCCTGCCCGTCTTCCGTTCAAATGTGGATTGCGCGACCGAAAGCGTCGAGGACGCTTTCGTGCATGGCTTCCGAAAGCGTCGGATGTGGAAACACGCTGTGGATGAGCTCCGCTTCCGTCGTCTCCAGATTCATCGCGACCACGAAACCCTGGATCAGCTCGGTGACCTCGGCGCCGACGAGATGCGCGCCGAGCAAGCGT
>Ga0187782_10000956_pt1 | contig 20572 bp, 26 predicted proteins | sample 0715_SJ02_MP15_2_FD_132454 | JGI IMG/M metagenome (GOLD analysis project Ga0187782, IMG submission 132454) | Tropical peat soil microbial communities from peatlands in Department of Meta, Colombia - 0715_SJ02_MP15_20_MG | ecosystem: Environmental > Terrestrial > Soil > Wetlands > Peat | place... | reverse complement strand
CGTTCGATTTTTGTAATCTGAACTCCTAAAAAGCTCGCATGGCGGTCGCTTTTCAGCTTTGCCAAGACGCTGCTGAGCTCATTATTTTGAGTCTCGCATTCAGGACTCATCACAATCACTACTATGTGTCATTCTGGTCGCTCTGACGTTTCGCTGCTAGTTCTGTTTATCGACTTGTAGTAATTTACTAGACGGGTCTATGCGCGGAAACCGATAGGCCACGTGGTGTATTTTTGGTTTCGAAGGGTTCGCATCTATACTGCGAGCTCACTTTGGCTGAGGCGCGCTTTTCGCAAATATTTCATCTATCTTAGCGGCCACTATGAAATCGTTTTCAGACAACCCCCCTATGTTGTGGGTCGTTAGACTGATTTTCACGTAGCTGTAGGAAACGAAAATGTCTGGATGGTGTCCTTCAGTTTCTGCCAGTTGTGCCACTTCATTGATGAAGCGCATCGATTCGATGAAGTTTTTAAACCTGAAACTTCGCACGATCTTTGTTGTGTTTTCCAACTTCCACTTGGGCACCATGGGTAGCAGTCCATTGATGGTCTCTCGGTCAAACGGTTGCGTGCCGACTTCGCACGGCACGCAGTGCTTCTCCGTGAGACGCAAGGCGCCGGCAGTCCCTTCGTTACTCATCTTTAACACCTTCTGAGTCTTGCGCCGTTGTATCGTTTAAAGTTATTGGAAACTGTTAGCACAAAATTTAGGGGCGGGAGCACGTGATGTCGCTCGGGGATCAGAATTTTAGTAGCAAGAGTTTGCAGGAATTCGCTGAAAAAAGCTGTGTCGCGCGCATCACTGCGCTGGACCAGTGCATGGTCGGCTTCTGTCTAGTCGCAGGCGTGGAGAAGCTTGTGCGAGATGTTAAGGCTACCGCTTTCTGATTGTGCACAGCGGAGTTTTTCCGAAGCAAACTCTTGCACGAAGACTGCTGGAGAGTAAATTTATTAAGGCTCAGGAGCACTTGAGAAACGTTACTACAAACTAGCAGGATGAACCTATGAAGGTGTTTTTTGCCACTAAACCAGCTGAACTTGAAGCAGCGCTGGTTGAAAAAGGGGTGAGCTTCGAGCACCCAGACGATGACCTCGCGCAGTTTCGCGTTGCTGATGATGACGTAGACGTGGTAGAGGAAATTGCGCGGCGACTGACGGTTTACGTCTATCTGAAAGACGATTATGTTACCAACGCGGCGGCCCTTGGTGATCGTTATAAAGATTCGGGCGACCCATAATGGGCGAATTGAATGATCCCGTGATTGTGCCGATTAGATATAAACTAGGGGGAGGCCGTATGCGGGGGGTGCGATTCGAACGCACGAACTCCTACGAGAATAGGCCCTGAACCTATCGCCTTTGACCTGGCTTGGCAACCCCCGCGCTTAAGGCGTCCACCTGAGTGATTTACGCCGTGATATATACGTGTTGCTGCCATCGCCGAGAATCAAAAAAGCTTTCCACTTGGTGTTTGACGGTAGCTTAGATACCGTCTTGTGAGATATTGCCTCAAGCATTTTTTTAACCATGACAGTAGCCAAATTGAGTGATGAGACTACTAATCCACTTATAAGCGTGATTTTTCTCATAACGGCATCTAAGTCTACGCGGTATATTTATACGGATTTAGATTAAGCAACGCATTTGTCTTGTCGGAGGGCTCTGGACGTTGCCAACGAAGCCACTTCAGTTTCGATCAGTTCACTAAAGTTGGTCGCGGCTTGCCGCTGCCGCCGATCCAAACGTGGACAGGAAAGACCATTCACGTGCAATGAATACCTTCTGCATATGATTTTCAAGCTTATCGACTCTACGGTGCGTTTCCATGCCGGAAGTGCTGAAATCATAAAGAGCCAGTAAGTCGAAAGCGATCCCAAGGGCAAGCCTATGAACGTGAGCGACGACACCTCGCTCGATTGCGCTCGTATTCTTGGGAGCAGCGCTGCAACGAGTTTCGTTTCATATCGTTTGGCGCTTTGTCAGCACTTGATAGAAGTAGCAAACGTCAACGAGCAAGATCATCGGGTGGCAAAAAGAATCAGCAGGATCCAGACGGCAGCAATCGCCTTTTTGTGATGCAAAATCCGGTTCACTTTGTCTTGAAATCGAGTACTGCTATCTTTATGTACGACATATCAATATTAAGATTGCCTCCCATAAGCAAGAAATGCGCAAACAACTATGGAAATCGTGGTTTTGAGACTGGGGCATCGCATCGATCGTGATCGACGTGTCACCACGCACGTGGGCTTGTGTGCCAGAGCACTAGGTGCCCAAGGAATGCTTCTCGCAGCTTCAGACCGCTCTGTCGTTTCAACAATAAGTGATGTAGTTCAACGCTGGGGGGGTAGCTTCTGGATTCGCGATAACGCCAACTGGAGGCGAGAGATCGTAAAATGGAAGCGAGAAATGGGCACGGTCGTGCACCTGACCATGTACGGAGAAAACCTTCCAAACGTGATCGGCCAACTCGATAGTGAGAAGCTTATGGTCGTGGTAGGAGCGGAAAAGGTACCCCCAGACCTCTATCGACTTGCGGATTACAACGTGGCAGTTACGAATCAACCGCATTCAGAGATAGCAGCCTTAAGCGTTTTTCTCGATCACCTCCAGGGCGGGCAGGAGCTCAAGGCGGATTTCGAAGGAAAAATGAAGATCAGCGGCAACACAAGTATCAAGGCAGGTGTTAAGCGTTCTGAGCAGATCAACTAGCACAGCCGGTCGAAGCGGTGGAGACCAGCGGATCCTTGTCGTGGGGTACAACACAAGGCATATAATATGCTCTGCGAAGCGAGCAGGATACTATGTCGAGTCTGTAAGCCATTATAAAGATCGTGACTTGATCAAATGCGGTGACGTAACGCGTTTCATAAGAGACGAGTTCCCTGGAATCATCTCCGACTCCGACTATGCTGGTGTCAAGGCACTCGTGGGGGGCTTAGACTACGACCACGCAATATTAGGTGCAGGTTTTGAGACACTTGAAATCCCGCGCACGGCTGGAAATCCTCCATCGCTTTCGAGCTTTGTTAATGACAAAAGTCGTATGAGAGACAAGCTCGAATCCTTAGGCTATCCAGTCCCGAAGCATTATAGACTGGGAGAAAATCTGCCATTTCCTGTCATTCTCAAACCGAACCGTGGCGCGGGGGGATTTAAGAATGTACTAATCAAAGATGAAGAGCAACTTCAGAGGAGCATTGAACAATATCACGAGAACGGGTGGGGAAATAATTTCCTCATTGAGGAATACGTTCGTGGGATAGATGCTAGCTCTTCGGTGTTGTCTACCGGCACAGAGGCGGTCACCGTCGCAATAAACGAACAACTTATCGGTCTGCGGAGTCTTGGTCCGATGCGGCGCTTCAGCTTCTGTGGTAGTTTGACTCCGCTTAAAACGAGTTATGTGAAGGAAATCGAAAGAATTTCGAACTCGCTAGCCATCGATCTGGGGTTAGTCGGTACAAATGGTATTGATTTCATGATCGGTTCAAGTGGCCCGGTCGTAATTGAAATAAATCCGAGATTTCAAGGAACTCTTGATACCATCGAGGGATCACTCGGAGTCAACTTGGTCGAGGCTCACATCAAAAGCTGCCAGGGCGAACTGATCCCCCTCGGAAAGTATCGAAGATTTTCGTGCCGCATGATCTGTTTCGCGGAGCAAGATTTTCAAGTCACGAAAACCTGCAACCGCGCGCATTACATGGATATCCCCCAAAAAGGAGCTTATATCGAGCGCGCGAAACCAATCATTTCGGCTATAGCATATGGCAAGTCGAGAGATTCTGCGTTCAACAACGCCGCGCATCATATAGAAGCTGCAAAAAAGGCCTACCAGAGCTGAGCGCAGTGGAAGCTCCCTCGTACGAAATACACCACAAGTAGGTATAAGTCACTTTAGCGCACAAAAATACATGATGGGTAACGATGTTGCCGTTCGGGGCTATTTGAAGAATCTTGTCGGAGATGACGGCTTGGAAATGATTGAGCGTGCGTCTATTAATGAGTTAACCGACGAAAAAATAGCTGAAGAGACTGGTTCCAACCTTAACACGGTAAGGCGGACTCTGTATATCCTGTATGAAAACCGACTGGCAAACTATCGGCGTGAGCGGGACAAGGACAGTGGGTGGCTAACGTACTTGTGGAGAGTTGATTTGAGCGACATCTCACGCAACATGGACGAAGAGGCAAAGAAGCTTATCAGAAGACTTGATACGCGTTTAGATTTTGAAAGACAGAACGTTTGCTATACGTGCGAAAACGGCTGTGGTCGTTTTCTATTTGAGACAGCAAGCGATTATGATTTTGTCTGCCCCGTTTGCCATGCGGGACTTGATTATCAAGATAGCTCTGTTTTGGTCGATGTGGTAGGAAGAAAGCTGGAAGAGCTGAGACGTGCCTTCGAGTAGCCTTCCCTCGTACGACAGAGCGGTTCAGCTTCTCAAGGAAAGCGGCTGCAGCGACGGACTTATACAACACGTAGAGGCTGTCTCTAAATATGCAGTCGAAGTTGCTGAATCTTCAGTGGATGCTGACGTCGCGCTTGTCCAAATTGGTGGGCTTTTGCACGATATCGGCAGATGCAGGACCAACGGCATTGAGCACGGCATTGTAGGCGGAAAGCTGTTGCGGAGTTTCGGAGTCGACGAACGCGTGGCGAGGATCGCTGAAAAACACGTCGGTGCCGGAATAACGGAGAAAGAAGCTGTGCGCTTGCGCCTCCCCCCTGGAAACTACGTCCCCGAGACCCTCGAGGAAAAAATCGTCGCTGCCGTCGACAACCTTATAGAAGGAACGCGGAGAGTCACAATTGAGAAGGCAGAAGCTGATTTCCACGCTAAGCTTAATGGAAATCCAGCTGCAATTCGCATAAGAAGTCTTCATGACGAAGTTTTTGGCAGCGCCAAACGGTCCGTCTCCGCAACGCGTGCGAAACAGCGATTATGAAAACTTATGAAAACGATTCATCTTATGCAGCTAGTCTGCGGTAACGCAGGCAAGGCAGCCCGATCGTTCGAGGCGATGCTGTGCAACGACCTAAGTGGATTGCGTGTTATATACTCGCTCAAGCTTACCTCGTGGGTCTCGGTGACTATCACCGGGAGTGAAGAACAGGTTGCCCGAGACTTACTGGCGAAGCAATATGGCGAGTTGCATGACCCCCGGCCCGGCGATATAGCACGTGCTTGGCTGGCGGGAATCAACGATTATGGTATTGAACTCGACATGGGCTGCAAACGTGTTTTGGTGCCCTCTGGACGGCTCGAACCATTGGGGCGTGGCACTGTTGAACAGATCGCCTCAAGATTTGGTCTGATTCATTGTTTGCCTCTGCAGGTCCGACTAGTAGGAGAATTTGATGCAGAGTTTACGAAAAACCAAATCGATGCATTGTGGCGCTGGAGAAAAGGGACCGACCGGATAAATGTCAATAACGCTACCCGCGCGCAGCTCCACGCGGCTCTGAAGAGGAGTGGCCACGCAAGAGACATCTATGCGATCGAAAGGCTTGGCATTTTGGAACACTCTATCGTCTGTAAGAAAGGGACGGACGCGCCAGGCTTGGTCCCGCAAATCGGCCCTCACTTGAAATCAGAGCTAGCATGCGTCAGAGGCGCTCAAAACATTCACTAGCCGCCTCTTGATCTGCCAGCCATTCGAAAGAGTGCCTATTTTAGAAGATCGAAACGCCTTTGACGCTTGCGAGTTGTAGGAGCTTGTCAACAAGCGAACCGGGAACGCGCGTGTCGCAGATAATCGTCAGCTTGGGCTCATCGATGAAGTAAGGATCATCAGTGACAGCCTGTCTGATGCGCACATCAAACGATGCAACGGTTTGAGCAACTTCTTCCATGATTCCTATCTGCGTGGCATCTTGAGGCGTTATGACGATTACGCCGAGTCCCAGGAGAGGCGCAACGTCACGGAGGAACACCAACGTTTTCAGGTTCGAAAAAAAACGCCTGAGCATGTCATCGCCAAGAATAGTTGTAGTTGCCTCATCGACCGCTCTCCGATCGACTTTGGCTGCGCGCGAGATCTCGGTGTCAGGGATCCTAATAGTACCTGAGATGACCTCTCCCGCGCTGTTAACTTGGAATCCGTGCTCAAGCAAAACTTCTGCAACCCGCTCTTGGGCAGGAAACTTGGCAAACCTTGCGAGCACTTCACTCCACATGAGGCCATTTTGTAAAGCTTTTTAGCTTGTACTCTCATGGACGATATATACAAGAAGCTTGCGGACACCATGCGGCTGGATACGTATCTCGTTCGGGAAAAGCTTATTGCATCGCGCTCACGTGCGCAAAGGGCAATTAAAAGTGGGTTTGTCACGGTTGACGGAAGGACTGTGATCAAGGCTTCGTTTGACATCACTCCTCACCAAGAGGTTACCGTTGGTGCTGCCGCCGACAGGCCAGCTGGGTATTGGAAACTAAAAGGAATCCAAGAGGCGTTTGAGCTGATAAAAACCGGTGACGCCGTACTCGACGTAGGCGCGAGCGCGGGAGGCTTCTTATGGTACGCGGCGGAACTCGCGCACGAAGTTTACGCGGTCGAGTTCAGTTCGTCATGCAAGCCATTTCTTGAGGCGGTCGCAGGAAGGTATCCCGGCCAGGTCACTCTCATTTACGCTGACGCATTTTCTTTTGATTTTAGCCGTCTTGAGGTACGTTTTGACGTCCTGCTAAACGATATTACGGCGGAACCAGCCGATGTACTCAAGCTTCTCGCAAAGTTGTCAGCGGTTCTCAAAACAGGAGGGCTGGCCTTGCAGGTTTTTAAAGGAAAAGTAGCAAAACAAGCTGGGGGAGATCTTCTGAAGCGCGTTGAGGATCAAGGTTTTAAAATTGTTAAGCTGTTTAGCGCGCAAAAAGACGAGCTTTACGTCATCGCTCAAAAGGAGAGCGATGATCAAGACGCCGAGGAAGGGATTTGAACCCCTGCGAGGCAAAAGCCTCACCAGCTGTCCGATCACGAGACCTCCAGGCTGGCGCCGTAGTCCACTTGGCTACCTCGGCACGTCAGATGCGCCAGCCGGGATTCGAACCCGGGTTTGAGGCTTGGCAAGCCTCAGTGATAACCACTACACTACCAGCGCAAAAATCGAGCATGCGATTATGCGTTGGTATCTATATAAAAGTTATCAGCGCGACGGCAAGGCATTTCGCGGTGGTTTAGCGAAGGAGAGCTCACGATTACGGCAAGGTTAGCTCAGGTAACTTAGGCCTTCGAGTTTGAATCTCAGCTTGTAAACAAGGGCTTCAATTTCGAAGATGGACGTGAGTGTGTCATCGTAAGCGATGACGACAGTCGCGTTGTTGACATTGATCTCTACGTCAGCGACCCCATGCTTATTTGAAAATGCGTTGCTTAGAGCGTCAGCATTAATCTGCTCGTTAAGTTCTGCGATTTTGAGCCGTATTATCTTCAGGTGCTCTATGTGAGTCAAAGAACCACGCTATCTACAACTTATTCATCCTTTATAAAACGCGCACCGACGCTGCTTGCGCCGCTTCTCTCGTTTCCTTTTTTTGTTAGCTCCTGCTTCGTTCTGCTGGTGGTCGCAGCACGGTACGATCGCAAACTATAAGCTGAAAATTTGTAGAGAAAGTCTATGGAATATGAAATCTTCTACAAACCCACTTACAGCTTGGCAGAAGTCAGACTATCTGATGGCGAAAGCATTCAAGCTGAGCGGCGAGCTATGGCTTACATGAGTCCGAATTTTGGCGTGAGTACCGGAATCAAGGGAGGGGTTCTCCGTGGGCTTAAGAGAACCGTGCTCGGCGGTGCAGACATTTTCCTGAACACATTCGTTGCGCAGGGCGACGCGGTCGTCGGTCTCGCTCCCCCTTACGTCGGCGATATTGCGTACAGAGAGATAAGGGATGAGACGCTTCTTATCCAAGGAGAATGTTTCTTAGCGGGCTCGCAAAGCTTAGATTTAGACACGAAGTGGGGCGGCGTCAAAGGATTCTTGTCGGAGACTGGGCTTTTCTTCGTGAAAGTCTCTCAGTCTGGATACGTGTTTATTTCAAGTTTTGGCGCCATTCAAGAGCGAAAAATCAACGGACGGTTTCGCGTCGATACTGGGCACATTGTTGGATTCACTGAGGGCCTCGAATGGAAAATTGGGACTTTTGGAGGCGTTAAATCAGCTGTTCTTGGCGGCGAGGTACTGGTTACCGAATTTAACGGAGAAGGGACGGTCTACATACAGAGCCGGAGCGAAAAGATGTTCGTTGACTGGTTAATGCCGCTTTTGCCAGAGCAAGAGAAAAAGTAAAAACTCGTACGTCGAAGAGAAATGCCCCAGCCCGGATTTGAACCGGGGACAACCAGATCTTCAGTCTGGCGCTCTCCCAGGCTGAGCTACTGGAGCGTCATTGGCGGGTGAATCCCGCCTCCCCGATTTGAACGGGGGACATGTCGGTCTACAGCCGACCACTCTGCCAGACTGAGTTAAGGCGGGTGACGACAGTATTGCGACCGTTATTACTTATTCTTTACTGTATTTACTGAGCGGCTTTATATTGTCAGAGTGGTTCTGATTCTGGTTTTAGGGCGATTGAGAGCGTTATAGTGCACGGCGTAATTTGGTACATTAATCCAGTTCTTTTTATAAAAAAGCGATAGCAAAAGTTTATTATTGTAGTAGGGTGATTGGCAGTCAGACGAAAAACAGACATGCGTCTGACACTAGACTGCTTTTTGTAGCCTCTGAAGCAGACAGAAGTCAGCTTTTCGTCTGACACACTAAAGATTCAGAAGGTTGCTATGGAGCGAATCACCCTGAGATTGCCAAAACAACAGCTAGAACTCATAGATAAACTGGTCACGGCGGGCGAATTTCCCTCGAAGAGCGAAGCAATCCGCGCAGCTGTTCGAGATCTGGTTGATACCCATTATGAGAAGCTCCTCAGCAGAAAAGAACGAAGTGCGGTTTTGATCTAGTACAGGTGGCGGTATATATGCAAAGTATTGTCGAAGAAGCCTTGCGACGATGCGAAATGGAGAGGCAGCGACCTCAGATGCTTCCAGATGAAGAAGAAGAGGAATTTGGAGCCCCTCGGATCCTCATTGTGGGCTGCGGCGGAGCTGGCAACAACACAGTCAACCGACTCTACAACATAGGAGTCGACGGCGCGGAGACCATCGCGCTCAACACTGACAAACAGCATTTGGACATGATCGACGCTGATATTAAGGTGTTAGTCGGCAAATCGATCACCAAAGGGTTAGGGGCAGGCGGCGATCCTGAAGTCGGACGATGTGCGATCGAGTTAGGTCGTAGGACGCTGGAAACGCTTCTTAAAGACACCGATCTTGTATTTGTTACCGCGGGGATGGGGGGCGGAACAGGCACGGGCGCTGCTCCGATCGTCGCACAGATCGCGAAAGCGCACGGCGCAATCGTCGTGGCAATGGTGTCGACTCCGTTCAACGTGGAGCGGGCGCGGCTGATTAAGGCCGAAGAAGGACTGGAAGACTTGCGGAGAGATGCTGATACGGTCATTGTTCTTGATAATAATCGTTTGCTTGAATTTGTGCCGAACTTGCCGATTGACCATGCGTTCTCAGTGATGGATCAGATCATCGCAGAAACCGTGAAGGGCATCGCTGAGACGATCACACAACCTTCATTGATAAACCTTGACTACGCAGATGTCAGAACCATCATGAATAGCGGCGGCGTTGCTGCCATGCTAGTAGGTGAATCGCGAAGCCAAGACAAAGCACGCGACGTCGTGCGTGAGGCATTCAACCATCCGCTCTTAGAAGTCGACTTCCGCGGGGCAAAAGGCGCGTTGATCCATATCACGGGAGGACCAGACTTGACGCTGAAAGAGGCCGAAGAGATCGCCAAGGCTCTGACCTCCCAGTTGGATCCAAACGCCAACGTCATTTGGGGCGCACGTGTTCAAAAAGGGTACGAGGGCCGCGTGCGGGTGATGTCGATCGTGACTGGCGTGCAATCTGCCCAAGTGTTAGGCCCGACTTATGGCGAGCTATTCAAGTTTCAAAGGGCTAAGCAAGGCGCCAGCGCGGCAGGAAAAGAACCGCGCGTGCGAGACTTCGCCCGTGAATTTGAATCCGGTGAGATCGATAGCATCCTCTAAGGGGATCTCCGAATTTAACAAACGGCTCTCTCGCAGCTCATTTGGCTATTTTATAGTCTGTCGACCGCAGCTCTCTCAGGATTTTACAGCTCTGACAAAGCGCTTTGACAGCGGGTTCTCCGCACTGCACACAGTGACCGAGCTGAAACGGCTCACGCTGCGTTAATCCTAAGATCCTCTCAAGCCCTTTCACGAGCGCGTACTTGGTGCCTGGGTGTTTAGGCTCTAGCTCATTCAGCACGCTGCGCACCTCGGCTCGAAACACCCCAGCAGAGAAGCGGCACTCGTCAAGGCTGATGGGGATTTCCTTGAGAACCGCGTATAACGCGACCTCTTTTTCTGGCACATATTTGAGCGGTTTCACACGGCGGATCAGGCCTTCTTTAGCGGAGTGATCAAGCCGCAGAAGCCGATCGATGTCTCCGCGCAAATAATTCATTAGAATTGTCTGCGCTTCGTCATCGAGATTGTGGCCTGTGGCGAGTGTCGAGGCGCCGACCGTTTTTGCTATGCGATTCAGGAGTGAGCGTCGCAGGATCCCGCAAATCGTGCACGGTCGCTCGTGCAAGCGATCGATTCTGACGTCAAAGTACTCTTCAAACGAAGCCACCTGCCATCGAACGCCGAGCTCTGCGATGAGCATTGCTGCTGATTCAAGAGCCTTGTCGCGGTATCCTGCAATACCTTCGTCGATAGTGATGGCCACAATTTCAACCCCACGGCGTGAGAAAAGGTCATTCAGTACGGCTAAAACTACGGCAGAGTCCTTGCCGCCGCTCAACGCAACAGCGAGCGTTCCCTCGATTCGTTTCTTTCTGATCTCTTTTTTGATCTTCTTTTCAACGTCGGCCAAGAAATGTGCCTTGCAAAGGTGTAGTCCTGAATATCTCTGAAACAGAATGGCAGGCGCGCTACATTTATCGCACTTCATCTCGTGTACATCTCCGGATGAAGACTAATAAACTGTTCTGCAGCACAGGGAAAAACGGAGGCTGGCCAGAAGGCGGTGAAAATGCTGCAAGATATCGCACGCGAATTTAAGGAGTTGGAGCGCTATGATTTTCGAGTGCTGCAAGCGGTCGAAACGGGCATGCGTTTCTTTGACTGGGTTCCTATAGATGATCTGCCTAACTACGCTCGGCTGCCGCGAGACGAGGTGAGTTATCGAATCAACCGGCTTTCCAAATATAAGCTCGTTGAGCGGAAAACGGCCCATTACGTTGGCTACAAGCTAACTTTCGGTGGGTATGACGCCCTTGCCATTAACACGCTTGTTCGGCGCGGGGCCATAAAGTCTCTCGGATCAAAAGTGGGCGTCGGGAAGGAGTCTGATATTTACGACGCCGAGCGCGAAGGCGGTAGGATCGTGATTGTGAAATTCCATCGTGAAGGCACGACGTTCCGGCACGTGAAACGATCGAGGGGATACTTCGGTGAGACCGAACGATGCTCGTGGATGCTTGCGTCTAGGCTGGCAGCAGAAAGAGAATATGAAGCCATTGCCACTCTCTATGGGAACGTCGCTGTTCCAACGCCGATTGCGCACAACCGACACGTTATCGTCATGGGACTTGTAAACGGCCGAGAAATGAGCAACACTGCGCTAGGAGACCCTGTCGCCACTCTTGAAAAGATCATTGCGCAGATTAAGTTGACGTACGAGCTCGGCATTATTCATGCCGACTTAAGCGAATACAACGTAATTGTGTGTGCCGACGGAAACATCGCCCTGATCGACTGGCCGCAATGGGTGCCAGCGTCGCACCCCAATGCTGATGACTTGCTCTGTAGAGACGTGAGCACCGTCCTATCGTATTTTGCTAGAAAATATCAAATAGCAAGACGAACAGAAGAGCTTTTAGCATACGTAAAACAACGCGATCACGGTCCCGCACAACTTTTTTCAGGCTAGCGGAGGCCTATTTGGGGCAGCGTTGGAGGTGCGACGCAATTTCGACCACTAACGAAAACGGCGGGAGTTTAGTTGCGTCAAAAAGGACGTACACTATTGTCGGCGTAGATCCCGGAACAACTGCCGCTTTCGCTGTCTTGGATTTGAAAGGTCGACTCCTTAGAACCGGGAGCTCAAGATCTTGGGGTTTTTCTGAGCTCGTGGGGTTGCTAATTGAATCGGGACACCCGCTTATCATCGCCACGGACAAGAATCCGGCTCCCGGAACCGTCGAACGGATAAAGCGAGCTTTTAACGCGATTCTGCACACACCTGCTTCGTCACTTTCGCTAGAACAGAAGCAGCGCGACACGAAGCCTTTCGACTATTCAAACGAACACGAACGTGATGCGCTCGCGGCTGCAATTGACGCAGCCAGAAGCCTCAGAAACAAGCTTGAAAGTGTAGAGAAGAGAGCTCCAGCCGACGTTGAACTTGACGAACTTCAGATGCTTGTTTTGCGCGGACATACGGTTGATTCTGCTATCAATTTGCTCAAAAAGCCTCTAGCGCCGACGGAGAACCACGTGCTACGCCAAATTTCAGCTCCAGAGAAGGATCTTCTAGGTCCCGCTATTCTCTATCTCAAGGCGATCATCAAACGGCAGGACGAGCAAATTAATCGGCTTTCGAGCTACGTGGCTGATCTGAATGAATCGTTGCAGTTAGGTCAAAAAAAGGTGCTAAAGCTGCAAAACAAGATTAATACCATCAGGTCTCAAGACGCAAAAAACTTGAGGAGGGATAGGGAAGTTACGTTCAGGCAAAAGGAAATCGAGCGCCTTTCAGCTGAGCTTGTACGAAGCAAAAGGGTCAACGAAGGCTTGCAGAAGCGCATGCGAAAGCTGAAGCAAGTCGGGGCAACTGAGCGTAACAAAGCGGTCAAGACAGTCAAAGTCATCAAATTCTTCAACCGAGAAGCGATTGAGGCCGCGGATGACCAATTCGGCCTGAGCCAAGGCATCATCTTGTTTGAGGACGCAAGCGGTGGCGGCATCGCTGCTGCTGAATTGTTGGTCAGCAAACGAATACGCGCCGTCGTCGTTAGAAACGAAATGTCGCACGTAGCTCGAAAAACGTTATTTGAAGCCGATATTCCTATTTTTTCTATGCGCGAGCTCGCATTGGATCTTTCTGGCACCTTGATGACGATCGACAAGAATGCGTTGGAGCTTATGATCGAAAAGGGTCAAACAGAAATTGCCAATGCAAAACAACAGGAACAGCTTCGCAGGCTTGAGTCGCTTGTTGAAGCGTACAAACATGAGCGGACCATCGGCATCCAGAAAAAAGATTGATGCGGCGGGTAGACCACAGAGCGCGTTTTCCCTCAGCGATCAAGCGTTGGAGACGTTCGTGGGAACGTGCACGGACGGTTTCGTATATGCTGAGGCCTCGAGAGCCTATTGCTACCAAAAGGGGCCCAAAGTTGAGCACTTTGAGCTTCCACACAGCTTCAGTGGCGCCCAGCTCCTCGTAGTACACCTCTAGGACCTTCACGATTTTTTCGCGCGCCAGCATCCCGCAGCCTCCTGTAAACGCGAGATACATGCAACGACCGGCAAACGAACGGGCAACTTCTTGAGACATGCCTCCTTTGCCGATTATCACTGTTACGCCCTGCTTCACAATGGAGGGCGTCTGCGCGTTCATTCGCGCACTAGTCGTCGGTCCTGCCGAAACAACACGATACGTGTTCCCGTCTTTCACGATGAGCGGCCCGCTATGGTAAATGCAGGCGTCCTGCAAACTGAACGGGAGGTGTGGGTCAGCAAGCATCCTATCGTGTGCTTTGTCTCTGGCCGTGTAGAGAACCCCGCTGATAAAAACGACGTCGCCAATCTTGAATGGAGCTATGTCAGCTGGCGATATCGGGGTATGTAGCACGGTTGACATGGCGTACGATCGATCCAAGCCACGACTCCTCGTTATAACTTGATGCTGAATCTACCTTTCGGTCGGCCCAGCACTGGATTGCTACTGCTACAGGAAGCATGGCGGTGTGACATGGGGCCTCTTCAACGAAAACGCGCAACGCAGTTGTGTCGCCGCCGAGGCCCATCGGTCCGATGCCTAGTTCGTTGATCTGTTGTAAGATCTCTGCTTCAAAGGGGCTCTGCTCTTCTTCTAACGATCTCAACAACGTTCTTTTCGCCAGACGCGCGCAGCCGTCAAACGTGCTTCCGATACATATCCCCACGATAATAGGCGGACACGGTTTGCCACCACTTTCCCATATCGTCTTGAGGACGAACGGCCAAACGTCTTGAAGGGGCTCCATCATCGCCAAAGCGCTTGTGTTTTCTGAACCGGCGCCTTTGACCAGTACGGCAACCGATAGCCTGTCCCCCTCGCTGACGTCGCAAATCATATCGAAGAGGGGTTCATCGCAGCACACTCTTGTGAGCGGGTAAACCGCGTCTGTCCTGAGAGGTACTGCGTCAGTCGCGCGCTGTACAGCAGTTGCAAGGGCCTCTTTCAGGCCGAAATCGATGTTTGCTTCTCGTCCGATCTCGACAAAGAATATAGGAACACCCGTGTCCTGACACATCGGAAGACCAGCAGCACCCGCTAGCCTGACGTTTTCAAGAATTGCCCATATGTGTTCTTTGCCCCGATCGTCTGACTCGGCCTTTGCTGCGTTGGCGAGTGCCCGCGTAACATCGCGCGGCAGCTGTGTCTCAGTTTCTTGCAGCGCCTGCACCGCGTGATGTATAAATGCTTCTCTGCGAGACGGCATTAGTCACTCAAGATAATCCATTTGGGAACGCTTCAGTTCCTGCCGTTTTCTTTCAAGGAAACTGTAGACCGCAGCGTGTTTGGCCCCTTCTGCGAGCATTTCGATCGCTGTTCTCACCGTCTGAATCTGACCGATGTACCCGATCGTGCTGACAGTCTTTCCGTAAATAGACACGTTCGCGCCCGTGAGACTCTCAAGAGCCTCCCGCGACTTTCCCTCTTTTCCAATTATGCGCCCCATAATCCGTTTGAGCTCCTTCGGCGTATCGGCGACCTTTGACAGGTCGATGACGTCGAGAGTAATCTGTTCATCCTCGAAAATCCGGAAGGCCTTCTCTGGGCTAAAACCGCGAGCAAGCGCATTGATGACTTCTGTTGCTTTCAGAATGCCGAGTGAATCGCTCTCGATGGTGACCGTCCCCTCGGCGCTATCGATGTCAAGTTTCACTGCGCTTTTTTCCTCAATCTGCGCTTTCGTGCTGCCACCGACGCCAATGATGACCCCTATACGGTCTCTGGGAACCTTCAAGTACTCCCTCATTTCGTGATCTCTCTCAAAACTGTAATCGCTGAAGCTCTTACTCCGGCTTCATTGAAGAACTTCACGACATTGCCGACGTCCCGCTGCAGAAACTCCTGTGCACGAGGGTGCTGCACAAGCACGGATTGGCCCATATCGATGAATACCGGCTCGGCTTGGTCGTTGACGAGTATATTATACTCACTAAGGTCGGCGTGGACCAAGTGTGCGTCTTGATAAAGTCTCTTCATGAATTCGATCGTCGTGTCGTATACCTCTTTGACGTTTTCTAAGTTCCCTACAGCCTGCTTCAAAAGCGGACAAGCGACGCCTTCTCGGCCGATAAACTGCATGACGAGGACATTCTCCTTATATTTGAGCGGCTCGGGGACGCGCACGCGTGCTTTACATGCTCGTGTTAAGTTCCGGAATTCTTTTCTTGTCCAAGCGAATACCACGTCCTTTTTGGTTCTCCTGACTTTCGCAAACCTGTAATCGCCCAGTATGTAGTCGTGCATAGCCTTAAAGTCGCTCGTTCTTATTCGGTAGATCTTGATCGCGAGCTCACGTCCGCTCGGTCCTATTGCGTGGAAAACGTTCGCTTCTTTTCCTGTCGAAATCGGGCCACCAAGCGCTTGTATAAGCCCGGTGCTCGCGAGGCGATATAGGGCCTTTAGGGTTAGCTCGTCGAATACTTCATCTCGAGCCTTGAAATCGTCTGCTTCTTTATCGCGTGCCCGTAGCTCGTCAACGTCTCTCTCGATACGTTTTATCTTGTCGTCAATCAAATCTGGCTCGTCGGTCATGCTTCCTTGGGGAGCTGAGAACGCCGCTTTGTGCGGCAACTACAAGTAGGCGCTTTTCTTGAGCCACTCAACTTGCATTCCTTGGTATCGCCACACGATGTCCGCTTTTTCGTCTTGGAAACTCCACGGTGCCATAACTATGACATTGCCGACACGCAACCAAACGCGATTCTTGATCTTGCCGCGAATTCTCCCCATGCGAGTTTTGTCGTCCATAGATCGGATTCTTACCCTATTCGCGCTAAGCATACTTTTTACGATCCCGAAGATCTCCCCCTGCTCTTTCTGCGGCATTCTTACCTGAGTCTGCGGTTCTTGGCTCAGAGAAACACCTTGTTGGTGATACGACTCTTTTTCTTTCCGTCGAAATAGTTTAGTCGCTGTGTAGCGCCGTACGAATAGGTCCTATAATTCCTTCGATATACGTCGCAGCACCGTTTTTGAGATCCAGCGGGTGAAGCTTGCCGGCGGCGTAATCCAGCTCGAGGGCGGAGAAGTCCTCGTACCGAATCGGGCCGCCGAACTTTTGGGGTCGTTCGAGCTCGACGTGCTTGAATTGGGGAAAGACGTAGTACCTATACAACTGGAGGACAGGGTTTTCTTCCGGAGTTCGCGGTGGGCAATAAGCGGACTGAATCTTCCTCTTGATGGATTCAGGCGAATCTTCGACGGCAACAAGGTTGTTCCTTGACGAGGACATTTTGTTCGCGTCGAGGCCAAGCAGGATTGGCGTGTGGACGCACACGGGGGATTTAAATCCCATTGAACGAAGCTCTTCTCGCGCCAACATGTGAATCTTGCGTTGATCGATCCCGCCTACGGCGATATCGATGTTTAAGTATCCTATGTCGGCTGTTTGCATGAGCGGATACATCATTTGAGAGACGACCGGGTCTTCCGCGTTTCGTGATACCTCGTCCATGCTTCGCCGAGCGCGGTTCAGCGTGGTGTGCCTCGCTAGTTTCAGAATCAGCTTGGTGTATTCCGGTTCGAGCTGATAATCGCTGCCGCGCACAAATCTAGTGCTTTCAGCAAGGCCTAAAGCGGAAAAACACTTTTGGTAGTGGTCCGCCCAATCGCGGATTTGATCCATCGTGCCCTTTTCGTTCAGGTATGCGTGCAAGTCCGCGAGCAGCACGATGACATCGACGCCGACTGACTGCAGATCAATGAGCTTATACGCCGTTAGAAGGTGTCCAAGATGCAGTTCCCCGCTAGGTTCGTAGCCGGCATAAGCGGTAATGTTTGTCTCATTGTCGAGAAGGGCAGCCAGCTCGTCGTCGGTTACGGCTTCTTCCACGTTGCTCATGACTTGTTCGAACTTCACATTAATCACGTTGGTCGAATTAAATGCGCGTTTAAAGACGCTATGGACCTAGATGTGGTCTTGCTTGTGATACGCCCATTGGCGGATCTCATATTTATTTAGCTCGGTGCCATTTGCTCTGCGCGTTCCGAAAGCCAATTGCCGCGCGTGACGAGTGAAAGCTCAACTAGGCCAGTTTGCGCTGGTGTAATCTTCGTGGGAGAAGTCCCTTGAGCCTGATAGTTGAATTGGATGAGACGCGGTCACGTGCGCGACTCATGAGTGAACTGCCCTTGCAGTATCAGAATCTGAGAGATGGGCCTGACCGGATTTGAACCGGTGACCGCCCGGTTATGAGCCGGGCGCTCTGACCTGGCTAAGCTACAGGCCCGCTGACGCCGCCAACAGGGCTCGAACCTGTGACATCGTGGTTAACAGCCACGCACTCTACCAACTGAGTTATGGCGGCTTGACACATCTCTCTAGTTTGTTTTTTTACTTAAGCTTTAAGGTCGTAGAACCGTTCACGCGACGAGTAATGCTCATTGTGGGCGCCTTTGGGCGTCAATCGCGTTTAATCCTGTAATTCGCTTTCACTTCACTTAGCTTCTTGAGAAACTGGTTGAGAAGGTGCTCGTAGTTCTGAACAAACTCTGAAATCTTGGCGTTCGTAATTGCGCCGTACGGTGATGGCTTGATCAGGCCCTCTTGCTCTAATATTCGGAGCGAGTAGCGGACCTTGTACTTGGAATGCCCAGTCACTTCTGACAATTTCGAAATCCCAACAGGCTCACCAACAACGACTGCATTTAAAACCTCTAAGTGCCTTTCAAGCATCTCTATCTCGTTTTCCAGTCGATCCAACATCTCTACCACACGTTTAAATAAATTGATTCTAATCATTCATATATTATGAACGTGAAGGTCTCTCAATCCATCATTCGCGGTAAGCTCGACGCACCTCCGTCAAAAAGCTACACCCATCGCGCTATAGTCATGGCAAGCTTAGCAAAGACTTCACGTATCATCAAGCCTTTGGTCTCTGAGGACACGTGCGCAACGGTAAGTGCGTGTGAGATGATCGGTGCGACGATAAATCGCGTCGGCGATGCGTTTTTCATCGACGGCGTGCAAGGAGAGCCGCACAGGCCTGAGAATGTGATAGATTGCCAGAACTCCGGGACGACGTTGCGCTTTCTGATGGGCGTGTGTTCCTTGATTGACGGTACGACAGTTTTGACCGGGGATGCGTCGCTGAGGACGCGACCGAGTTCTCAGCTTATCGACGCTCTCAATGAACTCGGCGCAAAGGTTCTGTCGACGAAGTCGAATGGCACTGCGCCTATAATCGTTCAAGGCGTACTTTCAGGCGGAAAATCAACGCTTACGAATCCGATGAGTTCTCAGTTTTTATCATCGCTTCTTATAACCTGTCCATTGTGTCAAGCAGATAATATGCTAACCGTCCACAACCTTGCGTCGCGCCCGTACGTCGACATGACACTCGAACTGCTGAACAAAGCACAAGTCAACGTAAGCACCGATTATCACGAATTTATGATCCCCTGTTGTCAGCAATATGCAGATACAGATTTTCAGATTCCCGGCGACTTTTCATCGGCCGCCTTTCATTTGAGTGCGGCAGCAATAACCAACTCTCGCGTGAGCGTGCACAACCTCTCTGAATCGAAACAAGGCGATGAGAAAATTGTCTCTATTCTCAAAGAGATGGGGGCACATATTTCTTGGACGGGTGATGTCGTCACTGCAGACGGTGCCGAGCTCCAGGGCATCGCGATTGACGCAGGTGACGTGCCAGATCTTGTTCCAATACTGGCGGTTCTAGGTGCGTATGCTCAAGGCACTACTGACATTTCAAACGTGGCTCACCTGCGCTACAAAGAGACGGATCGACTCGTCGCCATAATAACGGAGCTGCGAAAGATGCAGGTGGACGTCAAAAAGGTGGACGACACGTTGCGAATCGAGGGGGGAAAGCCTCAGGGGGCTAGTTTGAGCGGCTACGGGGACCATCGCATCGTTATGGCGCTTACAGTCGCAGCGCTGGGAGCCGAGGGAGAGACCCAGATCGACACTGCAGAATCGGTGAAAGTGTCATACCCGGACTTCTTTGATGATATCTTCGCCCTCGGAGCAAATCTCGAGCCGACGAGCATTGAGACCCTCTAAAACGCGCTGCGGGAGACTTGCTTTATGAACACTTGCGGACACATTTTTCGGGTAACGACGTGGGGCGAGAGTCACGGTCCAGCAGTAGGAGCAGTTATCGACGGGTGCCCGGCGGGATTGCGCTTAACGCACGAGGACATTCAAAAAGAGCTCGATCGAAGACGTCCAGGTCAAAGTACTATAACGACACCCCGTTTCGAAAAAGATACCGCGCACATACTTTCGGGCATTTACCAAGAAAAGACGCTCGGCACTCCGATTTCAATCATCATTCGGAATGAAGACGTTGATTCGCGCGTGTACGATGAGCTGCGTCACGTGCCGCGTCCCGGTCATGCGGATTACACGTTCCACGCGAAATACGGGTGGCGAGATCACCGCGGCGGAGGGAGAGCGTCGGCTCGAGAGACTGCCGCCCGCGTCGCTGCTGGCGCGGTGGCAAAGAAATTGCTCGATTACAGCGAGATCCGCGTTCTCGGGCACGTTATCGATATCCACGGGATCCAATCCAAGTTCGTCTTTGAGAGTCCAGAAGATCTGCTCCTCGCTGAGAAGAGCATTGTGCGATGCTGTGACCCTGCTGCATCGGACGAGATGGTTGCGTGTGTCGAACGTATGAAAGAAGCCGGCAACAGCGTTGGTGGTATTGCCGAAATCGTTGCTTTCAATGTTCCTCCGGGTGTTGGCGAGCCAGTGTTCGGTAAACTCGATGCAGAATTGGGTAAGGCCCTTATGAGTATTGGCGCCGTGAAGGGCGTTGAAATTGGTGTAGGCTTCCTCGCAGCAAAACTAAAAGGCAGTGAAATGAACGATCAATTCACCGCAACGGATGGCCGAATAGAGCCCAAAACGAACAGAGCTGGCGGAATTCTCGGAGGCATTTCGACAGGGGCGCCTGTCATTAGCAGAATTGCTGTAAAGCCTACTCCTT
>Ga0187782_10000955_pt1 | contig 20579 bp, 12 predicted proteins | sample 0715_SJ02_MP15_2_FD_132454 | JGI IMG/M metagenome (GOLD analysis project Ga0187782, IMG submission 132454) | Tropical peat soil microbial communities from peatlands in Department of Meta, Colombia - 0715_SJ02_MP15_20_MG | ecosystem: Environmental > Terrestrial > Soil > Wetlands > Peat | place... | reverse complement strand
GGAGAGTCGTATCTCAGCTTTGTTCCGCCCTGGAACGCACGCGGCCGCGTGGTGGCGGGCAGGGACCAGTTAGCGTAGCGAACCGGTAGACGAGGCGGGGAGACAGCCCTATGTGCACATCATTTCAAACGGCGGCGCCGCAATTGCAGAAGCTCGACCCGTTGAAGCGCGTCAACTACACCTTCGGCCTGGTGCTGGGTGTGGAAGAGTTTCTGCAGTCCGACAAATATTTTCTTGCCAAGCACCATCTCGAGAATCGCCTCCTGCACGGCTACGGAACGCTGTGCGGCTTGGACGTGACGCCGCAAACCAGCCCGCAGCTTGAGGTGCAGGTGACGCCCGGATGGGCCATCAATCCGAAGGGCCAGGAGATCTACGTTCCGCAACTGATGTGCGTGAACGTGAACGACTGGGTGCAGGCTAACCTATCCGCTTTGCAGACAGCATTTCCCGGGCCCGTGCCTTCCAACCTGAGCCTGTGTGTGGTGCTCTGTTATCGCGAATGCCAGACGGACGTGGTGCCGATACCCGGAGAGCCCTGCCAATCGCAATCGACTTCCACGGCGCCCTCGCGCATTGCGGATTCCTTCGAGTTAATGCTGTGCCTGAACTCGCTCGCCTCGCCCCCGCTGAGTTCACCTCCCTCGGGCTCTTCGGCCGCAAGCGCCTTATGTGAATTCCGGCCGACGCTGATCGCCGATGAGGCTGTTCAGTCGTTCGCGCAGTTGTTGTCGGAAATTCAGACTTCTCCCACCGGCCCCTTCCTGACACTGGACCAACTGAAACAGCTTGTGCTTGACTTGCTTCAGCCGCTCGCATCGCCGCCTCTGAGCTCACCGCCCTTGGCATCGCCACCTCAGGGTCCGCCCTATTACGTTCCAGCGTCCCAGGCCGCGGGAATGCTTCGGGCCGCCTACCGGACCTGGATCACGGAGGTGCGCCCCTTCCTTGCGGCGGCCCAGGGAGCAGGTCCGTGCTGTCCGCCCCCGGAAAAATGTGTGCTGCTGGCGGATGTCCAACTCGCCTTGAACTCGAACTGGGTTGCCACGGCCGTCACGGTCGATGACGGGCGGCGCCCGTTCACGGTGCCCACGGCCCTGTTGCAGGAGGTAGTCTTTCAGCAGGCAGCACAGATAGGCGCTAATGCCTCGTGTCGAACCGTAGCGGCAGGCGTCTTCGACATAACTGGCGCGAGCAAAGGCCCGACCTACAATAATCTGACCGCGACACTCGGTAGTCCTCCCACCGCCGGCGAGTACCTGCTGAGCTTCCAGGGATATCAGAACCCTGCAACCAACCCGGGGATTAACTACATTGTGAAGGGCACGGTGCAGGAACCCAGTGTGCTGCCGCCCCCGGCGCGAGCCACGGTTGAGTTTATGGATTTCGCAGACTCCGGCATTTGGATTCGAGTGCTCGACACCAATCTGAAGGCCCTCGGCGCGGGATTCGGCTTCATGCTCGAGATCACGATGATAGGGGACTCTTTATGGCAGCCGTAAGCCTGCTGACTCCCATCCTCCAGGGTGGCATCCAGAATGTCAACTTCGTGAGCGGCCGAGTGCTGACCGCCGCCGACATGACGGCGGAGAGAACTGCCAACCTTCAGCGGCAGCGCCTGTTAGGGACGTGCATTGGGGACGGAGTCGCCTCGGGCTTCGAGGTCACTGTATCTCCCAACTCGATCGCCTTTGGGCCGCAGGTGGTGCACGTGACAGCAGGCGTGGCAGTGAACCGCAACGGTGATGCGCTTCAGCTCGCCTCGGACACGGATGTCACGCTTGCCGCACCGGCTCAGACCGCGCCCGCAAATTCAGGGCTCTTCGCGCCGTGCCAGCCTCCTCAGACGCAACTCACCAACCCCGGCATTTATATCCTCACGGTCATGCCGGCCACGGGCTATCAGGGACAAGCGCCCATGACGCAGCTCAACTCGAGCGGCGTGGCCACCTCCTGCACCAGCCAGTACGCCACCGCGGGTGTGCAGTTTCGTCTGGCCCAGCTCACCCTGGCCAGCACTGGCACGGGCCTGCAGCCTTCGCTTTACACCTTGGCGAACCAGATTCAAACCCAACTCAACAACAACGCGAGCGTAGCTTCCGTGGCGCCGGCGCTCTCGCAATTTCGCAACGGGCTGGCTTACGCCTGCTTCGGTGTTGAACAACTCGAAGCCTTCCCGCCAAACCCTTTTGAGTTCCTCTCCCAACCGCCCCCGCCCAGCTACGGGTTGATCGATCAGGCGCGCAGCGCGGGATTGCTGACGGACTGTGAAGTGCCTCTGGCGCTGCTCTATTGGACTCCCGGCGGATTGCAGTTCGTTGACCTCTGGAGCGTTCGCCGCCGCCTCACCGAGGGCGCCATCTCCGACGCGTGGCCGCTTCTGGTCGGGGACCGCCGGCGCAGCGAGGCCGAAGCCATGTTTCTCCAATTCGAGGATCAGATGCAATCGCTGATGGCGAGCGGAATCGATCTGACCTCGGTTACGGCCGACAGCTACTTTCTCTATCTGCCGCCCGCCGGAATCCTGCCTGTCTCCGGCGATGGGATTTCAACCGTCACCGGAACACCGGCCACGCCCGCTTTCGACATGCCCGCCTTCTTTGCCGCGCATGCCTCGAAAGACGTGGCCACCACCGACGGCAACCTGTTGCGGGCGCTCTTCTCTGCGGCGCTCGATTATGAACCGATGCCATTGGCGCAGACTGCCGTCATCCAGCTCTACCTGGTGTGGGAAAACTTGCAGGCTGTCAACGGTGGGACTGCTGCGCCATTGGCGCTGCTGTTCGCCAGTCCGGCAATGCCCTACCAAGGCATTGCCCACTTCGGCGCCGCGGAGTGGAACCGCAGTCGCTTTGCGCCGCGAGTCATTTAAAAGAGGGAGGATATATGGGCAATTTAACGACTCTGATCAATGCTATACCCAACGCTCAGGACGGGTACATTATCACCGCCTACTATCACAACACGATCAGAAATGCTTTGGTCGCCATCGCCAACCAGTTGGGCGCAGCAGCACCCCCCGCCGCCCAGAGCATCACCAAGACGATTCAGCCAAATCTGCTTACGGTTGCCGGAGGCGCAGCCTGGGCGGTGAGCTTAGGGGTGGCGACCTCCGGGGCCAGCGGCGGGAACGGTTATGTCTCCCTGGATCTGCCGGACGGTGCGGTGATTCAGCAACTGGTGGTCATGGGTGCTCAGCCGGCTACGGCCGTTAAGGGCTTCGCCAGTCTGCTGGTCCTGCCGCTGGGCGGTACAACGGCACAAACGCTGATTCAAATCGATTTGAGCACCGGGGGGAATCCATTTACTCTTCCGGGAACTCCCAACGCACAACTCTCCGCGCCGCCCCTCAGCGCCAGCGCCCTGCTGAATTTGCAGACGGTGCAGAACTCGCAGTTTAAGTACGCTATCCAGGCTGAGGTGCTTGGCACGGCGCTTACCATCAACGCTTTTCAGGTTGTTTACACAACCGGTGGCGGAAGCGCCCCGGCACCGCCCCAAACGTCGTAACCACATCAACCTAAGGAGGAGAAAAGTATGCCCACAGATTCCAATATTGCGGCCCATGACCCCAACGGATGTCTTTTCATAGACACCTGGCCCAAACCCGTCTGGCCCCCGAATCCCTGGTGGCTCAGCCCGGACGTCATCATGACCACCAAGCCCTCGGATCCGAGCGACGTCTATCCCGGAAGCAACACGACCAGCGTCGCGATTTCCTGGACGCCGGCGTCTTGTACCATCCCGAGCGAGTTGGCCATAATTTTCGACTTGTACATCGGCGATCCCACTTTGCCGATGACCCCAGGCGGCACGCTGGGGACGCTAGCGTCGGCATATCCACCGCCGAACGGAGTGCCCATAAGCGCCGGTCAATCCAACGTAGCGACTACCGTTAGCTGGGACTCGAGCTCCATCCCGCACCTGTCACAGCCGCACCACGGCTGCCTGCTGGCGCGCGTCTATCCTTTCGGTGCAACTCCCCAAACCGGCGACATTACAGATTATGCCGAGTACGATCAACACTACGCGCAACACAACTGCACGGTCAACACGAGTGACGGTGGGGCAATAATCAAAATTCCCATCCGCAACGGCACCCTGTTGCAAGGGGCGACCCTCGTTTCGATGCACGCCGTCCCCGATCTTGCACCCGCCAAAATCACTCAAGACGCCGTCTTGCCAAGTTTGCAACTCCACCCTGACTTCAAGCAACTTGCCACCACGCCTCTGAAGAAAGTGGATTTTGACCTGAGCGCGTTCAAAACCCAGCCGCTGCCCCGCCTGGAAGACGTCCAGGCTTCGATAGGCAATGAGGCGCGGGCGCTTATTGAAGATCGGGAAGCGGCGGTCCGCAAGCTCGGTGGGACGCCCGTGCGCACCGTGCTGCCTGCGAATTTCTTTGCAACCTTCAACTTTACCGCCGACCTAACGGGCGCGACGGTTGGCGATGCGCATATCTACCACATCACGCAATTGAACGCGGCGGGGCAGCACTATGGCGCAATAACGGTCGTGATCTTGATTACGCCTCCCCCAGCCGTACTGAGGGCCCCAACCAACGTTGTTGCCCAGGTTAAATGAGAGGGGGAGAATGGGAATCGCGGTTAGCCGGGGGTTCTAACCACGGTTGGAAGGGCGGGGCTTCAGCCCCGCCGTTTCAGGGCGCTCACAATCATTTCGATTTTCGCGAACCGCACAGTCCGCCGGCCGACGGACTGTGCGGTTCGCGAAACTGTATCCTAGGGGAAACCGCTCCACCGGCGGGGCTGAAGCCCCGCCCTTCCAACCGTGGTCACCGGCGTGGTGGGAAATCCAGTTTAGGTGAGCAAGATGGGCCGGTTGTATCAAACAACTCTTGAGCGCGTACGACTGCGGGGCGCGCGGGTGGAGGCGCCGGTGGCGCGCCTGCGCCTGTCGCATCTGCTCGCCTCGGCCTCGCTGCAGCCGCCTGCGATGCCACCCTCCGCCCTGCTGTTGGTACGTGCTATGAGTGATCCTTTGCCGGGCCGAATTACCCGCGCGTTCACCCCCGGCGCGCTCGCCAGCGCCGAATGGGAACGCGCTGCGCAGGAGCGTTTGGCTGCCTTTTACGGCAGCGCGGCGCGTCCGATGTGGGGGCCGGCGCCCTCCGCCGCGGCTGCCGTGTTGTTCTCCGATTATGGCGAAATGCTGGCATGCCTGGCGCGCGATCTTGCCGCGGGGGCGGCAGTTGGGTGGTGGTGGCAAGTGCTCCTGCGCGGTCACTTGCGACCGCTGCCCGGATCGTGGGCAGCGGTTTGGGAGAAGGAACCTCTCTATATCCCCGCGGCGCTTGATTCCCTGGAGCGACGGCAGCAGGCTGTCAAGGTGCTGGAGCGGATTGCGCCGGTCCAGGCATGGAATCTACTAAAGGCGGTGCTGAGCGCGTTCGACCTCGCAGGCCTCGTGCCGGCGCGCATCCCAAGCGCCGGTTGGACGGTTGAACCTAAGCCGCACGCGACCGGCCGAGAGGCACAAGCTGGCGACGCGTCGGTCAATCTCGCGATCGAGACTGAGGAGGGATTTGATCCGCACGCTGGCGCGCTTGCAAACACCAGCTTCCCCTGGGAGCCTCATATTTCGCAAAACTCACTTCCTGCGGAGCTGGGATACGAGAGGCAGGCTCTCCTGGGAATCGGGCTGCTGTTGCGCCGGGCTCCGCAGGTTGCGTTCTCGAGTGTGTTTGCCTTGCGGTTTCGCGCCTGGGTTCGGGAAGAGGAGACTCGAGGCCGCGCACGGGCGGCGGCTTCCTCTACGGCAGATTCGTCGCCGCCCGACTTTCTCTCCGGCCCAGCGCAGAGCCGCGCTATCCGGGGCGAGACCTCGCCCTCGTACTGGCGCTCGCGGCTTACAGAGAAAGACAGTATTCCGGCGGGAATGGCGTCTCGAGCTAACCTCCTATCGGGCCGGGAAAAGGACCGTGAGAGCGGCACGCGGGAAAAGGGCCGGACGTCCGCGCTGCGTCCGTTCGCTTCGGCGGAGAGTTTTCTTCCTTTCGCGCCGGCGGAGAATCGTGAGCCCGCTGTTGAGGACCACGGTGCGGCGCCCTCCACTCACTCGTTAACGCCAGCGGAAGGCACGCTCCCGGCGCGGATGGAGCCAGGTCCAGCGAGCGCGCAGTGGCGGCACTCAGCGCCCGACAAAACGATTTCTGAACGCGCTCGCCCACCCCAGTCGCTTCAGGAGCGCATGGAAGCTGCGCCGGCCGAACCCCTGCCCTCGATCACCGCGCGCCAGTGGGAGGGTGGTGAGCTGACCTCGGCGGGAGGGATTCTCTACCTGGTGCACTTTCTCCGCCAGGCCGGGCTATTGCGGGAGTTTGAGACGGGCTTGGGCGGCTGGGCGCTGCTCGAGCTCGTGGCCAGGTGCCTTTTGGACGATGCGCCGCACTTGGCAGACGACGCCATTTGGGCTGCGCTGGCGCACCTGGACGATCGCGATCCTCGCACGCCGCCGGGCTTGAGTTTTAAGCCGCAGCCCACCTATGAAGCGCCCGCATCGTGGCTCGCCAATGCAACGGATCAGCCACGCTTCGTGCGCTTCCGTTCACGCGGTCTGGAAATCTGGAACGCGGAGGGCTTTCTGATTTTCGATTCAGAGCGCCACGTTCCCCGGCCGGCTGGCTGGCGGCGCTTGAGCTTTTCGCGACGGAGAAAGCTGCGGCGGGCGGCGAGGGTTCGGCCGCTCTCCTTGTCTTTATCGCCCGAGCTGCGGCGGTTTCTGCATTTCGTGCTGCCGTACGCTCGCTGGCGGCTCGAGCGCGCGCTCGGTAGTTCTCGCGCCGGGCCGTTCGAGGAGGCCCTGCTGCCGAGTGGCAGGCTCTACCTCACCTCAACGCACGTGGACTTGGTCATGCCGATGCAGGAAATCAGCGTGCCGGTGCGGCTGGCCGGGCTGGACGCCAACCCGGGGTGGGTGCCTGAACTGGGCCGCGTAGTGACTTTTCACTTCTTATGAGAGGGACATCGAAATGGAAGAACCGGGTTCGCCATTCTCGGATGTGCCGTACGGCGCCCGCGGACATCTCGGCCTGCTGTTTTATGCAGCAGCCTATCATGTAATCCATCATCTGGTCCGCCGATCCACCGCAACTGAGGGAGCGCTCGAGCAGGTCTTACACGACTACCCGTTTCTGGGTCCGTACTACAGGAACATCCGGGAGCGGCTTCCCGAGGACTTCGAATGGCCGGCCTCGCTCGAGTGGCTGCAACGACAAGTGGACGCGTGGGAGAATGCCGCCGCCATGCCGCTGCCGATTCTCGAGATGCGCCGGGTGTTGGGGCTGCCCTATTACGGTGCACTGGTGTTCGTGCTGGCCGGGTTGGCTGAAGAGGATGCGCAGTTCGCCGCCTTGTTCGCCGGCCTGGTCCAGGCGCAGGGCGAGCACCGGCCGTCAGTGGGATTCGCGGCACAGGTAATCGAGGGCTACTACCCGGAGGACGCCTGGCAACTGATCCGGCCGCTCGTGGAGACCGGCTTCCTCCAGGTGATGAATCGCGAGGCGCCGAGGTCAGAGTGGATTTTGCGCGTGCCCGCGGCTCTCTGGAACGCCGTGCGCGGCGAATGCGCGGAGTCGCCGCTGGCGGGCGTTCGCTTCCACCCTTGGGCGTCGCTCGAGCCGCTGGCTGACCTGGTTGTGGATGGGAACCTGCGCGCGCAACTGGCTCAACTCTGCCGCCTCGCGGGGTCAAGCCGCGCCGAGACGATTGTGGTTCGTGGCATGCCCGGCACTGACCGTCTGGGCGCGGCGGGGGCCTTGGCCCGCGAACTCGGCTACGGCATGTTGGAACTCGATGCCGCCGCAACCACGCCGGCGAGCGATGAGCGCTGGCGCTTGCTCGGTCCGCTCAGCACGCTTTCACACGCCATGCCCGTATTCTCGGTGGACGCAGCGCCCGGCGAAACTTTCGAGATCCCACCGCTGGCCGGCCGCCTGGGGCCCATCGTCGTGCTCATGGGCCGGGAAGGCGGCCTGGGTGGTCCCGCCGCGGCCCACGCCGTCTCGGTCCACTTGGATCTCGAGTCCCCCGCCCACCGGTTGGAGTTGTGGAAGCGCGCCCTCAACGGTCAGGCATCGGCCGAGCTTTCCGAAACCGCCGCAAGTCTCTGCCTGCCCGGCCGTTACATACGTCAGTGTGCCCGCTTGTCGATCGACTACGCGGCGATTGACCGCCGGGATTCCATCTCGATGGCCGATGTGCGCCAGGCTTCGCGCGCCATCAACCGCCAGGTGTTGGATACCCTGGCCGCGCGGATTGACGGGCCGGCGCGCTGGTCCAGCCTGGTCGTGCGCGACGCTACCTTCCGCGAGTTGCAAGTGCTCGAGGGTCGCTGCCGCCATCGTGAGCGCCTGGCCACGACCTTCGACGCCAGCATGCCGGGCGGAATGAACCGCGGCGTGCGAGCCTTGTTCGAAGGCCCCAGCGGCACGGGCAAGACTTTGGCGGCGCGCGTCCTCGCCAACGAATTATCGCTGGACCTCTATCGCGTCGACCTCGCCGCCGTGGTCAACAAATACATCGGCGAGACCGAGAAGAACCTGAGCCGGGTGCTCACGCGCGCCGAGGATCTGAACGTGATTTTGCTTCTCGACGAAGGCGATTCGCTGATGACGCGCCGCACGGAAGTGAAATCCGCCAACGACCGTTACGCCAACCTGGAGACGAATTACCTGTTGCAGCGGCTAGAGAGCTATACGGGAATCGTCATCGTCACCACCAACGCCGGCCACGCCATCGATCCCGCCTTCCGCCGTCGCATGGACGCGGGGGTGAAGTTCCACCTGCCGGATGCCCCGGAATGCTGGCAGTTGTGGCAGGCGCACCTGCCGCCCGGCCACGCGGTGAGCGCGCCGGCCCTGGAAGAGATTGCCGTCCGTTACGGGGTTACCGGCGGCCAGATTCGCAACATCAGCATCCGCGCGGCGCTGCTCGCGCTGGCGAGCGGCGGAGCCTTGGGAGCCGAAGATCTTCGAGAGGCCATTCGGGCCGAGCAGCGGAAAGCCGGCGCCAGTTTCGTCGACGGCGCGAGTGCGGGTCCGGCGCGCAACGACCGGTCGCTGGCGGCCTTTCTGGGAGGTCTCACCTGAGTTACGCGGCGTTGCGGCGAAAAGTGCGCGGGGGCTCGAACGGGCAAAACGGCACACCGGTGCGCGCCGCCAAGCCAGAGCCTACACGCTCGCCGACAGTGTCGTCAACGCCTATAGCCTCTGCTTTTCCGCTCGCCGGAGTCCAGCGCCAGGTGAAGGTGGGCGCCTCGAACGACCCGGCCGAGCACGAGGCCGAGCGCACCGCCGACCACGTCGCCTCCGGGAAGAGCGGCGCCGCGCCCGCGGTTTCGCGCCTCCAGAGGCTGCAGCGCGCCGAGGCCAACCAGAAAACACCGGAGAAGCCGACCGGTGGAACTCCGCCCGCTGAGCCGGAAAAGCAAACATCCAAGAAGCCCGAGGCCGGCGTCCAGCGCGCTGAGGCCAACCAGAAAACACCGGAAAAGCCGCCAAGTGGTACGCCGACGGCCGAGCCGGAAAAGCAAACACCCAAGAAGCCCGACACTAGCGTGCAGCGCGCCGAAAAAGACGAAAAGAAGCCGGCCGAGGCCGTGCAACGCTGGGGGGAATGCTCAGAGGAGCGGTCGCCGCAGCGGTCGTCCGGAACCGCCTCGATCTATCGCAAGGCTAAAGATGAATCCCAGACTGAGGAGCCGGTACGCCGCCAGTCTGCCGAGTCGATGGATGCGGCAGCCACGGACGCGGTCTCGAAAAAGGACAAGGGCGAGCCGCTCCGTCCGGACGTACGGCGGAAGCTCGAACCCGGTTTGGGCGCGGACCTGGGTGACGTGCGGGTGCACGAGGGACCTTCAGCGCAGAAGTCCGCCGAGGCCATGAATGCGCGCGCCTTTACTCACAAGAACGATATCTGGCTGGGACGCGGCGAATCGCAAGCCGATACGCGCCTGATGGCCCATGAAGCCGCCCACGTCGTGCAACAGACCGGAAGTGTGAACCGGAACATGGTGCGTCGCACGAACGGAGCCGGCGGCGCCGCGACTCCGCCACCCGCCGCTCCTCCCGCCGCAACTCCTCCGGCAGCCTCAGCCGGGGCAAAACCGGTGCCGATACCGGGGGGCGGGTGGGTCGACGCGAGGGTCACTCCCCCCAAAATGCTGCTTCCTCAAGTGGTGGTACCCGAATTCAAGGCGCAGTTCGTGAAATCGTCTGCCTTCCTGACTCTCACAAAGCAAGCGCGAGGGCCCCAAAAACAAGTCTGGGTGGACGAGGTCGGAACGAAGGCGGAAGACGCGGCGAAAGTGGAACTCAGGAAATTCAAAGGACTCCTGCCCGGGAAAGGGACCGGCGCCGGCGCAGCCGTGGAAGAGCCCGCGAACCCCGAAGACCCCAACAGAATACTGTTTTTGCAAATAGGCAAAACCCAGAATTACCTCATTGGTACCCCGGGCGAACTGGCACCTCAGTTTACGATTCCACGCTGGGACAAGAAGGGCACGCCACGACCATTTGATGTCGACCATCGATTGGAGCTGCAACTCGGCGGCGATCCCGGCGGCGGAGCACTCGTCGGAGGCGCGCCCGGCGAAAAGGACATCAGCAACCTTTGGTTACTCGATGCCAGCGCGAATCGCAGCGCGGGATCGACCATCAGTAACAACGTTAAAAGTGCAATTAACACAGCCGTGGGGCTGCTCCCGGCAGGGGCGCTCGGTCCGCAACTCGCCCCGCCAACTGACGAGAAGGAGCGAGCGCGGTGGGCTCGCCAGCATTTCGAGATCACCTTCCAAACGGTGGTGCCGGGAGGAAATCCCCCCAATGCGGATGCAACTTGGTTGAGCGGCGAAATCCAGCAGGCGAAGCCCGCCAAGCAGCTCGAGGCAATTCCGAAAGAGGAAATCGAAAAACGCCTGCTCGGGAAGAGCAACTCCCTTGTCCTGTACCCGCTCGCCACGGGCGGCAGGATTAGAAGAATCGATTGGGACGCAAAGAACCCCTCCAAGAGTCTGCCGGGCGGACTGGCGTTACCAGGCTTAACCGATGCCACCCTTCAGTACAAACCCGGCGGCCCTGCATTCCTTCAAGGCACCTACCGCCCCGTAAGAGCCAGGAGCGATGTAAAACCCAAACCCATCTCACTAGCACTTAACGAGCTGGGAGGGATGCCGTACACGGTCGTCATTGACAAGACTAGCCTCACCCAATCCATGCGGTACTGGGAGTTCTACAGATTCAGTCCGATGGAATTTGAGGATGTCACTTTCGAAGAGGGACGGGGCTTCGTGTTGCGCGGCAAGCTGATGCCGACCATCCCCATCTTTCGAAAGCTTGACATCGACGTCGTCATGGACGGCAACGATCTCAGCCTGAGCAAGACGCTGACGGCGCAGGACTTCAATTTCCCCGGCCCTATCAAGGTTCCCGAGGCAAGCCTGACGTTGTCGGTTGGCGGCTCGGGCGTGCGCGCCGACGGCGAAGTGCTGCTGGAAATCGAACGGCTGGGCAAGGGCAAGATCAACGCGGGAATCGGCTCCGACGGCGGGCTCGAGCTGACCGGCAGCTTCAACTTTGACACTGACCTCTTCGACCCGTTCGAAGCCCACGTCAAATACGCGCAAGGCAAACTCAGCGGTGGCGGGATTCTGGGCATTAAGGCCGGGAAAGTACGGGGAATCAAGTCGGCGAGTATCAATGCGTCCATCGATGACGGGGTCATAGACGCCAAAGGCTCCATCACCCCCGACATCCCCGCCGTCGAGCAAGCCGATCTGTCCATGCACTACGACGAGAAATCGGGCTTGAGCATCGCCGGCGATCTCCAGCTCAAGAAAGACATTCCCGGCATTGCGGGCGGTTCCGTCCACGCCGAGGTGATTAAGAAAGGCGAGAAGTACGCCGTCAAGGCGAGCGGTACGGCCACGCCCAAGATCCCCGGCATCAGTTCCCAGCTCGCCGTCAGCTATGACGATGGCGCCTTCGACGCCAGCGTGACGGCGGGCTACGAGAAGGGAATGCTCAAAGGATCGGTGACCGTCGGCGCGACCAACCGGCCCGTTGGCGATGACGGCAAGCCCGCTGGCCCTCCGCCCGAGAAATCCGACAAGATCTCGTTCTACGGCGAGGGCTCGGTCAAACTCCGGCTGGCGCCCTGGCTCGAGGGCGGCGCCAGGATCAAGTTCAAGCCCAACGGCGAGGTGCAGGTCACCGGCGAAATCGGCCTGCCCAGCACCATCGACATCTTTGACGAGAAGAAGCTCGAGAAGAACCTTATTAGTATTAAGGTTGACATACCCATTTTCGGAGTCTCGGTACTCGGGCAGCGCATCGGGATTTTCCTGGACGTCGGTGGCGGACTGGACTTGAGCGCCGGCATCGGCCCAGGTCAGTTGCGCGATGTGAGCTTGAGCGTCACTTACAATCCGGACCATGAGGAGGACACCACGGTTCACGGCCATGCGGCGCTCTACATCCCCGCCCATGCCGGCTTGCGGCTCTCGGTGCACGCCGCGATCGGCGGAGGCATTCCCGTGGTGAGCGCGGAAGCCGGCATTGAACTCGGCGGAACACTCGGCGTGGAAGGAGCCGCTCAGGCCGCCGTGGATGTGGACTGGACGCCGAAAAAGGGCCTGGTGCTGGACGCTCAGGCGGAAATCTCCGCCGAGCCGAAATTCAAATTCGATATCACCGGCTTCGTGTTGGTGGAGGCCGATCTGCTTCTCAAAACCATCACCCTTTACGAACACAAGTGGCAGTTGGCCGCGGTCGAGTATGGCTCCGGCTTGAAACTGGGAATGAAACTGCCCGTGCATTACGAGGAAGGCAAGCCCTTCAGTGTCTCGATGAGCGACATCCAGTTCCAAGTACCCGACGTGAACCCCATGGAAACGCTCAAAGGAATCTTCCACCAGATCGTCGGAGAAGATTGAGGGAGGCTAAGCATGGAAAGCGGCACGATGTTCTCGTTGACCGGCGTGCGCGAGGCCGACGGCGGAGCTGACGGATCGCATTCGGCCTCGCGCCAGGCGAGCGACCGCGGCGCCCGCCGGCATCTCGAGGGCGACCGCGAGGGCGCCAAAGCCGAGTACCTCTCGGCGCTCGAACTCGATCCCTCGAACGCTACGGCGCACAACAATCTCGGGTTTTTGCTGGCGCAGGAAGGAAAGCTGGAAGAGGCCATCCGCCACTACGAGCGCGCCCTCGAGATCGACCCGCGCCGCACCATGGCGATGGCCAACCTGGGACTGGCGCGGGCCGCGCAGGGCAACGACGCTGCGGCGCTCGAGTGGCTGCACAAGGCCGTCGAGGCTGACTCCACGAACGTACTTGCATGGGGCAACATTACTAGCCTGCTGCTGAAAATGGGACGGCTGGCCGAAGCGGAAGCTTGCGCCCGCGCCGCCCTGCAGGTGGCGCCTCAGAACGGCCGCTTGTACCTTTCCCTGGGCTTGGCGGTCGCGGGCCAGCAGCGCCTCTCAGAAGCCGCGGAAATCCTAAAGCGGGCCGTTCAGTTGGACCCCGGCTCAGCCGGCGCCTGGGAACAGCTTGGCGTGGTTCTCTTCCTGCGCCAGGACTTGGGTTCCGCCGGCGATGCCCTGCGTCGCGCCCTCACGCTCGCGCCGCAGAACGTTTCAGCGCGCTATCACCTGGCCTTGATCCTACTGGCCAAGGGGGAGCAGGAGGAAGGGGCCGGGGAGCTCGAGCGGGTCCTGGCGCTCGAGCCTGGGAATCTCGAAGCCCCACTGGATTTGGCTGTGCTATCTTTGTCGCGTGGGCAGTGGGAAGCAGCTCTGAACCGGCTCGAGGTGGTGCTCCACATGGACGCCCGAAACCAGCGCGCGCGCTTTTATCGCGCCGTCACGCTGGATCAGCTTGGCCGAAGGGACGAGGCTACTGAAATATTGAACTCGCTCGCGCTCGAGCCGGAAGGAAAATATGCCGAGCGGGCGCGCAACTATCTCCAGGAGCGGAGCAAACAGGCCTCATGACGTTGTCCCTCGCCCCCTTGGGGGAAAGGGTGGACCGCAGCCGGCGCTTTTTCCAGCCGGGGCGGGCCGGGTGAGGGGGGTCCCGGCGAATCGGCTCGTCGTCAACAGCTCAGTCGGACAGGGACTCTAACGATGGCAGGCGACAGCAACATTTTCGCGTGCTTGGTGCATGAGAACCAGGAATGCGTCATTGACCTGGTCCGCAACCTGCACGCTCTGGATCCGCATTCTCTGATCCTGTTGTACAACGGTGGCCAGGACGGCCGGTTGCTGGACTCCCGCTTTCCCTTCCAGCGCTATGGCGCGGTCGTGCATCCCCGCCCGCGGCCCCAGGCCTGGGGAAGACTACACGACTTTGCCCTCGACTGTATGCAATTCGCGCTCGAACATTACCCTTTCCGCACCATGACCATAGTTGATTCCGACCAGTTAGCGATGCGCCACGGGTACGCGTCCCATCTGGCTGCCTTTTTGGACGGCGATGGGCAGATTGGAATGTTGGGCAGCTCCCCGGCGCGCCTGCCGCCCGCCACCCAGGTCGGTCCCGCCCAGGCGGCCTATCGGGAATTCGACCTCTGGCGGCCCTTCCTGCGGCGTTTTCCCCAGGGCGAAAGCAAGTTTGTTCACTGGTCGTTTTGGCCCTCCACGGTCTTCACTGCCGGCGCAGCAAAGGAGCTGAGGCGCCTGGTCGTCAGCGATAGAACGTTGCAAGAGGTGATGTCCAGAACCAGGATATGGGCCACCGAAGAAGTCATCTTGCCGACGCTCGTCGCGCTGCTCGGCTACAAAATCGCGGCCAATCCTTGCAGCTACGATTACGTGAAGTACCGGGCCAACTACACCCTCGAACAGATTCGGGCGGCACAGTCGCGGCCGGACGTCTTCTGGGTGCACCCGGTGCCGCGCCGCTACAACGACGCGTTGCGCCAGTATATCCGCTCCAATTTTGGCCACTACGAGGATGGACTGAAGGCAGGTGGACCCATGTCTGTAGCTGACACACGACCTGAAACCGGATTGCTTCTCACTTGGCCCATCTTTGCGCGGATGAAGCAAATCGAGGGCTGGCTGGCGGAGGACGAGGCCGACCTGCTGATCGCTGCCACCGCCCTGGCTCTCACCAGACTTCCCCAGCCTCACTCGCTGGTGGAAGTGGGAAGCTACTGCGGCCGCTCGACCGTCGTGATCGGGAGCGTGGTGAAGGCCCTCGGCCCGGACGCCAGGCTCTACGCCATCGACCCCCACGATGGAAAGGTCGGGGCGCTGGACCAAGGCATTGTGGTCACGCAGCCAACTCTCGAAAAACTTAAGCGCAACCTGGCCGGCGCCGGCCTCGCCGACCTCGTCTCAGTCCTTCCCACACATTCCTGGGAAGTGGCCTGGGCGAAACCCATCAGCCTGATTTTCATCGACGGCCTGCACGATTACGCCAATGTGGCGCGGGACTTTCACCATTTTGAGAAATGGCTCACGCCTGGAGCCTACATCGCCTTTCATGACTACGCCGACTACTACCCTGGCGTCAAGGTCTTCGTTCACGAACTCCTGAAAAGCGGTCAATACCAGCGGATCTCTTGTGTGGGCACCCTGATGGTGTTAAGGAAAACTTCGCCGCGCGAATCGTCGGGCGTGGAAAATGCCCAGCCGGCCTGCTGGGGCGTAGCCGACCAGGCTATGCGGAATTCGAATCCCGAAATTGAAGAATCGCCGCGACTTGCGGCCCGCGATGCTGAGGGCAGCCGAGCGGAAGCCGGGCAGGGAGCGAGAGCCTCTGTGATCACCAGCGGCCCGCGTGTCTCGTGCCTGATGCCCACGGCGGACCGGCGCGTCTTCGTTCCCCAAGCCATCAAGTATTTCCAGCGGCAGGATTATCCCAACCGCGAGCTCCTCATTCTGGACGATGGGTCGGATAGCGTGGCCGATTTGGTTCCGCCGGATCCGCGTATACGTTATGTGCGCCTGGCGGAAAGGCGCACCATCGGGGCCAAGCACAATGTGGCCTGTGAGATGGCGCAGGGTGAGATTATGGTCCATTGGGATGACGACGATTGGATGGCCGACCGGCGGTTGTCGCACCAGGTGCGGGAACTTCTGCAACAACCGCCCATGACTCTTTGCGGCCTCGCTCAGCTTTTCTTCTATGAACCGCGCACGGACCGCTCCTGGGAGTATGTTTATGCGGCCGCCGGCCGGGCCTGGGTGTCCGGCGCCACTTTCTGCTACCGCCGGCAGTTCTGGCAGCGGCATCCCTTCCCGTCAATCAACGAAGGCGGCGACACGGCCTTCGTCTACGGCCTGCGCGACGCGAAGGTGTACGCTCATGCCGACCACAACTTCTACGTCGCCATGGTTCATTCCAAGAATACCAGCCCCAAAAGAACCAGCGACTCGCGATGGCATCCCTGCCCAACCGAAAGCCTTCCCGCCCTCTTGCGAGCCGACATGAGCTTTTATGCCGGCATCCACTTCTAGCCTAGTCTCTAAACCGGTCAGGGATGCCCGGGGCTTCAGAATCCGCCCTAAGAATTGTCGCGCCGACGGCGCCTTGGAGCGCGGCGCGCATTTTCATGCTTCGGGGTGCAGCAGCGGTATACTCTATGGGAAGGCGGAAGGAAGAGCTTCGCGCCGCCGCACGGCGTCCAGTGGCAAAATGGCGCCGCAGCGGCCCCTGACGGCGCTCTGGCTGCAACCCGCCCAAGTCGACAGCCGCGAGGAGAGAAGATGCGTTGCATGGGTAGCTTGGTGTTCGCGACAGTCGTTCTGAATCTGGCCTTCGCCGGGAGCGCCGACAACCCGCATACGGGAAAGTTCTTATATTTTCTGAAGGATGATCTCAGCCAGCAATGGTGCGCCTACGCCGGCGAAACTGAATTCAAGACCCAAGTCAAAGATCGGGCGGCTTTCGTGCTAGGGGGAGCCGATTACGCGGATGGACACCTTGTGGCCGTGCATCTCACCCAAGCCGACGACACGGGCGACTGGGTCGTTAAGGATGATTATACTTTTGATAAAGACGGCAATATTGAATCACTTAAACGCACGATTAATATCGTGCCCGAAGATACCAGCGAAGAGCAACGGTTCATCATCAAGAACGGGAAGGTGCTTCCGCAAAGCAACGTGCTTCGCAAACTGCACCTTGGAAAGGCCAGTCAGAAGTCCGTCACCGGGTTCGACGCTCCCCGCATCATCACCATTGCGGCGGATTTTCCTTTTTCGGAATTTCTCGGCAGCAAGCGGGACGAAGTGTGGTCCAAAGGAAGCGTCTGCGTTCCGTAACCGGGTTGGGGCATGGCGCAACAAGTTTTTATCAGCTACGCATCTTCCGACGCGGCTGTCGCGGAGCGCCTCTGCAGCGCGCTGGAGGGTGCTGGCATCTCCTGTTGGATGGCGCCTCGGAATATTGAGCCGGGTCGAGACTACCCTGTTGCCATTGTTGAAGCGATTCTTTCGGCCCGCGTGCTGTTGCTGGTGTTGACCGACTCTGCCGCGGCCTCGCCTCATGTCCTCAGCGAAGTAGGTCATGCCTTTAATGACAAGAAGCGTATTATCCCATTTCGTATATCACAGAAGACTATACCCGAAGACTTGGAGTATTTCCTCTCTTTAACCCAGTGGCTTGCGGCGCCGGACGGTTGCACGGAGGAGAACCTGAGGCGGCTCGTCGAGGCCACGCGGGCCGCTCTCGCGGGCGAACCCATTCCGCGCCCGGCGAAAACCCGCGCGAGCCGGCGACAATGGTTTTTCGCAGCAGCCGTCACTCTGGCGCTGGCCACGGGGATTTCCGTCGCGGTGAAATGGCGAAGGCCGGCCGGCGGCGTGGGAGGCTCGGTCAAGACAGCCGCCGCGACGCCGTTGCCCCGCGCCACCCCTCCGGCCAGTTCGCGAGTAAGAACCTGGACCAACCCCGCAGACGGACTGAACTACGTTTGGATTTCTCCCGGGACCTTCCTGATGGGATGCTCGGAGCAGGACAGCGAATGCCAAGATGACGAAAGACCGGCCCACCAGGTGACGATCAAGAAAGGCTTCTGGCTGGGCCAAACCGAGGTGACTGTACTAGCCTATATCCAATTCGCCACCGAGTCTGCGCGCCCTGACCTGCAGGGCGACGAGGCGCTGCCGGTGAGCGGCGTAAGCTGGAGCGAGGCAAAGGCGTATTGTGCGGCGACGGGCGGACGGCTTCCAGCCGAAGCGGAATGGGAATACGCCGCGCGGGGAGGCACGTCTGGAGCTTACTATGGGGTGATCTCCGAGATCGCCTGGTACGCCGACAACAGCCGCAATGGCCCTCATGATGTGGGGAAGAAGCAGCCCAACGCTTTCGGGCTCTACGACATGCTCGGAAATGTTCCCGAGTGGGTTCTTGACCGCTACTTTGACAAATACTCTTTTGACGCCGCTGCCACAGGAACCGAAGTCGAGCAGCCTCTTGCTTCAAACGCTCTGGCCGTCGCTCGGGGCGGATTTTGGCAGAGCGATGCTGCCGGGCTGCGCGTCTCGCATCGTATGGCCCAAGAGAAGCAAGGGAACGGTCTTCCCATCGGCTTTCGCTGTGCAAACGACCACCCGTGATCCTGATGGGCCCCGGTTTCTTGACCCTTGGCGGCGGTGTACCTATACTCATTCGAGGCGCCGTATGGCTGAGCGCCGGTGTTGACCGTGGAGATGGCCCTGGGGGGGGAAATGATAGAGTTCGCTAAACTTGCCAAACCTCGCGTGGTGCCGCCGTTGCACGCGGGGTTTGCTCCTGCAGTTTTGATCAATCATGCTTATCTGAAGGCTGTGCGAGACAGTGGTTGGGGCGTCCCGCTCACGATCGCGCTGGAACGTCATGCGGGCTTCGTTTCGGTTTACAAAACCGAATGTTTCCATGAGGACCGCGAGGCTGCGCCCTTGAATTTTCCGTTTGTCGAACGACTGGTGAAATTGCTTCTCTGGAAGCACGGCGGATGGAAGATCGTAGTCGGCGGACCGCGCAGTGTGGGCGAGTATATCCGCCAGGCTTACTCCCCTGAAGGCATACGCGCCTTCGACGCGGAGTTCATGGGGGGCGTATACGGGCGCCCCTTCACTGTGGGGATAACCATCCCCGAAGAAATCCCAGCCCCTTCCGAGGGCAGCGTGGCCCTGGGGAGGCATCTGGACGGGTGCCGCATCGGATTCGACCTGGGCGCGACGGACCGCAAGGTGGCGGCCGTTGTCGACGGCGAGCCTGTTTTCACCGAAGAGGTAGTCTGGGATCCTCGCAATGCCCCGGACCCCAGTTACCATTACGACCAGATCATGGCGGGGCTAAGAACCGCCGCGCAACATCTTCCGCGCGTCGACGCTATCGGCGGCAGTGCCGCCGGCATTTACATCAACAACCGGCCCCGCGTAGCTTCGCTCTACCGCGCCGTTCCCCGCGACCTCTTCGAGACGGGAGTGGGAGATCTCTTCCTCAAGATGCAACGCGCCTGGGGCGGCATCCCCTTCGAGGTTGTCAACGACGGAGAGGTCACTGCTCTGGCCGGCTCGATGTCGCTGCAAGACAACGCCGTGCTGGGCATTGCGCTGGGCTCGAGCGAGGCGGGAGGCTACGTCACTGAGTCGGGCGAGCTCACCACCTGGCTGAACGAACTGGCCTTCTGTCCCGTGGACTATGACCCCCAGGCTCCCCTCGACGAATGGTCGGGCGATGCGGGTTGCGGCGCACAATACTTCTCGCAGCAAGCGGTATTCAGGCTCGCCCCGCAGGCCGGCATCAGTCTGGACGCAAGCCTCGGCCCCGCGCAAAAGCTCAAAGTCGTGCAGCAAATGGCGGAATCCGGGGACGCCAAGGCCCGGCAGATCTTCGAAACCATTGGCTGTTACGTGGGCTATGGCATCGCCCATTACGCTGACTTCTACCTGCTGCGCAAGGTGCTGATCCTCGGGCGCGTGACCTCGGGCGAAGGTGGAAACATCATTCTGAACCGGGCGCAGGAAGTGTTGAGGACGGAGTTCCCGGAACTGGCGGAACAGATTAACCTGCGCCTTCCCGACGAAGCCACACGGCGCGTCGGCCAGGCGGTGGCGGCGGCCAGCCTGCCGGCCATAAGCTAGGGGCTGGGGGCTAGGGGCTTGGGGCGGGGGACTGAAGACTAGGGGCTGGGCACTGGGAAGAACGAAATCAAGCGTTGGCTTATAGCTTAGAAATATTCAGTTGTGAAACATGTTAATTGTGAATTCATAACTGTGAAATAGTTGTCCCCCCAGCCCCTAGCCCCCAGCCCCTGTTCCCTAAACTAAGGAGGCTCAGCATGCAGTTACACAATTCTGGAGCGGAAGTTTATGTTCCTGACGGGTTGCCGGTCGATAAGGCGCTCGCTCGGACCACCCACATGGGGATTTCGGCCCACCAGGACGACCTCGAGATCATGGCCTATCACGGCATTCTCGAGTGCTTCGGCGGGCAGGATAAGGGCTTCGCCGGGGTGACGGTGACGAACGGCGCCGGCAGCCCTCGCGACGGCCTGTACGGCAAATACACGGACGACGAGATGCAAGTGGTGCGGCGCAAAGAGCAGAAGAAGGCCGCATACGTC
>Ga0187782_10000954_pt1 | contig 20582 bp, 16 predicted proteins | sample 0715_SJ02_MP15_2_FD_132454 | JGI IMG/M metagenome (GOLD analysis project Ga0187782, IMG submission 132454) | Tropical peat soil microbial communities from peatlands in Department of Meta, Colombia - 0715_SJ02_MP15_20_MG | ecosystem: Environmental > Terrestrial > Soil > Wetlands > Peat | place... | reverse complement strand
GCCTGCAGCTCGAACATCCGTGCGTAACGCCCGCTGGCGGCGATGAGCTGGTCGTGGGTTCCCTCCTCGACGATGACTCCGTGGTTCAGGACCACGATTCGATCGGCCATGCGCACGGTCGGAAACCGGTGCGAGACGACGATCGTCGTCCTGCCCCGAGCCAGGGCTCGAAAGCGCTCGAAGACGTGGTGCTCCGACTCGGCGTCCAGGGATGCGGTGGGCTCGTCGAGCACGAGGATGTCGGCTTCCTCGCGCATGAATGCACGCGCGAGCGCCACCTTCTGCCACTGCCCGCCGGACAGCTCGATGCCGTCCTTGAACCAGTGACCGAGCTGCGTGGCGAGCCCCATGGGCAATGCTGCGATCACTTCGGCGGCGCCGCCCTCGTCCGCCGCGCGTGCGATCCTGGCGTCGTCCTGAAGGTGTGGCACGCTGCCGAGGCCCACGTTGTCCCTCGCCGAGAGCTGGTAGTGGTTGAAGTCCTGGAACACGACGCCGAACCGAGCGCGTAGCGTCTTCTCGTCCCACGTCGAGAGCGGCCGACCGTCGAGCAGGATGCGACCTTCCGTCGGCTCGTAGAGACCCGTGAGGAGCTTGACGAGCGTCGTCTTGCCCGCACCGTTGTCGCCGACGAGCGCCAAGCTCGTGCCACTTGCCACGAAGAGTGACACGTTCCGGACCGCCCAGTCGGACTTGCCGGGGTACCGGAAGGAAACTCGATCGAACGTAAGCCCCGCGGGCGCGCGGGCCGTTACGATGGCCGCGGGCGGCGCCGGGGCTCGGTCCTCGATCGAAGGCGCACCCTTCGCCGGAGGCGTGGAGACCGGGGTATCAAGAAAGTCGAACAGGTTCGCCATGTACAGGTTCTGCTCGTAGATGCTTCCGATCGAGCCGAGCATCGATTGAAATGCCTGCTGTCCCTGCCGAAAGGCGACCACGTACAAGGTCAGGTTGCCGACCGTGATGCGGCCGGCCGCGGCAGCGAGCGCCATGATCACGTAAGCGCCGTAAAAGGCCACGGTCGCGAGAAGCGAAAGCAGCTGTCCGGCGGCCCGCTGAATGGCCACACGGCGGTCTTCGTCGAAGAGCTGAGCCGCGAGCGCGCGATAGCGAGCCAGAAGCGGCGGACCGAGCGCGAAGAGTTTCACCTCCTTGGCGTGCTCGTCGTTCGCAAGCACGTATTCGAGGTAGAGGAGGCGTCGCCATTCTTGCGACCGGCGGTTGCGTAGCTGAAATGTGAGCTTGGAGGCGTGCATTTCCGCGGCGGTCGCCGGTACGGTCGAGGCGAGCAGCACGAGCACCGCCCACGGGCTGAATCGAAGAAGAAGCGCCCCATAGCCTGCGAGCGTGACGAAGCTCTGCATCAATCCGAAGCTCTCGCGGACCAGCTGAAGGGGACGTGTGGACGCCTCCCGGCGCGCGCGCGTCATCTTGTCGTAGAACTCCGCGTCCTCGAACGCGGGCAGTCGCAGATCGACCGCCTTCTCGAGGATGGCGACGTTCACGTCAATGCCCAGTCGCAATCCGAGAATCTGGCTGACGAGGCCGAGACCCCGCATGACCAGGGTCTGCCCGGCCACGAGTGCGAGCTCCAGCAGCACCCATCGCACGGTGTCGTGCGGGCGCCGCGCGATGACGTTGTCCACGATCCGTTTGCCCGCCCAGGCCGTGGCGGGTGGCACCAGCGCGGCCCCGACGGTCATCGCCACGAGCGCCAGAGTGAGCCCGGGCGACGACTTCCAGACCATGGCAATCGCGCGTGTCGCGTGCTGCGCGCTGCGCCGCGTTTCGTGCAGGCGCAATCGCCTCGACCCGCGTGCGGAAGCTGCGGTCGACGGGCGCGCGGCGGTCACGGTCGACGGGCGCGCGCGCGGGTCACAAGCGAACGTCGATGTAGATGTTCCGCCTGAGCTCTTCGAGCCACTGCTTGCGGACGCGCTCGATCCCATCGAGCAGCGCGCGCTGCGTCATCTCGCCTTTCACTTCGTCGAAAGGGGGGATGCGCGACTGGCCGAGCGGCATCAGCACGACGAGCACCTGCTCTTGCCCCACGGTCACCGGGATGGGATCGGAGATCGAGCCGGCTTTCATCGTCTGCACCGCCTGCTGGATCGGCGGGAGCAGGTTCGCGATCGGCTGAGCGCCGTGGGAGCCGCACGTGTCCTTGGTCGAGACGTCGTCGCTGTACTGAGCGACGAGACGGCAGAAATCTTCGCCCTCTCGGGCTCGACGCACGAGCTCCTCGGCGAGCGCCGCGCGAGCCTCGATCTGCGGCTTCGTCCACGCTGTCGGAACGCGAAGCGCCAGGATGCGCACATCGACCGGCTCCTGGTCCTTCATCTCCTGCGCCCAGTGCCGATACGCCGCAAGGGCGTCCCCGTCGGTGACGCGAACGCGCGGTCGCACACGCAGCTCGATGAGCTTGCCTTCGAGGATCTGTCGGCGGATTTCTTCGCGGAAGTCTTGTTCGGACAATCCGCGGCGGCGCACCTCCTCGAACACGTCGTTCGCCGTGACCGGATGACCCTGCTGCGCCTGCGCCTGGCTCGCGATGTTCGCGATGCCGCGATCGATCTCTTCCTCCGTCACGGTGACGTGCGCCCGGTCGGCCTCCCTTTCCTCGAGGCGATCGTCGATCATGCGCTGCAGGAGCTCCTTGTACATCTCCTGCTCTTGCACGCTGATCACGTTCGGATCGCGCGTCTGTAGCCGGATCTGGACCCGAGTCGCGGTCGCTCGATGCAAGAGCTCCGTCCACAGGACGGGACGATCGCCGATGACCGCCACGACGCGCTCGACGAGCGTTGCGGCCGCAGGGTGGCTGGCAAGGGACGCGACCCCGCCTGACGCCAGAAACGTCAAGAGCCGCCGCACCTTCGCAGACGGCGCTCGAAAGGCTCGGCGCAGCCCACGATCGGCGGGACTCGGACCGCTCATCGCTTGCTGTACTGGAAGCGTTTGCGCGCGCCGGGCTGGCCGTACTTCTTTCGTTCCTTCTTGCGGGCGTCGCGCGTCAAGAACCCCGCTCGCTTTACCGCGCCGCGCTTCTCGGGATCGAGAGCGATGAGCGCACGCGAAATCCCGTGACGCATGGCCTCGGCCTGCGCGCTCTTTCCGCCGCCTGCGCATGTCGCCCAAACGTCGAACTGGTCCTGCGCCTCGATGAGCTCCAGTGCCTGGCGAAGCACCATGCGCGACGTCTCGCGTTCGAAGTATTCGTCGACTGGACGACCATTGACGACGATGGTTCCGGTGCCGGGCTTGAGCCAGACTCGGGCGATCGCGGTCTTGCGCTTGCCCGTGGCGTAGGTGCGGTTCTCTGCAGTGGGCATGGATCGCTTGGTTCGCTTCCGGGAGTGTCCCTACGGGCGGGTCGTCACGAGGGGTGTGACGCGCCGACGGCGGTCGAGAGGGGGCGCGGCTGCTGGGCCGCGTGGGGATGATCGGGAGTCGCGTACACCTTGAGCTTGGTGATCATCCGCCGCCCGAGAACGCCTTTCGGCAGCATTCCCTTGACGGCCTTCTCTATGGGAAACGTGGCCTTCCGCGCGAGCAAGCGTCGATAGCTCTCCGAGCGCAGCCCCCCGGGGACCCCGGAGTGGTGGTAGTAGAACTTCTTGTCGAGCTTCGCGCCGGTCAGGGCAACCTTATCGGCGTTGACGACGATCACGAAGTCGCCCGAGTCCTCGTGAGGCGTGTACTGGGGCTTGTGCTTGCCGCGAAGCACGTGCGCAACTTCGCTCGCCAGGCGGCCCAGCGGCTTTCCCGACGCATCGACCACCCACCAGGCGCGCGAGCCCTGCGCCTGAGCCCTCGTGAGCACGAACGTTCGTTGAGCGCCGACGGCCGACGGTGGAGATTGAGCGGGACCCATGAATGATCGATCGAGGATGGCGGGCAGCCAAATAGACGGCGGAGAGGGGGCCGGAAGCTACGTAGCGCTGGCGGAGCTGTCAAGCGGGGCGAGGACTGGGCGTCGGTCGCGCTTTGAGCTGTGAGGAGCATCTTCAGCTTTTCGTGGCGTTTCGTCGCTTTTGCCCGTTTTGGGCGGCCAGATTGCCACATCCTCGCGATGGTCTTGGGCCGTTGCGATGGAAAGGCGCTCCTTCGCCAGAAGTGCAAGTGTGCGTTTTTTGGCTCCGAGCGCGCTCGAGCCCACGGTTGGCGCGGCTGGCCATGAGATTTGCCTAAGCGAGGAGGTCGCTTCCGCTGAAAAGCTCTGACCCTTGAAATTGCCGAGGCCGCTCGGCTGCGGCCCCCAAAGCCAGGGGGCGACGCTCTCATCGCCGCCGTCTTCTCAGTCCCGCCTCTCAGTCCCGCCTCGCGTCCCCACGCCTCGAGGTCCAATGCCCGAACGGTCTCCCAGGTTGCCGTCCTTACCTACTGCCGTCGATCAACGCACGCCCGACGCGGCGCCCGACAGAGTGAACCGTGCGCAAGAAAGCCTGCGCACGCTCATCGAAGTCTCTCCCCAGCTCACCATCGTTCACCGCCGCGGACGCGTCGTTTTGACCAACTCGGCGACGGTGCGTGCTCTCAGGCTCTCGTCGGCGGACGAGCTGCGGGAAGCGCCGATCGACGACGTCTTTCACCCGGATGAGCGTTCGGTGCTCGATGCGCGCGTCCGGGCGCCCGCAGCCAACGCGCCGCCCGAGCTCTTTTCGCTCCGGTGGCGGTGCAAGGGCGGCGGATACCGAACGTCCGAAGCTGCGGTCTCGACGATTGAGGTGGACGGGTCGCCCGCGGTGGTCGTCGTCGCGGCCGACGTCACGGAGCGCGCCGAGTTTCAGCATCAGCTCCTGCAGCGCGACCGGATGGCGGCCCTCGGAACGCTCTCGGCCGGGGTCGCGCACGAGATCAACAATCCTCTGACGTACCTGCTGGTCAACCTCGAGCACGTCCTTCGTCGTCTGCGCGCGGCGAGCGCCAGCAATGACCCCTTCGCCGAGCTGGCGAACGGGGCGAGCGGCGGTCTCACCGGCATGGTCCACTCGCTCCAGCAGGCCGTGGAGGGAGCCAATCGCGTAAAGCAGATCGTCCGCGACCTGTCGAAGTTCGCCCAGGGCAACGTCGAGCAGCGAGGGATGGTCGACGTTCGCGGGATCGTCGAGAGCGCAAACCAGATGGCTTGGCACGAGATCCGGCATCGGGCGCGTCTGGTCAAGAGCCTGGCGGAGGTTCCCCCCGTGGACGCGAACGAGGCGCTTCTCGGGCAGGTGTTTCTCAACCTTCTCGTCAACGCGGCGCAGGCGATTCCAGAGGGTCAGGCGGATCGCCACGAGATTCGGGTCAGCACGAGGACCGACGATCTGGGCAACGCCGTCGTCGAGGTGACGGATACCGGGACCGGAATTCGACCGGAGAATCTCCCTCGGATCTTCGACCCATTCTTCACGACCAAGGGGGAGGGCACCGGCCTCGGCCTATCGATTTCGCACGGAACGATCAAGGCGCTCGGTGGCGAGATTCAAGTCGCGAGCGTTCCTGGCGAGGGTACGACCTTCCGCGTGGTGTTGCCTCCTGCGAAGCCGTGGCGCGGTGCGGGGCCGGCCAGCACGCGCGACGTCCGCCCGCTGCATCAGCGCCGGGTTCTCGTCATCGACGACGAACGACTGGTCGGCGAAGCGATCGCGCGCTCGCTCTCGGAAGACAACGACGTCGAGGTGGTGACCGACGCGAATCAGGCGCTGCCGCGCATCGTCGCCGGGCGCTACGACGTCGTCCTCTGCGATCTGATGATGCCTCTCATGACTGGAATGGACCTGTACGCGGAGGTGGTCCGTCGGGCCCCGAAGCTTGCGGGTCGCCTGGTGTTCATGACCGGAGGCGCCTTCACGGCACGCGCAAAGGCATTTCTCGAGAGCGTGGCCAACCCCTGCCTCGAGAAGCCCCTCGACACGAGCAAGCTACGAAGCCTCATCGCCCGAGCCGGGCGCGAGTAATCGCAGGCGCTCGTCCGCCCGCCCTCGCGAGGGCGATGACTAGCTTTCGCGAGGCTGCGTCAGGGAGACGGTCGCCAGTCGGGCTGCACGCCGAGCGGTCCCCCGAGCTCGAAGAGCAGCTCGTGGGGGCGGAACGCCGACTTGTAATGGAGCGACGGGCACCCCTCGACCCGGTAGCCGAGATACACGTACCGGCGTCCGGTCGCACGAGCGTCGGCGAGCAGCGCCAGGACGTTCGCCGTCCCCAGCGACAGCCGCGAGTAATCGGGATCGTAGAAAAAAAAGGCTGCCGAGTAGGCGTGGGGCGTCGCGTCGAACAGCCCGACACCCACCAGCCGTCCGTCGGCCGCCTCGTCATAGTATGCGGCTTCACGGGCGCACGGGTGGGCGTACGCGAGCTCCAGGGCGTAGCGCTCGTGGGACTGAGGGTTGGGCGCCCAGCCACGCGCTCGCTCTTTGCGCGCATGCCAGCGTCCGTAGAGCGACAGCCGGGCCTCGTCGACCCTGGGATCACCGACGACTCGCCGGAGTCCGGCGCATGCGCGCGCGGCTCGCCTTTGACTCTTGGTCGGGGCGAATCGGGCGACGTCGACGCGCAAGCTGACGCACTCGGCGCAGCTCGCGCAGGCAGGACGGAAGTAAATCGGGCCGAAGCGCCGCCATCCTCGCTCGAGAAGGTTCTCCATCTCGCCGACCGTGACGTCGAGCATCAGGCAGACCTCGAGGCTCGCTCGCCGCTCCGGCAGATACGCGCACGCGCGCGGTGACTCGACAAAGCGCTCGAGGATACGCATCGAAGGCGAGACCCTCCGTCAGGGCGATGCTAGCGCGGGTGGGGACGCGATCGAACAGCGCCGGAACAGGGAGCCTCCTCGGTCGTGCTACGGTAAGCGGCCCGGCCCGTTGACCCAGCCCGCGCCCACTCCCAAGCTGACTTACAGCGTCGTCGTTCCTGTCTTCAACGAGGAGGGGAACGTCGATGCGCTGGCCGCTCGGGTCCTCGCGACGATGGATCGGCTCGGCGAGCCCTTCGAGCTTCTCTTCGTCGACGACGGGTCCCGCGATCGCACGCCCGAGCTCTTACGCCGTCTGGCTGTCCGTGACCATCGCATCCGAGTGGTCCGCTTCACCCGCAACTACGGTCAGGAGGCGGCGGTCGAAGCGCTGTACCTCAACGCGCGCGGGCGATGGCTCATCCAGATGGACGGCGATCTCCAGCATCCCCCCGAGGAGATCCCCAAGCTCATCGCCAAAAGGGACGAGGGATTCGATGTCGTCTACGGCGTACGGCAGTCGCGCCACGACTCCGCGTTCCGGATCGCCGGCTCGCGCGCCATGCAGTGGGCGATGCGCTCGATGATGGAGATCGAGCTGCCGGAGGACGTCTCGACCTTCCGCCTGATGAGCGCGCCCATCGCGCGCCTCGTGGCCGCCCTGCCCGAGCGGCGCAAGTTCTTCAGCGCGCTGCTGGTCTGGTGCGGCGCCCGCATCGGCTCCGTCAACGTTGCGCATGCGCCGCGGCATTCGGGCAGAACGCATTACCGCTTCGCCAAGCTGCTCAATCACACGTTCGATCTCATCGTGGGGTTCACGAGCAAGCCGCTGCGATACATCGGCTCGGTGGGCCTCGCGTTCTCCGTCGTCGGCCTCGTGCTCGGGGCATTCGTCATCGCCCGCAAGGTCTTGTGGGACTACGGGATCATGGGGTGGCCGTCGCTCTTCACGGCCGTGGTCATTCTCGGCGGAATGCAGCTCATGGCGACGAGCGTCATTGGTGAGTACATCGCCAGGATCTACGTGCAGGCGCAAGCACGGCCGCTCTACAACGTCGCCGAACGTCTCAACTTCCCAGCTCCCCAGGCCAGCGACGAGCTGCAGCGCGCTTCCTCGCTGCCGCTGCCCCCGTCCGGCGTCGATGTGCCCCCGCCCAACGTCGATGCTTTTCTTCCCACGCAGGTCGCGGACGCAACAACCTCGATCTCGAGCCAGGCGCCCCACGCCCCCGCGGCGTCGAGCGCGATCTCGTCCTCCGAGGCCGCGCCGATGAGCTCTGCGCGAGGTGCGCTCGTCAAAGGAACTTCGTGACGCGGGCCCCGTTCGCGCGGAGCGCTCCGTGACGAAGCTTCTCGTCGTGGGGTGTGGGTTTCCGCAGCTGTCGCTGGTCAGGGCGGCCAAGCAGCTGGGCTTGTCGGTGGTGGGTGCGGACGTCAACCCGCGGGCCGTGGCCGTCCCGCATTGCGACGAATTCTTCCGTATCTCGACTCACGACGTCGACGGCTTGTGCGAGCTGGCGGCCGGTTCGCGTGTGGACGCCGTCGCGACCAGCGGCAGCGAGGTGTCGCTGAGCTCCACTGCGGTGGTCGCCGCTCGCCTCGGCTTTCCCTTCTACGCGGATCCGGAAACGGTCCGTCGCTGCCAGGACAAGGACGTGATGCGGGCCGCCTATGCAGCAGCGGGGCTCGCCATTCCCGCGTTCGCTCGGTGCGAGTCGCTCGAAGAGGCTCGCGCGTTCGCCAAGCGCTCCGGTTATCCGCTCGTCGTGAAGCCTTCGCGCGGATCGGGCCAGCGCGGGGTGGCTCGGGTCGAGGACGACGCGGAGCTCGACGCGGCGTTCGACGTGGCGCGATCGTACTCCGCGAGCGTCGGGCTGCCTCTCGTCGTCGTCGAGCAGTGGATCGAGGGCCGGGAGTTCTCCGTCAATGCATGGATCGGGCACGACCCGGGCGCGGGCGGACGCTTCGCGAGCTACTGCGTCACCGAGCGAATCACCGTCCCCGGCAAGAGCCCGCTCGGAGTCATGATCGCCGAGGTTTACCCATCGGGCCTGTCGCCGGAGGACGAAGCCCGCGTCGTGGACGAGGCGCGCAGAGGCGCAGCCGCGCTCGGGCACAAGCGAGGCCCGTGCTACTCGCAGGTCGCGCTCTGCCCGAGCGGCTGCTTCCTGTTCGAGACGGCCGCCCGCCTCGGCGGCGGTTTCGACGCCGACGTGACGCGCCTGGCGAGCGGCGTGGACCTCTACCGTCGGGTGCTCGGCGTCGCATTGAACGAGCGCGCGCTCGAGCAGCAAGGGTCCGTGACGCGCGCCCACGCTTCGGCCATTGCGAAGTTCCAGGTCGTGCGTCCGGGCAGGGTGAACGCGGTCGTGGGGCTGGAGGATGCGCGTGCGCTTGCGGGAGTCGAAGATGCGCAATGCTTCGTGCCGGTCGGTGGGCGAGTCCTGCCGCTCACCGACAGTGCCAAGCGCGCCGCTTACGTCCTGGTCCACGGCTCTACGCGCGGCGAGGCGATGGCCCGCGCGGACGCGGCTCTCGCGAAGATCTCGGTCGACACACGAGATGACGCCCGCTCCGAGGACGAGCACCGCTCCGAGGTGACAGTGTGAATCGAACGACCAACGGCACTGGATCGTCGGGGGTCAGGCAGCTTTTCCGCGAGCGCGCGGTACGAGACGCCCTCTACGGCGTCTCGTCGTACTGGGATGCCAGGGCGGCGGCGCGACACGGGATGGCGCGATCGCTGTGGCCGTCGAATGGCTTCAATGCGCTCTGGGACGATCGGCAGCGCGTGCTGCTCGCCCGGACGCTCGGTTCCATGGAGGGCCGGCGAGTCGTCGATATCGGATGCGGCACCGGGCGCATCGTCCGCTTCCTCTCCGAGGAGCAGGGCGCCTCCCACGTCGTGGGAGTCGACTTCTCGCCGGAGACCGTCCGGGCTGCGCGCGAAGAGGCGGGCGCGCTCCTCTCGTCGGGTCTCGTCGAATACCGGCGGGGTGACGTCGTCGAAGGCCTCGATGCCATCGGCGTGGGTTCGTTCGACGACGCGATCGTTCTTGGTTGCCTGTCGGTCGCATGCCGCAACGCCGCATCGCTTCAGCGCGCCATGGACAACGTCGCCCGGCTGGTACGGCCCGGCGGGCGCGTCCTCCTTCTCGAGCCCATCCACCGCTCGCCGCTGCTGCGGCGTGTTCTCGACCTTGGAATCGAGGAGTGGATCGTGTGCGCCAATCGCGCCGGTCTCGCCCTCCGGCTCGCGGACCGGATGGGGTTCGTCCCGACCCGGGCGCTGCTCAGCGTCCGCGACTTGCCGGACTTCATCGTGCGCCCGCTGTTTTCGGCCGGCGAACGGCTTCTCGATCGCGCGCCCTATCTATCGTTTCTCGCCGACTACAAGCTGCTCCTGTTCGACCGGATTTCCACGACGTGAACGTGGTAACGGCAGTCCTGCTCTTCGTCGCCGCGGCGGTCGGCGGTGCCATCAATTCCGTGGCGGGCGGCGGCAGCTTCGTGGCGTTTCCCGCTCTTCTTTTTGCGGGTGTGCCTCCCGTCCCGGCGAATGCGACCAACACGATCGCGCTCTGGCCCGGCAGTCTCGCAAGCGTGGTGGCGTACCGCCATGCGCTCGGCGCCGAAGACGTCCGCAGCCGGCTGGTGCCTCTGGGGGCCGCGAGCCTCACGGGTGGCCTCCTTGGTTCGGTCCTCCTGCTCCGGACGTCGAATCAAACGTTCGTCCTGCTCATCCCGTGGCTGCTCCTCTTCGCGACGCTGCTCTTCTCCTTCGGCGGTCCGGTCTCTCGGCGTCTGACGCGCGGCTCCCAGGCGTCGCTCGGCGTCGCTGCGGTCGTGCAGCTCGTCATCGGCATCTACGGGGGGTACTTCGGAGGGGGGATGGGCATCATGGTCCTGGCCGTCCTCTCGCTGCTCGGGATGGACGAGATCCACGTGATGAACGCCCTCAAGACCATGCTCCAGACGCTCGTCAACGGCGTCGCGGTGGTCGCGTTCATCGCCGCGGGCGCCATCGCGTGGGGCCCGGGGCTCGTCATGATCGTCGGAGGAATCGCCGGTGGTTATGCGGGCGCCGCGATTGCCCTTCGCGTCAGCCAGCGGTACGTGAGGACGCTCGTGCTCCTCGTGGCGTGGACGATGACCGCGTACTTCTTCGTTCACACGTACGCGGCGCAGCCGTCTCGTGTTTCCCGCGCGACGCTCCCGCCCTTCGACCCGCCTCCAGCCGTCTGCGCCGGCCCATCGACGCTCGCGGCGGTTACACCCAGCGAAGGCCCGGTTACAGTCAGCGAAGCAACCCGCGGCGGTCACAGCCAGCGAAGGCCCCGCGTCGCGATCTCCTCGCCGATGGCGAGCGAGGCGGTCGCGGCCGGCGACGGCGCATTGAGCACGTGAACCATGCGCTCGGCCTGAGCCACGACGAAATCGTCGATGAAGGTTCCGTCACGCCCGACCGCTTGCGCGCGCACGCCCGCTCCGCCCGGTACCAGGTCGCTCGAGCTCACCTCGGGCACCAGCGCCGCGCACGCCTTCGCGAACGCGCGGCGGCTGAGCGAGCGCCATTGTTCCCGCAGCCCCGCGCGCCAGTGCCGGGACGCCATCCGCCAGACTCCGGGCCAAGATGCCGCCGCCCAGGCGTCCCCGACGTCGAAGCTCGCCCGCCCGTAGCCCTCGCGCGCCATCGCGAGCACCGCGTTCGGGCCCGCTTCCACGCCTCCGCCGATTCGCCGCGTGAAGTGAACGCCGAGAAACGGAAAGGCGGGCTCGGGGACGGGATAAATGAGGTTCTTGACCAGCCCCGCGCGATCCGCTGCGAGCATCCAGTACTCGCCGCGGAACGGGACGATGGCGACGTCGAGCGGGATGCCGGCCGCCCGTGCGAACCGATCGCTTCCCAGGCCCGCGCATGCGACGAGGACCCTCGCCTCGAAGTCGCCCGAGGTGGAGGTCACCACGATCGATCCCGGGCGACGGATCGCGCCCATGGCCTTCGTCCCCATGCTCAGGACGACCCCGCTGCGCGCCAGCTCGCGCGAGCACGCCTGCGCTACCTGCCGGTAGTCGACGATCCCGGTCTCCGGAACGAACAGAGCGGCAATCCCCGCAGCGTGCGGTTCGTGCTCCTGGATTTCCTCCCTCGCGATGCGACGGACGCCGGAGAGGCCGTTCGCGCGCCCGCGTCGCTCGAGCTCGTCGAGACGGGGCAGATCTTCGCTCCGGGTCGCGACCACGAGCTTTCCGCAGCGCTCGAACGCAACGCCGTGCTCTTCGCAGAACCGTTCGAGCTGCTCGCGCCCGCGCGCACACGTACGCGCCTTGACCGATCCCGGCTTGTAGTAGAGGCCCGAGTGAATGACGCCGCTGTTGCGGCCGGTCTGGTGCGCCGCGACGTCCGGCTCCTTCTCGAGGACCGCGATCGAGATGCCTGCCCGCGCCCGGACGAGCGCGAGCGCCGTCGCAAGGCCGACGATGCCCCCGCCGACGACGACTGCGTCGAACCGGGAGGCGCCCAAGACCGGTCAGGTTTTCGGCGCAGCCTTGCGGGGGGCGTCAGCTGCCAGGGGGTCGTATCCTTCTACGTGCACGGGGAACGCAGGCGTGCCGAGCCGGCGGCGGTCTCGCTTGTTGCGCTTGCCGTTCGTCGTCATTTTCCGTTTGCGAATACGCTCGAATTGCTGGGACGAGGAAACCATGGGAAGCGACTCTCCGAGCATTTTCGCGCCAAAGCGCGAGGGCGGGAAGATGCCGGCAGGTCGCCTGTTTGTCAATCCGTGGAGGCGCCGCATGCGAATGAGCTCGGCGCAGCCGCCCCGGCGCCTGGTTCCGACGGCCTTGGCCCGCAGACGGGCGGCGCCCGTGCGGGCGGACCGCTCCGCCGCAAGGTAAGTTAGAGCGCCGCGGCGCTTGCCACCGTCCCATGATCGACACCACGGCCGTCACCGAGGATCTGAAGTCGGCCCTCTCGGGCGAGGAGGGGGCACGTCGCTGGGTGCGTCGCCTGGCCGTCGTCGGCGGCGTCGCGCTCGCGCTCGGTGGTGGCCTCGTCTGGAGCGCGAAGCATCGACCGCCTGCTCCGGCGCGCTTCGTCTCCGCCGCCGTTTCACTGGGCGACGTCGTCGAGCGCGTGCAGGCGACCGGCACCGTTCAGCCCCTGCTCCAGGTCAACATCGGTGCGCAGGTCAACGGGCGGGTCACACAGGTGATGGTCGACTACAACTCGGTGGTCAAGAAAGGGCAGGTTCTCGCCGAGATCGATCCGCTGATCTACGGCACGCAGGTCAGCGCTCAGGAAGCGAATCTGTCCGCGCAGAAGGCGCAGCTCGAGCAGGCCAAGGCGGCGGCCGCGAGCAGCCACGCCCAGGCGGACACCGCGCGGGTGGTCTTCGAACGCACGGAGCGTCTTTTTGCTCAGAACCTGGCGAGTCGGGCTGATCTCGACACGGCGAAAGGGAACTTCGAAGCCGCCTCCGCCCAGTACGATGCGGCACAAGCCAACGTCGGCAGTCAGGTGGCGTCGATCGCCGCGCAGACCGCGCAGCTGCACCAGTCGACGGCGAACCTCGGATATACGAAGATCTACTCGCCGGTCGACGGCGTCGTGGTCACTCGCGGAATCGACCCCGGCGCCACCGTCGTCGCGAGCTTTCAAGCGCCCGTCCTTTTCGTCATCGCACAGGACCTGCGCAAGATGCGTGTTCTCGCCGATGTCGACGAAGCGGACGTGGGCAAGGTCCAGGAAGGGATGGACGCGGATTGTGTGGTCGACGCGTTTCCCGGAGAGACCTTTCACGGGAAAGTCTCGCAGATCCGCTACAGCCCCAACAACGTATCCGGCGTCGTGACGTACTCGGGTGTGGTCGACGTCGACAATCCCGAGGAAAAGCTGCGTCCGGGGATGACGACCACGATCACCGTGCACACGCACGAAGTTCGCGGCGTTCCGCGCGTTCCCAATGCGGCGCTGCGCTATCGTCCCTCTCCGCCGACCGGCTCGGATGGGAAGCCGGTTCTCCAGCCGCCGGAGCCGTCGTTGCCGAAAGGCCAGGGGCGCGTCTGGGTTCTCACTGATGACCGTCCCGGCCAGGAGAAGGACGAGGCGCGGATGGTGTCGATCGGGGTCACCGACGGCATGTTCACCGAGGTGATCCCGCCGTCGCTGGCGATCGGATCCAAGGTCGTGACCGACGAGACGGACGCGGAGATCGCCAAGAAAACCAAAAAGGCGTTCTGATGACCTCCGCCGCGTCGCCGGCGTCGCAGCCGCTCATCAAGCTGGCCCGCGTCTGCAAGGACTACGAAACGGGGGGCACGGTCGTGCGCGCCATGCGCGAGGTCGACCTGGTCATCGCGCAGGGTGAGTTCGTGGCGATCGTGGGTGCGAGCGGGTCAGGCAAGTCGACGATGATGAACATCATCGGCTGCCTGGATCGGCCGACGCGCGGAACGTACACGCTGGCGGGCATCGAGGTCGGAGATCGAGCCGGCGACTCGCGTGCCATCGTCCGCAATCGCGTCATCGGCTTCATCTTCCAGGGGTTCAACTTGCTGCCCCGCACGACGGCCCTCGAGAACGTCGAGCTTCCGCTGCAATATCGCGGCGTCGGGCTGCGCGAGAGGCGCAGGCGCGCCCGCGCGGCGCTCGAGGCGGTGGGTCTCGGAGATCGCATGGAGCACACGCCCAACCAGCTCTCCGGAGGCCAGCAGCAGCGGGTCGCGATTGCGCGCGCTCTCGTTACCGATCCGCCGCTTTTGCTCGCCGACGAGCCCACGGGCAACCTCGACACACGCACGAGCCTGGAAGTGCTCGCGCTGCTCCAGAAGCTCAACCGGGAACGACGCATCACGATCGTTCTGGTGACTCACGAGGCGGACATTGCCGCGTGCGCTTCACGCGTCGTGACCATGCGGGACGGTCGAATCGTCAGCGACGCAGTCCAGGCCCGGGTCCTCGACGCAGCCGACGAGCTCGAGCGCCTGCCCGGCGAGCTGCGCCATGACGCGGCTCCCGCAGGCGGCCAGGATTCGGCCGTCGCGGGAGCCGGAGGCCCGGTGCCCGCGTCCGTGTTCGCGCTGATGCTGGCCAGCGATCTCCTCGGCTCGGCTGCGACGCTCGCGTACCTCGCGCTGCTGGGGCGGCCGTTCGGCCCGCGTTCCGTCGCGGTGGCCGCCGTCGTCGGAGAGCTCACGAAGGCATGGACGGGAGCACGCGCCATGCGACGGCGCGGCGGTCGCGCTGCGAGCAACGATCAGCGTTTCCGGATGGCGTTCGGTTATACGGTTGGCATCACCTGCAGCGCCCTCGCCGCGGTCCTCGTCGTCTTCGCGTTCGCGACTCGGCGGTTCTCGGCCGTGCAGCGCCTCGACGCGGCGCTGGCGCCCGTCATCTCGCTGGCCAACGTCCCGCTGCTTCTCGCGGCGGTCACCTTCGTGGGCCTCTCGGGCACGATCCTCCTTCGCTATCTGCTCTTGACGGCCATGGCTGCGTCGCTCTCGCGCCGACCGAGGTCCCGGTGATCGCAACGCTCCTCGGAGCGCTGAGGCTCGCGCTCACCGCGCTGGCCCGGAACAAGCTTCGAGCCGTGCTGACGGTGCTCGGCATATTCATCGGCATCACGGCCGTCGTCATCGTCACCGCCGCGGGGACCAGCACGACCGCGACGATAGGCAGCGAGATCGAGAGCCTCGCAGCGAATGCGCTCTTCGTCTCCCCTCAGCCGATCCAGGCGTCGGGCGCGAAGAGCAAGTTCGTGGGTCGACTGACGGAAAACGATGCTCGTGCGATCGCTCGGGACGCGGCCAGCGTCGCCGGCGTCGCGCCCTGGCTCTCGACCATGGGTCAGGTCGTCTACGGGGACAAGAACTGGTCGACGACCCTTTCGGGAACGACGCTCGCCTATTTCCCGATAAGGCGATTCACGGTCGCGTCGGGGTCGCTCTGGACGGAGACGGACGAGGCGCTGAAGACCAAGGTGTGCCTCATCGGTCCGACCGTGGCCACGAGTCTCTTCGGCTCCGAAGATCCCGTCGGGCATACGGTCCGCATCGGCCGCTCACCGTTCCGGGTCATCGGAGTGCTGGCTCCGCGCGGGACGTCGCTCGTCGGGGACGACCAGGACGATCGGGTGATGATGCCCATCGGCAGTTTTCGCGGTCGCGTCATGCACACGTCTCCGGGGCGCGCCGATCAGCTCCTCGTCAGCGCGACGAGCGACCAGACCGTCAATCGCGCGAAAGCCGAGATCGAGAGCATCCTGCGCGAACGCCACCGCCTGCCGGTCGGACGAGACGACTTCACGGTCAGCTCTCAGGCTGAATTTCGCCAGGCGACCGAGGGGATCCTCGGCGCGCTGGCGCTCCTTCTGCTGTGCGTTGCGGCGGTGAGCCTCGTCGTCGGCGGCATCGGCGTCATGAACATCATGCTCGTCAGCGTGGCCGAGCGGACACGCGAGATCGGGATCCGGATGTCGATCGGTGCACGGGAGCGCGACATCCTCGTGCAATTCCTCGTTGAGGCCATCGTGCTCACGCTGGTCGGTGGTGTGCTCGGAATCGTGTTCGGCGGCGGCATCACGATCGGCGTCGGAAAGCTGCTCGGGTGGGCGATGACTCCGAGCCTCGGCGTCCTGGGAGTGGCGGTTGCAACGAGCGTTGCCATCGGGACGGTGTTCGGCTTTCTGCCCGCATGGCGCGCGGCAAAGCTCGACCCCATCGCGGCGCTGCGGGTGGAGTGACGATGCGCGCCCTTCTCGATGGAATCATCTCGGCTGCACGCGCCATTCTGCGCAATCCCTTGCGGGCATCGCTGACCGTTCTGGGGATCCTCATTGCGGTGGCCGCCGTCGTGACCGTCGATGCCTTGGGCGCAGGCGGCCGCGAGCGCGTGTCGGCCCAGATCGAGGCCATCGGGTCGAACTTCATTCTCGTATTCCCCGAATCGGCGCAAGCCTCGGGAGCGCGCAGCGCACAGGGTTCGGGGATGCGGCTGACCGAGGAGGACGGACGCGCAATCGTGCGCGAATCCACGAGCGTGGCCGCGATTGCCCCCGCGCTCCGGACGGTCGTGCAGATCGTCCACGGGGATCGCAACTGGTCGACGCAGGCGTTCGGCACCAGGCTGCCTTATTTTCAGGTTCGCGGCTGGAGCATCGAGCACGGCTCCGCTTGGGACGCGCGCGACGAGGCGACTCGAGCGAAAGTCGTCGTACTTGGCAAGACCGTGGCGGGGATACTGTTCGACCGCGAGGATCCGGTCGGGCAGACCGTGCGGATCGGGCGCTATCCTTACCGCGTCCTGGGGGTGCTCGCGGAAAAGGGGGAAACGCCCTTCGGCGCGGATCAGGATGACGTCATTCTCATGCCGGCGACCAGCTTCCGAGCCCGCGTCATGCGGACCCCTCCGGGGTTCGCCGGGGCGCTGATGGCGTCGGCCACCTCCGCGGAGACGACCGACGGAGCGGTTCGGCAGATCGAGGCCATCTTGCGGCAACGCCACCGGATCGACCCCACTCGCCAGCCTGATTTCACGATCCGCACGCAAAAGGAATTCGCGGCCATGAAGGACCGCATCTCGAACGTCCTTTCGCTGTTGCTCCTCTTCGTTGCCGCGGTGAGCCTGGTGGTCGGTGGAATCGGCGTGATGAACATCATGCTCGTCAGTGTCACCGAACGAACGCGCGAGATCGGAATACGCATGGCGATCGGCGCGCGCGAGGCCGACATCCGCACTCAGTTTCTCGTCGAGGCCGTCGTGCTGTCGTTCCTCGGCGGAGTCGCCGGAGTGGCCGCAGGGGCGCTGTGCGTTGCCGGGCTGCGCGCCGTCCTCGGATGGCCCATGGCTCTCCGGCCGAGCGCGGTCCTCGTCAGCATCATGGTCAGTGCGGCCACCGGCATTGCGTTCGGCTTCTTTCCCGCGCGGCGTGCGGCGCGTCTCGACCCGATGGAAGCGCTGCGGCACGAGTGATCGATCGCCGTGCGGCCCGACGGGAGCGGCCGGCGTGCGAGGTGAGCGCCGGCTACATGTAGCTCCGCGCCAGCGTCTCGATGGCGCTCAGCACCGCCATCTGCACGACGCCGCGGCGCTCCGCGCGGATCGGCCGGCCGTCGAGCTCGACGATCGTGAATCGATCGACGACCTGACCCTTGAGCGTAGCGGCGTCGGACGCAATGATCTGGACCTGGGCTCGAAAGAGGGCTTGCGAGATTGCGAGGAGCAGGCCGGGCCGATCCGACGTCTCCACGGTCAACACTGCGAGCTCTTCGTCGGGGTTTTCGTCGAACGTCACGCGTGTCGACGAGCCCGCGGCGGGTCGGACCGAAGGTCGGGCGCGCCGGACGACCGACTCGAGCGTGGACCGGCCGGACATGAGCTCGTGCAACGTGTTTGCAATCTGAGTGGCGTCCGGGGGCAGCACGGGGCGGGCCACGTTCGACGACCGCTGGACCCAGATCAGATCGACCGCCTCGGCCTTGCCGCTTTGCGGCACGACACGGGTGTAGATCTGGGCCGAGACGACGTCCATTTCAGAGGCGACCAGCGCCGCGCTGATGAGCGAAAGGAGCCCCGGTCGATCGTCGGCGACGATGCAGAGGGCGGCCACGCCCTGGCCGAAGCGCTTCCAGATCTCGACGTGCGCGACCGCTCCGGCCCTGCGCGCGACGATGGCGGCGTGCTCGCGCGCGTCGTTCGAGTCGAAGGCGCTGCGGTAGCGCTCGGGCATCGTGGCTTGGAAGTCGGAAGCATTCGCGGTGTCCGGCGATGCGCGGGCCATGATCGCCCGCAACGTAAGCAGCGCGATCGACCTGCGCCGTTACGTCGCCGTTTCATTCCGATGTCACGCCACCCGTGGCATTTGCGCATGGCTGCGCGTCGGGCGACACTCATCATCGTGCAAACCCCCACGGCCGTGCTGGGCGCGCTCGCGACCGGAGCAGTTCTGGTCCTTGGTGCGAGTATTCCGCTTGCCCGCGGCGACGCGAAGCCCTCCACCATCGCTCCTTCGGAGATCAAAGCCGGCATGAAGGGATACGGGCTCACCGTCTTCCGTGGCACCCAGCCCGAGCGGTTCGACGTCGAAGTGATCGGTGTCCTCGATCAGTTTCGCCCCGGGCAATCGCTCATCGTCATAAAGACTCCGACCCCGCGGCTCGACGTGTTGAAGACGGTGCGCGGCATGAGCGGCAGCCCGATCTACCTGGAAGGGCGGCTTGCCGGCGCCTACGCGTACAGCCTGTCGTCTTTCGAGGTCGAGCCCGTCGCGGGCGTGACGCCGATCGACCTCATGCTCACGGAGATGCGGCGGCCGATCCCTCCCGGGTTCTGGCCCCTGCAGGGGCGGCAGCCGCTGCCGGGGGGGCAGCTTCCCCCAGTGCCCGCCGCCCACGCGTCGGCAACGACGTTCGACGGTGCGCCGGGCCAGTACGACCTTCGCGAGCATGCGCGCCAGCTCGCCGATCGCCTGGGCGCCCGTCCCGATCCCGAGCGTGGCTTCGTCCCCGCCGCGACGCCCCTCATGATGGCCGGAGTGAGCGATCGCGCCGCCGCTGCCCTGCGAGCCCTCGTCGAGCCGATCGGCCTCGAGCCGCTGCAGGGTGGCGGAGGCACGACGCTCGACCCGGATGCGCCGGCGCACTTTGTCGACGGGGGCGGTCTGGGGGTCGAGCTCGCGCGCGGCGACGTATCGATGATGGGCCTGGGTACGGCCACGTTCGTCGACGGCTCGGGTCGCGTCGCGGGCTTTGGCCACCCGATGCTGAACGGAGGGGACGAGGCGCTCCCCACGTGCATCGGCCGAATTCTGTGGGTCAACGCCAGCGCCCAAGCGTCGCACAAGGTAGGCGAATGCGCCCGGCCCCTCGGCACGCTCGTGCAGGACCGGCAAACCGCCGTGATTCTCGACGAGCACTTGGTTGCGCCCGTGATTCCAATCGACGTCGACATCGTGGGCGTGACGGGCGCACCGAAGACCCATTGGCACGCGGAGCTGAGCGAAGACAAATTCCTCGCGCCGAGCCTGGCCTCGGTCGTCCTCGGCTCGATGATCGAGGCCACGACCGCCGAACGACGCGATCTCACGTGGAAGCTGACCTCGCAGGTCAACGTCGCGGGTCACGGCACCGTTCAGCTCGACGAAGCGGGCGTCAACAGCGGGGGGGCGCCGGACGCCTCGGAATCCCTCAACTGGAAGCTCGTTCATACCGTCGGCGACGTGCTCAATAACCCCTGGGAGCACGCGCGAATCGAACACGTTCAGGCGCGGTTCGAAGTGAAGTACGCGCGCGACCTTTGGCGCCTGCGTGGCGTCGAAGTTCTCGATCCGGTCGTCGACGCGGGCGACAAGGCTCGCCTGAGAATGCACCTTTTCCCGGAAGACGGCCCGGAGGTCACGCGCGTCGTCGAGGTGACGTTGCCCGCCGAGCTGGCGGGCAAGGACGTCGATGTGGAGGTCCTGCCCGGCTGGGAGGTTGCCCCGGAGCTCCCCGCGCCCGAGAGTCTCGACGAGCTGCTCGCCAATGAGCCCGCGCAGACGGTCGCCCCGCGCTCGGTGGTCGTCCAGTTCCGGGTCCCGTCTCAGGGCATCGCGTACCGCGGTCGCGTCACTCAGCGACTGCCGCCCCTGACGCTCGATGCGCTCCGGCCTCAGAACGGCGACACGGGGCCGGAGGCGTTCCAGAGCTGGGCGCGAATCATCGTGCCGCTCGACATGTACCTCGAAGGCCGTGACAAGGTGAAGGTGAAGGTCCGCAGCGTCGTCCGATGAAGATTCATCGTTTCGACGTCATCGATGAGGCTACCCTTCGCAGTCGGCAGAGTGCCAAGTGGCGACTCTACGGCCCCGACGTGCTTCCTGCGTGGGTC
>Ga0187782_10000953_pt1 | contig 20587 bp, 19 predicted proteins | sample 0715_SJ02_MP15_2_FD_132454 | JGI IMG/M metagenome (GOLD analysis project Ga0187782, IMG submission 132454) | Tropical peat soil microbial communities from peatlands in Department of Meta, Colombia - 0715_SJ02_MP15_20_MG | ecosystem: Environmental > Terrestrial > Soil > Wetlands > Peat | place... | reverse complement strand
GACACCGGCGGCGCGATCCGCCACGTTGCCGCTCGGCGGATGCCCGTCCGCCATTTGGACGGCGGGCGAGCCGAATACGACCCTGAGGCGGTATGGCAGACGGCCGTGGCGACGCTGCGAGAGGCCGTCGCCGCGGCGCGAGACGGGGATGGTGTGCGATCGATCGCCGTCGCGAGCATGGGCGAGGCTGGCGTTCCGTGCGGCTCGGACGGGACCCCCGTCTACTCTTCGATCGCGTGGTTCGATTCGCGCAGCACCGCGCAAGCGGCGGCGCTCGAGGCTCGAATGGGCGACCGCGCTCTGTACGAGATTACGGGTCTGCAGGGGCTGCCGATCTACACAGTCCACAAGTTGAGCTGGTTGCGCGACCACGAGCCCGATGTCTTTCGCCGGATCCGACGCTGGTACTTCATGGCCGACTACATCGTGGGTCGCCTCGGCGGCGACTGGGTGACCGATCCGTCGCTGGCGTGCCGCAGCCGGATGTTCGATATCAGGCAGCGGCGGTGGTCGGCAGACGTCCTGGACGCTGCGGGCATCCCTGCCGCGATCCTGCCGCCCGTCGCGCCGAGCGGGGCGCGCGCCGGTCGCCTCCGGTCCGAGCTCGCACGAGCGCTTGGCCTGGGACCGGACGTTTGGATCGCCGTCGCCGGACATGATCACGTCTGTGCCGCGTTCGCGGGGGGCGTGATCGAGCCCGGAGACATGCTGGATTCGATGGGTACGGCGGAAGCCATGTTGGTGGCCACGGAAACACCGCCGCCGCCGGACGTGACCATGCCCATGGGCTTCGCGGTCGGCTGCCATGTAGTGACGAACCTTTTCTACTTGCTTGGCGGATCCACGATGTCCGGCGGAGCGCTCGAGTGGGTGGCACACCTTACGGGCACGCCACTGTCGTATCTGATGGAGCAGGCCGCGGCCGTGCGGCCGGGCAGCGAGGGACTCTGCTTTCTCCCGCACCTCCGGGGGAGCCTTTCCCCTGTCGTGGACCGGTGGTCCATGGGTGCGTTCGTGGGCGTGCGGGACGTCCACGGCCCCGCGCACTTCGCCAGGGCGGTCGTCGAGGGGTTGGCGTGTGAGGCCGCGGGTAGCACCCACGCCCTCGAGCGGATCGTGGGCCGTGCCGGGGTGATGCGAGTCACAGGGGGCGGGGTCCGTAACAAGCTCTGGCTTGCGATCAAAGCCGCCGTCCTCAACCGGCCACTGGACATCATCGGCACGCCCGAGGCAACCGCGCTCGGGGCGGCGCTGCTCGGTGGCGTCGCCGCGGGAGTATTTCCGGGTGTTGCGGAGGCGGTGCGTGCGGGCGCAAGGATCGGAAGTCGCGTCGACCCGGACCCGGCGCTGGTCGAGGGCATGAACGCGAGGGTGCGCATCCACCCGGACCTGTATCCCGCCGTCGCTCCTCTGCACCGGCGGCTGCGTCGTGCCGGCGGTGCCGGTGAGCAATCATGGGGCCACTCGCAGGCGTCGCCGGCCGGGTGACGTTTCGACCGGGATGCGACCGGAGCCAGTGTCATCCCAACGAATTGCTGCAAGGATGCAATTTGTCGGGAGCCCTGCGCACGCGGAGTTCACGGGCGAGACGCGTATGCTTCGCACCGTGTTGGCACGTGCTACCGATTCCCGCTGGGAGGGTCGACGATGCTCGTCAGGCAGCCCCGAACGTTCATTCGTGACGCGTGGCGCGAGCGCTACGCGATTCCGGCATTCGACGTGTGCAACCTCGAGCTCATGAAGGCGGTCGTGGACGCGGCCGTCGACGAGCGAGCCCCGGTGATCCTGGCCACATACACCGGCGATCTCAGCCATGCCGGCTTGAAGCCGCTTGCCTGCGTCGCTCGTGTTCTGGCGGAGGAAGCCCCCGTTCCGGTGTTGCTGCACCTCGATCACGGCACCGGCTTCGAAATGGCCGTGCAATGTCTCGCAGAGGGCTACAACTCGGTGATGTTCGACGGGTCCCACCTCTCTCTTGAGGACAATCTCCGGGAGACGCGCGCAATCGCTGGGGCGGCCCACGCCGTGGGCGCGGCCATGGAAGGCGAGGTGGGGAGCTTCGGGGGCGATCAAGGGGCGGTCGTCTTCACGGAGCCGCGCCAGGCCGCGGCGATGTTCGAGCGCGGCGACGTGGATATGCTCGCCGTGTCGGTGGGGTCCGTGCATGGGCAGAAGAGCCGGCTTGACCTGGCGCGGCTCGAAGGCATCGCCCGTGAGGCGCCCGGGCCGCTGGTGCTGCACGGCGGCAGCGGGATCGCCCCGGAGGACGTGCGGCGTGCAATCGAGTTGGGCGTCGTCAAGCTCAACATCGGCCATGCGCTGTCCACCGCCTGGCTCCGAGGACTGCGCGAGGGGCTCGAGGCGTCCTCGAGCCACTACGACGTGCTGGCCCGGGGGGTGGAGCGGTGCCGCGGCGAGGCACGCAGGCGGTTCGCCGAAGCGGGCGCGTCGGGGCGCGCCTAGGCCGGGAGTGGATGCCGGAAGGGCCGCCGAAATATCGGGGGAGCGGGGATCACGATTGCCGGGCGACACGGTCGGCATCGGGGCGACGATGACGGATCGTGAGAGCGAAGACGCACATGGACAATAGGGGGGACGTGTCGTGCTGACCGAGGTGCGTCAGGAAGTCTATGCGATGCACACGGAGCTCGTGCGATACGGTCTGGTCTCCTGGACCAGCGGCAACGTGAGCGGGCGCGACCCCGACTCCGGTCTGGTCGTCATCAAGCCGAGCGGCGTCAAATACGAGGACCTTCGCCCCGAGATGCTCGTCGTCGTGGACCTCGCCGGCGAGGTGGTCGAGGGGACGCTCGCGCCGTCGGTCGACACAGCCTCGCACCTCCACATCTACCGCCACCGGCCGGACGTCCGAGGCGTGGTGCACACGCACTCTCCGTACGCCACCGCGTTTGCGGCGCTCGAGCGGCCCATCCCGATCTACCTGACGTCGATGGCCGACGAGTTCGGCCAAGCGATCCCCTGCGCCGCGTACGCACCCGTCGGCAGCGAGGCGATCGGCGAAGAGGTACTGCGCTGGCTCGCGTCCTGCCCGGTCGTGCTGCTGGCGCACCACGGGGTGTTCGCCATCGGACCATCGCCCACGGCCGCCACGAAAGCGGCCGTGATGGCCGAGGACGCGGCGCGAATCTGCTATTTCGCGCTGCAACTCGGACAGCCACAGGAACTGCCGGCCGAGGAGGTCGCCCGGGCCTACCAGTTTCACATCCGCAATTACGGCCAGCGCAAGAACGGCTGACGGCACGTTCCAGCAAAGGTCTTCTGTCGAAGCACATCTCCGTGTGGTGCCATTGAACTCAACAGCCGGGACATATACGATGATGGGGGCATGGTGCGAGCACTGTGCGCGCGCCGTGACTTGCCGGAGCCCGGTCCAAAAGCGCGCGGGCCGCTCCTGGGCACGTGGGCAAAGGTAGGCGTGGCCCGGCATCGTTAACGCAGTAGACCGGTAGCATAGCATGACGGGGCCACAACTTTTGTTGCTGCTGGCGGTCGCGACCGTCGGGGTGCTGCACACTATCGTCCCCGACCATTGGCTTCCCATCGCCCTGATAGCGAGACAGGAAGGATGGACGCGAGCGGAAACCGCCCGGGCCGCCACCGGGGCGGGGCTTGGGCACTCGCTGTCCACGCTCGCGATCGGCCTCGTCATCTGGTTTGCCGGGGCGGCGCTCGCGGGAGGGTTCGCCGATGCGGTCACGATGATCGCGGGCCTTGCCTTGATCGGCTTTGGTCTATGGATTGGGATCGGCTCGATGCGGGACCTCCGCTCCGGCCGGGGAGGTTCCCACCGCGACGAGCGCGCAGACCAGGACGATAAACAGCTCGGTCATCGCCACCGCCATCGCCACGCCGATGGGCGCGTACATACCCACTACCACTGGCATACGCCGGTCACGTGGCACGTGACCGAAGGCGGCGACGTGCTTGTGGTCCCGTTTCACGAGCACGACCACCGCGCGGCTCCGCGGCGCACGCTGCTATTGATCCTCGGGTCGTCCCCGATGATCGAGGGGATTCCCGCGTTTCTTGCGGCGAGCCGCTTCGGGTTCGGGCTGATCGCCGTCATGGCCGTGATATTCACCCTCGCTACCGTCGTCACGTATGTGGCACTGTGCGTCTCCTCGAGCGCGGCGGCAGAGCGTGTGCATCTCGGGCGGTTCGAGCAGTACGGCGAAGTGCTGAGCGGGGCGTTCATCGCGATCGTTGGACTCGTCTTTCTGATCTGGGTGCACTGATGGATCTGGGGCGGGGGACCATCTCCCCAGCCGCCGGGGCCGGCCGAAATGCCGCCGTGTGCCCTCTCTGCGCGGCCAGATTCCGAGAAAGGAGCGCGTGGCATGACAGGGTATATCCAGGTCATCACTACGACAGAGAAGAAGGACGACGCGAGGAGAATCGCCCGGGCACTTGTGGAAGCGAGGTTGGGGGGATGCGTTCACGTGATCGGCCCTGTGGCGAGCACCTACTGGTGGCGGGACAGGATCGAAACCGCCGAGGAATGGCTCTGCGTCATCAAGAGCAGCCGCGATCGCTACGTGGCTCTCGAAAAGGCGATCCGTGACATCCATCCGTACGAAGTTCCGGAGATCATCGCCGTTCCGGTGGCAAGAGGCAGTAGGAGCTACTTGAATTGGCTGGGGAATACCCTGCGCGCGCGGCGGACGAAGAGACGGACTGCGAACACCTGAGCGCCTCTCCAGCGATGCAGGCTGGCACGGCCGGGGGTGTAACGGCAAGTAACAGCGATTGGATCACGGGGGAGAGACAGCCTCGAATGACACGCCCCCTCCATCTAGGCTTCGCAGCACGCACCGATGAGCCGCCGGCGATCTCCGGCGTCTCGGGTTCTGCCCCGGGCAACCGCCACCCCGACTCAAAGGCACACAAGCGAGGCTTCCCTGCAGTGGCACCTGGGGCACCCGGGAATATCGGATTTGCGCCCGATATCCATGCCGCGCGCTTCGGCCTACCCTTTATTTTGGGTAGGTATTGCGTCATACGAGGAGGTGCGCGATGACGTCCCATCGGCCCTGCCTTGAGCGGTTGCAGGAGTACCTGGGGCGTGCAGGTGTGGCCTACGAAGTGACGCACCACCCGCCTCGCAACACGGCGCAAGGTCTCGCGCAAGTCGAGCACATTCCCGGACGCTTCGTCGCCAAGGTGGTCATGGTGTTTGCCGACGCGCAGTTGCTGATGATCGTCGCGCCGGCAACATCTCACGTTGACCTGACCTGGGTGCGCGAGGCGACCGGCGCCCTGCGGGTCCGGCTCGCGCAGGAGTACGAGTTCTGCAACTATTTCCCCGACTGCGAGATCGGCGCGATGCCGCCCTTCGGACACCTTTACGGACTTCCGGTTCTCGTGGATACGGCGCTGACACGCGACCCGGTGATCATGTTCAACGCGGGGGATCACCGACAGACGATCACGATGACGTACGCCGACTTCGCCAGGCTCGAGCAGCCGAGAGTGGGGATCTTCGCAAGGGCGCATCCCGCCGCGTAGGGCGAGCCGGGACGGCGCTTCGGGCGCCGGGCTGCGGCGCACCTTCGAGACAACACGCGAGTGCGTGTCCAGGACGCTTCACGTCGACGACATCATCATCGGACGGCCAGCGGAGCGGCTCGCGACGGACGTGCCGCGAAGACGATGGCGAATTGGATTAAAGTATCAAAAAGATCTTTTGGTTCATCCTCGCTACCACAAGCAATTCAGCGCGTTCACTAGAAATAGAGCGACGCTGTGACCAAACCCGACGTCGTTATGTAATATTCGGTAATCAGCGATTGTATTTCGGTTATTCGTTTTTGAACTGTGCGCGACATTAGGCGGTGGGATTGTTGATGCATCTAGTGAGAAATCAGGTCCACGTCCGATAGGCGGCGCTTGCCCCCCTTCTATATGCTGCGAGCAGGTGACACAGGGCTGTTGGAACCCCGCGACGCTCGTCTTCGAGGGATCCCGGGAGACCATGGGGGCCGTAGCATGCGGTGGTGGCCAGAGATTCGAGGCGATCACGGAGAACGGTGCCCGGGCTCTCCCGTGGCTGGCTCTGACTTCGTCCGGCGCTCGACGGCGGGCGTTTCGGGCTCATCGAGGTAACGGTCTTCGCGATGGCTGCGGCAGAATCTGTCGATAGCGCCCCGGCGATCGCCGGGCTGGCCCCCCTTTCTGGCGGAGTAGACGCGCGTCTGCATTGGACCGCGAGCGCGCAGTATGTCGGGCGCACGGCGGCGATGCTGGCCGTCCTGGGCCCTGGACTCATGGTGATGCTGGCGGATACGGACGCGGGGAGCATCGTCACCGCCGCCCAGTCGGGGGCCGGCTGGGGATACCAGTTGGTCCTGCCCCAGATCCTGCTCATTCCAATTCTGTACGTCGTCCAGGAGATGACGGTTCGCCTCGGCATCGTCACGCAAAAGGGCCATGGCGAACTGATTCGCGAGCACTTCGGGGCGGGATGGGCGGTGCTTTCGGTCTGTACGCTGTTCCTGGCGGCTGTGGGTGCGCTGGTCACCGAGTTCGCGGCCATCGCCGGGGTCGGGGAGTTGCTGGGCGTGCCCGCATGGCTCACGGTCACGGCGGCCACGCTGCTATTGGTCTGGCTCGGTACGACCGGCGGATATCGCCGGGTGGAGCGAGTGGGGATTGCGATCGGCCTGTTCGAGCTGATGTTCCTGCCCGCCGCGTTCATGGCCCATCCGGACTTGCGGGCACTTGCGGCGCAGCTGCAGCAGGCTCCGCTGGCGAACCGGACCTATGTGCTCATGCTCGCGGCCAACGTGGGGGCGGTGATCATGCCCTGGATGATCTTCTACCAGCAGGCCGCCGTGGTGGAGAAACGCCTCAGGCTTCGCCACCTCCGGCACGCCCGCCTGGACACGTTGATCGGCGCGATCTTCACGCAAGCGGTCATGATTTTCGTGATCGTGGCGGCCGCGGCCACGATCGGGCGTGCCGGATCCGCGCGCCCCCTCAATGACATCCGGGAGATCGCGGGCGCGCTCCAGCCATTCATCGGATGGACCGGGGCGCGGGTCGTGTTCGGGATGGGAATGCTCGGAGCCGCGTTGATCGCCGCGCTCGTTGTTTCCCTTGCCGGCGCCTGGGGCATCGGCGAAATCATCGGTGTTCCGCACAGCCTCGGCCTTCCGCTGCGGGACGGCAAATGCTTCTATGCCGTGTACACGCTGGCCCACATCAGCGGCGCGGCGATCGTCTTGTCCGGTATCTCACTGGTGGCGCTTACGATCAACATCGAGGTGATGAACGCGCTTCTCCTGCCGATCGTCCTCGGGTTTCTGCTGGTGCTCGAGGCGAAGGCGCTCCCCGCGGCGTTTCGCATGGCCGGGGGATACCGGTGCGTCGCGTGGCTGCTGTCCGGGCTGGTTATCGTCTTCGGACTCTTTATGATGGTGCACATCCTAGTCTGATCCCGGCGCCGATGGCGTCACCCCGCCGAGGGCCGTGAGCCAGCGACACGTGTCCGGGCCCGCATGCAGGTTTCCGGCATGCGGTGGTCCAAGCACGGGAACGTCGAAGCGGTGGCGGGGCGCCGGAGCACGAGGCCGGGTTGATGCCGCCTCCGGCCGCCGCGTCGCAGATCACGGAGTGAGGAGACTCGATGCGGGATATCCTCGATCAGGTCGAGCAGTGGGTCGCCGGGGGCAAGCAGGTGGCCCTCGCCACGGTCGTGGCCACCGAGCGGTCGGCGCCGAGAGACCCCGGTGCCGCGCTGGCGGTTACCGGTGAGATGCAAGTGGTGGGGTCCGTGTCCGGCGGCTGCGTCGAGGCTGCGGTTATCGAGGAGGCCGCCGAGGTGATTCGCACGGGGGTCCCGAGGCGCGTGACGTACGGCATCAGCGATGAGGACGCGATCGCCGTCGGCCTGTCCTGCGGCGGCACGATCCACGTGTTCGTGGAGCCGCCGTGTCTCCTCGCCGGGGAACTCCTCGCCGCCCTTGTCGGGGCTGTGCGACGGGGGGAGCCGGTGGCGCTCGCCACGGAGGTTGCGGGACCGCACGCCGGGGCAAAGCTGCTGGTGTCGCCGGACGCGGTTCTCGGCGGCTTCGATGACCCGAGGCTCGATGCCGCGGTGGCCGCGGACGCGCGGTCGATGCTGGAGCAGGCACAGACCGGGTGCCGCCACTACGGTCGGAGGGACGCGCCGGGGGACGTGGAGGTGTTCGTCGAGTCATTCGCTTCGCCGGCGCGCATGTATGTGTTCGGCGCGACCACCCATGCGGATGCGGTGGTGCGGATCGGCAAGTTCCTCGGCTACAGGGTGACAGTCTGCGATGCCCGCCCGGCGCTTGCGAACCGGGACAGGCTCCCCGCAGCGGACGAGATCGTAGTTCGATGGCCGCACGAGTTCCTGGCCGGCGCGCCGGTGGATCGGCGGACGGTGATCTGCGTGCTCACCCACGACCTCAAGTTCGAGGTGCCCCTTCTCGAGGTCGCGCTTGCGACCCCCGCCGCCTACGTTGGGGTCCTCGGAAGCCGTCGCACCCACGAGGCCCGACGCCGGCGGCTGGCCGAGGCGGGGCTCGACGAGGGCGCGCTCGCGCGAATCCGGGCGCCGATCGGCCTCGACATCGGCGCGCGGACACCCGAGGAAGTGGCCGTCGCGATCGCCGCGGAGATCATTGCCATGCGAACCGGGCGTCTTGGGCAAGACAACGACGTTCGCCGCCGGGCGCCCGCGCCGACGGAGGAAGTTCGCGGTTAGGCCGCACGTGAGCGACGGCAGCACGCCGGCGCGGACCTTCCGGACGCCTCCATGGGCCGCGTTCACCGCAGAGGAACGCCGCGTCCTCCGCGCGCACCGAACACCGGCGCGGGTGCAGGCCTATGTGCGCGCGCTTCCCTATAACTGGGAGAGACGTGGGGCCACGCTACGCACGTTCCGGGGAGTCGTCCGTCACAAGGAAGCCCACTGCCTCGAGGCGGTGCTCGTCGCCGCCACGATCCTGGAGCAACACGGTTTCCCCCCGCTCGTCCTCGACCTGGAGTCCCAGGACGGGCTAGACCACGTGCTCATGCTCTTTCGAAGCGGGAGAGGGTGGGGCTCGATCGGGAAATCACGAGATATCGGCCTCCACGGCCGCCGCCCGATCTTTCGCACGATCCGAGACCTGGTATTCAGCTACGTCGACCCCTATGTCGACGGATCCGGCAGGATTGTCGGCTACGGGGTGGGACACCTCGACGATCTCGTGCGGGAAGACTGGCGACTGAGCGAGCACAACGTCTCGGAGGTCGAGCGGGCGCTCTACCGGATGCCGCACGCACGCCTGCGGACGTCCGACGGCCGGTACGAGTGGATGCTCCGGCGGTTCCTGGTCTTCAAGCGCGGCGAGCAGGCCTGGACGCCGACCGTGCTCCGCAGCCTCTACGGCGATGCTGTGGACCGGTGGCTGTAGGCCCCAACCGCCCCACCGTGCGTGGGGAGACGCCGGCTCTGGTCTGAACTCTGTGTAAGCGGGTGGGCGGTGTCTTGCGGCTTGGTGTGCTCGTCTGCCGGAGGCGTCGGGAGGAACCGTCGAACGCCTACCCTCGTTCCGCAGGAACCGGATCCTGGCGTCTTTGACATTCTCCAACGGCTGATATGTCACGATCCCCGGTGCGTCTGCCATCGGAACGCGGGAAAGCCTTCCGGCACAAGCACGTGGTCCTGGATGCGATCGGCTGACGCTCCACGTCAGGGGTCGTGCACAGCGGCCGAGTTCACGTCCTCGGGTCCGTGTTCCCGGAGTCGTCATTGACGAGTCGCGCCGCAAGATGATCGACGTATCGCGAATCGAGGCGTGTTACTGAGCGCGGGTTGCTTCTCCCCCCTGAGGTTCGTTCGCTAGGGTACTGTTCATCTTGAACGCCCTCGGATGCTGCGCCGCGGCGACACAGCCAATAGACACGCCGACCCAGCAGGCGCTCCCGACCACCAGATAGAGCCAGCACGCAGCGTGATAGAAATACAGGAGCGCCGCGGCTCCGACCATGCCGCTCACGGACACGAGGCCTATTACGTTGGTTGCGCCGAGCGCGGCCCACCCGATGTATGTGGTCAACACCAGGGAGCCGGATACCACAAGATAGGTCCACCATGGAACGTGATGCAGGGTGAGCACGAAGGCCACAACTACCATCCATCCAAGCCACACCACCCCCCACATTGCTCCGTCCTCCCGCGATCCCACTGAATTTCGCATATGACGTTCACCAAGGTTGTGCCCCAGGCACACGGGCTACAGACGGAGAAGGCGACGTGACGGCGCGCCCCTTGCTGCGAGTATGGCCACGGAGGCATCCGGGGGCCCGCCCCCACTCCATCAGGATCTCGTTCGGTCCAGGCGCCGCGATCCTGCCGCGGGCTCAGAACACGGAGGAAGCTCCGGCCGTCGCGCCGAGGCGAGTCCGGCCGCCGTGGTAGGTGGCCGGCGCGCTCCTCACGAAGAACGGCACGGCCGGCGCCACGTTCGGACGCCGGAATCGACGGAGATGAAGCGCCGGCCCGCGTGCCGTCGGAGACTGCGCGGATGATCCTGCTCGGCGCGATTGCGGACGACTTCAGGGGTGCCACCGGCCTGGCCAACGCTATGGTGAAGGGCCGCATGAGCACCGTTCAATTGATCGGAACGCCCCACGAAGACGGTGTCCTGTTGCAGGCGGACGCGGCCGTCACTGCGCTGAAGTCGCGGACCGCGTCGCCCGGCTGGGCGGTGGAGCAGTCCATGAAGGCTCTCCGGTGGCTGCGGCGCACCCGGCCATGTGGCCATGCCGTGCCTCTGCGAGCGCCGTGAAGCATTTTTCGGCCGCGTCTCCGGGCACGGTGGGCAGCCGCCAGGGAATGCCGAGCACGGGAGGTGTTCGGGAATTCATGGCGGAAACTCCGGCAAACGATAGTGCGTAGCGACGCGCGTTGATGCGATTGGAGGAACGTCCCATGCAGAAGATCATGAACAGTCCCGACAAGTTCGTCGACGAGATGCTCGAGGGCATTCTTGCCGCTCACCCCACACGGCTTCGGACAGCCGGAAGTTCGCGGGCGATCGTGCGCGCCGACGCCCCGGTCAAGGGGAAGGTCGGGATCGCGACGGGTGGGGGATCAGGACATCTCCCGGTCTTCATGGGATACGTCGGGGAAGGCCTCGCAGACGGAGCGGCGATCGGGAACGTCTTCGCATCTCCCAGCGCCGAGCAGATGCTGGACGTCACGAAGGCCATCGACGGGGGACGTGGCGTCCTGTACCTGTACGGCAACTACGGGGGCGACATCATGAACTTCGACCTCGCCGCTGAGCTGGCATCGGCCGAGGGGATCAGGACGGCGACGGTACTCGGTGCCGACGACGTCGCGTCGGCGCCCAAGGGGGAGGAGCGCCGGCGGCGCGGCATCGCCGGCCTGTTCTTTCTGTACAAGGTGGCCGGCGCGAGGGCGGCCGAGGGCGCGACGCTCGCCGAAGTGGAGGCGACGACGCAAAAGGCCGGAGCTCGCCTCCGATCGATGGGTGTGGCCCTGTCCCCCTGCATCGTGCCGCAGGCGGGCAAGCCTACGTTCGAGCTGCCCCCCGGCCAGATGGAGATCGGAATGGGTATCCACGGCGAGCCCGGGGTGCGGCGGGGACCGCTCGAACCAGCCGACGACATCGTGGAGCAGCTGGTCGCGACTCTGCTAGAGGACCTGCCGTACGCGCGCGGCGAGCGAGCTGCGGTCCTGATCAACGGCCTGGGTGCGACGCCGAAGGAGGAACTCTATATTCTGTACCGCCGGGTGCATCGGCTGCTCGCAGACGCCGGCATCGGGATTCATCGCGTGTGGGTGGGAGAGTACGCGACCTCGTTGGAGATGGCGGGCGCCTCCGTGTCGCTGTTGAAGCTCGACGAGGAACTGACCCGGCTCGTCGACGCGCCGGCAGACTCCCCGTTCTTCGTCCAGCGATGACAACCGCCGCTGAGGCCCTCGCGGCCATCGCCTCGGATGTCATCGCAGATCGCGACGAACTCAATCGCCTGGACGCGGTGGCCGGCGACGGCGACTTGGGAGTCACGATCGCAGCGGTGGCCGCCGCGGTGATGTCGACGGTACAGCAGTCACCGGGCGACGGGGATCTAGCGACCCTGCTGCGGGGGTGCGGAATGGCGATTGCGCGGCAGGCTGCGTCGACAAGCGGGACGCTGATCGCGACGGGATTTCTCAGGGCGGCGGCGGCTGTGGCGCGACCGGCCGATTCGGAAACCGCCCGGCTGGCATCGGCGGTCGAGGCCTCCGTGGTCGGCATTCAGGAGCGTGGGAAGGCAGCGGTGGGCGACAAGACCATGCTCGACGCCCTTGTGCCCGCCGCCGAGGCACTCCGGACCGCGGCCGACGAGGGCGCATCGCTGCTCGCAGCGGTGGAGCAGGCCGCTGCCGCCGCCGACCGGGCGGCTCGTGCAACGGTCGAGATGCGTCCAAAAGTGGGACGCGCCAGCTGGCTCGCGGACCGCTCAGAAGGCCACATTGATCCCGGTGCATACCTGGTGGCCTTGACGCTTGGCTGCGCCGTGCGGTGGCTGCGGAGCCAGAATACCTGAGGACGATGGGCCGGGCGCCCGCATTCTGGCGGGTGGGAGCTGTAACTCGCGGGGGGCGGCTTGCCACCGCCAGGGGCTGAATGCCGGGGCCACGGAGGCGTGACAACACGCCCCGGCGTGGCGATCGTCGCCGATGATCTGACCGGTGCTCTCGATGCGGCGGTGAGATTTCGGGGCACGGGCGACGTCGTAGTCGTGCTCCACCTCGGCCACATCGCATGCGTTGATGCGCAGGTTCTTGCCGTCGACACGGCCTCCCGGGATCGAGACGTCCCCGAAGCATGCGTTCTCACGCAGGAGGCCGTCGTCCAATTGGGTCGCCTGCAGATACCGACGGTGTTCAAGAAGATGGACTCCCGTCTTCGCGGCCATTTCGTAGAGGAGATCGCGGCGATGCTTGCGGCGGGGCCATGGAGCTGCGCGCTGGTCGCGCCCGCCCTGCCGGAACAGGCGAGGGTCATCCTGAATGGGCAACTGCAGGATGGAGGAACGGTCGGTTCGTCGCTCCTGTCGGCCTTCCAGGAAGGATCGGCGGTACGATGTCGCGGCGTTGGACTCGAGGCCATCAGGAGCGGGGCCACATCCTTGCACCAGGTTTTCTCCGCGCTCCTGCGGGACGAGACCCCGGTGCTTGTGTGTGACGCCGAACGGGCGGAAGACCTCGCTATGCTCGTGCAGGTTGCCCTGGAGATCCGGGGCAGGTCAAGCTGGTTGTGGTGCGGCAGTGCCGGACTCGCAGGTGCTCTGGCCCGGAGCGTCAGCCCGAACGCGCCGCCACCTCCGTCGGACGTGGTGATGCCGTTCGTAGGGTTGATTGGATCGCCCGATCCCATGGCGCAAGCGCAATTGCGCGCCGCCGAGTCGCACGGCGTCCCCGTGCGCATACTGTCCCGGTTAGCGGGCTCGGGGCAGGACCGCGCACTCGTGGAGGGCGCAAGATACCACCTCGAGCGCGGAGACGGGATCTTCCTCGGGGCGCCTGCGCTCGGCACCGGAGAGAAGCCGACCGCAGTGTACGCGAACCGACTCGCCGCTATTGCGGTGGAGCTGGTAGGGACGGGGCGCCCGCGTTCTCTCGTGCTGTCGGGCGGCGATACGGCACGGAAGGTCTGTCGGGCCCTCGGCATCCGGGGGCTTCGCGTGGCAGGCGAGATCGCTCCCGGGGTTCCGCTCAGTGAGGCCCTTGGGCCCCCGCAGGTTCACGGATTGACGGTCGTGACGAAGGCGGGCAGCTTTGGACCGACGGACCTGTGGCGCAAGCTGATGCGTGTCCATTAGAACGGCTTGGCGAAGGGGTTGCGGATGAGTCGTCTCTGGCGGGCCGGCCTGCCGACACTGGCGGTTACCATGGGCGACCCCAACGGGGTCGGACCGGAGATCACCGTAAAGTCCTTGCTCGAGCCGAGCGTGGCGGCGGTGGCCCGATGCCTCGTGATCGGCGACGCATGGGTTCTCCAGGAGGCGGCGGCGCAATTCGGTGGACGGGCGTCGATCCATACGGGAAATGAGCCGCCACAGGAAGAGGGCACGATCTGGGTTCATGACACAGGCGTCTTCGCCCGGCCGCTGACGCCGGGGAGGGTAACCGCCCAAGGCGGGGAGGCGGCGTACCGGTGCATTGAGGTAGCAACACGCCTCGCGATGGCCGGCAAGGCTCAAGGGGTGGTAACGAACCCCATCAGCAAAGAAGCCCTCAATCTGGCGGGGTATCACTACGCCGGGCACACGGAACTCCTGGCCGCCCTGACCGGCGCCCCGGCCGCCGTAATGATGCTCGTGAGCGACGTACTGCGCGTGGGCCACGTCACGACCCACGTCGCGCTGCGTGACGTCCCGGGTCGCATCACGCAGGGAAGGGTGGAACGCGTGGTAGCGCTCGTGTCCGACGCCCTCCGGCAACTCGGGATCGCACGCCCTCGAATCGGCGTTTCCGCTCTGAACCCGCATGCAGGGGAGCACGGGCTGTTCGGCGACGAGGACGATCGGATCATTGCGCCTGCGATACGGGCTGCGAGAGCGTCCGGCATTGATGCAAGCGGACCGTGGCCGGGGGACACGGTATTCCCGCGCGCGCTGTCCGGCGAACTGGATGGCGTGGTGGTGATGTACCACGACCAGGGACACATTCCCGTGAAGCTGTTGAACTTCAGGTTGGGTGCAGCGCGTGCCGTTGCCGGAGTCAACGTGACGCTGGGACTGCCGATCGTACGCACATCCGTGGAGCACGGGACGGCGTTCGACATCGCCTGGACCGGACAGGCCAGCCATCAGAGCCTGGTCGACGCCATCACGCTGGCCGCCAAACTTGCCCATCGATAGGCCGGCAACCGGCTGAACGTCATCGAACGCGACCGTTCGGCGCCCCACGCCCCTCTGGTTTTGGCTCTCGTGGACCGGTGCGGTCCGCTGGCTGGGGCGGCCAAGCGGACCTCGGCTGCGATGCGCGGCACGCTGTCTGTTAACGAAATGAGAAGGTTGGATGAAGAATCAGGCAAAAGCGTGTCCCGGCGCAGGAGTCACCGGGGAGCCACCGCACTGTACAGTATGGCATCGTTGATTTCAGTGACTTGAGTCGGCCGATGGCGCACCGGCTCGCTGGCGCTCCAGGTGGGGACGACAGAGCGGCCGTGATCGACATCGGCAGCAACACTATCCATTTGCTCGTCGCAGACTGTTCGGCCGGGCCGATGCGGCAGATTTGTGACCGACACGTCCGTGCAGGGCTCGGCATCGCCGTCGCGGATGGGGCGCCGCTGGGCTCCGAGCGGATTCGAGAGGTGGCGTCGATTGTTCGCGAATTTGCCGCCGAGGCGCGAGACAGACACGCGCTGGACGTCATCGTGTTCGGCACGCACGCGGTTCGCGCGGCGCCCGATCGGGCCTTCCTTATCGAGGCGATCGAACGTGAAGCCATGGTGGCGGTTCAAGTGCTGTCCCCCGAGCAGGAGGCGATCTTGTGTGTGGCCGGTGCGTCGCTCGGACCGCTGCCGTCACCCCCATTTCTGTGCGCCGACATTGGCGGTGGCAGTTGTGATCTGGCCGCGGTCCTGGTGTCGGGCGTCTGTGGTGTCGTTTCCGTGTCAATCGGCTCTGGCGTGCTGGCGGCGCAAGACCTCGGGGGAGATCCGCCACCCGCGTCCCAGGTTGACCAGACGGCGGCGATGCTCGACGAACTGTTCGCCGCGACCGGCTTTGCGGACCAGCCTGGCTTTTCCGAGATGGTCGTGACGGGCGGCGCCGCACGGCAATTGCGTCGGCAGATCCCGGTCGAGCCGAGTACCGCCGCTCTTCCGGCGAGCGCACTGTTCGAGACGGTCCAACGACTGCTCCCCGCCTCGTCCGCCGGGTGGCCGTGCACCGTTTCCCGCGAGCGCGCGGCGCTCGTCCGCGCCGGCGGAATGATCCTGCGGGCGATCATGGTGCGCTGGCGGGTCTCACGGTGGCGCGTCAGCCCCTACGGCGCGCGCGAAGGCGCGCTCGTGTACCGGGCGCGCGGACTGAGCCCGGACGCCGCCGCTCCACCGGCCCAGCATATCCTGCGCCCACGCGATATGGAGGACACCAGTGGACATCCGCATGCGTGAGGCGGGCCACACCACCGCCGCGGCCCAGCGATACTCTTCCCGGGAACTGTCCATGCTTCAGTTCCAGGGGCGCGTCCTCGACCAGGCGCGACCGGGGGCGCACCCGCTGCTGGAACGTCTCAAGTTCCTGGCCATCTCCGACGCGAATCTGGACGAGTTCCTCTCCATCCATTTCTCGGTGCTCCTGGGGCGTGTCGAGATGGGCGACACCTCGCTGACGGCGGACGGGTACTCGCAGACCGAGCAGCTGGGTCGCGTACGGGACGCGCTGGCGCAATTCATGCAGGAACAGCGACGGATCTTCCGCCACGAGCTGCTCCCGGACCTGGCCGCGGCGGGCATCCACCTCTGCGCCTATCGCCGCCTGGCCCCGGCGCACCAGGGCGAGCTTCGACAGTGGTTCCTGAACGAGGCCTTTCCGGTCTGCACGCCGCTGGCCGTGGACCCAGCACACCCGTTTCCCTTCATCTCGAACTTCAGCCTCAACCTCGGGGTCGTGCTGTGGGACGCCGAGGGCGACGTGTCATTTGCCCGGATCAAGGTGCCGGCGGTCCTGCCGCGCCTGATCCAAGTCCATCGTGAGGATGAGAGTAAGCAGGAGGCCGTGTTCGTCTGGTTGGAGGATGTCATCGCGAACAATCTCGACGCCTTCTTTCACGGCGTGGACGTCCGCGACGCCTTCCTGTTCCGGCTGCTGCGCGACGCGGAGATCGAGTTCCCGGAGCGGGAGTCGGCGGACCTGCGCGAAATGGTGCAGGCCGGAATTCGCCGGCGCCGGTTCGGCGAGGCGGTCTGCGTGCAGCTTGAGCGCAAGCTACCGGAGGCGGTGGCGCGGGAGTTGGTCACACGGCTGGACGTCTATCCCGAGGACGTGTACGTCGTGGGCCCTCCGCTCGGCTTGAAGGACCTCGCGCAACTCGCCGAGTTCGACCGTCCCGACCTCAAGGATCCCGTGTTGGTGCCGCGACGGCCGGCCGCCGCGGGCGGGACGAAGAGTTTCTTCGACGCGGTGCGCGGCCGCGACATCCTGCTTCATCACCCGTTCGAGTCGTTTGCCCCCGTGCACGACTTCATCGCGCAAGCGGCCGCCGATCCGGACGTGCTCACGATCAAGCAGACGCTGTATCGGGTCGGGCGGACGTCGCCGTTGGTTCAGTCACTCCTGGAAGCGGTCGACCGGGGCAAACAGGTCGCTGTGGTGCTCGAGCTGCAGGCGCGGGGCGACGAGGAGAGCAATATCGATTGGGCGCGGACGCTGGAGCGTGCCGGGGCGCACGTCAGCTACGGCACGATCGGTTTGAAGACGCATGCGAAGCTGTCACTCGTGGTGCGGCGCGAGCAGGACGGGTTGCGCCGGTACGTGCACGTGGGCACCGGGAACTACTCCGCGCATCCCTATGCAGATCTGAGCCTGTTTACGTGCCGTCCCGCAATCGGCGCGGACGCTACGGCCCTGTTCAACGTGTTGACCGGCCGCAGCCGGCAGGACCAGTACGAATGCATGCTGGTGGCCCCGGTCTGCCTGCGGCGGATACTGCTGGAACGCATCGCACGGGAGATTCAGTCGCATCGTCTGCAGGGTGACGGGCACCTGGTCTTCAAGACCAACGCGCTCGTGGACCTTGAGGTGATCGACGCCCTGTACGAGGCGTCACGTGCGGGCGTGCGGGTGGACCTCATCGTCAGGGGCATGTGCTGTCTCCGGCCGGGAGTCCAGGGCTTGAGCGAGACGATCCGGGTCATCAGTATCGTCGGACGATTCTTGGAGCACAGCCGAGTGTATTACTTCAGGAACGCCGGGTGTGAAGAGGCGCTCATCGGCAGCGCCGACCTGATGGAGCGCAATCTCGACCGGCGGGTGGAAATCCTCCTACCGGTGCTCGATGGCTCGCTGACCAAGGTCCTGAAGGCGCGTCTGTTGGATCTGCAGCTCAGCGACACCGTCCGTGCGACGGAACTGCATGCCGACGGCGCCTACCGGAAGGTGGTGGTGGACCGTTCGCGGATCGACGCTCAGCTCGCCTGGACGACCCCGGAGATGACGTTCATGGCGTGAGGTGCCACGGGTCTAGCCGGAAAGCGGACAAAGGCGTTGATTCCGTTCATGCGGTCGTCGACGGAATCTTGATTGAACGGTTCCCTTCTGATGCACGCATCGTCTTCCCGCCCGTTCGTTTCCTCGCGAGTCGGAGAGGGAGGGGCATGGTAGCCTATTCCGAAAAATCCTCGGTCACCACGACCCCAATTCCTGCTTCCGTCTCAATTCCCACCCCAACATACTTGAAACGAGGATCTAGGATGTTGGCACGATGGTCGGGACTGGCCAGCAACGCCCGTTCCGCGGCATCCACATCGCCCGCGATGGCCACATTCTCCCCGGTCACCGCTGTGGGCCGGACGAACAGTGTGATGCGCCTCTCGAAAGATTCTCCCCGAGAGGATCCGTGGCCAAAGAACCGGTGGAGCTTCATATCTCTGGAATGAAGCCGAGCGCATTCCGCCAGTGTTTGAGAGAAGATCAGCGTCGGAAGATGGCGAGCGACGCGAGCGTGGTTGATCAGATCGATCAAATGCTGTTCTTGAGGGGTCGGCCCCGGAGTGAACCCCCAAAAAGACAAGGCAATGATCAGAATCCAGGCCATGACAGGCACCTCAGATTCTACCATACGGAACCTGCTCCCAGATGCACTATAGGGTACTCACCTGATTAAGCACCGGGGAGCGCGATGGCGCGGGGTGTTCTTCATTCCCGCAGTGGAGGCGTCGAACGCCAGGATTCGAGAATATTGTCTTGGGACTCGCGCCCATCATGCTCGGCCGTGGGTCCGGGCATGAGCCCCACACTGTCAGCTGCCGCTACGCAAACCACGTGCCCCCATTGATTTCGGCGGTGTCTCCGGTCACGAACGCCGCCAAGTCCGAGGCGAAATAGAGCACCACAGCTGCGACCTCTTCGGGCGTGCCCGCCCGCTTGAGAGGTGTTGCAGCGATGGTGTCCTGCTGGCTCGCCGCAGTGCTGAACGTCTGATGGAAAGGTGTGCCGAGGATAAGCCCGGGCGCGACCGCGTTCACGGTGATCCCGCGCGGGGCGACTTCCTTCGCCAGCCCTCGCGTGAACGCGATGAGCCCCGCCTTTGCCGCGGCGTAGGGGACGGCACCCCCGCTGCCGCCGGTGTGTGCCGCCAGCGATGACACGTTAACGATGCGTCCCCACCCGGTCGTCATGTGTCGCAGGACGGCGCGCGTGCAGTAGAAGGCGCTCGACAGGTTGACGTCGAGGACATGACGCCAGTGCTCATCAGATGCTTCGCTGATTGGCACCCGCCCAACCAGCCCGCCGGCATTGTTGACCAAGATGTCAATGTGCCCACGGAACGCGGTCGCGGCCTCGGCGCAGACTCCGTCCACTTCGGCACTACAGCAGGCGTCAAGGCGGAACGCCAGCCCCGTCCGCCCCATCACCTGGATCTCTCGCACCGTGTCATGCCCATCGTGCGACAGGTACGTGAGCGCGACATCCGCCCCGGCACGAGCCAGCGCCACGGCGACCGCGCGCCCGATGCCGACGCCTCCGCCGGTCACCAAGGCGGTCTTGCCGGACAGGTCGATCATCTTCATGTCCCCCCTCGCGTTGACCGCAGCCCCGGACCACCCACGTGCACGCGCCCGTGTGTCGGGAAGGTGAACACTGGCAGGGCGTTGAACCAACGATCGATTGGTGTAACGTTTCACGAGCAAGTCTAGGCGCACGGCAGGAGGTTGTCAATGGATCGCCCTGTGCAGGGCGGCGTCCGTGTCCAGCCTACCGTGACTATTCGAGACATCGCACGTATGGCCAACGTTTCTGTCACCACCGTCTCGAACCTGGTGAACGGCCGGCTGGGACATATGCGTGCGACGACCCGTCGCCGTGTGGAGCAGGTGATCGCGAAATATGACTTTTGTCCAAATGCCGCCGCGCAAATGCTTCGGACCGGACGCGCCCGGGTGCTCGCCCTGGTCGTGCCGTCGGTCGCCAATCCGTTCTGGGGAGCGCTGTCCTGGCATGTCGAGCGGTGCGCGCTGCAGTACGGGTACCACGTCATGGTATGCAACAGCGAGCGTGATCCGGCGCGGGAGGTGCAGTACGTCTCGGCGCTGTGGCGGGCCGGGGTGCGCGATGTGGTGCTCGCCGCCTCGGAGCCGGCGCTGGACCACCTACGGAAATTTCTCAACCGCGGCCTCAACCTCGTCGCATTTGACAGGCGCGCCGAACCTGACGATCCACCTTCGGTCGTCAGCCTGAGCATGGACAACCATCGAGGTAGCTTCATGGCGGTCCAGCACCTTCTCACCCTGGGGCACCGTCGCGTGGCCTTTCTCTCCGGACCGCTCCGCACGGCAGCGCGCATGGAGCGTTTCCGGGGGTACCG
>Ga0187782_10000952_pt1 | contig 20591 bp, 21 predicted proteins | sample 0715_SJ02_MP15_2_FD_132454 | JGI IMG/M metagenome (GOLD analysis project Ga0187782, IMG submission 132454) | Tropical peat soil microbial communities from peatlands in Department of Meta, Colombia - 0715_SJ02_MP15_20_MG | ecosystem: Environmental > Terrestrial > Soil > Wetlands > Peat | place... | reverse complement strand
TCTCATATCCTTATTCGTTGCGGTAATCAAGGGCCGCGACCATGGGTCTGAAATCGCGCCAGCGAGGTTCGACTTTGACGTAAAGCTCAAGGAAGACTTTGGGCGGAAACAACCTCTCCAGTTCCTGACGCGCTTCGCTGCCAATCTGCTTCAGCATGTCGCCGCCGGCGCCAATGATGATGGGTTTCTGCGAATCCTTCTCCACCACGATGCTGGCGTGGATGCGCGTGATGCTCTCGCCTTCCTCGAACTGGTCGATGATGACGGCGGTCGCATAAGGAAGTTCCTGCCGCGTATGGAGGATCACCTTCTCGCGGATGATCTCCGAAGCCAAAAAACGTTCGGGCTGGTCCGTATACATATCAGCCGGAAAGTATTGCGGCCCTTCGGGCAGCAAGCGTACGATAGCGTCCAAGAGCTCCTCGAGGCCTTCCTCTTTTAGCGCCGAGATGGGTATGATTTCCTCGAAATCGTATAACTCGGAGTAGCGTTGCATGAGGGGCAGAAGCAGCGGTTTCCTGATGCGATCGATTTTGTTGAGCGCCAGGAGAGTCCGCGGAGCGTATTGCTTCAGCAGGCCCACAGCAAACTGATCTCCATGCCCAAATCGCTCGGAGGCGTCAACGATCAAAACGGCCAAATCCCGCTCTGAGAGCGCCTGGTGCACAAACGCCATCATCTGGTCGTTGAGGCGGGAATGGGGCCGGTGAATTCCGGGGGTGTCCATCAGCACGATCTGCGCGCCGGGACGGTTGACGATACCCAGAATCCGGTTGCGAGTGGTTTGCGGCACCGCCGTGACGATAGCAACCTTGGCGCCGACCAGAGCATTCACCAGCGTGCTCTTTCCGGCGTTCGGCCTTCCCACCACGGCCACAAATCCGGACTTATTGGGCTCTCCCATCGTTTACAGCCGCCTGGGCCTCCCGAGGAGTGACCGTCAGGCGGACCTTCAAGACGGTCCGCTTGTTGGCCTCCAACACTTCGATCGTCACCGAGTCTTCCTGCACCTTCTCGCCCGGAACGGGAACATGGCCGAGATGCGCCAGCACTAAGCCTGCTACCGTCGAGTATCCGGGAGCTTGCAGGGAAACGTGCAACTCGTCGCCGAGTTGGGAGAGGTCGGTGTGACCCGACACGAGGTAAGAATTCTCCGCTTCTTTTACGATATCCTGAGCATGCGGCTCGAACTCGTCCTTGATTTCGCCAACGATCTCTTCCAGCATGTCTTCGATAGTGACCAGCCCGGCAACACTGCCATATTCATCAATGACAATAGCCATCTGGGTCGTAGACTGTTGCAATTCCTTCAGCAGGTCTTTGATGTGGCGCGTTTCCGGAACAAACGGCACGGGCCTGATCAAGCTGCGCAGCGTCACCCGCGCTTGTTCTTCGGGCGGCAACTCCATCAGATCGCGAACGTTCACAATCCCCTCGATACGGTCCAACTGGCCGGCAAAAACAGGGTAACGGGTCAAGCGCTTTTCACGAAAGAGCTGGCGAAGTTCCTCCACCGGCTCGTTGACTTCGATAGCGGCAATTTCGGTGCGCGGCGTCATGACTTCACGCACCAACTTGTCGCCAAATTCAACCACCGACTGGACGAGTTCAGCCTCACCTTTCTCGAGCAAGCCGTCCTGTTGTCCGACTTCGATAAACTCCTGCAGGTTCTCTTGTGGAGTGGGCGCCTCAGGTTCCTGTTCCGTGGACTCTAACAGGCGGCTCATGGTGGTGGAGATGAGGATGAGGAAGGTAAGCGGCAGGGCCAGATAAACCAGCCGGCGCACCATCGGCATCCAGGCTTCGAGGATCAGCTCTGGCTCGTCATGCCGCGCCACCAGCAGGAAGGGTATGAGTTGATCGGCAATGGCCACCGCGCTCAGAACGATCACTAAGGCGACGCCGATGTTTCCCCAGAGATGGTCCGGCCGGCGCAGGACCAGCAGCGCGGTAACACCCACAGCAAACAAGTGCATCGCCGCGCCATGCAGAGCCGAAATCGAGACGCCCACCCGCTCCCGGTCGATGGTGATGCGGCCTGGCTCGCCGGGGCGGAAGATTTTCCGGGCGCTCATGACCGTCAAGCGGCGCATCAGCAGCCTCAAATAGGAGGCCACTGAGGCTGCCACTAACAGAACGGCCAGGACGGCCAGCCACGCGACGGTGATGAGAAGTGTCTGAAGATCCATAAGACAGGAATGAAGGTTTCGGCCGCAATGCTTGCTTAGATGCCCAGCCGTCTCCGCAAGGAAAGTTCCAGCATGGCCATCTCACCCTGATCGGATTCGTGATCGTAGCCCAGTAGGTGCAAGAGGCCATGCAAGATCAGCCAGCGGATCTCGTTCAGGGTTGAGTGTCCTTCCTGGTGCGCGTTTCGCTTGGCAGTTTCCACCGAAATCACGATATCTCCGAGGAAGTTCTCGAATTCGAAAATCGCGCAGTCCCCAACGCTTGCGCAGCCATTCCGGCCCGGAGTGCGCCGCGCTCGGTTTTTCTGCCCGGCCGGGGCTTGCTGATTGTCCCAAGCGAATGACAGGACATCCGTCGCGCGCTCTTTCCCACGATAGAGTGAATTCAAGCGCCGGATCTGCCTGTCGTCGACCAGGCAGACGTTGCACTCACGCCTGCCCAAGTGAAGGGCCTGCTCGACCTCCACCAGATATTCCTGCAGCCGGGAAGTACTCACGGCGTATTTGCTTTGGCGATTAAGGATCAATGGTTCTTGTTGTTGCCCGCAACTGCAATGCGCGCCTGTTCGTATTCCTCGTAGGCGCGGATGATGCGCTGCACGAGGGTATGCCGAACCACATCCCGCTCCGTGAAATAGACAAAGCTGATTCCCGGCACCCGGGAAACCACATCGATCGCTTCCACCAGGCCGGAGCGTCTCCCATCCGGCAGGTCGATTTGGGTGATGTCACCCGTGACGACGGCTTTCGAGTTAAAGCCCAGTCGAGTCAGAAACATCTTCATCTGCTCGCTGGTGGTGTTCTGGGCCTCGTCAAGAATCACAAAGGCATCGTTCAAGGTCCGGCCGCGCATGAAGGCGATCGGCGCGATCTCGATGATACCTTTTTCGATGTAGCGTTCCACTCGATCCGGATCCAAGACGTCGTAAAGCGCGTCATAAAGCGGACGCAAGTAGGGGTTCACTTTCTCCTGCAGCGTCCCCGGCAAAAATCCCAGACGCTCGCCCGCTTCCACCGCCGGCCGGGCCAGGATGATGCGGCTAACCTCCTTGCTCAACAACGAATCCACGGCCATGGCCACAGCCAGGTAGGTTTTTCCAGTGCCCGACGGGCCGATGCCGAACACCATGTCGTGACGCTCGATCGCATCCACATAGGTGCGTTGGTTGAGGCTCTTGGGTGTGATGGACTTCTTGCCGAAAGTCCGCGGACGGCCTGCCTCGGCAAGACCCTTGAAGGTGGCGTCCGGATCTTGGCCCGCGATGCGCAGGAATGACTCGACTTCCGAGCTGTCGAATCGAGCGCCACCTTCGACCAAGTCGGCATACTCTTCGAGGAGTTTCTGGGCGCGCCGAACCTCGCTGTCTCCGCCTTCGATTTCAAGTGCTTCCTCGCCGAGGCGTACCGAAACATTGAAGCACCTCTCCAGCAATCGCAGATTTCCGTCATGCGTTCCCACTAACTCGGCCACTCCGTTCGGAACTTTCACGCTTGTCTTCATTTGTTGTAGATGCTTCACACCCTCCTAAAAGAGAGAATCATCATCCTGCGATGGTCGGAGGACGCGCCGAGAACCGGCGTTGGGGAGAGACGGTTTACTTCTCATCAAATCACTAACAATGTAGTCCTTGAATGGGTGAAAGTCAAGTTGAGTGGGGTAGTGGTACAGTTTCATGGAGAGGCGGCTTTATGCCGCCACGTGGCGAGGTAAACTCGCCGCTACAGGTTCAAACTGTGCCAGTACCTTGAGTGGCTATTTCTTGAGGGCCGGAGCGGCAGGCATAGGTTCAAGCAGTTGTTCCTTGCGGTAGACCAGGGAGTTGGTGTCATACGCGGCCATCTCGAAGCCGTGTCCGTGGGTGATGGCGTCGCAGGGGCAAGCCTCCACGCAGTAACCACAGAAGATGCATCGGTTGTAATCGATGTTGTAAACCTTCGCGTAGCGCTCCGCGGCGCTGATCCTGTGGTCTCCGGTGTTCTCAGCCGCCTCGATGTAAATGCAGTTCGCGGGGCAGGCCGCCGCACACAGAAAGCAGGCCACGCACTTCTCCAGCCCGTTCTCATCCCGTTTCAAAACGTGCTGTCCACGGTAACGGGATTCAAAATGCACCGGTTCGTCCGGGTAATTCTCGGTTACCGTGGGGTGAAGCATCGTCTTGAAGGTGATCGAGAACCCCTTAGCCAGCGCCGTTGCTGAATCCGCGATTTCGCGAAGTATGTTTGGCATAGCCCGTCGAATTCCAGTATAGCCAACGTCTTTCGGCGGGTCAATCGCCGGTCGAGGGCAAACCCGTCCAATTATTTGCGCTCTTACGAATGCGCGTGCGAGAATGTAAGCAACGGAAGAGCCGCGGAGCCCAAACACCAGGGACCGTGCGCTACACGCTCTTTAGGGAAGAATATCTCATGAATCCTTCGTTAGCGGCGGAAGCTGTTGTCGGCGCTGGACGGGGAGCGCTGATCGAGGCGATCTTCGGAGCAGCATGGCTCGGGTGGGGACTAGGCGTGGCCGGAGCATTCGACAAGCACTCTGTCGGTCCCGCGCTCGGATTATTGGAACTCTTCCTCTTGGCGTGCTCGATACATGTTATCCGAAAGGGGCGCCGGCTTCGGAAACGATTTCCACCCCTTCCTGCTTCCCTGCGCAAAACCATGCTGAAGTCGTATTTGCTCGTAGTGTTTTGGGAGGCCCTTGCGATATTCTGCGCGTGGATTCTTTCCACTCTGCTCCATCGCCCTGACCTCGGAGCGGATTGGTACGCGATGGTGGTGGGAGCTCATTTTCTGCCGCTGGCAAGGATCTTTCGCTCACCTCATCTCGGCGTCATCGGCATCCTAATCGTGTCCTGGTGCGTGCTCTGCTGGACGTTATTCCGTTCCAGTGATCTTGTGATCTCAGTCACACTCGGAACCGGAACGCTGCTCTGGGGCGCTGCGCTCTCGGCGTTGTATAACGCCCGCAAAATCGCGCACTCTATCGACCAAGTCCAGGAATTCTGACTCCCCACGCCAACTCCCCTAGCTTGTCCTGAACGGTTCCTCCAGCGACGCGCTCTGCCCGGTGAAAAGCTCGGCGCCATTTTCCGTAACGAGCATGTCGTCCTCGAGGCGAATGCCGAATTCACCTTGTATGTAGATTCCCGGCTCATCGCTGAAGGTCATGTTCGGCTCCAACTCGAGGGTGTTGCCGCGCACCAGGTACGGCCATTCGTGGCCGTCCATCCCCATTCCGTGGCCGAGGCGATGCCTGAAGTACTTATAACCCGGGCCAAAGCCCGCGTCGGCGATCACTTTGCGCGCCGCCGCATCCACGGCCTGGGCCTCGACGCCTGGACGCGCGGTGGCAAGGGCGGCTTGCTGCGCGCGGCGGACAATGTCAAACACTCCGCGCATCTTATCAGTGGGCTTGCCGAGCACGAAGGATCGCGTGATGTCGGAAGTGTAGCCTTCCACCCGGCACCCGTCGTCGATCATCACCATGTCGCCTTCCCGGATCGTCTGCGGCCGGACGGATCCGTGGGGCGAGGCCGAGTACTTTCCGACATTGACGCTGACCTCGCCGGGAAATCCCAACTGAGAGTAAGCGGCGTCGATAAACTCCGCCAGTTGATGTTGCGTCATGCCTGGTTTGAGCGACTTCCACGCCGCTTCGTAGGCAGTGATAGTCACTTTCGCCGCCAGGCGCATCAACTCGATTTCGTGCTCGCTCTTGCGCATCCGGCAGCCGGCAGTGACCAGTGTGCCGCTCAGTATCGTCAGGGCGGGCGCGGCCTTGCTCACCCCCTCGCTGAAGACAAAGTTGATGGTCTCCTCCATCCCCAGGCGAGCACTGGCGAGGCCCTGATCCCGCAACCCCTCTGCGACCAGCAAGTAGGGGCTCTCGTCCTCCTCCCAGATTCGGATGTCGCTCGCGCCGCCGAACGGGCTCTGGGCAATTTGCTCCTCGGCGCGATCGCGCTCGAAAGCTGGACACACAAAGAAAGGGCGGCCTTTGGCAGGAAGAATCAAGGCAAAGAACCGCTCACCACCCCACCAGCGGATATTGCTAAAGTAGGCGAGAGACGTGCCCTCCATCAAGACCACTGCGTCCATCTTACTCTCCGCCATTAAACGGCGAGCGCGTTCGATCCGCGCCCGCCGCTCGTCCGCGGTGATCGGCTTGGCCAGGGCTTTCATCGATTTCAAACCGGCAATGGACGGCGGCAACGATAGGCGCGAATCAGGCCTGTCAGGTACCTGCCCCACGCTCGAACCCGGACTCAGGACGGCCCCGGTGCTGGAGGCCAGGGCAAGCCCGGCGCCAGCGTTACGCAAAAAACTGCGTCGTGATGGCATCTCTTCCTCCCCTCTTCCGGCCCGCTATCACCAGGTCCTGCGCGGTCCTGTATCTGTGATTCTGAGCGTAGCGCGAGGCCGCTAGAACAATTGTAAGCCAAAGGGAAGCTAAGAACTGATAGAATCAAACCGAAAGCTGATCATCGTGCCCGGCCCGCAGGTTATGAGTTCCATGCGGCAACATCCCGACCTGAGTTACAATCCAAAGGAAAAGGAGATTCCTATGAACAGTTCAAGGGCGGTAATGGGCTTGGTGGCAGTCCTCATCGCCTCAGCGGTCTCTGTGGCTGCGGACGACACAATCCTTTTGCCTGCGGGAACCCAAATCCAAGTCCAACTGATCACGACGCTCAGCTCGAAGACGAATGAAAACGGCGACATGTGGTCGGGGAAAGTGGTCGAGCCCATCTTTTCGAACGGCAAGGAGATCGTTCCCGAGGGCAGCTTCGTAGATGGCCACATCACCTACCTCAAGAGTCCGGGACATGTGAAGGGCAGAGGCGAAATGCGGCTGGTGGTCGATTCGATCTCCACGCCCGGTGCTGCGAAATACAAGATCGTGGCCAGCCTGAAAGATGCTGAGGGTGCCGACGTCAAAGATCAAGAAGGGACATTGCAAGGGCCTGGCAAGGACGGGAAAGGCACGGCCGTTGAAACAGGTATCGGAGCTGCAGCGGGCGCGGGCGTGGGGGCCATTGTCCACGGTGGATCGGGCGCTCTTTACGGTGCGGGCATCGGCGCCGCCGCAGGCCTGATTCATGGCGCCCTCAAAAAGGGCAAAGATATTATCGTTCCGGCAGGTCTTGAGATCACTTTCGTTATTCCCCGCGATACGACGGCCCAAAAGGAAGCACAAGGCAGCAGGCAGTAGGCAGTTGGGCAGATGGGCAGGTGGCAAGTCGGCAGCATTCCGACTGACCTTCGCCCTCGCCCTCTTGGGAGTCCATCGGACCCCGCAAATCGGCGAGGGTGGCACGCGACGGCGCTTTCACCAGCCGCCGCGGGCCGGGTGAGGGGGTCGCCCGGAGCACTCGCCGGCAATTACCACTCTAGCAAGCAGGTGACGATATGATCCGTTCACGGTTCGCTATCGTTCTGGCAGCCTCGCTCGTCAGCTCGGCAATCTGTCTTGCGGCCGACGATACGATCACGTTAATCGCCGGCAGGGAACTCCATGTACAATTCGTCACCGAACTCAGCTCGAAAAGCAACGAGAGCGGCGATATGTGGACGGGCAAAGTCGTCGAGCCCGTTTTCGGACACGGCGGCGAAATCGTTCCCGACGGGAGTACGGTAGATGGTCACATCACGTTTGTGAACGGCCCGGGTGAGGCCAAAGCCAAGAGCAAGGCCAAAGAAAAAGGCGATTTCCTGCTCATCGCGGATTCCATCTCCACTCCCAATGGCACGAAATACAACATCGCAGCCACTCCCGCTGCCCAAGGCACGCAGAGCAAGGACCAGCCGACAAGCGCCATAACAGTTCTGGCCAGCACCTTTTCCAAGAAAGGCAAGTCCGTCGTTATACCCGCAGGAACTGAGGTGACGTTCCCAATTCCCCATGACACCACAGCCACGAAGGTGCCGGTCAAGCAATAGATAATCGCCAAGATGCCAAAACTCAGTGAAGAGGAATTGAACGTTGGCCGGCACTACGACGAGAGCGTCTTCGCAGATGAACTTGGCCGCCTGCCCCAGGAATGTCCTGTGGAAATGGCGGTCACCGAGCGGTGGCTCGGCCGCGTGGCGAAGACGGGAGATCTTGTAGCTGAGATCGGCGTAGGCGGTGGCCATTACACGCAGTTTCTCGCCCGAAGGAGTTGCCGCTTGCACCTGGCGGACGTCTCGGCGCGCCTGCTTGAAGCGGTGAGTCAAAAGCTTCGCAAGGCCGGCCTCGCAGACTCCCTGGCGGGTTGCCATCACGCCTCGGCCACGAGACTCGAGGGTTTGCAGTCCGAGAGCTTTGACCTGGTCCTGTTGATGGGCCCGCTGTATCACTTGCGGTCGCTTGAGCAGCGCCAACGCAGCGTGCACGAGTCGGCGCGAATTCTAAGAAAGGGCGGGACACTCTTCGCGGCCGGCATCAATCGCCTTGCCTACTTGCGCGACCTGCTGAGATTCAAGTTCGCACCAGTGTCCGAGCGCGTGGCATTCCATCAACAATATTTGCGCGATGGCAATCTGGACCCTGAGCATGCGCCCCCCATTGGCTGGGCGCATTTGACCACGGGAGCTGAGTTCCTTGCCTTGTTTGAGGGAGAATTCGAGCGGATAGCTTTCCTTGGCGTCGAGTCATTCACGGCTGCGTGGCAGAAAACCTACCGCGAACTACCGGCAGCAGAAGCGGAACTGTGGCTGGACCTGGTCGAAGCAACCAATCAGGCCCCGGATGGTGTTGGACAGTCGGACCATTTCCTTTTTATCGGCCGGAAATTATGAAATTGCGCTTATTAACACAACTAAGCATTAGCCCCCAGTCCCCAGTCCCTCCTCCCCGCTATCGAAGTAGGCGTTGGAGATGTATTGAGAGACCATCCGCTGCGTGTTGAAGAACGAGCCATTGATGGCGATGGCCGAACGCATGACCGACGCATACGCTTTGGGCCGGCCATAAAACATGGGGAGAATGATCATTTCGAGCTTGGCGTAGAGTGATGCGCCCTCAGCCTCCTGGTTGTCCATGGTCTCCGCGCCATAGCCGATGGACCAGCCCGTAAAGCCTTCGAGGCAGCCTTCCACCCACCAGCCGTCCAGGATGCTGAAACTCGGCACACCGTTGAGCGCGGCCTTCATGCCGCTGGTGCCTGAGGCCTCCTGCGGACGCTTGGGGGTATTCAGCCAAAGATCCACGCCGCTGCACAGCAAAGGCGCCCAGGCCCAGTCGTAGTTGGGCACATAAACCACCTTGATCGCGTCCTTAAGGGACTGGCTCGCTTGGAAGATGCGGCGGATGAGGTCCTTCCCGCCTCCATCGTTGGGATGCGCCTTTCCTCCGTAGATCACTTGGAGGGGGCCGGCGTTGCGAGCGATCCACTCCAGTTGCTCCGGTTTCCAGAAGAGGAGGTCGGCGCGCTTGTAGGTGGCGGCGCGCCGGGCAAATCCCATGGTCATGGTCTGCTCGTCGAGTTGCACTCCGGTGCGCTTGTGGACTTCCTCCAGAAGCGCCCGCTTGGCGAGCGCGTGGGCGGCGAGGATTTCCTCGAGAGGAATGCCGATTGCATAGCGCAAATAAAGATTGTCCCGGCGCCACTCCGGCATGTAGCGGTCGTACAGGTCGCGCAGCGGCGGCGCCGTCCAAGTGAGGCCGTGGACGCCGTTGGTGATAGCGCGGACCGAATAGCTTGGAAACATGTGGCGCGAGACCTCGCCGTGCTGCATGGCCACGCCGTTCACATAGCGGGAACCTGCCAGCGCCAGGTAGGTCATGTTCAAATGCCCATCCAGGCAGGCTTTCAAGGATTGGAGCGCTGCCGCATGGTCGTCGCCCAACACCTGGCGCACCATGTCAACCGGAAACTGATCGTGTCCGGCGGGCACGGGCGTGTGGGTTGTAAAGACACACTTGTGGCGAACGGCGATAAGGTCATCGGGCTTGGCGTCGCGGACGTTGCGCCCCGCCATACGCTGGTTCACTAAGGCCAGCACGAGCAGGGCTGCGTGGCCTTCGTTCAGGTGGTAGCTGGAAATATGGTGGTGGCCGAGCTTGGGAAGAATCGCCACGCCGCCCATGCCCAGCACCACTTCCTGGCAAAGGCGGTAATGGAGGTCGCCGCCATAGAGGTGATCCGTCAACGTCTGGTCCCAGGGCGAATTCTCCGGCAGGCCGGTGTCAAGCAGGTAAACCGGGACAACGTCGCCCCCAATCCCCTCCACCAGATGCCGCCAGGCGCGCACCTTGACCTCGCGCCCTTCGATTCGCACACCGACCACGGGCTTCATCAGTTCCAGCTTATCTTCCGGATTCCAGGTCGCTGGAGACTCCGTCTGATTACCCTGCTGGTCCAGGTGTTGTGCAAAATAACCCTTGCGGTGGAGCAGACTGATCGCCACCATCCGCACGCCCAAGTCGGCGGCCGAGCGCAAGGTGTCGCCGGCGAGCACTCCCAGTCCGCCGCTGTAGGTTGGCATAGTAGCATCGAGGGCTACTTCCATCGAGAAGTACGCGACTCGCGAAGCAGTGGACGGGAGAGTCATAGGAACCTCACACCCCAAGTGTACACTCTAAGTCTATCGGCCCGGTATTAAGTATGGATTAAATCCTCTCATTGACTTCAAGCAGGAACTTGATGCCGTGGCCGGTGGGCGCCGCCCGGTGCGAGAAGTACGCCCCTCGCATAGCCCTTGTAAGCTAAGGTAAACTAATGTCCGCTCGGCTTTACAAGGAGAAACGAATGGACTACACCTACCAAGACATTGCGAAGATGATTGACCACTCGCTGCTCAATCCCACCTTGACGCAGAGCGAACTCGAACGGGGATGCCAAGAGGGCGTGGATTACAATTGCGCCAGCGTCTGCATCCTGCCCTATTACTTGCAGCGGTGCGCGGAGATTCTGCGCGGCAGCACCGTCAAGCCCAGCACAACGATTGGTTTTCCTCACGGCGGACATACCACGGTAATCAAACTTGCGGAGGCCAAACAGGCCATCGCGGACGGCGGCGAAGAACTCGACATGGTCGTCAACATCAGCAAGGTTCTCAGCCGCGACTGGGCTTACGTGCGACAGGATATCAAGGCGGTCATTGATTTTACCCACGAGCGCGGCCAGAAAGCGAAGGTCATATTTGAGAACTGCTACCTCCAGGACGAGCACAAGATTCGCCTCTGCGAAATCTGTGGCGAGTTGGAGGCAGATTGGGTGAAAACCTCAACCGGCTATGGCAGCGGGGGCGCGACGATAGATGACCTGAAACTCATGAGGGCGCATTCGCCGGCGCGTGTCCAAGTAAAGGCCGCGGGCGGCGTGCGCGATCTCGACAAGCTGCTCGAAATTCGCGCCCTGGGAGTCACGCGCGTCGGCGCTAGCCGGACGGCAGCGATCCTCGAGGAATGTAAACGGCGGCTTCGGTAGGAGGTTTTCCATTTGCGATTTGTGATTTGCGATTTGCGATTTGCGATTTAAAAAAGCGCTGCGGCTTTGAAAATCGTCCCGTGAACGTAGTTTTCAGCAAAGGCAGGACTCCAGCCTGTTCGACTCGGCTGGGGCTGCGATGGTTGGGCTAGCGACTGGCGCCTTTCAATCACAAATCACCAATGGCAAATCACAAATAGCCTGGCTCCTTCACTTATTCCGGGCGGCCTTCAGTCTCTGTCGCGTAGCTTCCAAGGCCTCCGGAGCGCGTGTCGCCATCCATTGTTCATATTTACGCGAAAGGGTCTCCAGGTTCTTCCAAGCCAAGGGATTTTTGCGGGCCTCCCGGAAGGCGGGCGCCAAATGCCTGACTTTCTCCCAAGTCAGCCAAAACTCCCCCGTGTTTTCGAAAAACAGGTCTTCTTTGATTAGGCCATGGTTGACGAGGGACGCCGCCATGTCCCAATAACTCACCGCCATGCGGAAGAGAGCGTTTTCCTCCGGTTCGAGTTTGTTAAACTCCTCCAGCGAACCGGCTTCGAACTTCCCCGCTAGCCACTCGCGGGCCCTGCGCAGCTTCTCTTCCCGGCGCAGTTCGTAGAGCCGCAACAAAAGTTCGGCATCGTAATTATCAGGACTCTCGCGCACATCAACCTCCCTGGACCGATGATTCCACTATTATAGTTGTGAATTGCCCTGTTGACTTTCCGAGTCTTGTCCTTCACCACACCCGGGGCTCAGCTTTGCAAGCAGTGTTCGGACCTCACTCTCGATTAAATCCCTCACCTCGCGAAAATAGCTGCGATCGAGCGAGAAGGGGTCTGGGATTTGCCACTGAATCACTTGACCTTTGAACTCCGCCGGCAGGCGACAATGCACCCCGTATCCCATTTCCACCACCACATCCATTTCCGAGATCGGCACGTCCTCGAGCCCTTTCGACCAGTGCCCAGTCATCGCGATGGCCTTTTCAAGCAGCACGGCATGCGTGTCAAGGGCGATCGAACCCAGCGGGTGCGTACCGGCGCTGAACGCCTGCACCTTGCCGTCTCCGAGTTGATTGGCCAGTGCCTCCGCCATCTGGCTGCGGCAGGAGTTGCCGTAACAAACAAAGAGAATACGCACTTAATATCCTTTCACAGTTCACTGCATACACAATTAATATCATAGCCTTGCAGGCCCGTCACCAGTCGCGCTGAGGGCTGGTGTAGAGCGGCGGTAGCCGGCCCCGCGAGGCTGCGATGCCTCAATGGTTCTATGGCCAAACGACTCAGTGATTCAATTTACTGATAAAGTATCGATGGACCGCTTCGTCCTCGGTCAGTTCCGGATGGAAGGTGGCGGCAAGAACGTTGCGCTGTTCGACCAACACCGGCAGGCCATCGCAGCGCCCCAACACTCGGACCGATTCACCGACCCGGCGAATGATGGGCGCTCGGATGAACACCATCTCGACCGGCCGGGAGACAAGCTCGGGGCATGCGCCTTGACGCACAGAACTGTCCACCTGCCGGCCGTAAGCGTTGCGCTCAATGCTAATGTCCAGCAAGCCCAATTTCTCCTGCGCAGGATTCAACACTTCCTTCGCCAACAGAATGGCGCCCGCGCACGTGCCGAACACGGGCCGGCCGGCCGCCACAAATTCTTTGATCGCCTCTCCCATGCCTTCATTCGAAAAAAACTTCAGCATCGTGGTGCTCTCGCCGCCCGGCATGATCAATCCGCCCACCTCCGCAAGCTCCGAAGCGTGCTTCACCAGTTTGTACGGCTGGCCAATCCGCTCCAGCATCTTGGCGTGCATCGCAAAATCGCCTTGAATGGCGAGGACTCCAATCGGTTTGTGGCCGTTGTTCATGGTTAGTTGTCGGTTTTCAGTGGTCGGTTGTCAGTCGTCAATTGTCAGTCGTCCGTTGCTATAGCCATCGTAGCATGAGAGCTTAACCCTCCCCGCGGGAGAGGAACGCTTGCCCCCTATCAAGCGCCAGCGCTTGCCCCCTGCGAAACGCCAGCCCTCGCCCCCCCTACGGAACGCCAACCCTCGCCCCCTTGGGGGAGAGGGTGGACCGCAGCCGGCGTTTTCATCAGCCGGGGCGGGCCGGGTGAGGGGGTCCACCAGCCGAACCTTGGCTCGTGGTGCCCGCTTTGTTGTAGAATATCTTCATGGCTCAAACCCGGCATTTTCTTGTGAACCTGATTTTTGACCCCGAATACGACGGCTAGGTTGCCGACGTACCCCAGCTCCCCGGCTGCATGTCACAGGGCAAGACGGTCGAGGCGGCGCTGAAGAATATTCGCAAAGCCATCATCGCCTATGTCGATTCGGCACATGGGCAGCCTAGCGGGTTCAAACCTGTACATATTCGATAGACGAGACGGGTTCCGGCAGGGCAGCCCCTTGTTCTCGCATCGCCGAGACATGCAGCTCAACAGCTTCGCGAATAAGCTGAAGAACTTCCTCGCGCGTTTCCCCTACAACAGCGCAGCCCGGCAAATCCGGGAGATAGGCCCCATAACTGTTCTCGCCTTTTTCGACCACTACGAGGTATTTCATTGAACTTGCCGTCCTTTCAACCCGGCCTGCTTGAGAATGCTATTTAAGGTACCAGGGGGCACACCGAGGTTGGGCTTGCCCGCGACAGTTACCGTACCGGGTTTGACGGAGTGCCTGTACTGGCGATGGCTGCCGGTTGTTCTGGTCAGTCGCCAGCCATCCTCTTCGATCAGCTTGGTCAAGTCTCGGAATTTCACTGAGTCTACCAGCCCCGCGTCTGCAACAACTCCTTCGGATCGAGTTTCTGCACGTCCAGGCCGCGCATGGCTTCGCCGACTTCCGCGCTGCATTCGGCGACGACCAGCGGCTCATTGTAGTGCGTAGTAGCGCGGACAATCGCTTTGGCGCGCCTGTCCGGATCGGCTGACTTGAAGATGCCCGAGCCGACGAACACCGCCTCCGCCCCCAGTTGCATCACCAGCGAAGCATCCGCCGGCGTGGCGACGCCACCCGCGCTGAAGTTGGGCACGGGCAGCTTGCCGTGCTCGCTCACCCACTTCACCAGGTCATAAGGCGCGCCCAGTTCTTTCGACCTCGCCATCAACTCTTCTTCCCGCAGCGTGGTGAGTTGCCGGATTTCACTGGTAATGGCGCGCAGATGGCGGACCGCTTCGACAATGTTGCCGGAGCCCGCCTCGCCCTTCGTGCGGATCATCGCCGCGCCTTCGCCGATGCGCCGCAGCGCTTCGCCCAGATTGCGCGCTCCGCAGACGAACGGCACCTTGTAAGACCATTTATTGATGTGATGCTCTTCGTCGGCGGGAGTCAACACTTCGCTTTCGTCGACATAATCCACGCCCACCGCCTCGAGCACCTGGGCCTCCGCGAAATGGCCGATGCGCGCTTTCGCCATCACCGGAATCGTCACCGCGCTCATAATTTCCTTGACGATTTTAATCGACGCCATGCGCGCCACGCCGCCTTCCTTGCGGATGTCCGCCGGCACGCGCTCCAGCGCCATCACCGACACCGCTCCCGCCTCCTCCGCGATCTTGGCTTGCTCAACATTGGTGACGTCCATAATCACGCCGCCCTTGAGCATCTCCGCCAGTCCCACTTTCAATTTCATCGGTTGATCGTATTCCCACATCGCTGACCTCCTTGGAGTCAAAAGTCGAGAGTCGAAGGTCGAGGGTCGAAAATCGGAATCTGACTGTTGACTCTCGAGTTTTGACTTTCGACTCTCGACTCTCAACTTTCGACTGTTCTTAAACCAACGCCACTCCCGCCCCCTCCGTCGAACGCTTTCGGCCGGTCTTGGCTTTGCGGATTTCCGCCTTGAACAGCTCGCCCAAAATGCCGATTCCCTTTTCGATCTGCGAGTCGCTAGGACCGGTGAAGCACAGGCGCAGCGCATTGTGCTTGGGATTCTGGAAGTAGAAGTAGCGCGAGGGAGCGAAGATCACTCCTCGCTCTCGCGCTTTCACCAGAAGTTCGGCTGCATCGAATTGCGCCGGCAACTCCACCCACACGGACATCCCGCCGTCCGGGTAAACTACTCGAGCAGCCTCCGGAAAGCAGCGCTGGGCGGCTCGCCGCAACACTTCCAGCTTGCGCTCGTACACTTTACAGATTCGCCTGATCCACTTATCGAGCCAGCCGCGCCGTCCCAATTCCTCCAGCACCGCCTGCCCAAGCAGGTTGGTATGAAGATCCGCGCGCTGTTTGGCCCAGCGCAAGCGTTCGATGACGCGGCGTGAGGCGACGATCCATCCCACCCGTAATCCCGGAAATCCGACTTTCGAAAAACTGTCGAGGTGAATCACCAGTCCGGTGGTATCAAGGGCTTTCAAGGGTGGTAATTGCCGGCCGCTGTAGCGCAACGCCCCGTAAATATCGTCTTCCACCACCGGCACCTGGTAATGCGCGGCAAGCGCCAGCAGCCTTTTGCGCGCCGCCAGCGTCATGGTCTGCCCCGTCGGATTCTGAAAGTCGGGGCTGCTCAGAATCAACCGCACTTTGGTCTGCTCGAGCACTGCCCCGAGAAAATCCAGGTCCATCCCCTCCGCCGTCACCGGAACGCCGATCAGGCGCGCGCCCGGCGACTCGAACACGTTCCAAAGCCCAGTGTAGGTGGGGTTCTCCGAGACAACCGCATCGCCGTGATCCACCAGGGTGCGGCGCAGGAGGTCGATGGACTGTTGGCAACCATTCGTGATCACCAGCTCGTCCAATTCCACTGGAATGCCGTCACGCCTCAAGCGCGCCCGCAGGTAATTCTTGAGCGGCAAGTACCCGTCGCTCGAACCGTACTGAAGCACCCTGCCGCCCTCGCGGCGGAGCACGGTGTCAGTGGCGCGCCGCACCAGATCGTGCGGCGCCATTTCATCCACGCCGTGTGCGGCGGCAAAGGAGATCACGCCCGCATCGTAAGCGCTGGCCATTAACCGGCCCAGGGAGTCGTCGCGCAGGTCCTCGGAAAAATAACTCTCCCAGAACACGTCGTTGACCGGGGCGCGAGGCGCGCGCACCGTGGAGCGCAGAGTCTCCGCCAGACTCGTTACAAACGTTCCCCGTCCCACTGTCCCCTGGATCAGTCCCTCAGCCTCCAGTTCTGCGTAAGCATTGCCGACCGTAGTGCGATGGACGTCCAGACGCTTCGCCAACTCGCGGCTGGGCTCCAGCCGGTCACCCGATTTCAACGCGCCGGAGACGATCCGTTGGCGCAATTGCTCGCGAATCTGGATATAGAGCGGCTTAGCTGAACTGGAATCAAGTGTCACAATCACGGCAGCCTGAGCTCCTGTTGGCGTTACCAGTCCAGATTAGGCCATTCGCAGCAGCCTGTAAAGAGCCAAGTGAGCCAATTTGGCAATAGGCCAAGCGGAGGGGCTGGGGGCTGGGGACTAGGGGCTGGGGGAAGCAGTGGGCAGTGGGCAGTGGGCAGTGGGCACATGGGCAGTGGGCAGATGAGCAGACGGCGACTTGCGAGCGGGCGGGCGACGGAACTGGGAAGCGGGGCCGCTGCTCTGTTCCCCAGCCCCCAGCCCCTAGCCTTGTAAGAAGGGGTTTGTTTCGCGCTCTTGGCCGATCGTGGTGGGGGATCCGTGGCCGGGGTAGACCGGTGTGTCGTCGGGGAAGACTAGCAGGCGGTCGCGAATGGAGCGCAGAATCTTGTGGTAAGATCCGCCCCACAGATCCGTTCGCCCGATGCTTCCTTGGAAGAGCGTGTCGCCGCTGAAAATCCTTTCATGCACGCCCGGAAGGTGAAGGGAAAGACTGCCGGGAGAATGTCCGGGAGTATATAACACTTCCAGGCCAAAGGGCCCGAAGTGCAAGGCGTCGCCCTCTTTCAGAAATTGATCCACCTCCACCACATTCGGCGGCAGAAGGCCCAGCCATTCCGCCTGCACGGCGAGGTTCTGGTAGAGTGGCAGATCGGCGGCATGCATGAGCACCGCCGCTGCGGTGGCTCGTTTCAACTGCTCGAGCCCGCCCACGTGGTCGATATGCGCGTGGGTGGCCACAATGTACTTGGCCCGCAGCTTGTGCTTGGCCAGCACTTCCTGAACGCGCTCAGTCTCGTCCCCGGGATCAATGACCACGGCCTCGCCGGTGTTTTCATCGCCCACAATGGAACAGTTGCACGCCAGCATGCCCACGGGAAGAATCTCGTGAATCATTTTCGGCTGTCCTCACTTTTGCCCTTAACCATTGTAGCTGATTCCGGTCCCGTCGTCTTGCCAGTGACCCTCGCCATTACTCGCCGGCCGGCGCTGAACGAGCCAATCGATTGCGGAGCGCAAACCCGAGCGACTGCGGCCAAAAGCCGCGGACCACCATTCCGGTGGTCCGCGCTAACGGCCACCAGGCTTGTCCGAGATCACACAATTGGAACGGTCACGGTGACCCGGGTGCCCCGGCCCGGTGCGGTCTCGACCTCAAGATTTCCTCCCATAGAGACGAGCCGCTGTTGGAGGGAAAAAAGGCCAATGCCGCCTTCGACATTGGGATCGCAGGGAGGGGCGAAGTCAAATCCTCTACCTCTATCTTCTACTTGAGCCTGGTAGCGACCCTCGCGGCCAGACAGCGTGACCCAAGCCTCGTCCACGCCGGAGTGCTTCACGACATTTAGCAATAGTTCCCGAATGGCGTCGAAAAGAAATCCGCGCAATTCGACCGCGGCGAGCACGGCGCTCTTATCATCGTGGACATGAACTTTGAGCAGATGCCTTTTTTCGAACTGCGTGGCCAGCCACTCGAGAGCCGGCGCCAGACCGAACTGCCGCAGAACCGGTGGATTCAACTCGACGGCCAGCGAGTGGCAGGCGGCCAGAGCGTCCGCCAGTATTTTGTCGAGTTCGCTCGCGGCAGCTTCCGCCTGCTTCGCCTGCGGGTCCCGGAGCACTTCCAATTGCATCTGCCCGGCGACGAGCAGTTGCTGGAGGTGGTCGTGCAGGATTGTGGTCATTCGCTCGCGTTCCCGCTGTTCGGTACGGGTTAGCTCCGTGGCCAGTCGGCGCAGACGCTCTGACAGGCGTTGAACTTCCTCGACCCGGCGCTCGAGTGATGCGTTGAGTGCGGCCATTTCGCTTGCCATCCGGACCCGTTCCGTAATGTCCATGACTACGGTACGGCACATGTCGGGAAGTCCGATCTCGGTTGGTGCTAGCAGGCTCTGCAAGTGAAGATGCGTGAGAGAATGATCGGCCCCCAATGCCTTGAGTTCCACATCCTGCTTGCCGTGGTGCGCAAAGACCTTGGCCAAGTGTTCCACGAAGCGCGTCTGGTCCTCCTTGACAAGATAACTCGCGAACGGGACCTTGAGCATGTGGCCGCTTGGCATCCCAAGGAGCTCAGCGCCCGCCCGGTTGACGGACCGAATGATGCCACTACGGTTCAGAACGAAGTAGCCCACCGGAGCAGAATCGTAAAGATCCGCATATTGGCTCCGGGAAACTTCCAGTTCCAACTGTGTCCGGCGCAACTCTTCATTTTGCAGTTGCAATTCGATCTGGTGGGTCTCCAATTCGTGGACTAGTGCCCTGACATCGTGCGGCATGTCGCGCACGGGCCGCGCCGCGCTGCGCTCGCGCATCGTTTGTTCCGCTCGCCGGCGCAACTCCAACGCACTGTTTTCCGCATCGCGCTTCTCGTTCACGACTGCCATCTCCCCACGGGCAAATTCGGGAGCAAGGCTAAGATAACAGGGCCACGGCGAGTTACACTGACGCGTTATTATATTCCTTCCGTTGACTTGACCACAACGCTTTTCTATACTCGATGCAAGGCTAGCAGGGTGTGCGGCGACAGATGAAATTCGTGGTGGTGGGCGGGCAGGCGCGGAAGGTCGGCAAGACCTCGGTGATTGAGGGTTTGATTCGGGGACTCAGCACGCTCGGCTGGACCGCAGTGAAGATCACCCCTCACGAGGCCGGCGACGAACCGCAGCAGGCGCCGGAGGGGGACGAGTTCCCGGGGGATCTCGATTTCTTATTGAGGGAAGAAGGTGACCCCGGCGGCCACGGCGACACGTGCCGCTACCTCGCGGCGGGGGCGCGGCGCTCGCTGTGGCTGCGAGTGCGAGGAGACGGTTTGGGGCGGGCAGTGTCTGCGCTGCTCAAAGCCCTGGAAGGCGACGAGCACGTGATCGTCGAAAGCAACCGCTTGCTGCGTTTCCTCGATCCCTCTGTCTTTGTGATGGTGACGGATGAATCGAGCCAGGCTATGAAGGCGTCAGCCCGCGAATTTCTCGGGCGAGTCGATGCGTTCGTAACAGTGGAGCGTGAGCCGGGGCAGGGTGAGCGCGCCGCAACTTCATGGCAGGGACTCGAGGGGCGGCCTGTATTTCCGGTGCCCGAGGGTACGTGGTCGAATCCCGCTCTCTGCCGTTTCGTTGCGGCGAGATTGCGAACAGGAGTTGATATGCCAGCCTTGAACAAGGAAGAGATTGGGAAGGCACTGAAGAGCATGCCGGAGTGGTCCTACGCCGACGACGCGATCCACAGGACATTCACTTTCAAGTCGTTTATGCCGGCGATCGCGTTTGTCAACAAGATCGCGGAAGCCGCGGAGCGGGCCAACCACCACCCTGACATCACCATCAACTATAACCGGGTGGGCATCAGCCTTTCGACGCACAGCGAGTCAGGAGTTACGCAGAAGGACTTCCAATTGGCTGGGACGATCGACAAGATCTTCGAGTCTGGAAATTGAGAAGTCGAAGAGTCCAGGAGTGGACGAGTCAAGAATCTGGGCCCAATCCCTGGCGCAGCCGACCCTATGCCTTTTCGACTCCTCAACGCCTCGACTCTTCAACCTCTCGACTTTCGCCTCTGACTTTCGCTTGCCCTTCACGGCGAATCCGACTAGAATCCCACGGCGCAGAATGTGTGAAGAAATCGGGAACACGTCATCCTGAGTGGACATGGGCCAGCGGCCCGCCCATGCAGATGCAAGCGGCGTGCGGAAGGGCGGGGCTTCAGCCCCGCCGCCCAACCCGCC
>Ga0187782_10000951_pt1 | contig 20597 bp, 18 predicted proteins | sample 0715_SJ02_MP15_2_FD_132454 | JGI IMG/M metagenome (GOLD analysis project Ga0187782, IMG submission 132454) | Tropical peat soil microbial communities from peatlands in Department of Meta, Colombia - 0715_SJ02_MP15_20_MG | ecosystem: Environmental > Terrestrial > Soil > Wetlands > Peat | place... | reverse complement strand
GAATGGTGGGCCTGGGTGGACTTGAACCACCGACCTCGCCCTTATCAGGGGCGCGCTCTAGCCACCTGAGCTACAGGCCCGTCACACGCAAGTGGCAACAACTCTTCCTACTCTACCGTACCTACGGGGCTCTGGCAATTATGTGTTCCCTAATTTCCCGTTGTCAGCGCTTGAATCGTAATCCCTGCCTGCGTAAGCCACTTGTGAACTGCGGCCGCGATCTCTGGCGCGCCAGGTGTATCACCGTGGATACAGATGGTTTGTGCCTGCAAGGGGACGATGCTGCCGTCAGCAGCGAGCACCGAACCTTGTTCGACAATACGTAGTGCCTGTTCCGCTGCTTCTTCTGGGTCTTGCAACAAGGCGTCTGGAAACTTCCGGGAGCGGAGGCTGCCGTCCTTTTCATAGCGACGGTCGGCGAAGGCTTCGGCTGCTGCCGAGAAACCAGCGGCACGAAATTCGGCGAGCATCACCGAACCGGCCAATCCAATGAGGACTGCGTCCGATCTCCACCGTCGCACTCCCTCGGCAATTGCTTGGGCGATTTCGCGGTTGCGCCCAGCCTGGTTGTACAACGCGCCGTGGGCCTTCACGTAGCGGATTTTCGCGCCACACTGACCGACGATTTTTTCAAGCACGAGAATCTGCCGGTACACCGAGTCGGCGATCTCTTCGGAGGGCAGTTGCATCTCGCTGCGTCCGAAATTGGCGCGATCCTCGTAGCCGGGATGAGCGCCTATGCTGACGGCGTGGCGCAAGGACTGCTCAACAGTTGCGCGCATCATCTCCGGATTGCCTGCATGGCCGCCGCAAGCAATGTTCACGGAGCTGATATACCGCATCAGGGTTTCCTGGCTGCCGTCCGTCACTGCTTCCGGCATTTCCCCCACGTCGCAATTCAGGTCGATGGATTTCATAGGAAGAGTAGACTTCGGCTATTCAACAGCCGCTCCTGTTCCATCCACAAGGAGCGCGCCACTGCCAGCGAGGTTCGCTCAAATCGAATTTGCGTGCGAGGGCGGAGTTGTCCCACACGATGCAGATCGACTCCGATGACGTTGGCAATCTTCGGGTAGCCGCCCGTGGTTTGCTGGTCGACAAACAGGATGATGGGCTGGCCAGAAGGCGTGACTTGGATCGCGCCAAGAGGTGCGCCTTCGGTGATCATCTCTCCCGGAAATCCCGAGTTCAGCCTCTGGCCTTCCAGACGGAGTCCTGTGCGGTCGGATTCCTCACTGACGCGGAACACGCCGCGAAAGAAAGTGTCCCGCGCTCCCTGCGAGAACAGTTCCATCTGCGGACCTTCAGTAACGCGAAGGACTTTCCTTGGTGCCAAAGCGAACAAGGCCGCCTGCGACACCCTGCCAGCCGGAATCCTTTTCGTGCGTTCGCCCAACTGAAGGACGTCTCCTTTTCGCAGCGCTCTGCCTTCATACCCACCCAAGCCGCTCAGCAGCTGAGTTGAAGCGCTTCCAAAGAACGGCGTCACCTGCACACCTCCGGATAGCGCCAGGTAGCTGCGGGCAAAATTCCGAGTGGGCCCGAAGATGATTTCTGCCCCGGGAGGAATGGTTTGCGCTGTCCACATTTCCAATGGCTTGCCGCTGAGCGTGGCGCCGAAGTCGGCGCCGGTCACTGCAACCAAAGCTCCTTCAGGGAACAGGAAACTCCCGCCGAGAAGCGTCATTTCGAGTGCCGGGGCGCCGGCATCGTTACCCACCAGCAGGTTCCCCAATCGAAGGGCTACGGTGTCTGCCGCTCCGGAGGGAGACACGCCCATCGGACCAAAGCCCATACGGCCCAGGTCCTGGACCGTCGTGAGGAGCCCGGGCGAGTGCACGACGAGAGATGTCATGCGGACTCCATCTTCTGGAACTGCCGGCGCGAAATTGCGCGGAACTTTACTTTGTCGCCGATCGAGATCAGCGCCATGGCCTTTCGATCACTGCGGAACATTTTCAAAGGCGTTCGGCCGATCAGCCTCCAACCGCCGGGCGTTGCAAACGGGTACACAGCAGTTTGTCTTCCGGCGATGCCCACGCTGCCTGAGGGTACTTTCTTGCGCGGGTTTTCGAGGCGCGGCGTGGAAATCTGCTCGGGAAGATCCCCCAGATAGGCAAATCCCGGCGAGAAGCCGAGGAAATACGCGCGGTAGATTTGAGTGGAATGAAGAGCGACGACTTCCTGCGGCTTCAGCCCGTGAAGTTCTGCCACATCGTTCAGGTCCGGGCCAAATTCGCCGCCATAACAAACGGGAATCTCCACGGTGCGGGGTTTCCGTGGTCGAGCAGTCTTTGCGCGCTCTTCGTACTGGCGCAACAACTGCTCCGCCCCGTTCTGGTCCACCTTACAAGGATCGAAGGTGACCATGAGCGAGGTGTAGGCGGGCTGGAGGTTTCGCAACCATTCCGGAGGATCTTTCTGCAGGGCACGCAGGAGATTCAAGACGCGTTCGTGCGCGGGCAAGCCGATCTCTTCTCCGAGATAAACGAGCAGGGTCTGATCGCTCGCGGCGCAGAATCTCACGCTTCCTCTCCGTGCTACTGGACGAAGCCGATGTTTGCTCCCGGTGTTCCCTCCGGTCCTTCCTTGATGGGCCCGTACAGAGATTCGAACCGCGCAATGTTTTCGCCTAGCGCCCTCCAGATCCGCTTCGCGTGGCCCGGGCTGACGATCATGCTGCTGAGGAGCTTTCCTTGTGTCGCATTCGGGAAGACGTACACAAAATTCAGCGTGAACTCTTCGGCGTGGTGCTGGATCATCACCAGGTTGCTATACATTCCCTGGAGTTCCTTTTCGTCCGCCTTGATCTGCACCTGCCCCTGTGCCGGCGATTGTTGCGGTGACTGCTTGTCATCCATAGCGTTCTCCCTCGGAAATTCTCCTCCAAGGTATCACAGTCAAAACGCAGGGTTCGCAAAGGGAGGGGGAAGAAACATCCAGAAGAAAGTCCTATTGACAGGCGCAGGCATTAATTGTAGTTTATAAGAGAAGTTCACCATAGTTAATAAAGATATGGGAGACCTCCTCGCCAAATCGCTCGCTTCCCGACCGGCGTCCGCTGAGGAGGTGGCCACGGGTTCTGCGTGGCGCCGCGCCTTAACCCTTCCCTCGCTACCGGAAGCGCATCGTTCCATTCCCGTCGCTTCGAATCTTTCCTTGTTCCGCAAGATTTTAGTTTTCGCAGGGCCGGGCTATCTGATTGCCGTGGGCTATATGGACCCGGGGAATTGGGCCACGGACATTGGGGGCGGATCAAAATTCGGTTACGCGCTGTTGAGCGTGGTCCTGATCAGCAGCCTGATGGCCATGTTTCTGCAGGCCCTTGCGGCCAAGCTGGGCATTGCTACCGGACGCGACCTGGCGCAGGCATGCCGGGACCATTATTCGCGGCGCATGGCCATTTTTCTGTGGGTGGTTTGCGAGTTGGCGATTGCGGCCTGCGATCTTGCAGAGGTCCTCGGTTCGGCCGTGGCGCTCAAGCTTCTGTTTGGTCTGCCGTTGCTTTTTGGCGTAATCCTGACTGCATTTGACGTGCTGCTGGTGCTGGCGTTACAGGGGCGCGGGTTCCGGCTCGTGGAAGCCTTTGTGATCACGCTGATCGGCACGATCGGGGTCTGCTTCGCCTATGAGATTTTCTTTGCGCGCCCACTGTGGCTGGAAGCAGCTGAAGGATTTCTGCCGCAGCTAGAGATTCTAAGGAACAGAGAGATGCTGTATATCGCTATCGGCATCATTGGCGCAACGGTGATGCCGCACAATCTCTATCTACACTCGAGCATCGTGCAGACACGGGCCTTTGGGCAGAACGAGCGAGGGCGCCGTGAGGCTATCAAGTTTTCGGTCATTGATTCGACGGTGGCATTGGGTTTCGCGTTGTTCATTAATGCCGCCATTCTGGCGCTGGGGGCGGCAGCGTTTCACACTCGCGGGTTGAGTGAAGTGGCGGACATCGCAGAGGCCTACAAGCTGCTGAGCCCGTTGCTCGGAGCGAGCCTGGCGAGCACCGTGTTTGCACTGGCCTTGCTGGCTTCCGGGCAGAACTCCACGCTGACGGGGACGCTTGCGGGACAAATCGTGATGGAAGGGTTTCTGCAGATCCGGCTGAAGCCATGGATTCGGCGGCTGGTAACGCGAATGATTGCGATTTTGCCCGCGATTCTGGTCATCGGCATTGCGGGAGAAGGGAAGCTAACCTCGCTGCTGATTCTCAGCCAAGTTGTGCTGAGCTTCCAGTTGCCGTTCGCGATGATTCCCCTGGTGCAGTTCACGAGCGAGCGCTCCAAGATGGGTCCGTTTGTCAACTCGCGGCTGACGACGATTGTGGCGTGGACCGTGACCGCGGCGATTCTCTTCTTCAATGCCGAATTGCTGTGGCTGATCTTGCGCGGGGCCTGATTCCTGAGACACTTCTGCCCGTCACGCTCTTTCCGCTGCTCGGGAAGTTGTGCGAGACTCGTAGGGCGCATGGCAAGTTCTCACCCAAAAGGCCGGCGAGTACGCGTGATTCTGTTGGTGTGCGCCCTCGGCCTTATCGCTTTATCGATTGCTCTGGGCCTGTTTCACAAGACTCCGTGGACCATTTCGCCGGCGGAGAAGGCGCGGAAGAATCCGCTGAGCGCGTCTGAGGTAAACCTAACTGCGGCGAGGGCGGTATACGGGGAGAAATGCGCCAACTGCCACGGTGACAAAGGCAAGGGAGATGGATCGGATGCGATGATGTACGATCCGGCACCTTCGGATTTGACAGACGCCACCCAGATTGGCAAGTTGACCGATGGGGCGATCTTCTATCAGATCACCGAGGGACGAAAGCCGATGCCGTCGTTTCGAAAGAAACTGACGGACGAGCAGCGATGGCAGTTGGTGCTATTGGTTCGGGAACTGGCGGCGGGCCGGGCGAGCTTACCCACTCAGAAGCAGGAAGAGAAGAAGTGAGATAGTGGAAGGGTAGAAGAGCTTGCCCCAGTCCCTCTTTGCGTCTTCGGCTTCCTTCACTTCCTCTGCTTCCTCTAATTCCTTTGACTCATTCCTTGCTTACTTAACTCCGGCGAGGGCGCTGGCGACTTCCTTCAGGTCCGGCACGACCGGGATGTCATAGTGTTTGATCCAGGCGACTTTGCCTTGCTTGTCGACGATGAAGATCGAGCGGCCGGAGATGCCCTTTTCCGGGAGAAAAACGCCATATTTTTCGGCCATAAAGCCGCGCGGCTGGAAATCGGCGAGCAGGGAGTACTTGATGCCCATTTTTTCGGCGTAGGCCTTGTGGGACCAGACGCTGTCCACGCTGACGCCAAGAACTTCGGCATCGAGGGTGTCAAAATGCCTCATATCGTTGACGAAGCAGGCATGCTCGTTGGTGCAAACGGGGCTCCAGTCAAGGGGATAGAAGACAATGACGACAGGCTTCTTTCCCGCGAAGTCTGATAGCTTCACTTCCTTCTGGTTCTGGTCCTTGAGAGCGAAATCCGGTGCAGTTTGTCCGACGCTCAGGCTCATTGATGCGTTCCTCCGATGAATGTAGCTGCCGAAGAGAATCTTACCGAATCGGTGTGTGTGGCGACAAATTAGAGTAGGGGACGCGGAGACTCTCGGGCCGATCCCAACGGGGAAAGGAGCGAAAAACCTAAGAGAAAACCCGGGTCTGAACACCCGCCACTACACAGAAGGAGGACCGGTGCGGTAAACTCCGGCGAGAGGCGGGCATGACCGGGGAAGCCGCGGGACGAGCGCCGATGATGAACCTTCGCGAAGTGGTGGAAAAGTATTCCGCGCTGGCGGGAAACTTCGCCAACTCGGTGGCGCTCTCTGCGTTCGGGCTGAGCGAGCAGGAAACCGAGAACCTGTTCTCCGCGTTTGACGAGGACTACCACATCAGCCGTTTCCTGCATTTTTCGCGCACGGATGGCCAGGCGTACCAGATCGGTGGGGAATTGGTTACGCATGTGTCCATTGATCCTGCGATTGAAACCGTGTTGTGAGCACGCCTGAAGATCGAACATAGGTGCGAGCAGCGAACCCCAAGCCTCAAAAGCTCAGCCTCAAAAGACGAGCGTTGGTTGCTAAGCAGTTGCACACCTAGCCGTTGATCTTACGATTGAATCACTTCCGTAGCCAAACATCGGAAATCGACAATGGAGATCCGAAAGGTGAAATTCAAATAGCACAAGTAGCCCTCGCTGCGCTCGGGGGTGAGGGGTGGTGTGGGGAGTGGTAGTCGGGATCACGGAAGAGGGAGGGCGGCGTCAGGGTAGCTGGAGTTGGAGGGCGTAGATTTCCTGGACGCTGAGGTCCTGGACGTAGATGCGGGAATCGTCTGGTGTGACACCACCCCAGGCACCGGAGGGAGTGCCGCTGTGGCGGCGGAGACCAGCGAGGCTGAATAGTTCTTCCGAGCGAGTGTCGCCAAGCCTGACGCGGCGAGCGGCAGGATGCTCGGCCAGGAAATTATCGAAATTGATGAATTGGCTGTCCCCGGACCAGGTGATGTAGGAGATGTTGCCGGGTTCGGTGAGCCACTTTGTCCATTTCTGCGAACGGAAGTCGTAGAGGAAGAGAGAGCGCGAATCGACGGAGAGCGCGGCGAGATAGCGGCCGTCTGGGGAACAACGAGGACTGAACATGCCTTCGGAGCCAGGGAGGGTCGAGAGCTGGCGAGTCCTCCGATTGAGGAGATAGATTACGTTCGGAGAATAGTCCGGGCCGGTGGAAAAGATGAGACTCTGGCCGTCGGGAGACCAGTTGAAATCGACACCGCCAGCGTGGTTCGGCAGGAGGTCCTCCGGCGGACCACCTTCCGCAGGGACAGTGCGGGCGTGCCAGCCCTGGCCTAGCTCGAAGCTCTGGTAAAGGACGTGTGAGCCGTCGGGCGACCAGACAGGGAGAAGGGCACGAGCGGGAGGGGAAGTGAGCTGCAAGCGGCTGGTGCCATCAATACGGCTACGCCAGAGGGTGCCTTCGGGGATCGTGACGTAGGCGACCCATTTGCCGTCGCGGGAGAAAGCAAGATCGGTGGCGGAGAGACCGGAGAGATAAGGAACGAAGAGCTGCGATTTGGGATCGTAGCGAACGAGTTGAGCGCGAGGTTGCGTAGCCTCAGCAAAGAGCTTTGTTCCGTCGGCGGAAGGCGTGATCCACAAGTAGGAGAGAGGGCCGTAGGTGAGCTGGACGGGCACGGAAGAGGTGCGCCGAGGCGTCCCAAGGCGGTACGGAAGGGCGTAGATGTCTACAGAATCGAGGGTCTTGCGGAGGAAGAAAAAGTAGCGCCCATCCGGGGTCCAATGACCGCAGCACTCGGGGGGAGTGTGCGAGCCGGGGAAGAGAGGATGCAGGTTCTTGCCGTCGGCGTTGACTTCCCAAAGGGAGTAAGAGAGGCGATTGAGGTCATCAATGGTAAAGCGAACGATTGAGCCGTCGGGAGAGAAGCGCGCGCTGCGAGGACGTCCCTGGACGGTAACCAGAGGTTGGGGACTGGAACCATCGGGGTTGGCTACGTAGAGCGAGGAGCCACTGGTGTAAATGAGATGCTTCATGTCCGGAGACCAAGCGGCGCTGAGGGTTGTGTCCTGGCCGAGCAGACGAGGAGAACCTGTAGGAAGGGGCAACGCCCAAAGGAGGCCGGTCTTGGCAGTTCCCTCCATGGAGAGGACGAGAAGTTCGGAGTGGTTGGCAGAAATATCGCAGAGGTCGTTGTTGTGGAAAGGAGTCGGAATTCTGGAGGATTCGCCACCCGTAACTGAAACCTGGGAGAGGACAATGTGACTTTCCAAGTATTCGCTGAAGTAGACGCGAGTGCCGTCCGTGGCCATATAGCCTTTTGCCAGGCCGTCATTCGTAAGTTGAACGGTGCCGATGACGCGAGGAGGCGGCAAAGGAAAGAGAAACCAGAGAAGAACGAGGAAGGCCACGACAGCGAAAAGAGCCGCGAGCCAGCGAAGATGCTTGGCCGGACGAGAGGCCGGAGTTGGGGCGGCAATGGGCAACTTAGCCGAACTGGTGTCGCGCCTGAGGCGTTTGAGGTCGGCGCGGATTTCGGCGGCCGTTTGGGAGCGGACGTCGCGGTCTTTTTCGAGAGCTTTGCGGATGATGTGATCGAGTTCTTCGGGAATGGTGGGGTTGAGATGCAGCGGAGGAACAGGTTGCTTGTTGAGAATGGAGTCGTAGATTGCAGCGGTGGTTGAGCCTGTAAACGGAGGAACGCCAGTGGCCATTTCGTAGAGGACGGCGCCGAAAGAGAAGAGATCGGAGCGGGAATCGAGTTCCTTGCCGAGGGCCTGTTCGGGAGACATATAGCCAAGCGTACCCATGACGTTGTCCGGGCTGCTGAGAGCGCTCTGGGAGAAAGTGGTGGCATCGCTGTCGTCACCGGCGAAGACGAAGCGGGGACTGTTGATCTTGGCCAGGCCGAAGTCGAGAAGCTTGGCCTGGCCGCGCGTGGTGACGAAGATGTTGGAAGGCTTGATATCGCGATGGATGATGCCCCGGGAGTGCGCGGCGTCGAGAGCGTCGGCGATCTGAATACCGAAGTCAAGGATGTCGTCGACGTGCAGGGGATGGCTGGCAATACGCTCGCGCAGGTTTTTTCCTTCGAGGAATTGCATGGCAAGGAAGGTGCGGCCTTCGTGCTCGCCAATTTCGTAGATGGTGCAGATATTCGGGTGGTCAAGGGAAGAGGCGGCGCGGGCTTCGCGTTCGAAACGTTCACGCGCGTGGGAATCGCTGGCAACAGGGTCGGGAAGGAACTTCAGGGCGGCACGACGCCCAAGACGCAGGTCTTCGGCCTCATACACTTCCCCCATGCCACCGGACCCCAGCTTGTGCAGCAGGCGGTAGTGGGCGATGGTCTGTGTGACCATGTGGAAAACCCGTCAGCTAAAGGTAGCGCCTGGAGAGGGGTGGGTCTGTGACGTGGGGCAAGGAAGGCGGTCTTGACGTCACGAAGTTAACAGCATGTGACTGCGCAAGAAAATCAAGGGCGCCTGAGCCTTGCGGCTCCTGCGCCCTCTTTCAATTGCGCCGCGAAGTTTTTGAGGCTCCCCGGCTCAATCTGTCCTCAGGATATTCTTCTCGATGGGACATGGAAAGGGGTCTCGTTGCGATTTCCTGTGCATTTCTGTGCATGGCTGTGCAGAAGATTGGCCACAGAGGAAGGAAGAAAGAAGCAAGGAGGCATGGAAAACAGGGAAGCAGAGCAGGGAGCCGGCCAAGAAAAATGCAAAAAGAGGGAGAAGGCTTGCTACAGAGATGGGCAGCGGATAAAAGAAAAAACGAGCATTCTTGGAAGCTCACCGGGGCGGAAAAGAAATGGCCGCCACCGAATTCGCGTGCCAACGTTGAATCGGCCAAGGCTCAAGCGGTATAGTGTGTTTGATCCTGAAAAGTGGGCCTTGCTGTGGTGTTCAAGCAGATGCTTTCCGGTTTTGGCTTTTCAACGCATGTGCGCTTCCGCCCAGTCCATTTGCGAGCTTTGGGAAGGGTCCGTCAAGACTGAATTTGTGAGCTGAGGAGGAGTTATGGGGAAGTTTTCTAAAGGGGCAGTGGCAACGCTGCTGGTCGGTGCACTTTTGGGATTTGCCTCGGGGTGTGGGAAGAAGGTCAGTGACGACACGCTCGCGCAGAACATTCAGAGCAAAGTGGCCGCTGACCCTGTGACCCAGGGGACCCCTGTCACGGTGACCGCAAAGGACGGCAAGGTAACCGTAAAGGGAACCGTAAAGGATCGCGCCACGCAGCAGAGAGTCGAGCAGATCGCGCACGACGAACCGGGAGCGACTGGCGTGGACGACGAGACGGCAGTGGTAGCCGAGCCCGGAGCGGCACCCGAGCAGGCAGCGAATACGCCAGCGGCAGCGCCCGCACCCGCTCCCGCCGAAGCTCCGAAACCAGAGCCTATCGTTGTGCCTTCCGGCACTAATCTGGTGGTGACCGTGGACCAGGCGTTGGGATCGAAGACCAGCAAGACTGGCCAGACATTCTTGGCAACGGTGGCGCAGCCCGTTTCGGTGAACGGAAAAACGGCGATACCGAAGGGGTCGAGCGTCTCCGGGACCGTACTCAGCGCGAAGGAGAAAGGAAAAATCAAGGGAGAGGGTGAGCTGTCCTTAACACTGACAAGCATCACGATCCGCGGACAAAACTACACGATTCAAACGGGGTCCCTGGACAGCACAGTGAAAGGAAAAGGCAAGAGGACAGCAGTGACGACAGGCGGGGGAGCCGCAGGAGGCGCACTGATTGGAGGATTGGCCGGTGGAGGTAAAGGAGCCGGAATCGGCGCGCTGGTAGGAGCGGCAGGCGGGTTTGTGGGAGGCGCAGTGACCGGGAACAAACAGATCGAAATCCCGGCAGAAACCCCACTCACGTTCACGTTCTCGCAGTCATTGACACTTCCGCCAGCGAAGCAATAGCAGCAGCTTCTCGCCTCATCAGAGGCAAAACGGGTAAGACCCCCAAGGACAGGAAAAACTGATCGAAGCACTGGGTAACGCCAATGTGGAGATTGGCGCTCGCGGTGCTGTGGGTTTGTTCTCTTGGAACCTATCAATTCATTGCTTCTTACCTGCAACTGCCGCGGGGTCTATTCTGTTTCCTGCGCTTGACTCAGCGGCGAGTGGTGGCCGGGCGGGAAGTGTTCAGGCATAGGGTTGTCATCCAGCAGGATGAAGTGATTGCGGTCACGGCATCGTTCCCCTGATTCCCCTACAAACATATAGATTTCTGGATGTGAGTGGCCGCATTGGATTATGCGCGCGTGGCCTTGCTCGGGCAGGTGTCTGCACTCTCGGAACACGGAATGAATTGAGGTCGGAATTGACTACCAACCAGGGACTTGTTATTTCGCCACAAGAAGTTGCAGCCAAAGTGACTTCCGCGGAGGAGATCGCTTCCCGAGCAAGGCGAGTTGTCTCCGTGGATATTTTCCGGGGATTGAACGTCCTGCTGATGATTTTTGTGAACAACGTCGCGGAAGTGACGGGCTTGCCCTGGTGGACGTATCACCGGGGCAATGTGAATGGGATGACGTACGTGGATATGGTTTTTCCCGGCTTCCTGTTTCTGATGGGGATGTCGATTCCTTTATCGCTCGGAGCGCGCCTCGAGAGAGGTGCGAGAAGATTGAGGGTCATCGCGCATGTGGCGGGTCGATCGCTGAGTCTGCTGGTCCTTGGGCTGTTCATTGCGAACGCACCGCATGTGGCCGAGCGATATACGCATATCAGCCAGCAATGGTGGACAGTGTCGGGGTTCGTGGGCATTGCCATGGCGTGGATCGGTATTCCCGGAGAGGAGAAAAGAAGAACGCTGCGGCGGATCATTCGCTATGCGGGACTCGCGATGATCGTCGTTTTGTTTCTGGTTTTTCGCAGGGTCACTCCGGAAGGGGAGCCTGCTCGGCTGGATCTTTCCTATGTGGAGATTCTGGGACTGCTCGGATGGGCGTACTTTCTGGTTGGCACACTCTACGTGCTGTTTGCGAAGCGATTCGAGATTTTGGCCGCGTTGTTCGCGGTGATGGTGGCGTTCAATGCGTTCTCCATCTTAGGCTGGTTAGACGGGATTCATTCACTCTTCTGGAATCCGTTTGAGGCGGGACTATCGTCGATGACGATGGCCGGGGTGCTTGCCTCGGTCGTCATTGTCGGGAATAAACTTGCGCCGACGTTCGGGGGGAAAACGAGATGGATCCTTGGCGGCGGGGCATTGCTTTTTGTGGCTGGGTATGTGCTGCAACCGCTCGGGATTTCGAAAAACCGGGATACGCCGACGTGGTGCCTTTACTGTACGGCCGCGAATCTCCTGATGGCCTTGCTTCTTTATTGGATTGCCGATGTGAAAGGGTGGAAGGCCTGGGCAAATTTTGCGAAACCGGTGGGGGAAAACCCGCTGCTGGCGTACTTTTTGCCCTTCATTCCGTTCTTGCTGCCTTCGTTGTATCGGTTAACTACTTTTAGAACATCGGGAACTTGGGGAGTTGTGAAGTCGGCGCTGCTCACGGGGCTGATGCTGGTGGTCACCAGAGTATTGGTGCGCTGGGGCGTGAGATTGCGCGTGTGACGGACCCACCGACGAAGAGCAATCGCCGCGGAGCCCCTTTCGAGACTGAGGACGAGCGGCGGCTCCTAGACAGCCCTCCATGAAGAGCAAAAGCGGGAGTCCCGCCACAGAATCCACTGAAGATCTGGACAGGCGAAAGATACCTTGACTATCTACAATAGGAAGTGTAGATAGTCATAGTATGGGAAAGCCAAATGACCTTGTGCAGGGAACGCTCGACCTGCTGATTCTGAAGACCATCGCGCCAGAACCGAAACACGGCTGGGCCATTGCCAGGAGAATTCAACAAATCTCCCAAGAGGTGCTGCAAGTGCACCAGGGTTCGCTCTACCCGGCTTTGAACCGGCTGGAAAAGAAAGGCTGGATCAAAGCCAAATGGGGCGAAACCGAGACGGGAAGAGAAGCTAGGTTTTATTCATTGACGGCAGCCGGGCGCCTGCAACTGGAGAAGGAAGCCGCGAACTGGAGCCGATTATCGGCGGCCATCAATCTGGTGGTGCAGCGGTCATAGGGGTGTGGCCATGGCGTGGATGGAGACAGTCTGGCTCTGGGTGCAGAGACTACTTTTGCGCGAGCGCTTTTCCGAGGAACTGGACAAAGAGATTCAGTTCCATCTGGAAGAACAGATTGCTGAGAACGTCGCCGCAGGGATGAGCCCGAAAGAGGCTCGGCGCGCGGCACTAAGGACGTTCGGGAACGGAACAGCGATGAAGGAACAGGCTTGGGAAACATGGGGCTGGGTGTGGCTGGAGCAGTTTTGTCAGGATGTGCGGTTCGCGGTGCGGCAGTTGCGCAAGACGCCAGGATTCACGCTGACAGCCGTGCTTACGCTGGCATTGGGGATCGGAGCGAATGCGGCGATCTTCACTCTGTTGAACGCCGTGATAATGAAGAATCTGCCGGTGGCGGATCCAAAAACTCTGCTGCGCCTCGGCAACAACAGCGAATGTTGCGTGAACGAAGGCACACTCGAAGACGGAAACTATGCCTTGTTTTCCACAGAGGTCTTTGAGCGCTTGAAAAAGGATGTCCCGGAGTTCCAGGAATTGGCTGCCATGCAAGCCGGGTTCGAATGGCGCCCGGTAGTTGAGCGACGCGACGGTAGCCGGGAAAACGCGCGGTCGGTGATGGGAGAGTTCGTCTCCGGGAACTACTTCGAGACGTTTGGACTACAACCGCAACTGGGAAGACTGATAGGCGCCGTAGACGACGTGAAGGGCGCACCGATGGTCGCGGTGATGAGCTACGAGACCTGGAAGAACTCTTATGCGGGTGATGCGTCCGTCGTTGGGAGCACATTTTGGATCAATACAAAAGCGGTGACGGTTGCGGGGATTGCTCCGCGGGGATTCTATGGCGACCGGCTATCGAGCACGCCGCCGGAGTTTTATTTTCCAATCGACACGATGCCCGTGTTGGCAAATGTTCCATATGTCCACAATCCGGATGTGCAGTGGCTGTACATCATCGGACGCCTGAAACCCGGAGTGGCGGTAGCGAGCTTAGAGGCCAAGGTGAACGCACTGCTGAAACAGTACCTGGCAGTAACTAAGACATATGCATCCGCGGAAGACAAAAAGCAGCTTGAGAAGGTCCACATCGTATTGACGCCCGGTGGCGCTGGCATTCAGGGACTCAGAGAACAGTACGAATCGAACCTGAAGCTGCTGTTGGGTGCTTCCGGACTGGTGTTGCTCATCGCCTGCGCAAACATCGCCAACCTCCTTCTTGTCCGGGGCATGAGGCGTAAGGTGGAAATGTCGGTGCGCACGGCACTCGGCGCGGCACGGGGAAGAATCGTCCGGCAACTGCTGACGGAGAGTGTAGTGCTGGCCGGATTGGGAGGACTGGCAGGGATAGCTTTGGCGTACGCGTGTGCGCGAATGCTGCTCGGCCTGGCTTTTCCGGGAGCACAGAGTATGCCCATCGATGTGCGGCCTTCGATGGAGGTACTGGGATTTGCGTGCGGACTCACATTTCTGACGGGCATTTTATTTGGCGTAGCGCCGTCCTGGATAGCAGCACAAACGGAGCCCGCGGATGCGCTGCGAAGCGGGTCGCGGGGAACGACGACGGGAGCTTCGCTGCTGCAACGAGGGCTGGTTGTGTTGCAAGCGGCGCTATCCCTTGTGCTACTGGTGGGGGCGGGACTGTTTTCGCAAAGTCTGAACAAATTGGAAGGCACGAACCTCAGGCTGGAATCCAAGAACCGTTACATTCTTCACATCAACCCGCAGGCTGCAGGTTACTCGCAGGTACAGCTTGAAGCGCTCTATCGAACGATGGGGCAACGATTTCACGAACTTCCCGGAGCGAAGAATGTGGGCATCAGTTCGTACACGCCGATGGAAGACAACAACTGGTCCACGGGGATCCAAGTGCAGGGTGAGCCTTATACGAAGTCAGGAGCTTCCGTCGTTCGAGTTAGTCCGGAGTATTTTGATTCAGTAGGAACGCGCGTGGTGAGAGGCCGCGGAATCGGGATTCAGGATTCACCCACGGCTCCGAAAGTCGCGGTAGTGAACGAAACATTCGTAAAGGCCTTCTTTCCGAAGGGGGACAACCCGATTGGAAGACACTTCGGTCCACCAGGGCCGGATTCGAGTGGCGATTTTGAGATTGTGGGAGTGGTGGAAGACACGGTCTATACCACGGCGCGCTGGAAGGATCACCGGATGTATTTCCTACCAATGATGCAGCGCCCGGCAAGCGACAAGGCTCCGATTGAGGAGGATACATCTCTTTATGCCGGGGCGATCGTGCTCGAAACGCAGTCGCCGATGAACAACATGGAAGAGCTGGCGCAGAAAACACTGGCCGAGATCAATCCGAACCTGGCAGTGGTCAGATTCCAGACGTTCGATCAGCAGATCGCTGACCGTTTCAACGAAGACCGGATGGTTGCGCGATTGACGGCACTGTTTGGCGGGCTGGCGTTACTATTGGCCGCGATTGGACTCTATGGCGTGACTGCCTATAGCGTGGCGCGAAGAACTTCGGAGATCGGCGTCCGTATGGCCTTGGGAGCACAACCGGGGGAAGTGACGACGATGGTGATGCGCGACGCGTTCGGCCAGACGGTGATCGGGTTGTCCATTGGGATACCGGCCGCGCTGCTATGCGTTCGTTATGTGCAGAGCCAGCTTTATGAGGTGAAAGGCGTGAATGTCACTGTGATGGCAGCATCGATCGCAATGCTGGCTGTGGCGTCCGCCTTGGCTGGGCTGATTCCCGCGCGGCGGGCAGCCGCGACGGATCCGGCGCGGACACTGAGGACCGAGTAGCACGATTGGCGAGGTTGCCGAGCCTAGGCACCGGCAGCCCAGGAAGCCTGAAGAACCGTCCTGCGACGGAACTCCACGGACCGGATTCGCGGCGCAAAGAGGGTTCCGACGTGTGCGGCTGCTCGGCGGGAAGCCAAACGGTCTTGCCAAGGAATTAAAGTCGCCAATGATGCCGATCTGGGTTGGGATGGCCATACGCGAAATGGCCGCTCGGGAGAGCATTGGGCTCAGGGTCTAAAGCGGAATGGCGGATCACAGTTGGCTGTTGAGTGATTAAAAAAATGAGGGCGCATGAACCTTACGATTCTTGCGCCCTCTTTTTGATTGTGCCGGGGAGGTTATGAAAGCTCCCGGCTCAATCTCGGAGGAGAGTAAATCTCAAGAGAAAAGTTGGCAAGAGGGCTCAGGAAGGCTTGCTGTGGAAAGCTGTGAATGGATGTGCAAAAAGAAAGGAACGAAGCAAGTAAGCTAAAGAAGCAAGGCTGTCGGGACAAGGGGACAAGGAATAAAAAGAGCGAACTGAAGCGCATGGGTGTATATTGGCGCGACCTAGGCCCCTGAGATAACGGTTAGGAGGACCCTCATGCCGTTCTATCTTCATCAAGTGAGTTACACCTCGGAAGCCATCGCACGGCTCATAGCCAATCCGCACGATCGCTTTGAAGCTGTTCGCGCACCGATCGAAAAGCTGGGTGGAAGGATCAAGGACTCGTACTTTGCATTTGGCGCGTATGATGCCGTTTTGATCACCGAAATGCCGGACAATGTGTCGGCAGCGGCGATCGCACTAGCGTTTTCTGCGGGCGGATCACTGCGGAATTGCCAGACGACGGCACTGATGACGACCGCGGAAGCACTCGATGCGGCGCGCAAAGCAGCTACCTGCGGCTACAAACCGATTGGAGCCACTGCTGCCGCGGCGGGCTAAGAATCGCGACAAACTGGAAGAGTCCAGTCGCTGAGCCGAGCGAGAACAGCGCCGGGGTGTAGTTGCATGAGGCAAAGAATGGGAGCAAAGAGCGGACCGAGCGGCTGAGCCTTGGAGCTTTAGTTAGCAGGCGGGAATGGACTTTTCGAAGCGGCGGACCACGCCTTGGTACTCGTCGCGTAGAGCGGATGGAAGGCGATCGCCGAACTTGGCGAAGAATTCGCGGGTGTCAGCGAGGTCAACTTCCCAGTCGTCGGAATCGACGCGAAAGAGCTCGCGAACTGTTTCTGGCGAGAGGTGGAGACCGTCGAGAGTGAGGGCTTCCCGGGTAGGTACGAAGCCGATAGGAGTTTCCTCGGCCTGTCCTCTGCCTTCGACGCGTTCGAGAATCCATTTGAGGACGCGGACATTGTCGCCGTAACCGGGCCAGAGGTATTTGCCATCAGGCCCTTTACGGAACCAGTTGACATGAAAGATCTTGGGTGGATGCGGGATGCGGCGGCCCATTTCTAGCCAATGCTCGAAATAGTCGGCCATATTGTATCCACAGAAAGGAAGCATGGCCATGGGGTCGCGGCGGGTGATGCCAACATCCCCGGTGGCGGCGGCAGTGGTTTCCGACGCCATAGTCGCGCCGACATAGACTCCGTGCTGCCAATGGAAGGCTTCGAAGACGAGTGGGGCGAGGCGGGCGCGGCGCCCGCCGAAAATAAATGCCGAAATAGGAACGCCTTCAGGGGCTTCGAATTTGGGAGAGATGCTTGGCGATTGTTGTGCGGGAACGGTATAACGGGAGTTCGGATGGGCCGCCGGACCTTTAGAGCTATCCCACATTTCGCCGCGCCAGGTGACGAGGCCTTCTGGATGATCTGTACCGATTCCCTCCCACCAGGGTTCGTCATTGGGCGTAATGCCAACATTGGTGAAAATCGTATTGCGATTGAGGGCCCGCATGACGTTGGGGTTGGTCTTCATTCCCGTGCCGGGAGCGACACCGAAGAAACCGGCCTCCGGATTGATCGCGTGGAGATAGCCGTCAGCCCCGATGTGCAACCAGGCGATGTCGTCGCCAATGGTCCAGACCCTATAGCCCTGGGATTCGAGGGCGGAGACCATCATAGCCAGATTGGTCTTGCCGCAGGCGCTCGGGAACGCCGCGGCCATGTAAGTTACTTTTCCTCCCGGGGATTCCAGGCCGAGGACGAGCATGTGCTCGGCCATCCATCCCTGTTCGCGTGCCATATAGCTGGCGATGCGCAGGGCGAAGCACTTCTTTCCAAGGAGGGCGTTGCCGCCGTATCCGGAGCCGACACTCCAGATGAGGCGTTCCTCGGGGAAGTGGGCGATATAACGGCGAAGCGGATCGAGATCGCCAAGTGAGTGCAGGCCGGGAACGAAATCAGAGGAGTTGCCGAGGCGGTCTGTCGCCACTTTCCCGATGCGGGCCATAATGCGCATATTCGCGACGACATAAGGGCTGTCGGTGATTTCCACGCCGATCTTGCTGAGGGGAGAGTTGGCCGGGCCCATGATATAAGGGACTACGTACATGGTGCGCCCGCGCATGGAACCATTGAAGAGGGCACCGATTTTGTGTTTGGCGCCATCCGGGTCCATCCAATTGTTCGTGGGGCCCACATCATCCTTATCCGACATGCATATAAACGTTAGGTGCTCGGTCCGGGCGACGTCACTGGGGCTGCTGCGGTGGAGATAGCAGTTGGGAAAGGTATGGGGATTGAGCTGGAATGAATCGGCGTGTTTCAACATTTCGTGAAGCACGGCCTGATTTTCCGCCTCCGAGCCGTCACAGAAGATAATACGATCCGGCTTGGTAAGCTGGGCGGCCTGGTCGACCCAGGCTTCCATCGGAGTTCCCACGTTCCATCCCCCAAAAAGCAGATGCAATGCATCCAAAGAACAAATCAACAAACCCTAGCCAACCGGTCCCTGGAAGCAAAGGGACTGCAATGCCCGGCGGGGTACTGCGACTGCGTTACGTGTACAACCAGTTTAAGGTACGGTTCGGGAGGGAAGCAAGTTGAGGGGATCGAGCGGGCGCACGACATGAAAATGAATAGAGGTGTTTGATAGGGTGTAGGTGGGGTATCTTCTCTTTATCTGACAGGCTATAATGCCTGTCAGATAGGAGGCGCCCAATGATCACTCTGGAAACGCTACGCGAAAAACGCGATCAGCTCACGGCTAGTCTGACCCAGATCGACGATCTCCGTCCGGGATTTCTGACCGTGCGGTTCCGTAGGTGTGGTAAGCCGAACTGCCACTGTGCCCAGAAGGGTTCCCCGGGGCACGGCCCGTCTTATTCGCTGACCCATCGCCTCGGTGGGAAAACCATCACGCAGGTGATTCCCCAAGGCGCTTCGGTCGAACGCACCAAGGCGCAGCTTGCCGAATATCGCCGTTTTCGCCATCTGGTACGGGAACTGATCACGGTCAGCGAGCAGATTTGCTCTGCCCAGTTGCGAGAAGCCCAGACAGCACCACTGGCCAAGAGTAAAAAAAAACCTCTTCGCCGATCTGCTGGCCATGGACGTGGTGCAAGAGATTGAGACTCTGTTGGGGCGTCAAGCCGTCGAGGATCTCGATTTTGAGGCCTTGGAAGTTGCCATTCGACAGCGGGTTCTGCAACTAGCCGGAAGAGCTGTCGAACAACGACTCAATGCCGACACCACGGATGAAGTGGGCTCTCGGATTGCTTGCCGCTGTGGTAGGGAAGCGCATTTTGTCGGACGCCGGAGCAAGCAGTTTCACAGTGTGCTCGGCCCGTTGCGGCTAGAGCGTGCTTACTATCACTGTCCCGCTTGCGGTCACGGTTATTGTCCTCGCGATCGCTATCTGGGGATGGAGAACCGTTCTCTGTCTCCGGCCCTCACACGCATGACCGGCACGGTCGGCGCCCTGGTTAGCTTCCAAGAGGGCAGTGAACTACTCCAGGAACTAGCCGGTGTTGCCGTTGATGCCAAACTGGTGGAACGCACCGCAGAGGCTCTCGGCCAGGAAATCGCCGAAGACGAACAACACCACAGCGAGCCCTTGGATCCTGTTCCCCTGCCCAAGACACTCTATCTGGGCATCGATGGAACGGGTATCCCGTTGCGGGCCGAGGAACTGACGGGGGTGCCCGGGAAGACCTCGGGCGGTGCCAAAACCCGGGAAGTCAAACTCTGCACGGTCTGGAGTGCCGAATCGTTGGATGCCGATGGCCTGCCCGTCCGCGATGAAGGATCGGTTAGTTATTCGGCGGCAATTGAGAGTGCCTTTGCACCCGACATCGCCAAGCAACGTTCCCCCTTTGCACAGCGGGTCTGGCGGGAGGCCCAGCGCCGCCGCTTCCCACAGGCCGCGCGTAGGGTTACGCTCGGCGACGGGGCGCCCTGGATCTGGAATCTGGTTGCTGAGTTGTTCCCCGAGGCCATCCAGATTGTCGATCGCTTTCACGCCAAGCAACACCTGAGTGAGCTCAGCAAAGCTCTCTATGGCCCTTCGCATCCACGCGCTTTCCAGTGGGCCAAACGACGGCATGAAGAACTCGATAGCGGACAGTTCCGTGCGCTTCTCGCGGCCCTTCGCCGCCAGAGGAAACGCTCGGAAGAAGCTCGCCTTTGCCTACACTATTTCCAAACGAATCGAGAGCGTATGCGCTATCCGGAGTTCCAGGCCCTGGGCCTGTGTACTTCGACAGGAGTTGTGGAGGCTGGATGTAAAGTGGCCATCGGTACTCGCCTAAAACGAGCTGGGATGCACTGGACCGTGCGTGGCTCAAATGCCATCATCGCGCTACGCTGCTCCAAATTGAGTGGGCGCTTTCAGGATTTTTGGGAGCGCAGAACCGAACGGTTAGCGGCGTGACTTACAATTTTCCTGACGTGCACCCTTCAAGTGAACGAGTTTCCATCCTCCTATACAAGGAAGATCGACATCGCCCGCACGGTGAAGCGCGCAAAGTGAAGAACAAATCAGCCGTGGGGTTGTTCGACTTGCAGCTGCCGCATACGATCCAACACAGACACGAGTTGTCTCTCGTCTGCTTGCAGTGCGAGTTTGAATTTGCGGTTGTCGGTGTGCCAGATCTCCTTCAATAGCGCCTGATGGTGTCGCTCAAGAATGCGCATCAAGAGGTCGTGCTCTTCTGAGGTCAACGTCAATTCCATAATGCACCTCCGATTAGGCACGTAATGTAGGCCTAGATTCGCCTCCCCAAAAGGACACTGTCAAGGCCCGCTCACCGTTCCTAATGTAGCTTCTTCCGGCCTAACCATGACTGACTACCCAAAAAAGAAGCCCAACGATAAGCAGCACAGCGATGGTTG
>Ga0187782_10000950_pt1 | contig 20606 bp, 19 predicted proteins | sample 0715_SJ02_MP15_2_FD_132454 | JGI IMG/M metagenome (GOLD analysis project Ga0187782, IMG submission 132454) | Tropical peat soil microbial communities from peatlands in Department of Meta, Colombia - 0715_SJ02_MP15_20_MG | ecosystem: Environmental > Terrestrial > Soil > Wetlands > Peat | place... | reverse complement strand
TCCAGGTGATCAGCGACATGACGGTCCTGGAGAACGTCATGACCGGGGCCTTCCTGCACAGCGCCAGGAAACGAGCGGCGCGGGCGAAGGCAGAAGAAGTCCTGGCGTTCACCGGTTTGTGGGAGAAGCGGGACATGGCAGCGACATCCCTCACGATCCCGGACAAGAAAAGGTTGGAGGTATCCATGGCCCTGGCCACCCAGCCGAAGCTGCTTATGCTGGACGAAGCCATGGCGGGCCTGACTCCCGTCGAACTCAAGGAGATGATGGCCCTGGTCCGCAAAGTGCGGGAGCACGGCATTACACTGGTGATCGTGGAGCACGTCATGGAAGCGGTCATGGAGCTGTCGCATCGAGTTATCGGGATCAACTCCGGGCGGAAAATCGTGGAGGACGTGCCGGAAAAGATCGTCGTCAACCCTGAGGTCATCCGCGCCTATCTGGGAGAGCGGTACCATGCTCGACATTAAGGGGTTGTCAGTCGGCTACAGGGGCGTACGTGCGGTGCAGGATGTGTCTCTCACGGTGCGGCGCGGCGAGGTCGTGAGCCTCATCGGGTCGAACGGCGCCGGTAAGAGCACCATCCTGCGCACCATCGCCGGCCTGCTCCGGCCCTGGGAGGGCAAGATCCTGCTCGACAACGAGCCCATCCACGTCGTTCCTCCGTATGACATTGTCAGGAAGCGAATCGCCCTGGTCCCGGAAGGACGGCAGTTGTTCGGCCGGCTTTCGCTCTGGGACAACCTCTTGCTGGGCGCCTACGCGTTAGATTCCGATAAGGATGTCGCGGAGTCCCTGGAGAACATTCTGCAGTTGTTCCCCTGGATCGGAGAACGGAGGAAGCAACGCGCCGAGACCTTGAGCGGGGGAGAACAGCAGCAAGTCGCGATCGCCCGCGGGTTGATGTCACGCCCCTCCCTGCTGATGCTGGATGAGCCATCCTTGGGGATCATGCCCAAGCTGGTGGCCGAGATCTTCGAGAGGATCCGCGACATCCGCCAGCAGGGCATCACCGTGTTCCTCGTCGAGCAGAACGTGTACGAAGCCCTCAGTATTTCCGACCGAGCTTACGTCCTGCAGACCGGGCGCATTATCATGGAGGGCAAAGGGGAGGAGTTGCTCGAGTCCGACCTCGTGCGGCAAGCCTACCTTGGCATGTGACGAGGTCGCTGGAAAGGCAAGCCGGGCAAGAGGAGGTGAATCATGACACCTGAAGTCGCGGCTATCATTCGCGGCGCAAACCTCAGCGGATGGAAGAAGGTGGAAGTCGAATATGGCGTCAGATCCTTTGCGGTCTGCGTGCCCAGGGACTGCCGCATTCTGGAAATGAAGGAAGCTCCGCCGCTCGGCGACCCGCAGGCGAGCATTCTTGCCTCCATCAATAAACCTATCGGCTGCGAGCCCCTGCCCGAGGTCCTGAAGGGCAAGGGGAAGCCGGCCGATCAGCTTACCGTCTGCATCACCACCTCGGACATCACGCGGCCTGTGCCGTACAAGGGGAACTCAGGAATCCTGCCGCCGCTTTTGGAATTGCTGCATCGCGCCGGCATCCGCAAGGAGAACATCACTCTCCTAGTTGGGACAGGAACCCATCGGCCCAGCACTCGGGACGAGAAAGAAACCATGTTCGGCAAGGAGGTAGTGGACCAGTACACCATCGTTGATCACGAGTGCGACAATTCCGCCATGCTGGTCAGCATCGGCACGACGAAGAGCGGCACCGAGATCCTCATCAACCGTGTCTATTACGCCGCCGACGTCAAGATCGCCACCGCCCTGGTGGAGAGCCACTTCATGGCGGGAGTCTCCGGCGGTCGCAAGGCCATCTGCCCCGCGCTGGTGAGCAGAAAGACCATCGAGAAGTTCCATAGCGCGCAGTTCCTGGATTCTCCGCTGGCCACCAACCTCGTTCTGGAAGGGAATCCCTGCCATGAAGAGGCGCTGGAGATCGCCCAGAAGGCTGGCGTGGACTTCATCATTAACACGGTGCTGAACCGCCGCCTGGAGCTGCTGGGTGTTTTTTCAGGGGACCTCCAGCAGGCCCACGCGAAGGCAATAGAACTCCTCAAGCAGATCGTGGCCATTCCAATCGAGCAGGAATACGACGTGGTGCTGACCCACGGCGGCTATGTGGGGATCAACCACTACCAAAATGCCAAGGCAGCCGTAGGGGCGCTGCCCGTGGTCAAGGCCGGAGGCGTCGTTATCCTGGCGGCCTGCGAGCGTGACGAGAATCCCATCGGCCCAGGGACATATAGGACGCTGCTGCACCTGCTGAAGTTGCAAGGGCCGGATGGCTACATGTCCATGCTGCGCAATGCCGGCTGGAAATTTACCAAGGACCAATGGGAGCCGCAGATGTGGGCCAAGGTCCTCGACAAGATCGGGGAGCAAGGCTTCATCTACTGCACGGCGACCCTGTCCCGAGAAGCGCAGGAGCAGATTGTCCCCGGAATCATGGGCTGGGATTATCTGCCCGATAATCGTGCCTATGCGGACGATGCCGAGAGGACCGCGGCCATGGTTCAGAACGCGCTCATCTGCGCGGTAAACCATCCGCAACGGAGCGGCTCCGTCCCGAGCGTCGCCTTCATCAAGGAAGGGCCGTACGCCGTCCCAATTTGCACGCCGTAGCCAGCAAGAGCCAAGATTGGATTTCCGGCTCTGCGCGAGAAATCTGGGAGAACTTGCCGAGGCGAGCGTTTGGCGCTCCGGCGGTGTCCGAGCCTAGTGGCGTCCGGACCCGTGGCTTTCCATGGTCTTCAACAATTACGGCATGGGCGCAATGGGTGGGCAATTCTCAATATCCTCATTCCTGAACTGACAATTTGCAAAGATGGAAGAGGGAGGCCCTGTAAAGAACACCGTGTAGTATTGAATGGCATTTTGTGGGTGCTGCGGACAGGCGCTCCGTGGGTCGACGTTCCCGATCGTTATCCGTCGTACCAAACTTGCCATCGCCGCTTCCATCCAGTAGCTCTTCCGGCCGGCCTTACTAGCAGCATTCAGATCAGTTCGACTGCAACCGCCTCGTCGAATTTCGAATAGTAATTCTTCACGTCCTTCGCCCCATACTTCTCCCGGAACTTCTCGACCACCGACTTTACTGTTTTCGCGTCGGTGACGGGAGCCGCCCGAAACTCTGCCTCTTCGCCTCGGGCTGAAATCCGAATCGCCGGGTTCTTCAGCACATTCTTGTACCACTGCGTGTCGGAACCCTGCACGGGCAGGAGGTAGAGCTTGTCACCTTCCACAACGAACCAAACCGGGATGGAGATCGTCCGCCCAGACTTCCTACCGACTACGCTGATCTTGATCTGGCGGTAGCGGGTTAGGCGGTCTTTGAGGCCGTCCTTGGAACCTGCCATCCTGACCTCCCTCTGATTTAGGCTCACGAATGTTGTGGATCGTTCAGTGCCGGGGGCTGCTCACGACTCTCTTCCGCGGTGACCACGACCCGCTTCGATTTCCGATAGACGTTTGCAACTGCCATCGTCCAGAAAGGAACCAAATCGACTCCCGGCACGAGCTTGGCAAAAAACGACGGCAGAAATTCCCAGTGCCAGCCAAGAAGGTGAACCAGCACCGCTGCGATACCGAAATCGAGTATGTCATCAACGGGCGACAAAGCGCCTTCGACGAACAACGGAAAAACGACGATTTGGAGTGCATCCGCAACGATGGCTAACACCATGGCGGCTCGAAAGCGCGAACCCGGCGAGATTGTGACGGTATCGCTAGTCGCGGCGGTGCTGCTGTCGCTGCTGAATGTCTATTTTAAACCGACGCTCCCGTGCACGTGCGTCGAACGCCATTACCACAGACCCACTACAAGAAGGTGTGCCAACCGGTTTCCAAATAGGCAGTTGAATGTCAGAGTACATATCGTATGACATCATGTTAAAACAGTGTCATATCAGGGAGGTGTGGCGTGAATGCAGAAGCCCGGCTACGTGTCAATGAAAATGGCCGTGTCGTCATCCCCGCTTCTTTTCGCAAGGCGCTTGGTATCAGCGTCGGAGATGAAGTCGTATTGCGAATCGAAGATGACGAATTGCGGATCACGACGCTGAAACTCCGCCTTGAGCGAGCGCAGCGCCTTCTACGGCAGCATGTAAAACCAGGTACGTTGCTAGTTGACGAGCTGATTGCCGAACGACATGAGACAGCCAGGAATGAATAGGATCGTGTTAGATGCTTCCGCGCTCCTCGCGGTGCTTAACCGTGAACCAGGTGCGGATAAACTGACTCCCCAACTGCTGAGCAGCGCCACCAGCAGCACCGTCAATCTGGCCGAGGTGCAAAGTAAGCTCGTGGCCCGAGGACTCAACCCGGACGATGCGTGGGAAGCCACTCTTAGCCCCATTCGCGAGGCTATGGCCTTCACTGCCGAGCACGCCAAGACTGCCGGCGGCCTTATTACCTGCACCCGCGCACTTGGCTTGTCATTGGGAGACCGGGCTTGTTTAGCTCTCGGACTCTGAGGGCTCCCATCTACAGGGCGGACAAGTCGTGGAAGAACCTGAAAGTGGGGGCCCGAATTTATATTATCCGGTGAGGGTGCTTGACGTGACGATCGGTGCTCATAACTGCCGCATGACCATGACTGTGATTTGCAGGGGGGACTCTGTGCTCCTCGGGAAATGGTCTGCGTGAATGAGCATGGGGACACCTGCTGGGTGAAGGTGCGTCTCAAGGATTCGCTCAGTGGGCGGCGAGGCCTGAAAGGAAACCGCAGCCGTGGTGGAGCCCTTTCTGGTGAGCGCCATCCTCGCGGCCACGAGGAGTCCCGCCAACACATTGGATAGTGTCTTTTTCCTTGACACCCTGACGAGTTCACCCGTTGCAACGCGGTTGCTCCTGCCCGAATCACGTCGGACCGCGGTCTTGGAGAACCCATCCTCATAAATCCACGAAATCGGGGCCGCGCAGAATCTAGCCCGATGCGCCGCGTGGACAGGTGACAGGAGCGACGTCGTCGCGCCTCTGGTCCTGCTTGGTCTCGCGCTCGTGCTTCGAGGGCGCCCTCCGCTCAAAGGTTGTTCACGGAACTGTGCGTGCGCCAAGCCGCTCGGACAGCGTGAGGGCCAATTTCTGGACTGCCTGGATGGCAAGGCTTCTTTGGCGGGCAGAGGTTGCGGCCTTCACCAAGCTGACGCCTACACCCGCCACTGCATGGGCGGCGCCAGAACCGAAGACGGGAGCCCCGAAACAAATCATTCCGTCGCCCGTTCCTTCGTCATCCACAGAGTAGCCGCGCTGGCGCGCTTGTGCCAGCTCTTTCAGAAGCCGGCGTGTGTCCGTCACACTCTTCCTGGTGAGCGCGGCAAAGCCGTTGGTGCGTCCCATTTCCAGAATACGTTCCTGCGGAAGCGTGCTGAGCTGGGCCTTGCCGCTGGCGGTGCAATTGGCGGGCAGACGCATGCCGATACGGAAATTCAAGCCCAACGGGCGAGTGCCGTTGCGGCACGCCACATAAACTATGTCGGCGCCATCTAGAACCGACAGGATGATGGTCTCTTCTGGGAGCAAAGCCAGCGAATCCCAGACTCTGGCAAACTCGGTGGTTAGATCGGTGCGTGCGAGAAGGGCGTGACTCAGGTCCACCACGTGCATGCCCAAATGATAGGCCCCGTTTTCGAAGCGCCGGACCAGGCCGGTCTGGACCAAGGTGGCGCACAGTGCGTGCAAAGTGCTCTTGGGAAGCTTCAACTCATCGGCCAGCGCCGTCAAAGTGAGCGGCTCTCTGGCGGCGGCGAGAGCGTCCAGCAGACGCACGGCCTTGATTACAGCCGGCACCCCGCCGTTATAAGTCCCGTCGCCCGACGGCTCATTGTTCTGCTGGTGCTTCAGCGATTGGAATCTCTTGTGCATGCCTCACACGAGCCAAAGCGCACACGCTACCATAAGCTTGGTTCCGTATACAGAACTATTTTCTAAATACAGAAAAATGATTGACACAAGAGAAGGCTGCACACTATCATCGCGGCGCTTTAAAAACGTCCCTTCAGCCCGCGGAACCTGTCCATCGCATTCGCCGCCGAACGGCGGCAGACGAGAAGAAGCCATGACCCTCAGCGACGCACGCTTGTTACGGCAGCAATGCTACATCAACGGAGAATGGGTGAACGCGGATAGCGGGGCCGCGTTCGCAGTCACCAATCCGGCCACCGGCGGAGTGCTCGGGCAGGTGCCGAATCTGGGTGCCGGCGAGACGCGCCGCGCCATCGCGGCCGCCAATGCCGCCTGGCCCGCATGGCGAAGCAAGACAGGGAAGGAACGCGCCGCCATCCTGCGAAACTGGTTCGATCTGATCATGGCGAACCAGCAGGACCTTGCCGTGCTGATGACCAGCGAGCAGGGCAAGCCCCTGGCCGAGTCCAAGGGCGAGGTTGTCTACGGCGCCGCCTTCGTCGAGTGGTTCGCGGAAGAAGGCAAGCGCGTCTACGGCGACACGATCCCTCAGACCCAATCCGACAAGCGGCTGGTGGTGATCAAGCAACCGGTGGGGGTCTGCGCCGCCATCACGCCCTGGAACTTCCCGATCGCGATGATCACTCGCAAAGTAGCGCCGGCGCTGGCCGTCGGCTGCACAGTCGTCGTCAAGCCCGCCGAACTCACGCCTTTCTCCGCGCTTGCGCTCGCTGAACTCGGCGAGCGCGCCGGTATTCCCAAGGGCGTGTTCAACGTCATCACGGCCAATCCCCCAGACGCGGTCGGCGCCGAGCTCACGGCGAATCCGCTGGTGCGAAAGCTTTCCTTTACTGGTTCAACCGAGGTCGGCCGCCTGTTGATGCGGCAATGCGCGGACACGGTCAAAAAGATCTCGCTGGAACTGGGCGGCAACGCGCCCTTTATCGTCTTCAACGACGCCGATCTGGAAGCGGCCGCCGAAGGCGCCATTGCGTCCAAGTATCGCAACAGCGGCCAAACCTGCGTGTGCGCCAACCGTTTCCTGGTGCAGGAAGGCATCTACGAAGCGTTTGCCGACAAGCTGGCGGAAAAGGTGAAGGCGCTGAAGGTCGGCAACGGCATGGAGCCCGGCGTGTACCAAGGCCCGCTGATCGAGCCGGCGGCCGTCGCCAAGGTTGAGGCTCACATTGCTGACGCGGTAGCCAAGGGCGCGCGGGTGGTGACCGGGGGAAAACGTCATTCCCTCGGCGGTACCTTCTTCGAGCCTACGGTTCTGGTGCGGGTCACGCCACAAATGAAAGTGGCCCGGGAAGAGACGTTCGGTCCGGTAGCCCCGCTGTTCCCCTTCCAGACCGAAGGGGAAGCAGTGCAGATGGCCAACGACACTGAGTTTGGTCTGGCGGCGTACTTCTACACAAAAGACGTCGCTCGCGCCTGGCGGGTTGCAGAGGCGCTTGAGTACGGCATGGTAGGCGTTAATACCGGCCTTATCTCTAACGAAGTAGCGCCCTTTGGCGGCATGAAGCAGTCCGGCTTGGGACGCGAAGGATCGAAGTACGGGATCGAAGAGTACCTGGAAGTGAAGTACCTGTGCATGGGTGGCATTAATATCTAGCCGCGACAGCGCGAGCAGAAGGATCGGTGGTCCCACAATGCAAAGAAATGCGTCGCACGTCATGCGGGCCCTTTCATTCACGTTCTGTCTCATTCTCGTTTCCACGCTGGTGGTCACTCCCGGCGCCGCGCAACAACCGGTAAAAGTCGGAGTGGTGACATTCTTGTCAGGAGCCGCAGCCGGCCCGTTCGGAGTTCCCGCGAAGCAGGCGGCAGAAGTGATGGTGGAAGCACTCAACGCCGGTGGCAAGGTGCCCGGCTATCCCGCCAAGGGCCTGAACGGAGCGCCGATTGAGTTGGTTTTTGTCGATGAAGCCGGCGGCACCACCAAGCAGGTAACGGAATACCGCAACCTGGCGCAACGGGTGGATCTGGTCATCGGTTATATCTCCAGCGGCGACTGTCTGGCCGTAGCGCCCGTCGCGGACGAATTGAAGAAGCTGACCATCTTCTTCGATTGCGGCACGCCACGCGTCTTCGAAGATGCAAGCTACAAGTACCTGTTCCGCACCGGCGCCACCTCCACGATGGACAACGTTGCTGCCGCCATGTACGTGGCTGATAGCAAGCCTGGCCTGAAGAAAATCGCCGGCATCAACCAGAATTATGCCTGGGGCCAGGATTCATGGAATGACTTCGTCGCTGCCATGAAGGTTCTGAAGCCGAACGTCGAGATCGCCACCGCACAGTGGCCGCAGCTCCTTTCAGGACAGTACGGAGCCGAGATCTCCGCCTTGCTTTCGAGCGGAGCCGACGTGGTGCATTCCAGCTTCTGGGGCGGTGACATGGAGGCCTTCGTTTTGCAGGCCTCGCCGCGCGGTCTGTTCAAGAAAAGTACGGTGGTTTTGACCTGCGGCGAGACTGGTATGTACAAACTGGGGAACCAGGTCCCCGATGGCACCATCATCGCTGCCCGCGGGCCATTCGACATGTACGCGCCCGACACCGAGCTGAATCGCTGGTTCCGCAAGGCCTATATGGACAAGTTTGGCGGAGTGCCGCCCAGCTATCCGTCGTACAAGATGGCGCAGGCCCTGCTGGGGCTGAAATCGGCGTGGGAAAAAGCCAAGGGCAAGAGCCCGGCGGACGTGGAGAAAGTCATCGCTTCCTTTGAGCACCTGACTTTTGAAGGTCCCGGAGGCAAAGTAACCATGGGCCTGGGCAAGGGACACCAAGCGGTGCAGGGCATGGTCATCGGGACTGTGAAGCACGAAGGCAGCAATGTCAGCTACGTGAATGTGAAGCAGTATCCCCCCGACAAGGTAACACCGCCCGAAGGCGTCAAGGCCGAGGATTGGATCAAGTCAGGTTTCAAGAAGTAGAGTAGCCCAACCCAGGACCGGCCGGGACGAGGCGTCCCGGCCGCGCCGGAACCCCTCATGAACGAATTTCTAGCAGTGCTGGTGGACGGGCTGATCTACTCGTCCTGGTTGTTTGTGATCGCGCTCGGTCTGACCCTGATCTACGGCGTCATGAAGATCCTAAACATGGCCCACGGCAGCTTCTATGCCTTGGGCGCGTATGCGGCCGCTTCGATGGTCGGGTACTGGCTGAACCGCGGCCATGCGCCCATGGCCAGCTACGGCATCCTTATTATTGCGGCCGTGCTGGTAGGTCTGATCGCCGGGCCGCTGGTGGAGCGCGGCCTGCTTCGATTTATGTACGGCCGTGACGAAATGGTTCTGTTGCTGGTCACCTATGCTCTCTTTCTCATTCTCGAAGACGTGATTAAGCTGATCTGGGGCGTGAATCCGTACTTCGTCTCCGAGCCTTACAGCCTCCTGGGAACCATCGATGTCGCAAATCTCACCTACCCTTATTACAACTTCATTCTGATCGGGGTGGCGGTGCTGGCCGGCGGCGCGGTCGCGCTTGTACTTCAGTACACGCGACAGGGGAAGTTGCTGCTGGCGGTCATTCACGATCGTGAAGTCAGCCTGGCAATGGGCATCAACGTCAGCCGCTTTTACCTGGTGACCTTCACGGTCGGGACTGCGCTGGCCGCAATCGGCGGTGCGCTAACGGCGCCGACAGTCTCCGTGGTGCCCGGCATGGGCGTAGAAGTGATTGTGCTGGCCTTTGCGGTGGTTGTTATAGGCGGCTTGGGTAGCCTGCAAGGAGCGGCGCTAGGTGCGTTGATCGTGGGGCTGGTGCGCTCCGCGGCGGTTCACTACCTGCCTCAGGTTGAGCTGTTCTGCATTTATACCGTCATGGCCCTGGTCCTGATCTTCCGACCCAAAGGACTGTTCGCCGCCGCTGAGGTGCGGAAGATATGACGCGCACCGACAAGACTCCTTTCATTCTGCTCGGCGCATTGGTGGTGCTGCTGGCAGTTGGTCCGTTCCTGCCGAAGTGGCTGTTCCTGCTGACAATGTCCCTGGGCAAGGGGCTGGTCGTGCTGGGGTTGGTAGTCTTGCTTCGAACCGGGCTGGTCTCCTTTGGCCAGGGTTTGTATTACTGCGTAGGCGCGTATGCCGTCGGCAGCCTCTCGCAGTTCGCTTCCGTGAGGAATGCTCTGCTGCTGTTGCTGGCGGGCACGTTGGTCGCGGCAATTCTGGCTACGGCGTTGGGCTTTCTGCTTGCCAACTACCGCGGAATCTTCTTCGCCATGCTGACGCTGGCGTTATCCATGATCGTCTATGGCCTGCTGGTGAAGACCTCGGCGCTTGGCAGCACAGATGGTTTCAATGTCGCGCCCGCGTCGCTGCTGGGGAAAACCATCTCCGGCCAGGGTAATCAGTATCCTATATTCGCTCTGGCCTGCATTGTGGCGTTCGTGGCAGCGGTGCTGACGAATTCCTATCTCTGGACGGCCCTAGGGCAGCTCTCGTCAGCCATTCGCGATAACGAGATCCGTGTGGAGTACATGGGCGCATCGGTGCGCAGTGCGATCCACACCAAGTATGTGCTGGCCGGCGCGCTTGCCGGATTGGGCGGAGCGGTAACGGCATTGACCATCGGCCACATCGATCCCGAGATGGCTTATTGGACGACCTCCGGCGAATTTGTCTTCGTTGCCATCTTGGGCGGGACCGGCAGCGTGATCGCGCCCTTCCTGGGCGCCATAATCTTCGAATTCATCCGGACCTACGCGTACCAGTATTCTCCCAACACCTGGCAGCTTGTGCTGGGCACGGCCATGTTGCTGGTGATCATCTTTCTGCCGGCGGGGTTGTGGTCGGCCTTTGCCCGCCTTCGCCGGAGGACTTGAATGGCAGTCATCCTTAATACGAAGGGACTTTGCAAGAGCTTTGGCGCGGTGACGGCGGCGGCAGGAATCAGCATCGCCGTCGAGGCGGATTCCGTCGTCGGTCTGATCGGCACCAACGGGGCCGGCAAGACCACCTTCGTGAACATGGTGACCGGCTATCTGAAGCCGGACGCCGGTGACATTCTTTTCAAGGATCGCGATATCACCGAGCTGCATCCCCGCGACATCACCCGCCTTGGCATCTGCCGCTCCTTCCAGATTCCGCAGTTGTATGACTCACTCACCGTGTTCGAGAACCTGGTGATCGCGCTCGGGATCCGGGACCGCAACGTTCACGGTTCAGTGTTCTCGCGCACCTTCAAGCTTGTTCCTGCCGCCAATCCTCTGGTCGTGGGGGCAGCGGAAAAATCAATGCAGCGCTTCGGCCTGCTCGAGTACCGGGAGCGGGCGGCACGCGTCCTGCCGGAAGGCGTGCGCAAGCTGCTGGATATCGCCATGGCGCTGGTCTCTGAGCCGGAGGTGCTGATCCTCGACGAGCCCACCAGTGGCGTCAGTGCCGACGAAAAGTTCACCATCATGGACATGGTCATGGGCGCGGTCCGCTCCCATGGCTGCACTGTGATATTCGTCGAACACGACATGGAGATCGTGACCCGCTACTCGCAGCGCATAGTGGCCTTCTACGAAGGCCGCATCCTGGCAGACGGTAAGCCTGGGGACGTCCTTTCCAATGAGCAGGTGCAGACTTACGTCATCGGAGGACTGCGGAGCCTTGGAACTGCAGCTCCGGGCGTCTCCCATGCTTAAGATTTCTCAACTCGACGTCTCCATCGGCTCGGTCGCCATCCTTCGCGGCGTCAGCCTGGAGCTGCCCACCGGAGTGATGGCCGGACTGATTGGCCGCAACGGCGCCGGCAAGACCACGCTGATGCGCAGCGTCATGGGCCTGCTCAAGCCTCGCGCCGGCCGGGTTGAGTTCGACGACGCCAACCTCGGCCACATCCCTCCCCATCGCCGTGCGCACGCCGGCATCGGCTACATGCCGGAAGACCGCAGGCTAATCCCCGAGCTTACCGTGGAAGAGAACATTCTGGCCCCCGCATGGGCTGTGGGCAGCCGCGACGGCCGGGAACGCTTGAAGAAGATCTACGCCATGATTCCGGAACTCGAGCCGTTCGCGCCACGCAGGGCCTTACAGCTCTCCGGAGGTCAGCAGAAGCTCGCCGCGCTAGGCCGCGCCCTGATGTGTGGCTCGAAATTGCTGCTGCTGGATGAACCCTTCGAGGGTGTGGCTCCTGTCCTGGCGCAGCGCATCGCCGAAGTGGTGGCGGCGCTGAAGAATGAAGGACTGTCCGTCATCGTGTCTGAATCCGACTTGCAGCATTCCACCCGGATGCTGGACACCGTATTCCGCATCGAGCGCGGAGAAGTGACCCAGATGTCTTCTACTAAAGCAATATAAGGACGCTCTTATGAAAATCAAAGCTGCCGTACTGAACGCCATGGGAATGCAACCTCCGTACGCCGAGTCAACGCCGCTTTCCGTCGAGAGCGTTGAACTCGATCCGCCGGGACACGGTGAGGTGCTGGTCAAGATAGCCGCTGCCGGCCTCTGCCATTCCGATCTTTCGGTCATCAACGGTGACCGGCCGCGGCCTATGCCTATGGTGCTGGGTCACGAAGCTGCCGGGATCGTCGAACAACCTGGCCCCGGCGTTGAGGATCTCAAGAAGGGTGATCACGTGGTGCTCATCTTCGTGCCCAGTTGCGGCCACTGTCTGCCTTGCGCCGAAGGACGCCCGGCATTGTGTGAACCTGGTGCCGCGGCCAACACTGCAGGCACGCTGCTCTCGGGCGCCAGGAGGCTACACCGCAATGGATCGCCGCTTCAGCACCACCTGGGCTGTTCGGCATTCGCTGAGTACGCGACCGTGTCGCGGAATTCCTTGATTAAGATCGACACCGAGCTGCCCCTGGACGAAGCCGCGCTGTTTGGCTGCGCGGTGCTAACCGGCGTCGGCGCCGTACTCAACACCGCGCGCGTGACTCCCGGCTCTACCGTCGCGGTCGTTGGATTGGGGGGAGTTGGCCTCTCCTCCGTGCTCGGTGCGGTCTTGGCGGGTGCGCGCCAGGTGGTCGCCGTCGACTTATTCGCCGACAAGCTTGACTTGGCGAAGAAACTCGGCGCCACGGATGTGTTCAATGCCTCCAGCCCGGAGTGTGTGGAACAGGTTCGAGCCGCAACCAACGGAGGCGTTGAATTTGCGTTCGAACTGGCAGGTTCGGTGAAAGCCATGGAACTCGCCTACAAGATCACGCGCCGCGGGGGCACCACCGTGACCGCGGGTTTGCCTCCGGCGGCGCATACCATTCCCATACCGCAAGTAAACCTTGTGGCCGAGGAACGCACAGTCAAAGGCAGTTACATCGGCACCTGTGTCCCCATGCGCGACCTTCCGCGTTACGTCTCGCTCTATCGCCAGGGGCGCTTGCCCGTCGATCGCCTGATGACCGGACGGCTGAAACTCGCGGAGATCAATGCCGCGTTCGACCGCCTGCGCGAGGGAAAAGCTGTGCGCCAAGTGATCGTGTTTTAGAGATGCCCAATGCATGATCCGCTTACGTGCCTCACTGCCTATGTGGTGCGCACGGTTTGAACGCATCCAGTGCCGCATTGACCCGTTCCAGGCCGCCGCGAACGGTTTCGGTAGTCCCGCTGAAGCCCAGGCGAAAGTGCTGCGGCTGCTCGAAGAACTCGCCGGGTACAACACTGGTGTCGAACTGCTCGCGCAGTAGCTTCACGAAATCGCAGGCTCGACCGACGCGGAGGCGGGGGAAAACCGTGGTACCGAAACGGCTCGGCTCGCAGTCGAGCTCAGGGCGGCTGGCGAGGAATTGGTTGACCAGCGCCCGGTTAGCCTCGAGCAGGCGCTGCGCGCGACCGCGAACCTGGTCGAGGTGGTCAAGCGCAATCACCGCAATCTGCTCAGCCAGGTGGACATGGCTTCCGTAGGTGAAGTCCACGATCTGCCACATCCGTCGGACCAGCTCCGGTTCAGCGAGAATCCAACCGCAGCGGATGCCGCTAAGCCCGTATGCCTTTGTCAGACTGCTGGTCACGACGAAGTGCGGGCCGAGGTGAAAGGCCGACCGCCATGGCTGGTCGAAGACGGCTTCGAGGTAAACCTCGTCGACCAAGACCCGCGCTCCGATCCGGGAAGCCATCTCGCCGGCCTGGCGCAGAGTGTCTTCGTCGGTGAATGCACTGCTGGGATTGTGCAGGTTACACAAAACGATGAGCCGTGTTTTCGGCGTGATGCGGCGCTCGAGTTCGCCGAGCCCGAGGCGAAAACCTTTGTCCGGCCGACGCTCGAAACGGCGCACCTTCGCGCCGAGGTGATCGAGAACGGAGAGCAGCGGATCGTAGGTGGGTTGCTCGACCAGCACTTCGTCACCGCGATTGACCAGCGCGGTCAACGCCACGTAGTTAGCCATCGAGGTGCCGAGTGTGTAGACGACATTCTGCTCCACGACACCGGATTTCTTTGCCAGCCGCTCCATGAGCGGCCCATAGCCGTAGGGGCCCGTGCCGCCGATCTCCAGGTCCTTGATGCTGACAGGTAGCTCGGCGAGTGGGTAATCGATGACGCCGCTGACAGCGAGGTTGAAAAGCGCTGTCGAGTGCAGCTTGGCCCACTCCATGTAGCGAGATACAGCTTCGGTGCCCGAACCGGTCATGCTTTTTTCTCCTGGTGAATCATCTTGGCTTCACTCAGAACGGGATCAGACGTGCCGCGCCTCCGTTGTTGGCATTAGGTTTTCGCTCTCCGGCTCCAGAAGATGTACACGGGGATGCCCGCAAGCAAAAGGCCCATCCCGACCAGGCTGTTCTGCGGGTAGCGATACATCGTGTTCGCCACGATCCAGAAGCATATCGCAACGAAGATTATCGTGGTCACCGGGTGGCCGGGCGTGCGGTACCGGGTACTCGGCTGCGTCTGGCCAGTCTTCGGAGGGCGGCGGAAGGCAAACAGCGTGCTCGCAGTCAGGCCAAAAAATAAGAAGTCCATCGACACGACATAGTTCAGGATCTGTTCGTAGCGGCCGGAGAGCGCGATGACAATCGTCCAGGCACTTTGCAGCACGATCGCGGCCACGGGGACACGGGTGCGCGGGTCAAGACGAGCCACTGTGCGAAAGAAGAGGCCGTCGTCGGCCATGGCGAAATAGACCCGCGGCGCGGTGAGGATTGACTGGCTGAGAAAGCCGAGCGTCGAGATCGCGATTGCCGCTGCCATAAATGTCGCACCACGCTGGCCGAGCGCCAGGCGCATGACAGTAGTCGCCGGTGTGGCGGTCGCGGCTAAGTCCTGCGGGCCGAGCGCACGCAAGCAGGTCCAGTTTACCGTCGTGTACAGCACGATGACGCCGGCCACTCCGATCAGGAGCGCGCGGGGCAGGTTCTGTTCAGGCTGCTTGATTTCGGCGGCGATGAAGTTCGCCGTCTGCCATCCGCCATAGGCGAACAGCACCGGCACCATGGCAGCGCCGAACGAGGCCAGAGACGAGGCGCGTTCCGCGGACGTAGTGGTGGGCGCGTGCGATCCCGCAAAAGCCAGTCCCGCGAACACCAGCACTGCGATGGCGACGATCTTCATCACCATGAGCGCGCTTTGGGTGCGTCCGCCGGTCTTGACGCCGAGGCAGTTGATCAGTGTCAGGATGCTGAGCGCGGCGGCACCGACCAGCCAATCCTGCACGTGCATTCCGGTGAGTTCGATGAAGTAACGCGCGAAAGTGATTGTGACTGCCGCCATGCCCCCGGTCTCGATCACCAGCAGCAGCACCCAGCCGTAGAGAAACGCGATTGCTGGGTGGTAGGCCTCGCGCAGGTATGCGTATTGCCCGCCTACTTCGGGCAGCGTAGACGCCAGTTCTGCCCAGATGAAAGCGCCGCCAACCGCGATCGCTCCGCCCAAGACCCAAGCGCCCAGGATGAGCGTGGGCGTGTGCACCCGTCGTGCCACGACATACGGGTTCATGAAAATTCCGGAACCCACGATGCCGCCCATCACGACCATGACGGCGTCGAACAGGCCGAGTTGGCGGGCCAAGTGCGGCTTGGCATCGCTGACCCGGGCGACACTGCAGTTTTCAGGCACACTTGTGTCTACCACGAAAGACACAGTGGGACACAAAGGAATTGCTCACACCCCTGCTCCCGTTCACATCAAAACCGCCGCTTCCTTGAGCCGGCGATCCTGTTCGGGTTCGAACGGAGCAAAAGCTCCGCTTGGCGCGACTGTCCAATTCTGTGAACCCGCCACGCGGGCCATCTGTTACTTGAGCCTTTGACCCGTTGCAGGGTCGAAGACGGCGTTGCGCAGGAATTGTTCCGTGGACCAGGGTGGCGCGTCTCCTCCGAGATACTGATGGAACCACTCGAGGTGTGCGGTGTAGTACAGAGCCATTTCATACCAGCTGGGCCAGTGACCAGCGTCGGAATAGACGATTAGCTTGGAAGGGGCATTCATTTTTTGCAGCGAGGTGAACATCTGAAGTGACTGGGTGTAGGGGATGCGATAGTCACGCTCGCCAGTGATGACGAGGCAGGGCGTCTTGAAGTTTTTCACGAAGTAGGAGGGGGAAAACTTCTCGTATTGGTCGGAATTCCACGGCTGGCCTTTGAGGTCCCACTCGGGAAACCACAACTCTTCGGTGGCGCCGTAAAAAGAACGCTGGTCGAAGACACCCATCATGGTGGCAATGGCCTTGTAACGGTTGGTGTGGCCCTCGAACCAGTCCATCATGTAGCCGCCGAAGGACCAGCCCATAGCGCCGATACGGTCGGGATCGACGTAAGGAAGCTTGATCAGTTCGTCGGTGACCTTCATCAGGTCTTCAAACACCTTGCCACCATAATCTCCGGAAATTTCAGCCGTGAAATCCTGGCCATAGCCGGTGGATCCATGCGGATTGGCGAACGCTACGACGTAGCCGGAGCCGGGATAAACCTGCCAGTCACCGCGAAACGCATCCTGCCACTGTTGCTGCGGCCCACCGTGCACGTTGAGTATGAGTGGATACCTTTTGGTCGGATCGAAGTTGTGGGGCTTGACAAGAAAAACTTCGATCTTCGCGCTGCCGGCACCCTTGATCCACATTCGCTCGGCCGGACGCAGGTCCACCTCATTGACGACTTCGTCGTTGAAGTGAGAGAGGCGTTGCGGCGTCGCTGATTCCCCAGCCACCACATCGGCGGCGAAGATTTCGACCGGGTCGCCGACCGAACGCCGGGTGTAAATGATGCGGCGGCCGTCTCGGGCGAGTTCGAAGGAGTCGATGGTCCGGTCCACCAGTACCTGCTGAATGGAGCCGGAGTCGAGGGTCACGCGGAAGATGGGATTGTCGCCTTCAACAGGAGCGTCAAAGTACAGAGATTCCGAGTCTGAGGCCCATTGGAAGGCGTCTACCCAGTTGCGAAAGGACTCGGTGAGCACGCGAGATACGCCGGTCGAGCGATCATAGATGGCCAGGCGGAAAAGGTCGGATTCATACCCCCGTTGCTTTTGCAGTTGATAGGCGATGTATTTTCCGTCCGGCGAATATCTAGGATGGCCGTCGAAGGCAGGATTCGAGGCGGTGATGTTGCGTGGCGGCTGATTGCCAGAGAGCGGGACGGTCCACACGTCACTGTTGGTGGACGAAGCGAGGTCGCGGTCATGATTGGAGTCGAAGGCGAGTTCTGTGCTGTCCGGGGAGAAATCGTACCGCAAGGTTCCCTCGAGTTCGAAGGGAGGAGAATCAAAGTCACCCGGCGTCAGGTCACGCACGGCGCCGGTGGACGCGTCGGCAAGCAGGATGTGGGTGTGCTTACCGTCTTTCCATTGTGTCCAGTGGCGGTAGAGCAGCGCATCGGCCAGATGCGCGTGGAGCGGGCCCTTACTCCAGCGCTGGTCGATCTTCTTGTTGCAGGCATCGTCGGCGCCGCATTCCGGATAGACGTCGCTCGAAAAGGCGATCCATTTGCCGTCCGGAGACCAGAGCGGGTTGGACACTCCCGTGGAAATGTTGGTTAGTCGCCGCCCTTCGCCACCGGTTGTGGAGATGACGTAGAGATTGTCGTCGCCATCGCGCGAGCTGATGAAGGCGATCCATTTGCCATCGGGTGAGAAGATCGGCGAAGATTCGCCCTTTTCCCCAAACGTAAACTGGTGCGCGTTCTTGCCATCGGTGTCCATCAGCCAGATGTGCCGGATGCGCTTTGCCTTCGCCAGGTCGTCCGTGCGCAGGGTGAACACGACGGTTTTGCCGTCGGGAGATACGTGCAAGTCCTCTATTCCGCGAACGCGGTAAAGGTCTTCAATGGTGAAGGCGCGTTTGGCGGCAAGGCTGGAGATGGCCAGCAGCAGAAAGCAGGCTACGAAACAGAACAGTTTCCTGTACATGAAGCCCCTCGTCTTGAAGTGAACTGGTGGATAACTCGCGAATTTAAGCACAATCCGAGCGTTCGCTCCAGCGTTCCTGGCCGACCCCGTGATCGCGGGATCCGTAGAGCCCGGCAAAGGCAGATGTGGCCTTTTCTGACACTTCGGCGATTCTTATTGCGAGGCCTTCACCGTTGCTGTCCGTCGATAAGCTTCACGTTTTGTCGAACATACCAGGGAATAGCATCACCCGTCCTTGGATTGTGGCCGTCAGCGGCGGGAGCGGATGAAAGCGCTCGTCTCTTAACGATCACGCAAGTGCTCATGTCACGAGCAACTGCGCTCTCATCCACAACTGGACGGCTCACTGGCGGCGAGGGCCTTGAGGGCGAACGGCTGGCACCTGCTGTTCCGGTCTACACCAGTCGGACGGCCATGGTGCCGTTGGCCCGTTCTCCCAAAAGAAGCCGCCGCAGGGAACGAAGATCATTGAGAATCCGGCGGCTTTTCTTGATGTTGATCTCAAGGGTCTCTAGGAGGTACACGATGATTTGCAGTGCCTCCAAACGGCGCGAAAAACTCGAACTCATTTCTCTCTGTAAGTGCGCCCCGATGTCACGCTTCGCCTCAAGAACAACCTGGGCAACCAATGTGAGAAACTCCTGAGTGCTCTCAATGCTGTCGAAAGCGACTTCGTGATTCATTGGCAGTCTCCTCAATCTTCCGCAACAACGAGGAAGCCCTCAAGAGGTTTAGGCAGCTTTGGCCGCGAGTCTTACCTCTCCGATCGAGGCGATGGCTTTGTCTATCCGCTGCAGAGCATCGGGGTCGAACCGTTCCGGGTGTGCGATGACCTCTCGCCGCGATCGGTACATATTTCTCACTACGTAATCCCATTCATCAATTCGGCGATCCATCTGGAAAACCCTCCTGTAGTAGTTTTCCGTCCCTCCATCATCGAACTGAGAAAGCCACCCACCGCGCCCCATAGATTGCGCAAGTGCGAGCAAAAGCATAGACAAAGTTCGTAGAGATGGCGGTGACTGGTGCTGGAGATGACGGTGAGCGGTGTCACTCCAGGCTGTGCGCCCAAGTATTGGTGCAAAAGTGCTCACTCTTCCCGCATAACTTTCTGACCGGCGGGGTCAGTGAGCCTGATGCCATTGCTGGAATTTCGCCAGAACGGGCTGAGCGGTGTATACACGCACGTCCCAACGTGATGTCTATCACCGCATCGCCCCGACGAATCGATTACTGTCTCTTCACTTTAGGTTTCTTTGCAGACAGGAGCCCTCACCGTGCTGCAGAGAGTGGTCTACAACCCGAGTCATAGGGGCTTCCGGCGCCAGATTGCACACTGGCTGAGGCCCGACGGTAAGACGTTCTGTGGGCGTAACGTCAAACGCAGTGTCGGCTGGGAGCCGTATGATGATTCGGCGTACCGCATGTGCGGCAGGTGCATTCGGTCAGCTGGCAGCGCGGCCCAAGAAGGCAAGGGCGACTCGGCCCGCCACCGATAGTTGTCGTGAAATCGCTTTAGCACTAACAATGCCGCTTGCACCTTCTACGGTGCAAGCGGCATTGTTAGTGCTAAAGTCTATTTTCAACAATTATCGAATGCTCACATACAATGGTGAGTAAAATCACTGAAATCTCAAGCGTCATGTGGCTGAATTTCAGAGGATTCGCCTCGCTCTCTGGTCTCTAGCCACCTCGCACCCGTTAATATTCGTGGGGCGAGTCTCTGGATCTGTTCCTGATCCACAATCCTGTTCCCCCGTTTCGCATCGAGGGTCGAAAACCTCTCTTTGTTGCGACCGTAAACCGTTTGCGCAATCACTAGAGATGTGGAATGAACCAAGGACGGGTCTTTGAATGTTCTGAAGTCTCAGTTTGAAGGATCTGAACTATGGCCTACACGAATCTCGATACCGATCTGAACGCGCAGATCGAGCAGTGGGCGCGCGCAGGGTGTCAGCTTCGCCGACCAGCCGCAGCTCATTCCCAGCCCGCAGGTGCGGCTGACGCGTGTACGGTGCCGGCGGTCGGAGCCTTCCCGCCAATAGCCCGATCACCGCTGCGTACTTTTTCGATCACCACCAGCGTGACCGGGCGCATGTTCTCGCCCTCGATAGACACCATCGCATCGGTCAGCTTGGCGATGATTTGGCTCTTCTGCGCCGGGGTGAACACGTTTTCGGCCAGTTTCACTTGAATTAACAGCATTCGTCATCTCCTTCTGCATTCGAATTGATTTGAAGCACTTGTCGCATCTGCGAACGCTTCGGAACTACCGTCCGGTGTATGAAGGGGTGGTCTTTTCGAGGAAAGCCTTGGTACCAGCGCGGAAGTCATCGGTTGATGCAACCAGGCCAAAGATGTCCGCGCCGAGCAACGTCGATTCCTCCAGGGTCATGTTGAGGCCACGGTGAATGGCTTCC